>Ga0302324_100010464_pt1 | contig 19203 bp, 19 predicted proteins | sample Palsa_T0_1_FD_201949 | JGI IMG/M metagenome (GOLD analysis project Ga0302324, IMG submission 201949) | Peat permafrost microbial communities from Stordalen Mire near Abisko, Sweden - Palsa_T0_1 | ecosystem: Environmental > Terrestrial > Soil > Palsa > Peat permafrost | place: Sweden: Abisko...
ACGACGCTCTCGAATCGAACGTCACCGACACCGTGCCCATCGGTCCGTAGTCGGCGACAAAGCTGTCCCCCGGTTCGGCGAACACCGGCTTGGTGAACGATCCGGACAGGATCACCTCGCCGCGTTTCAGCGAAACCCCGTGCGGAGCAAGACGATTAGCCAGCCAAGCCACGCCGTTGCCTGGATGGTTGAGCACTGCGGCGGCCACCCCGGACTCCTCGATCGTGCCGTTGCGCAGCAGCAGGGCAGCCACCCAGCGCAGGTCGACGTCCAGTGGCCGGAACACCCGCCCGCCCAGGACCAGACCGGCGTCCGCGGCGTTGTCGGCGATGGTGTCGACGATGGTGCGCAGATGGCCGGTATCGGGGTCCGACATCTGCACCCTGGCATCGAGGATCTCGAGCGCAGGGGTGACGAACTCGGTGGCCCGCAACACGTCGAACAACGTGACGCCCGGTCCGGACAGCTGCTCGCCCAGCACGAACGCCAACTCGACCTCGACGCGCGGACGGATGTAGCGGCCCACCGGTATGCGGCCGCCATCCTCGATGAACATGTCGTCGAACAGCGCGCCGTAATCCGGTTCGTCGATCGACACCGCCCGCTGCATCACCTTCGAGGTCAGGCCGATCTTGCGGCCCTTGACTTCTCGCCCGTCGGCAACCTTCAGCGCGACGAGTGCCCGCTGCACCGCGTAGGCGTCCTCGATGGTCATGTCGGGATAGTCGAGTGACAATTGCCGGATCGGCGTGCGGGTCCGCTCGGCCTCATACAGCCGCCGGGCTATGTCCGAGAGCTCGTCCTCGGCGGGTCTGCTCATCTCGTGAGGAACTCGATCGCCGCGGCGTTGAACGCCTCGGGATCCTCGAAATGCGGCCAGTGCCGCACCGAGGGCATCTCGAACACCTCTGAGTTCGGGATCAGGTCAGCGATGGTGCGCGCGGTGTCCTGGTACACACCGTGGTCTTTGCCCGACGCCACGATCATCACCGGCGCCTCGATCCCGCGCCACTTGTCGTCGGGAATCAGGTTGCGGTGGCGCACTTTCTCGTCCTGCAGGATCAGCAGCCGGTCAATGGTGTTGCGGGTGTCGTCGCGCCGATAGACGGCTTGGCGCAAACCGATGAGATCGGGCAGGCGATTCGCCTCGTCGGCGATCAGGTGGGCGAATACGGCGTGCAGCGATTCCCACGTCGGCTCGTTGACAGCCTTGGTTCGTTCCGCCCGAATGCGCGCCATGTTCGACGCGGAGGCCTCCCGTCCGGCCGGCGACATCAGGATCACCTTGTCCACCCGGTCGGCGTGGCCGACGGACACCGCGGACGCCACGAACGCGCCCAGCGACATGGCGATGAAGTTGGCCGACGCCATGCCGAAGTGGTCCATCACCCCCAGCACGTGTTGGACGTAGACCGCGATCTCGTAGTCGTAGTCCGGCTTGTCAGAGAACCCGTTGCCGACCATGTCGATCGCCACGCAATGGAACTGCTGCGAGAGTGCGGTGAGGTTGGGCGCGAACGTCTCCCAGTGACCGCCGGTGCCGTGCAGCAGGATGGCGTGCGGCTTGTCCGGCCCGCCAGCCTCGGCGTAACGGGTTCGGACGGGCACTCCATTGACCGGAATCTCGACGAACCCCTGCCGGAACTCGAGCTCCTTGAGATACATCCAGATGCTGCGGTAGTTCTCCGTGTCGACTCGGCTCACGTCGACCGCCGCAGCCGGTGCTTGTACTTGGCTCATCTCACCTTCCCGCAAGTCCATATCTGACACATACGTCATCTAGTGCTGACGTCGCCTCGCGTGTATCCCATCGTCGCACAAGCCTCATGTTCCCATGTGAAGAACGGCTCACACCGCTCGGCCTAGGCCCGATAAGCGAGCGGGCACTGCGTCCCCCTCCATTGATTCTGACACTCGTATGCGGTAATACTGGGCAGGTGAACACTCCGGCCGGACGCCGCGTCCTCGCCGACCTGGTCAACGAGTTCGCGGCCGTGCGGTTGTCGTTGGACGTCAGCGGCAACGGCCCCCGCCTGCTCGTCGAGGACCTCGAGGGCGGCGAGCAGGTCTTCTTGTGTCCGTTGGAGTTGGCCAGCTTCACCTTGGCCACCCCCGAGGATCGCGAAGAGTGGGTCAGGGTGGGCAACTACCGCGGCGAGCGCCGGCCAACGGAGCGGCCGTGAGCGCCACCGACGCCGATCTGGTCGGCCTGGGCATGACCGCGATGTCGCTGCGGCCGGGCGCGACACCGCTCGAACTGGCCGTCAAAGCGAGCGCCGCCGCGCTGTCCGACGCCGGACTCGGGCGTGCTGACGTCGACGGGATCCTGGTCGGCTCATCGCAGGGCGTCCGGCCGGACCGGCTGGGCGTCGGATTCGCCGCTGCAGCCGGCTTCTCGGACCTGCGCCTCCTGGAGCACGTCGAGATCAAAGGCGCCACGACAATCGCCATGATCCAGCGCGCACGCCACGCGATCGTCACCGGTGAGGCGGCGACTGTGCTGTGCGTATTCGCCGACGCACCCCTGGTGCCCGGCCGCGGCGCAGGGTCGACGTACGCACACAGCGGCGGCAACGTCGGGGTGCGCGGGCTGGAGCGGGCCTCGGGGCTGCTTGGCTCAGTGCCGACATATGCGCTGCTGACCCAGCGCTGGCTGCACGTCACCGGCACCAGTGCCGATGCGCTGCGCTCGGTGGCCACCACGGCAAGGGCCTGGGCGCGCGGCAATCCCGACGCGGTCAACCGAGAGCCGCTCGACGACGCCGACTATGACTCTTCCCCGATGATCGCCGAACCGCTTCGGCTGCTGGACTGCGCTCGGCCGGTGAACGGGGCGGTCGCCGTTGTGCTCACCGGGCGGCCCTCGATCGGCGGCACCCGATTGCGGGTCCGCGGCTCCGGACGCGAGCATCCGGTGCGGCGCCGTCGCTCAGGAGCCGAGTCGTGGTTCGGCGGCGGCGGCCGCGCGGTGCAGGACGCGCTCGACCAAGCCGGCATGGCCCGATCAGACCTGCACGTCGCCGAACTGTACGACCCGTTCTCGATCGTCACCCTGGCGCTGCTCGACGAATACCGGCTCACCGGTGACGTGCCCGCGGGTGCGTTCGTGCGCGACGGCCACACCGGGCCGGGCGGCACGCTGCCGACCAACACCGGCGGTGGCCAGCTCTCCGGTTTCTACCTGCAGGGCATGACGCCGTTGGCGGAGGCGATGATTCAGCTGCGCGGCACCGGCGGGCAACGTCAGGTTCCCGGGGCGACGGTGGCGCTGGTCGGCGGTATCGGCGGCCGGATGGACCATCACGCGGCGTTAATACTGGAGCGCGCTGCATGACCGCCACCGCGGTCGAGGACTGGCTGCTGGACAGCGCGCTGGCGCCAACCGCCGATGACGACTTGCTGGCGCCGCTGTACCGGGCGGCCTCACGCAACGAGCTCGCGATGCCGTTCTGCGCGGCGTGCGCTCTGCCACTCGAGCTCGACCAAGAGGTCTGCGACAGCTGCGGGCACAGCGAACGCATCTGGCGCACAGTCGATCCGCGCGGGACCGTACACGCCGCGACGCTCATGCACCGGCGCGAGCCCGGCCTGGTGCTCGGTGTGGCGCCCTACCCTATCGTCGACGTCGAACTGTCGAGCGGACACCGGATGGTGATGACCACCGTGCAACCCGCGGACACCGCACCGCCCATCGGCACAGCGGTGCGCATCGGTTTCCGCCACCTCGGCGACGTCGCCATCCCTGCCATCGACATCCTGGAGGACGAGTGACGACACTTGAATCCGCGCCTGCGACAGACAACTTCGACGTCGCAACCGTCATACGCAGCGACCGCGTGCACGGGACGGTGTACACGTCCGCCGAGATCTTCCGCCGCGAAATGGACAGCATCTTCAAGACCGGGTGGGTCTACGTCGCGCATGAGAGCGAGGTCAGCGAGCCGGGCGACTACCTCACCAGGATGATCGGGCATGACCCGATCGTCGTGGCGCGCGGCAAGGACGGCGTGATCCGGGTGGTGCTCAACCGCTGCACCCACCGCGCCAACAAGCTCTGCAACGCCGAGAAGGGAAACGCCAACTCGTTCCGGTGCCCGTATCACGGCTGGACGTTCAGTAATACCGGTGCGTTGCAAGGTGTTCCGATGCGCGAAGGTTACGGCGAGGCATTCAACCAGGTGCGCTCCGAACTGGGCCTTGCCCAAGCGCCCCGGGTGGACAGCTACGGCGGATTCGTCTTCGCGTCACTGGCACCCGAGGGCATCTCGTTGCCCGAGCACCTCGGCAAGGCAACGCGCGCCATAGACCGCCTGCTGAACCTGTCCCCCACCCGCAAGATCGACTTGCGGGCCAACTGGATGAAGCACCTGCACCACGCCAACTGGAAGATGGTGGTGGAGAACAACGTCGACGGCTATCACGCGCTGTTCACGCATGCCTCGGTGTACGACGCGATCAAGCCCGCCAAGGTGTCGCACGTCCCGACCAAGGTCGACGTGCTCGTCCGCGACATCGGCAACGGCCATTCAGAGATCGACTACACCGACGAATACCGCAAGCTCGACCAGGAATTCGTCTGGTACGGCCGCATCCCGCGGGCCAAGATCGCCGACTACGTCGATGCACTCGAGGGTGCCTACGGCCCCGAGCAGGCCCACGATGCACTGGTCGTCGGCCCACCACACACGTTGATCTGGCCCAACCTTTTCCTGGCCGAGATGAATGTCATGTTCGTCGAGCCGCAGGCCCCCGACCGCACCATCGCCTACACCACCGCGGTCCTGATACCCGGTCAAGATGCGCTGAACGAGCGCACACTGCGCCGCTCAGAGGGGGCGATGGGGCCGGCAGGATTCCTGATCGCCGACGACGGAGAGATCGGCATGCGCAACCAGGCCGGGCTCGCCGCCGAGCTGCCCGAGTGGCTGATGCTGGCCCGCGGTATAGAAAGCGATGTCGACGACACGACCGGAATCATCAACCGGGACAAGAGCGCCGAGACTCCCCAGCGCGGCTTCTACTCGCACTGGGCCTCGGTCGTCGGCGGAAAGGCCGGGGCATGACCGTCAACCCCGAGACCCAGGCGCGTCCAGCGCTGCGTCCACTGCCCGACGCCGAGATCCTGTCGTTTCTGTATCTGGAGGCGCGACTGGCCGACGAGGGCCGCTACTCGGAATGGGAGGCGCTGTGGGCCGATGACGACGACACGGTCGAGTATCGCGTCCCTATGCACCCCGACGACGACCCGCGAACAACGCTGGCCTACATCAACGACAATCGGCGGCGGATCAAAAGCCGGGTGGCCCAGCTCAACACCGGTAACCGGCACTCTCAGACACCACCATCGGTGATGCGTCGCGTGGTCTCCAACAGCGAGGTAGTGGACGCCGGCGCCGACAGCGTCACGGTGGAATCCAACTTCGCGTTGTTCGAATACCGTTTGCGACAACGCTTCTGGGCCGGTCGCGTTATTCACACGATTCGCTTGTCGCCGGAAGGCCCGCGGCTGATCCGCAAGATCGTGCACCTGATCGACGCGGGCGGACCGGTCGAGACACTGGCGTTCTTGATATGAAGGGCCTTCAGATCTGATGCTCATCAGTGACATCGCAACCAATAACGCCCGCCGCTACCCCGACAAACGTGCGCTCGTCGACGCCGATCGGGCGCTGACCTGGTCTCAGGTCGACGAGCGGGCCCGGCGGCTGGCGAGCTTCCTGATCGGCCGGGGGCTGGCACCGGGCGACCGGGTGATGGTGATCGCCCGCAATTGCCTTGAATGGCCGGAGATCTCGTTCGGTCTGGCAAAGGCCGGGCTGGTCACGGTGCCGGTGAATATCCGGTTGGCTCCCGACGAGGTCGCCCACGTGCGCGACGACTCCGGCGCACGAGCGGTGATCATCCACGCCGACCACGTGGAGAAGTTCCTAGGCGAATTGACCGAGCTGGGGCTGATATTGGGCGTGGGCGCCAGCTCAGCGCACGGCACCAGTGAGTTGGTCACTGACTACGACACGGCGCTGGCCCAAGCGCAGCCCGGTGCCGGGCGTCGCGACATCACGCCGGACGATGTCGCGTTCATCCTGTACACCAGCGGCACCACCGGTCGAGCCAAGGGCGTGATGCACACCCACCGTGGCCTGCTCTACCAGGCAGCCGACACGAACCTCGTCACCGAGGCCAACCGCTCAGACGTCATGCTGGCGACCACCCCGTTCTTCACCGCCGGCGGCATGGTCCGCACGGTGTCGTGGCTTTATCTCGGTCAGACCATGGTGATCCATCAGAGGTTCGACCCGCAGGCCGTCATCGACGAGATCGAACGCAGTGCCATCACCTTCACGACGTTCATCCCGACGATGCTGCACAGGACGCTGGCGATTCTCGAAGACGGACCACCGCGGGACATGTCGAGCCTGCGGCGCATCTCCTACGGTTCAGCCCCCGTGCCGCCCGGGCTGGCGCGTAAAGCGATGGACCTGCTCGGCTGCGACCTGCAGCAGCGCTACGGACTCACCGAATGCGGCGGGCAGGCAACGATTCTCACGCCGGAGGATCACCGCGACATCGTCGCCGGCAGAACCTCGATCGCTACGTCGTGCGGGCAGGAAACCCCGATGTGCGTTATCCGGGTCATCGACGTCGACGGCGAAGACGCCGCACCCGGCGACGTCGGCGAAATCGTGATCACCAGCCCGGCCAACGCGATTGGCTACTGGAACCGGCCCGAGCAGACCACGGAGACGTTCCGGCCCGACGGGTTGCGCTCCGGTGACCTGGGCTACCTCGACCAGGAGGGCTACCTCCATATCACCGGTCGCAAAACCGATCTGATCATCTCCGGCGGGTTCAATGTCTACCCGGCAGAGATTGAGCGGGTACTCGCCCAGCACCACGACGTGGACATGGTGGCGGTGGTTGGGGTGCCCGATCCTGAGTGGGGTGAGACGCCGGTCGCCGCCGTGATTCCCAAAGCTCACGTCAGCGATCAGGATGCACTGACTGCCGAACTGGCTGCGATGTGCCGCGCTGAATTGGCTGGTTATAAGCAGCCGCGCCGGTTCGTGTTCTGGCGGGAGTTCCCATTGGGGCCAGCGGGCAAGATCCTCAAGCGCGAGATCGCTAACCAGGTGAACCACGTGAGCGAGTCAGGTGCGAAGATGCCGGTATCGACCGGATCGACCGAGGAGCGCCCGTGACCGAGCAGACCGACCTGGCCACCATCGAATTCAACGTGACCGATCATGTCGCGACCGTCGCTCTCAACCGGCCCGAGCGACTGAACAGCTTCACCGAACAGATGGCCGCCGACCTCACCGCGGCCTGGGCCAGGGTTCGCGAGGACGACGACATTCGCGTCGCAGTGTTGTGCGCCAACGGCGAACGCGCATTCTGCACCGGCATCGACGTCACCGAGGGCACCTGGTGGACACACAAACCCATCTTCAACCAGGAAGATCCAGGCGAAATGCTGGGCCCGAAGGCGCACAAGGTGTGGAAGCCGGTCATCGCGGCGTTGCACGGCATCGTGGCCGGCGGTGCCATGTACTTCGTCAACGAGTGCGACTTCTCGATCTGCAGCGAGTCGGCCACGTTCTTCGACCCGCATGCCAATGCGGGCATCGTCTCGGCGTTGGAGCCGATGGGCATGCTGGCCCTCGGCGTGCCCTACGGCGAGGTGATGCGGTGGGCCCTGCTCGGCAGCGAAGAGCGGATGTCCGCGCAGACCGCTCTGCGCATCGGGCTCGTCACCGAGGTGGTCCCCGACGATCAACTACGCGTTCGTGCTTTCGAACTCGCCGCTGAAATAGCCGCGCGCAGACCGAACGGTGTCCAGGGCACGGTTCGCGCGATGTGGGAAGCCCGCGATCTGACCCCCAGCGTCGCCGCCCGCCACGGCAAGTTCTTCACCGACCTTGGCAACGCCGGAGCCAGCCCGGACTCGTTGAACAACAAGAAGAAACCCCGAACACGATGAGGAGGCGGCGATGACCGACACAGCGGTCGAGCAGCTGGTCCAGTTCGACCTACTGATCGGGGGCGAATCATCCTCCGCCGCATCAGGTTCGACTTACGACAGCGTTGACCCCTTCACTGGCAGGCCCTGGGCACGCGTGCCCGACGGTGGGGCCGCCGATGTGGACCGCGCCGTAGCCGCCGCCCGGGCTGCGCTGAATGGACCGTGGGGTGCGCTCACCGCGACCGCCCGCGGCAAGCTGCTACTTCGCCTCGGCGAAGTCATCGCGCGCGAGGCCGAGCAGCTGGCCGAACTCGAGGTGCGTGACGGCGGCAAGCTGGTTCGCGAAATGGTCGGCCAGATGCGGTCGCTGCCGGACTACTACTCCTACTACGGCGGGCTGGCAGACAAGCTGCAGGGCGATGTCATACCGGTGGATAAGCCCAACTACTTCGTCTACACCCGCCATGAACCCGTTGGCGTGGTGGGCGCGATCACGCCCTGGAACTCACCGCTGCTGCTATTGACCTGGAAGTTGGCCGCCGGGCTGGCCGCGGGTTGCACGTTCGTCGTCAAGCCCAGCGACCACACCCCGACATCGACGCTCGCCTTCGCAAAGCTGTTCGCCGAGGCCGGTTTTCCGCCGGGCGTCATCAACGTCGTCACCGGCTGGGGTCCGGAGACGGGTGCCGCGCTGGCGTCGCACCCGGGTGTCGACAAGATCGCGTTCACCGGATCGACGGCCACCGGTATTCAGGTAGGCAAGGCCGCGATCGAGAACATGACCCGGTTCTCGCTCGAACTCGGCGGCAAGTCGGCGCAGGTGGTTTTCGCCGACGCCGATCTCGACGCCGCAGCCAACGGGGTGATCGCCGGCGTCTTCGCCGCCACCGGCCAGACATGTCTGGCCGGCTCGCGCCTGCTGGTAGACCACAGGGTCGCCGACGCGCTGGTGGACAAGATCGTCGCGAGGGCGGCGACCATCAAACTGGGTGACCCGAAGGACCCGACGACCGAGATGGGCCCGGTTTCCAATCAGCCGCAGTACGAGAAGGTGTTGTCGCACTTCGCTTCTGCCCGCGAGCAGGGTGCGACGATCGCCTACGGCGGCGAGCCTGCCTCAGACCTCGGTGGCTACTTCGTCAACCCGACCGTGCTGACCGGTGTCGACCCCTCGATGCGTGCCGTCGCCGAGGAAATCTTCGGGCCCGTACTGGCGGTGATGACCTTCGCCGACGAAGACGAGGCCGTCGCCGCGGCCAACGGCACCGAGTTCGGGTTGGCCGCGGCGGTGTGGACCAAGGACGTCCACCGTGCGCACCGGGTGGCCGCCAAACTGCGGGCCGGCACGGTCTGGGTCAACGCCTACCGCGTTGTCGCGCCTCACGTTCCGTTCGGTGGCACCGGCTATAGCGGCATCGGGCGGGAGAACGGCATCGACGCCGTCACGGACTTCACCGAGACCAAGGCGGTGTGGGTGGAACTGTCTGGCGACACCCGCGACCCGTTCACGCTCGGCTGACCTGAATCCAATCGACAAGAGGAGTGCAGATGACGCTAGACCTCGCGGCGGCCGACAAGGTGCTGGCCGGACTGCGACCATTTCCGGTGGCGGTCACGACGATCGACGGCGGCTTCGCTAATGGGCTGATATCGCTGTCGGCCGGCTCAGCCAGCATCGTGCCGGAACTGCCCCGCGCGACCGTCAGCCTGACCAAGTACAACAAGTCGCACGACATGCTGGTCAACTCCGGCATCTTCGTGATGCACATGATGTCGGCTGGCCCGGACGAGATCGGCAAGTCGATGGAGATCCTGATGACCCTCGGCGGCAGTTCAGGCCGCGATGGCGACAAAATTTCGACGCTGCGCACTAAGCCGGGCGTCACGGGCGCACCGATCCTGCTCGACGCACACAGCTACGTCGAGTGCCGCATCACGGGGTTGCTGGACAACGACGAGAACACCATCTTCGTCGGTGACGTCGTCGCCGCGGAGGTGTTCAGCTCCGAGCAACGGCTGCGGATCGGTGAGGCGTGGGGCAAGTTACCGCACGACTGGATCGAGCAGTACGAGGCCAACCACGAGCCGCAGCTGCAGAGCGCGCGCGACCTGCGGGCGGCAGCAGCGGCGCGGGTCTGATGGCCGAAGAGCCTTCTGGCGCATGGCAGCTGCCGGAAGAATTGGTGATGCTGCGCGACACGGTGCGGCGGTTCATGGATGCGCAGGTGCATCCACTCGAGGAGAAGCTGGACCACGACACGGTCGGGCTACCCCGCGAACAGCTCGTCGAGTTACAGGCGAAAGCCAGGGAGCTCGGACTGTGGGCACTGCAGACGCCCGAGGAATTCGGCGGCGCCGGGCTCAGCGTGCTCGGCCAAGTCGTGGTCGCCGAAGAAGCAGCGAAATGCCGGATGGGAGCGTTTTTCCCGGCCCTCGGTGCGTTCGGGGGCAACCCGCCCAACATCATGTTCAAAGCATCGCCCGAGCAGTTCGACAAGTACGCCAAACCCGTCATCGACGGCCTCATGTCCAAGGCGTACACCGCGATCACCGAGGCCTCCGGCGGATCTGACCCGGCGCGCGCGATCAAGCTCAGTGCGACACGTGATGGCGACGGCTACCTGCTTAACGGCTCCAAAATGTGGATTTCGCATGCACCGCATGCCGATTGGGGGGTGGTGTACGCCCGTACCGGCGAAGGTCGGCAAGGTATCTCGGCATTCATTCTCGAAAAGGACACCCCAGGCGTCACGTTCAGCCGCATCCCGGTGATGGCGTCCTTCGCCCCTTACGAACTGCACTTCGACAATGTTCGGCTGCCGGCCGAACAGCTGATTGGAGCTGAGGGACAGGGCTTTTCGTTGGCCACCGAGTTCCTGGTGCACGGCCGCATCGTGTATGGGGCCGGGCCGATCGGCATCGCGCAGAACGCGCTGGACATGACTTGCCAATGGGCCAAGGACCGAGACGTATTCGGGGGCAGGCTGGCCGACAAGCAGGGCATCAAGTGGATGCTGGCCGACAGTGAGGTGGACCTACGAGCCGCACGGCTGCTGATATACCAAGCCGCCTGGAACGCCGACCTCGGGCGCGATGTTCGGGTAGACGCCTCGGTGGCCAAGATGTTCGCCACCGAGGCCGCCTACCGAGTTCTGGACCGCTGCATCCAGATTCACGGCGCACTGGGAATCTCCACCGAACTGCCGCTGGAGCGATGGTTTCGCGACCTGCGGGTCAAGCGGCTCGGCGAAGGCGCCACGGAAGTGCAGCGTGAGATCATCGCTCGATCGCTGGTGCGGTAGCCATGCCGAACAAGGAGCCTGAGGGACCAAAGTGCGCTACAACCTGATGTTCCCGATGCGGGCCGTCAAGCACTGGAACCGCTGGTGCGAGGGCGCAGGCATCGGCGACGTCGCACGGTTGGTGGAAGAGGTCGGCTTCGACGGCTTTTCGATGTCCGAACACCCGTATCCCGACCGGGAGTGGTTGGCCCGCGGCGGCCACCACGCTTTCGATCCATTCGTGTCGCTGAGCTTTGCGGCGGCCGCCACCACCCGCATCCGATTGATGACCTACATCCTGGTGTCGGGTTATCGCAGCCCCTACCTGACGGCGAAAGCCGCCGCGAGTTTCGACCTGCTCTCCGGCGGTCGGTTCACACTGGGCACCGGCGCCGGCTATCTGAAGGCCGAATTCGACGCGCTGGGAGCCGATTTCGCCCGGCGTGGCGCGCTGCTCGACGAGGCGATCGCGGCGTGGAAGGCGACCTGGGCAGGCGTCGACCACGACGGGCCGGAGTTCGGGGTGAGCGGTCACGTCGCGTTGCCACCGCCGTTGACGACGAGCGGTCCGCCGATCTGGATCGGTGGCAATGGCGCGGCCGCGCAACGCCGCGTCGTGGATGTCGCCGACGGCTGGATGCCGATGGCGGCGTCGGGCGAGATGGCCGTGATTACCCGCGCCCGCCCACTCGAAGACATCGACACGCTTGGCGACTGGGTCGCCAGGGTGAACAAGCGACGGGCGGAGACGGGCCGCGGTGCCGCTGACGTCGCCTTCGTCCCCTTCGAAGCAGACCTGCTCGCCAGCGGCGACTGCGAGAGATTCTGCGCTGCAGTACAACCACGGCTCGATGCCTACGCCGAGGCGGGTGTCACGTGGATCACCATCGAACCGGCCAGCAGAAGCTTCACCGACTTCCGTACCGATATCAATATGCTGACCTCCCAGTTGATCGACCGATGACCGGCCCCGCCAGGTCGCTACCCGACCTTGTGCTCGTCCACGGCGGCGAGCATGCCGGCGACTGCTGGGATCTCGTCATCGCCGAATTGCAACGTGAGGAGCCACAATTGCGCACCCTTGCGGTGGACCTACCGGGGCGCGGGCGCACGCCAGGAGACTTGGCGACCGCCACCATCGACGAGTGGGTGGACTCCGTCGTCGCCGACATCGAACGGGAAAGCCTGGGCGACATCGTGATCGCGGGCCACTCAATGGCCGGAGTGACGGTCCCTGGCGTCGTCACCAAACTTGGCTCAGCACGGGTGCGCGAGATGGTTCTCGTCACCGCGTTCGTCCCCCGTCAGGGTCAGGCGATCGTCGACACCTTGAGCGGTCCGCTGGCGGCCTTCGCGCGGTTCGCCGCTCGAGGCGGCAGACCATTCAAGGTTCCAAGCGTGGCCGCGCAGTACGCGTTCTGCAACGGCATGACGAAGCAGCAGCGTCGGCTCGCGATGTCGAGGTTGTACACCGAAGCGGCGCGGATTCCCGCAGAACCGGTGGATCGCAGCGGGTTTCCCGACGACGTGCCGCGTACCTGGGTACTGACCACCCGGGACCGGGCCCTGTCGCAAAAATCCCAGCGCGCGAGCATCGCCGCCCTCGGCGGCGTGCACGAGGTGATCCCCGTCGACGCCTGTCACGACGTCATGTTCAGCCACCCGGAGCAGTTGGCAGAGATACTTCTCGAGCGCTGCCGACTGCGGCAGAGCGTCCGATGACAGATTCATCGGCGAATCCATCCGCCGCGACGCCGACGTGCTTCTTCGTCACCGACGGAAAAGACTATGTGCCAACCCGTTTGGCAAGAGGTCCATGGGGTCCCTCGATCAGCGGCAACTATGTCGGCGGGTTGCTGGGGCGAGCGGTCGAGCAAGAAGTCGACAATGCCGACCTTCAGCCCGCCCGGCTGACGGTGGACCTGCTCAGGCCGGTGGCACTGAAGCCCTTGCAGATGCACTCCTCGGTGGTGCGTGACGGCCGTCGACTTCGATTGGTCGACGCGGTCATGACGCAGAACGACGTGATGGTGGCCCGGGCCAGTGCATTGTTCCTTCGCCGCAGCGAGCACACCACCGTGGACACGGTGTGGACGTCGCCCTTCACAATGCCCGCAATCCCGGCGGAGCCCGACGTGCTGGCGGACGACATCCCGATGTTGTTTCACTCATTCGGCCGGGACCCGGTCGCGGGCAGTCCGGGTGTCGGCCTCACCGAGTGGCGACACGATGGGCAGAAGTTCGCCTGGATGCGGGAGACCAAGCTGCTCGTCGACGACGAGCCACTGTCGCCCTTCACTCGCGCCGTCATGGCCGGAGATGTCACCAGCTCGCTAACCCACTGGGGCACCGAGGGATTGCAGTTCATCAACGCCGACTACACGATCACGCTGAGTCGTCTGCCGGAAGGCGTCTATATCGGATTAGCCGCGGTGACGCACTACAGCCACGCTGGCGTCGCCACCGGCGTGGCGACGCTGTTCGACCAAACAGGACCGATCGGCAGCGGTATGGCAACGGCATTGGCGAACCCGGGATTCACGCCACCACCGTCGATAGTGTCGGGCTGATCGGCCGTCAGGTGATGGCACCTTCGATCTTGAGTTCGATCAAGTCGTGATCGTCCATGCCGAGTTCCCGCAGCACCTCGTCGGTGTGTTCGGCGAACATCGGCGCGCGCGTCAGGTGGGCGGCGGCTTCGTCGAACTTCACCGGGTTCGCCACCAGCCGTTGCTGATTGCCCTGGGCATCCCTGACGTCGGCGATGCGCCCGTTGGCGATCAACGACTCGTCGTGGGCGACTTCCCAGGCGTCCTGCACTGGAGACCACTGGCCCTGGAGAAGGCTCAGCAGCCGCGTGCAGTCGTCGAAGGTTCGCGATCCGATCGCGTCGGCGAGTAGCGCGGTGGCTTCATCGGCGTTGGCCGCCAACGACTCGAGCGAAGCGAATCGCTCGTCCACGGCGGATGCGTCGAGTCCGAAGAGTCGGCAGACCGGAGTCCAGTATCGAGTGGGCTGAAGCATCGATAGCTGAATGAAGCGGCCGTCCGAGCACCGGTAGGCGCCGGTGAGCGGGTTGCCCGGGGCTTGCGTGCGCTGGTCGATCTTCGGCAGCGGACAGCCGTAGAGCATGGCGAGGTTGACGCTGGACTGGTTGGCCCACGCCCCGACCGCCAACAACGACACGTCGATGACGGACGTCTGCCCGGTGATTTGCCGGCCGTAGAGGGCGGCGGCGACTGCGCCCGCGATGGTGATGCCGCCCATGTTGTCGCCGAACCCGCCCGCCGGCATGCCGGTTGGCACTTCGGATTCCGTCGGCGTAACTCCGTCGGCATTGCCGGCGCGCGCCCAGAACGCCGTCGCGTCGTGTGCGCCCGTCTCACGATCGGGCCCGTCGCTCCCGAAGCCGCTGCCCGCAACGTAGACGATCGACGGATTGATACGCCGTACCTCATCCAGGTCGATCCGTAGCTTCGCCCTCGCCTGTGGCAACAGGTTGGTCAGGAAGACATCGCTGCGCCTGACGAGCTCCTCGAACACCGGTCGGGTCTGCTGTAATGCCAGAGACAGTCCGACGCTGCGCTTGCCGCGGTTGGGGGCCTCGACCATGGGCGAGAACGAGACTCCCGGTGTGGTCGCGGAGCGACCGGCGACGGTGACGAGTCCCCTCTGCGCGTCTCCTGTCACCGGGTTCTCGACCTTGATCACGTCGGCGCCCCAGTCAGCGAGGACCGCACCCGCGGAAGGCACGAAGGTGAATTGCGCGACTTCGAGGACACGCACACCGGTCATCGGTTTCTGCATCCGCTCACCTCTGTCCTGCCGGCCACGCTGACTCAGTGCCAACATAGGTTACTAGGTAAGCAATGTGACGTCTACCATCAAAACGTAATCCTTAGCTGGCAATTTGCTCGACAAAGGCACTGATATGAACGTCACCGTCTTCGGCGCGACCGGACAGATCGGTCGGCTGGTCGTTCGCGACCTACTGGCCGCCGGCCACGACGTGACCGTGTACGTCCGCAATCCGGGCAAGCTGGTCGATCGGGGTCCACGCCAGTCAACTATCGCCGGTGAGCTGTCCGACGACGCGCGGATCCAGCAAGCGGTCCGCGGCGCTGACGCGGTCATCAGTGCGCTCGGCCCGCTGCTGCGACGCGGTTTTACGGCCACCCCGGTAGCTGACGGCACCAAGAACATCGTCGCCGCCATGCAGACCGAACACGTCGGACGCTACATCGGGCTGGCGACTCCATCAGTGCCCGATGAGCGCGACAGCCCCACCCTGAAAGCCAAGATCCTGCCGGTCATTGCCGGACTGCTGTTTCCCAATGCGCTCAACGAATTGGTTGGCATGACAGCGGCGGTCACCCAGTCCGATCTCGACTGGACCATCGCGCGGATCACCAGGCCCGCCCGTAGGAGGCCGAAAGGTACTGTGCGCGCAGGCTTTCTCGGCCGCGACAAGGTGGGATCCGTGATGTCGCGAGCCAACATCGCCACCTTCCTCGTCGCCCAACTCGCCGATGAGACGTTCTTGCCGGCGGCGCCGGCGATCAGCAACTGATAACCGGGCTCGGACGATTCAGGGCTTCAGCCGTTGCGGATCGCTTCCGCGAGTTTCCCGGGCGCATCGAGCATGACGAAGGCCGAGCAGTCGGTGATCTCGATCAAGGTGGCATGCGGGAACGCGTCGCGTAGTCGGCGGCCGTGGTCGAGGGGGAACAGCTGGTCCTCGGTGCCCCAGGTCAGGGTGACCGGGCGGTCGAACGCCTCGATCGCCGGTGCGGCGCGCAATGTCAGCGCCGGATCCAGTGAGGCGGTCACCGTGACCGCGTCGCGGCGGGCCGCTCCGCTCGTTGCGAACGCGCCGAAGATCTCCCGCTGCCGCTCGCGGGACGGCGGGTGCTTGGACACCGCCTTGAGGAAGAAGCTCTGCCCTGGTCCGGTGGCCAACAAGCGCACAATTCCTCCGCCCACCCGGGAGCTGACACGGCACAGCTTGACGATCTGAGCGAAGGAGCCGGGCGGAAAGTGTTCGTAGCTATCGCAATTGGTGAGCACCAGACGGGCGATGCGGGATGTGTCCAGCGTTGGATCGCCCAGCGACGCCAGCACCAGGCCGCCACCGGTGTCGTTGGCCACCACGGTGACGTCGCTCAGATCGAGGGCTTCCATGAAGTGGACGATGCGTCGCGCGGCCGCCTCGGCGCCGAGGTCGGCGCCGTCGGTGGGTGTGCTGTGCGCGCCCAGCGGCCAGGTCGGCGCGATGCAGCGGAAGCCCTCCCCTAGTTCAGCCACGACGTCGTTCCACACGGCGCCGGTGACGTAGACGCCGTGCACGAACAGGATCGTAGACCCCGTTCCGGTATCGGCGTACTCGATGTCCAGGCCGTCTACTCGTACCTTCGGAGTTGTCACTTCAGCTGTCCTCTCATCAATGACCGCGAAAATCCGGGCTGCGCCGCTCCCTGAAAGCGCGCGCGCCTTCCCTGAAATCAGCGGTCTCGACCAAAGCTAACTGCCCCTCGGCTTCGATCGCTTGCACCGACTCCAGCCCGGTCAGGGTCGCTGCAGCCAGCGCGCGCTTGGTCCAGCCGAACGCCAACGTCGGACCGGCGGAAACCGACCGCAGCACGTCGGCCAGCACAGACTGATAATCGTCCTCGCCAGTGAGATAGGCGACCATCCCCCACTCGAATGCCGTTGCCGCGGAGATTTTCTCAGCTGTCATTGCCATGCGCACGGTGCGCGCTCGCCCAATCAGCCCTGGGAGTAGCGCGGACGCACCACCGTCGGGCATCAGCCCGACCCGGGTGAAGGCCAACTGAAAGTACGCCGATGGCGCGGCCACCACCAGATCGCAGGACAGTGCCAGCGCACAACCGAATCCGACCGCCCCACCGTGTACCCCTGCGACGACCGGTTTGGGTAACGCGGTGATCGCCCGGACCACTCGGTTGGCGGCATCGGCTGCGCCCGCCGTGTCACCGCCGGTCAGGTCACCGCCGGAGCAAAATGCCTTCCCGGCGCCGGTGAGTAGCACTGCCCGAACGGATCCGCCCACCGCGGCATCACCGAGCCGTGCCGACAACTCGTCGAGCATGGGGGTGTCGACGGCGTTGAGCTTCTCCGGCCGGTCCAGCCGGATCCGCAGAATAGCGCCGTCGTGCTCAACCGAGATGCCGTTCACCACAGCGGGATCACAGGCCGAGATCGCGTCCGATGATGTCTTTCATGATCTCGGTGGTGCCGCCGAAGATCGTCATGATGCGGTTGTCCATGTAGTCGCGCGCAACTCGGTATTCCGTCATATAGCCATAGCCGCCGTGCAGTTGGACGCAGCCATCGATCACCTTCTTGGCGGTTTCGGTGCACCACCACTTGGCTTTCGACGCCTCGACCGCCGTCAATTCCCCGTCCACGACCGCTTGAAGGCACCGGTCGATGTACTGCTCGCCGATTTCGAGTTCGGTGTCCATCTCGGCCAACAGGAATCGGTTGTGCTGAAAGCTGCCGATCGACTGGCCAAACGCCTTGCGGTCCTTGGCATATTGCAACGTCTGCCGCCAGGTCTCGCGTGCGCCTGCGATGGCTGAGATGGCGATGGACAACCGTTCCGACGGGAGGTTGTGCATCAGGTGATAGAAGCCCCGTCCCTCCTTGCCCAGCAGGTTCGCCGACGGCACCCGGACGTTCTCGAAGGCCAATTCGGCGGTGTCCTGGTAGTGCAACCCCATCTTGTCGAGCTTGCGGCCGCGGCTGAACCCCTCCATGCCCGCCTCGACCACCAGCAACGTAAAGCCCTTGTGTCCGGCGTCGGGGTCGGTACGGCAGACCACCACCACCAGGTCGCCGTTGATACCCGACGAGATGAACGTCTTGGCGCCGTTGATGATCCAGTCGTCACCGTCGCGGACAGCCGAGGTGCGGATACCGGCCAGGTCGCTGCCCGCGCCGGGCTCGGTCATCGCCACGGCGACGATCAGGTCGCCGCTGATGATGCCCGGCAGCCAGCGCTCCTTCTGTTCGTCGTTGGCCAACGACGAGAAGTACGGGCCCACCACGTCGTTCTGCAGGCTCAGCGACGGCGACGGGCCTCCATACCGGGCGATCTCCTCATCGATCACCGCGTTGAACCGGAAGTCGTCGACCCCGCCGCCGCCGTATTGCTCCGGCATGTTGAACCCGATCAGGCCGTACTTTCCTGCAGCGACGAACGCCGAGCGGTCGACGATGCGGTCACTCTCCCAACGCTCGGCATTGGGCACGAGCTCACGATCGATGAACTGCCGGACCGTCTCGCGGAACGCCTCGTGCTCCGGCTCTAGAACAAGTCTCTTCATGTGCTGGTCTCACTCTCCATACAGTCGTCGCATCTCTTCGCCGACCTTGCCGGAAACCCGCGAAACGACCTGCGCGCCGCGCCTGCGCAGATCGGGATCCGGGATCGGCAGCACCACGGCGCCCGTCGTCTTCGACGGTAGCAACACCTTGGCGGTGCCCCGCGTGGTGGCCTCGTCGCGCTGGCTGGTGGCAAAGACGTCCAGTGACACCGGGCCGTCGGCCCCGTCACACTTTGCGGTGACCGTGCCGGTGCACCGGTGTACGTCTCCGTGGTAGTTGAAGCCGCGCAGCTGCAGGTCCATCTCGGCCAGCCAGCCGTCGTCGCCGATCCAGTTGGTGAGCAGGTGGCTCACCCATGCGGCGCGCATCTGGCCGTAGTCGTACGGCGCCGGAATACCCAGTGCCTGAGCGCGTCCGGCGTCCCAGTGCAGTCGTTGCACGACGTCGGGGACACCGTAGTCATCCGGCTGGTAGAAAGCCGGCATCCGCTTGCGCAACTGGTGGGCGAATTTCAGTGGCCCCACGCCGTAGCCGCCCCAGCCCCACCCCATGTGCATGGAGATGATGTCGACGACGGTCAACGGTCCCTTGATGATTCCCGGAAGCTGGTCG
>Ga0302324_100010465_pt1 | contig 19199 bp, 17 predicted proteins | sample Palsa_T0_1_FD_201949 | JGI IMG/M metagenome (GOLD analysis project Ga0302324, IMG submission 201949) | Peat permafrost microbial communities from Stordalen Mire near Abisko, Sweden - Palsa_T0_1 | ecosystem: Environmental > Terrestrial > Soil > Palsa > Peat permafrost | place: Sweden: Abisko...
AAACTTGTGCGGTTGGGCCGCCGGAATGAGCACGAAGTCACCGGGATGCAAAGCCCGAGTCGTGGGGTCTTTCTGCGTACCGCCGCGCATTTCCCCGGGGCCGCTTTGCTCGGCGCCGCTCAGAACACCGCCATAGGTCAGTACGCCTTCGCCCGAAAGTATGGTGATCTGGTCGACCCAATTGGCATGCTGCTCCACCATATTGCCGTGATCGAGGCGTTTGACGAATTCAACGAAATAATTCTCGTGGTCGATGATGACCGAGGCCGAATAGACACGATTCGGTTCCGGCGTCATGAGTATCTTGGTCAGGTCGGCATTGGAGAGGAATTTGAACCCGTCCGGCGGCGTGCCGTGCAGGGTCGTCGTGGTCTGGGCCGACGCCGAGAGGGCGATGAACAGCGCCGCGGCGGCAAGCAGTTTGGTACGCATGAATGTCTCCGGTGGTTTGGCAGGGCTCGAAGCCCCGCTGTTTTACTCGCCAGGACCCAAGGAGTCTAGATGAGCCACCATAAGACTGATCACGGATTGAGAGCCTGGTGCGTACTGCTCGCGCTGCTCGGTGCATCAGTCTCGGAATGCGCCGGCGCGCAGGACTCCAAGTTCTCGCCCAAGAGCCAACAGATTCCGGTGCCGGATTGCTTGAATATGCGCGGACAATGGGAAGGGGGCTATACCCCCTGCAGCGCTGAGGACCACCAGATCTGGCTGCAGGACATCACGCACTGGCGCGACGAGCGGCGCATCCGCATCGGCTACAACGGCGCCCGCTACGACATGCCGGAACTGTCGTGGACTCAGTCCAGTTTCATGCAGCCCCAGATGATGGTGCAGGACCGCTTCTTCTATGACCCGGTTACCGGCCACTACACGGTCGAGCGCTACCTGGAGGACCTGCAGAAACGTTACGGCGGCATTGATGCGGTGCTGATCTGGCCCACCTATCCGAACTTAGGCATCGACGATCGCAATCAGCACGACATGATTCGCTGCATGCCGGGCGGCGTCGCCGGTGTGCGAGCGATGATCGATGAATTTCATCAGCACGGAGTGCGTGTCCTGTTCCCGATGATGATGTGGGATCAGGGCACGCACGAGCCGGCGCGCTCTTGGCCCGAGGAGATTGCCGAGTTGATGCGGCAAGTAGGTGCCGATGGCATCAACGGCGACACGCAGGACGGCGTGCCGCTGGCCTTCTCACTTGCGGCCGACAAGCTCGGCCATCCGCTGGCCTTCGAACCTGAAGGCGGGCCGGCCGATGAGGCGCTTGCCTGGAACGTGATGACCTGGGGTCAGTATCAATTTCCGTTCACACCACTTCTCGACCGCTACAAGTGGCTCGAGCCGCGTCACATGGTCAACATTTCCGACCGCTGGAATCGAAACAAGATCAACGATCTGCAGTTTGCGTTTTTCAACGGCGTCGGCTGGGAGAGCTGGGAAAATATCTGGGGCATCTGGAATGGCATCACGCCGCGCGACGGCGAGGCCACACGTCGCGTCGCCCTCATGGAGCGCGCGATCGCTGCATACCTCAGCAGTCGCGATTGGGAGCCCATGTCCCCCATGCTGCGTTATGGCGTCTTTGCCAGTCGCTGGCCGCTGCAGGGTCACACGGTCTGGACCATCGTGAATCGCAACGACTATGACGTCGACGGACCGCAGATGCAGATTGCCGTCAGTCCCGGCATGCGCTATTTCGATCTCTACCACGGACTTGAGATTCAGGCACAGCAGGATCCGGCGGCCGCATCCATATTGAGCTTCCCCATTGAAGCCCACGGTTTCGGCGCCATCCTCGCGACGGACTCCGAGCCGGACGCGAAGCTGCGCGGACTGATGGCTGCGATGCGACCGTGGAGCGCTTTGCCGCTCGGCGGTTATTCGAGTGAATGGAAAGTTCTGAATCAGCAGATCCTCCCGATTGCCTCGACGCGAATTGCCGGCAGTGCACCGGCCGGCATGATCCGGATTCCGGCGGCGGACTTCCTCTTCAGGACTGCGGGCATCGAGATCGAAGGTTTCAACGATGTCGGGGTCGACGTGCAGTATGCGTGGGAAGACTCACCGCGCCGCTTTCACGAACATCCCATGCACATTGCGTCTTTCTATATCGACAAATTCCCGGTCACCAACGCTGAATTCAAGAAGTTCCTCGATGCGACCCATTACCACCCAAGGGACGATTTGAACTTTCTGCGTGACTGGAAACAAGGCGTCTTTCCGCTTGGCTGGGACAGGCGTCCGGTCACTTGGGTGTCCATCGAAGACGCGCGCGCCTACGCCGCGTGGGCGGGTAAGCGCCTGCCGCATGAGTGGGAGTGGCAATACGCGGCCCAGGGCATCGACGGCCGCCTGTATCCCTGGGGCAATCAATGGAACCCGCTCGCGGTTCCCCAGCCGGATAAGAGTCGCACGATGCGTGGTCCGGATCCGGTCGACGCCCATCCGCAGGGCGCGAGTCCGTTTGGGGTGATGGATTTGGTCGGCAACGTGTGGCAGTGGACCGAAGAGTTTAGCGACGAGCACACTCGCGCCGGCATCTTGCGGGGAGGCAGTTACTACCAGCCGCAGGGTTCGATCTGGTACTTTCCGCAGGCCTACAAGCTGAGCGAGCACGGCAAGCTGTTATTGACATCGCCCAGCATGGATCGCTCGGGCGCGCTGGGATTCCGACTCGTGCGGGACGCACCATAAGATGCGCTCGAGGCAAGCCGTTTTGCCAAGGTTGCGGGTTGCCGTTAAGCTTCTCTAAAACGTCCGGCCACCTCTGTACGAACGGACGCTCAATTCTAGGGGGATGCACGATGGATACGATCGGTAAGCGAGAGTTTCTCGGGGGTCTGGTGGCCAGCATGGCGGCTTCTTCGCCGCTGTTCGCGCAAGCCATGGTCATGAAGCAGCCCGTCGACCCGATGGCACCCCCGCCGGCGGCGCCGCCGAGCGGCAAGACGCTGCCCAATCGCATGGCCAAGACCGCCAAGCTATTCAAGGCGCCGGGCTTTTATCCCAACGGTCTGGCGGTCGCACCCGAGGGCCTGTGGGTCGCGCAGCAGTATCTGACTCCGGAAGTCTACAAGACCATTGGCCTGACCCGGCCGCCGGGTAAGGAAGCGCTTTGGCTCATGGACTGGAACGGCAAGCTGCTCAAGACGCTCTCGAGCGATGCGATCAACGTCTCCGGCCTCGCCTGTGGTGGCGGCTCGCTCTGGCCGATGTCCAACACCCTCGATGCCTCGACGGGAGTGCATCAGGTCGATCTGGCCAGCGGCAAGGAAGTCGCGCAGCGACAGATTCCGTTCAGTCCCAAGTCCAACACCGGCGGCATTCATGGGGCGCAATGGCACGCGGGTAAGTTGTGGATCGTCAACAACCGCATGCATTCGCTGGTCCGCATCGATCCGGTCAGCTGGACCATGGAAACCCAGTTCCCCATCGGCGCGCCGTCGGGAATGGTGCGCTATCACGACATCACCTTCGACGCCGATGGCACGCTGTTGCAGGTCATCGCCAACGAAAGCACGGGCTACGCCAACACCAAGGCCGCGTTGCTGCGCTACGATGCCAGCAGCGGCGAGCCTATCGAGACCATCACGCTGGTCGAGGGTTCCTGCGATCCGCACGGGCTCGAATTCCATGCCGGCAAGCTCATCGCCTGCGATGCGGGCTTCCACCCCGGCTGGAAGAACCATGACAGTCCCTCCAGCGGCTGGATCTTCAGCATCGATCTGGTGTGAACATGACCATCCGAAATAAGTTCAAGGCGTTGCCGTCCCTGCTGGCGCTGATCGGCGCGATGGCCGTGCTTCCCACCCCGGGCTACGCCCAGAGCAGCGGCATCACGACGGCGCTGCAGCAGCAGACGGGCGTATACCATCGGTCCAAGGCGGGCAAGACGCCGGACTTCTATGCTGATCCGACCTGGCCGGCACTCTTGCCGCACGATTGGCTGCTCGGTCAGGTCGGCGGCCTTTTTGTCGACAGCCACGATCACATCTGGGTCTATAGCCGTCCGCGCACGATGACCAACGATGAAACCGGACTCGAGCTCGCGGTGTCGGGTGCGACCGATGCCAAGGGCCAGCCGGTCAACGGGCTCGGCTTCGTCCGCGCCAATGGTTTTGGCTCGGACTGCTGCAAGGCTGCACCCTCGGTGCTGGAATTCGATGCCACCGGCAAGCTGCTGCGCTCATGGGGCGGGCCGGCTGATCCCGGCTTCATTGGCGGCAAGTGCAAAGCGGAGGAGGGCTGCATCTGGCCCAACAGCGAGCACGGCATATATGTCGACAGTCACGACAACGTCTGGATCGCGGGCAATTTGGCCGCGCCCGCACCCGGCGCTGCCCCGGCTGTGGTGCCCTGGACCACCAACAAGCAGGGTGGTGATGGCTTCGTGCTGAAGTTCGACATGAACGGCAACTTCAAAATGCGCATCGGCGGCACGCCGCAGGGCCCTGACAGCAACAACAAGGATGGGGGCCTCCATGGCACGCCGACGCTGTATCAGCCGGCCGACATGGTGGTCGATCCCAGAACCAATCACCTCTACGTCGCCGACGGTTATGGCAATCGCCGCGTACTGATCGTCGACGCCGAGACCGGCCAATACATCGGCCATTTCGGTGCCTACGGCAACAATCCCATCGACGATGCCGCCGCTGCGGCGCAAGGCGTGTGGTCAGACGACGCGCCCAAAGGGCACGTCAAGCCGGCCTTCTTCCGCAATCCCGTGCACTGCGTGAAGATCGCCGATGATGGCAAGATCTATGTGTGCGACCGCGGCAATGATCGCATCCAGGTGTTCGACGGCAAGGATCCCTCGCTCGGCAAACCCTGCAGCAACCCGAACGGCGAAGTGGGTAAGTGCGGCTTTTTGACCGAGCGCTGGGTCAGCGGCAAAACCTATACGCTACCGATTATGCCCGGGACGGCAGTGTCGTTGAACTTCTCGCCTGACACGGCGCAAAGCTGCCTATATGTGGGCGACAACACCAACCAGACCATCTATATCCTGAACCGCAGCAATCTTCAGGAGCTCGGCCGCCTCGGTCACGCCGGCCGGATGACGGGAGACTTCCACTGGCTGCATCAGGTGAGCCTCGACAGCCAGGGCAATATCTACACGGCCGAGGTCGATACCGGCAAGCGCGTTCAGAAGTTCGTGCGCTATGGCTCGCAGGGCTGCAGCGGCACCGGCTCGGATACCGTGGGCGGACCCCCGTGAGAGCGCCCTAGGGTCTCGCGGCCGTCACGGCGATCTCCACATTGTAATCCGCTGTTGCGAGCCGCGGGCTCGTGACCGTCGCGCGCGCCGGCGTGGCGCCGGCCACGACCCATGCGTCCCAGACGGCATTCATCTCTGCAAACGTGCCCATGTCGGTGAGCCAGATCGTGGCGGTCAAGAGCCTGCGCTTGTCCGTGCCAGCCAGTGCCAGCAATGCGTCAATCCGCGACAGAATATCTTTCGTCTGTTCGGTGACGCTCGCGCCCGGCGCTTCGGCTGCGACCTGACCGGCCAGATATACCGTGCCGTTGTGGATCACCGCCTGGGACATGCGTGGACCGGATTGTATACGCTCGATTTCCATGCTCAATTCTCCTTACCGTCACTGAGAGTTATATCAGAGCGGCCAGCGACATGGCATATTGCAGGCCCGAGTCCTGACACGCTGACTGGTGCGCACCGCGATGCACGCTGAATGACCAGCCAGCCGTCGACTGAAGGCGCCGCCTCGATGCCACCGATGGCCCACAGCGGCAATCGGTTGCACCGCAAGCTCTCCTCATTCGGCGTCCTGCTTCTGACTTTGTCGTGTCTTTCGCCGGTGTTCTCGATCTACGGCGTCGGTGCGGATGTGCTGGTGCACGCCGGCACCGGCGCTGCGGGCTTGTTCCTCGGCGGCATCGGCCTGGCAGTCGTGTGGGCGGCCGTCTACGCCGAGCTGGGCGCGGCTTACCCCTGTGCCGGCGGCGACTACGTGGGCGTGGGGGCGATTCTCGGACCGTGGGCTGGGTTTGCGAGCCTGACGGCCTGGGCCGTGAACCTCGCGCCCAGCAACGCCTTTCTCGCCAAGACGATCGCCACGTACATCAGCGATCTGGCGCCGGCGGCGCCCCCGCTCGTCGTCACCTTTGTTGCGCTGGGCGCCGCGGTCGGGATCGCCTTGCTCGCGGTGCGTACCAGCGCGTTCGTCACCGGCATCTTTCTTTCCATCGAGATGCTCGCGGTGCTGATTCTCATCGTTGCCGGGCTCTCGCACCCTGTCCGCAGCCTCGGCGAGGTCCTGCTCCATCCGGTCACGCTCGGCGGCAACGGGTTCATGGTCCCGGTGGGTGTCAGCGCCATGGCTTTGGCGCTCGTCAGCGCCGCTTACGCTGCCGTGGGCGGCAATCAGGCGATCGCATTCGGCGAGGAACTGGCCTCGTCGCACAGGTCCATGGGCCGCGTGATCCTGCTTGCAGGCATCATCGGTGGCATTGCGACCGGCGTGTCCGTGATTGCGGTGGTCCTCGGCGCGAGCGACCTGCCTTCGATTCTGGGCAGCCCAGCGCCGCTGAGCGCCTTTATCGCCGCCGTGGGCGGTCCGGCCGCGGGACACGCTCTGAGCGCGGGAGTCGTGCTCGCGATCTTCAACGCCCTGATCGCGCAGATGATGTTCAGCGCACGCCTGTTCTTCAGTTTCGGACGCGACGAAATATTTCATCCGGCCATCAATGCGATGTTGGCGCGAGTGCATCTGGCCTCAGGAGCGCCCCGGGCTGCGACCTGGCTCTGCGCAATCACATCGGCGGCCTGTTGCCTGCTCAATACGCACATGCTGGTCGTATTCATCTCCGCCCTGATCGTGCCGACCCTGGCATTGGTGAGCGTTGCCGTACTGGTCGGCCGTTCGCGGCGCTTGACCGCCCGGCCTGGCTATTGGCGTTCGCCGTTGTTTCCATTAGTGCCGATTCTGGGACTGTTGCTGGCGATCGGGTTTGCTGTCGCGGACTTACTCGATGCGGACACCGGCCGCCCCAGCCTGCTGTTGCTCGGCGCGCTGATCGCAGTGGGCCTCTTGTGGTATCACTTCGTGCTGAGCCGGCGGCCCGGCGGCTGGACTCCGCGAGTCGAATCGGAACTCACGCCGAGGAGCAATGCCGTGCGCTGACGCCCGACGCGCATTGTGCTAGATTGCAAGGCTCGTAGCGCGTCATCGAGCTCTTACTCAATTCACATCGCGCAATGAGCCGCACAGCGGCCGCGCGACTAAGTCATGACACGGCCGATTGGGAGAAAATCATGAATACCCGTCCGCTCCATCGCTTGCTCGTACTCGGTGCAATGGGCATGTCGCTCGGCGCAGGCACTGCACTGGCCGCTGACTACACGACGATCGTACAGGAGGTCGTCGTGAATCGGCCGGTCGATGTCGTCTGGAAAAAAATCGGCGGCTACTGCGACATCAGCGTCTGGCTCAAGGTCAGCTGCGTGTACACGTCGGGCTCGGGCGACCTCGCTACCGTGCGCAGGTTGAACGATCGCATCGATGAGGTCATGGTGGCGAAGACGGCGCATTCCTATACCTATACGCAGCCCACCACCACCATCCTTTACCACGGTACGCTGGACGTTCAGGCGGACGGTCCGAAGCGCTCGAAGATCATCTATACCTTGTTCTACGACCAATCGCAGCTCGCCACGCCGGAGGCCCAGGCTGCCGATCGCGATCAGCGCACCAAGCGGTTCGGGGAGGCCCTCAATACGATGAAGAGCCTTGCCGAAGCAAAGTAGCGTGCGGATCCGTGTACCGCTGCTCCTGGCCTGCTTGCCCTGCTTGGCCGGCGCGGTTTCGGCCGCTACGCCCGGTCCGCTTCCTCCCGCGGCCGACCGGCAACTGGCGCGGGATATTCTGAAAGAACTCGTCGAGATCAACTCGACGCATGAGTTCGGCTCGACGTCGGCTGCCCACGCCATCGAGCATCGGCTGCTCGCCGCGGGATTCAACGCGAGTGATGTGATGTTTCTGGCCCCTCCGGAGCAACCCAGCAAAGGCAACGTCGTGGTGCGCTACCGCGGCAAGGGCGCAGCCAAGCCCGTGCTTTTTCTCGGCCACCTGGATGTCGTGGATGCTAGACCTGAGGACTGGTCAGTTGCGCCGTTCAAGTTGACGGAGCAGGACGGCTGGTTCTACGGGCGCGGCACGATTGATATGAAGGATGGCGATGCCGCTCTGGTGGAATCCCTGATCCGCCTCAAGCGCGAGGGCTTTGTGCCCGAGCGCGACCTGATCTTCGCCTTCACCGCCGATGAAGAAGCGGGTGGCGATGCCAACGGCCCGGCCTTTCTGCTCAAGGATCATCGTGCACTCATCGATGCCGATTTCGCCATCAATTTCGATGGCGGCGGCGGTGACACCAAAGGCGGCGAGCCACTGTACTTCGAAGTCGGCACCAGCGAGAAAACCTACCTGACCTTCACGCTCGAGACGACCAGCCCCGGCGGTCATGGTTCGCTGCCAGGTCCGGACAACGCGATCTATCGACTGGCCGACGGGCTGGGCCGATGGGAGTCCTATCGATTCCCGGTGATGATCACGGCGACCACACGCGCGTACTTTGCGCAAATGGCCGCGCTGGAGTCCGGGGAGACCGCCGCGGATCTGCGCAAGGTGGCCGGTACGCCGCCGGATCTCGCAGCCGCGGATCGCCTCAGCCAGACGGTGCGCTTGAATGCGCTGCTGCGCACGACCTGTGTGGCGACTCTGATCTCAGGCGGACACGCGGAGAATGCGCTGCCCCAGCGCGCGAAGGCGACCATTCAATGCCGCATGATGCCCGGGGACAGTGCGCAGAAGGTCGAAGCCGCGCTGGTGCGAACTCTGGCGGATCCGAAGATCAGTATCAAAATGGACGCGCCGCCGATCGTGAGTCCCGAGTCTCCACCGACGCCGCAGATCATGACCAAGGTGGGAACGGTGGTGCATTCGATGTGGCCCAGTGTGCCGCTCGTGCCCACCATGGCCACGGGGTTCAGCGACGATCGCCAGACCCGTAACGCCGGCATTGTCAGCTACGACTTGAGCGGAGTGTGGCTGGATGCGAATGAAAACCGCGCGCATGGCCGCGATGAACGTGTCGGCATGCGGGAGTTTGACGAGAGCGTCGAGTACACCTATCGGCTGGTCAAGGCGATGAGTGCGGCTCACTAGATGAGTCGGGGCCGCTCAGCGCATAGGCGATGAGGTAATCGCCGCGAGTGCTCTCGCCCTTGTAGCCCCCGGCCGCAATCACGAGAAACTGCCGGCCGTTGATCGAATAGGTCATCGGCGTCGCCTGGCCACCGGCCGGTAGCTTCGCTTCCCACAACAGCTTGCCGCTTTCGGTGTCGAAGGCGCGCAGACGATCGTCGAGACTGGCAGCGATGAATACGAGGCCGCTGGCCGAGACGATGGGACCGCCAAGGCCGGGCATGCCGAGGTTCACATGCACGAACGGCGTATCGCCCAAAGGAATCTGCCATTTGATGGTGCCGTGCTCCATGTCGACGGCCGTGAGCATGCCCCAGGGGGGCTTCACGCAGGGAATGCCGAGATCGGATCTGAAGGGCTTGCGACGCATGCCGTAGGGCGTGCCTGCCTGACGCGCGAACTCGAAGCCCCGGTACTCGCTCGAGGCGGATTGAGCTTGGAGCTGCGCGCGCGGCACCAGCGTCACGATGAACGGCAGGTTTACCGTATTGGCCACCGCGAGCTGGCGCTGCGGGTCGAACGCGATGCCGCCCCAGTTCGAGCCGCCAGCGTTGCCGGGCTGCATCACTGAGTCCTGCAGCGACGGCGGTTGAAACATGCCCTCCGAACGATAGCCCGCGATGCGCCGGCGACAGCTGTTCGTGTCGAACCAGGCGATTCCCCAGGCGTCATCCGGCGTAATCGGCCCCTGACGCACGAGCGCCGGCGGAGCCACGGGATACGGTTGCGTGGGCGAGGGGTGCTCGCCCGACACGGCGTCCTGTGGAACGGGTTTCTCCTCGATCGGAAACAGTGGCGCGCCGCTGTCGCGATCGAAGGTGTAGAGAAAGCCAGTCTTGGTGGCCTGGATGACGGCCGCGACGCGCTTGCCCCCGTGTACCAGGTCCACGAGTGTGGGCTGCGATCCCACATCGTAGTCCCAGAGGTCATGGTGCACGAGTTGCTGGCCCCACTTGAGGCGACCGGTGTCCGCATCCAGCGCCACAATCGAGTTGGCCCATCGGTTATCACCGGGCCGCTCGCCGCCGTAGAAATCCGGGCTCACGGAACCGGTGGGCACGAACACGAGATGGCGTGCCGCGTCCACGGACAATGGCGCCCAGGCGTTGGCGGCACTGGCCTCACCGATACTCTGCGGACTCCATTGCGAGTACACCGGATTGGAGGCATCACGCGGAATCGGGTCCCAACTCCACAGCAGCCTGCCGCTGCGGGCATCGAAGGCGCGCACGGTGCCGAGTTCCTCCAGGACCGCGCGATTGTCGCCGATGGAGGAGCCGATGATGATTTTGCCGTCCAGCACGGCGGGAGGGGAGGTTGCGAGATAGTTGCGATGCTCGTCGCCTTCCTTGAACTGCGAGCGAATTCCCTCGAGCAGGTTGAGCGCACCGTGCTCGCCGAAATCCGCGCACGCACTGCCTGTGGCGGCGTCCATCGCGAGCAGCCGGCTGTCCAGCGTGGCGGCGTAGATACGTGCGTGGCACTTGGCGTCGCGTGGACTCGCCTCATCGATCCAGAGCGAGACGCCGCGCGAGACACCGTCCGAGTAGCGCAGATCATTGCGGGTCTTGCTGTCGTGCCGCCAGCGCAGCTGACCCGTGGCCGCGTTCACCGCGATGACATCAGTGCCACTGGTGGTGAGAAAGAGTGCACCGTCGTACAGGATGGGCGTGGCCTCGAAGGCCGAGTGGTTCCAGTCCTTCACGCCCTGACCCAGATCGCCGGTGCGGAAGATCCAGGCCACATGCAGTTCCCCAACATTGCCCGGCGTGATTTGCGTCAAAGACGAGTAGCGCATGCCGCCGGCGTCACCGCCGTAGGCGGCCCAAGTGCCATCAGGCACGGGGGCGGCCTGGACGGCCGCGATGAGGACTGAGCCGAGCAGGAGCGATCGTGGGTTCCAGTTCATCGCGGCGGGAGCATCGAATCACCGGCGCCCAGATCGCGTTGCATGATCACGGTATCGACCCAACGCCCGAACTTGAAGCCGACCGATCGCAGAGTGCCGATGTTCCGGAAACCCAGTCGGCGATGCAGGGCGATGGAACCGGCATTACCGCTGTGGCCTATGACCGCCAGCATCTGTCGCCACGGACCTTGTTCGCATCGCGCGATGAGCGCCTCGAGCAATCGGGTGCCGATTCCGCGCCCATGCAGTCCATCGGCGACGTAGACGGAGTCCTCGACGGTGTGCCGATAGGCCGGTCGCGCGCGATATTCCGTGGCGTAGCTATAGCCGACGACACGGCCGTCGATTTCAGCGACGAGATAGGGCAGGCCGAGTTTCAGGACGCCGGCGCGCCGTGAGAGCAGTTGCTCCGAGGTTGGAGGTACTTCCTCGAAGGTCGCCAACCCGTGCAGCACCTCGAACGCGTAAATGCGTTGCACTTCCGAGATGTCGTGTTCCGCGGCGTCGCGGACGATGATCTGCGCCTCCACAGCCCTTATGGTATGCGCGTAACCCGCGGCGCGCATGGCCGGAGCGCAATGCGCTCAAAGACTGCTATGGGTCCCATCACACAGCGCACCGTGTCCGCTGTGTTTGCAGCCGCAGAAATAGGCAGTTCCCGTCTTCTCGGACTTGTACTCCAGGGGCGTGTAGGGGCCGCCGCGATGGCTACCGTCACAGAACGGTTGCGTGGCGCTCTTCCCGCAGGCGCACCACCAGTAGCTCTTGCCGGCCACGACGGCGACGGCGTAAGGAAACTTCTGGGCAATCGTGGGCGCGCTGTCGCTCATGAGGAGTCTCCCTTGGAGGGCGGGGCAGCTGTTGCTTCGGCTAGCCGCCGCAGTGTGCCGTGCAGAGTTGTGGGTGCGGCCCAAAGCTCCTGAAGAATAGACGGTATACGCTGAAGCCCACGATGAGCAACGAGAGCGCCGCGTAGAAGAACATGACGAGCCAGAGCAACGGTTCGACCTGGCCGGTAGTGGCAGTGAGATCCATGAATACCTCGAAAAACGTGCTATGCCCGTGCAGAGCCATGAGGCCGAATGACCCCACGGCGTTCAAGGTACAGGACATTCTATTACTAATATAGATGGCTGATTTGTAGTACACTAATCCATAAATATGACTAATAACAGACTGGATTTGAACGAGATTTCGCTTTTTGTCCATGTTGTTCGGGCCGGAAGCTTCGCCGAGGCCGCACGTCGCCTGGGCATGCCGTCCAATACGCTGAGCCGTCGGGTCCAAAAGCTCGAGCAGCATCTGGGTGTCCGCCTGCTCCAGCGCTCGACCCGACGCCTGACGCTGACTGGAGCCGGGAGGAGTTTCCACGAGCGCTGTGCTGAGCAGGTCGCTGCCTTGGCCGAGGCGGCTTCTGACCTGACCGCTGTCTCACACGAGCCCAGCGGCAACGTCCGCGTTGCCGTGCCGGCGGATTTCTTTGACTGGTTTCAGCTCAAGTGGGTCAGGGAGTTCCTGAGTACATACCGCAAGGTGCGGCTCGAATTTCTACTCAGTGACGCGGTGGTCGACCTCATAGCCGACGGCATCGATGTCGCCTTGCGCGCCGGCAAGCCCGGTGGCTCGAGCATGGTGACTCGACAATTTGCCGTGAGCCGCGGCCGCTTGGTGGCGAGCCCCAGGTATCTGGCCGAGCGCGGGGTACCCGCCGAGCTGGAAGAGCTCTCGACGCATGATTGCCTCACGTTTCCGCGTACCTCGGCTCTCGCGACGTGGCTGCTGGAAGGGCCTCAGGGCGCCTGCGAAATTCAAGTCAGCGGGCGCTTTCAAGCCGACACGGCACAGGCCCTGGTGAAGGCCGCAGTTGCAGGATTGGGCATCGCGCTGCTGCCCGATCTGCTCATCGCGAAGGCTCTGCACGAGGGCATGCTGGTCGAGGTGCTGCCTTCCTACGCGCGCAATGCCGTGGGCATCGCCTTCGTCTATCCCAGCCAGCGACAGCTGCCGCGCGCCGTCGCCGCGTTCGTCGATTTCTCCTGGGACAGGCTGGGCGCTCTCGGATTGGTCGAATATCGCGCCTGATTTTCGATGCGGCTAGGACAGAAGTTTTTGCATAGGCTCCCAGTAGTTGATGTGCCAACCTTCGGCCAGGTGCTCGGCGGCTCCAGTCGGGAATCCCGTGTGGTCGAATGAGATTCTCGTGCTCGCACCCTGTTCGATGAGCTGGAAGCGCGCAATCGAGTAGATGCCGGGATTCCAGTTGCCAACCCGCCACGCCTGAACGATCAATTCATTCGCCACAAGCTCGATGAACCGCCCGCTGATGTAGCCCCCGAACAGGGCGAACTCGCCGCCGGGCTGTGTGTTTATGCGCGCGGGCGCCGGCTTCAGCGACATCGACTTTGCAGCGTCACTCAGCAGGGTGAGACGATCGAATTGCCTGGCATCGGTCAACACGGCGTATACGCGCTGCCTGCTGGCCGCAATGACGGGTTCCTGATGAATCGATTCGGCACTGCGCGCGATGGCGTCATCTGGCAGTTCTGCGCCGCTACCGCGCCGAATCCCAGCGCCGCTGCAGAGCAGCGCTCCGGCCATGATGACTCGCCGCCGCGTTGGGGCCTGCGGTCCCGGGATCAAAGCTGCAGAGCGGCGCATGGGTATACCCCTTCGAGTGCATCGCAGTCCTGCACTATGCCACTCAGGGTTCCCGATGCAAGCTGCAGGGGGAAGGTATCGTAGGCGATACGCCTGCGATTCCGATCCCCGCCTGCCTGCGCGCTTAAGGCCGTACGACGACGACCGGCGCCGGGGCCACAACCACGCCGTACGGATGGTAGTAATAACCCCGCGCCGGGGCTACGACACAACCCGCGAGCGCCAGCACGCTCAATGGGATCAGAAGTTTGATGATGCGTTTCATATGCCCGTCTCCTGAAAATGATTGCCTCTGCTGCAAACAACGCGCTGCGGGCGCTTGCGCTGACATCAAGTCGCCGCGATCGGCCGAGTTGCGACGCGCGCACGGGGGGAATCATTCAGCTGCCATTCATATATTATTTACCTGTTTGACTATGTCACCCAATCTTCCAATAGCGCCTATGAATTCCGATAACTCCCGTGCTGGCGCGCGATCCCGTCTGCTCGCCCTGCTGGCGCTGTCTTTGTCTCTTGGGGCGCAGAGCGCGTCCAATCAGAGCACCGAGGCATCCGCTGCCGTCGCTACGAACTGGGACCTGTCGGATCTCTACGCCACGCCGCAGGCTTGGAGCGCCTCTTATGACAGGACCCAAGCGGCCGCAGCGCGGCTGGATCACTATCGGGGAACGTTGGGGCAGAGTGCAGCTGCGCTGTTTGCCGCGCTGGATGCGATCTCGAGCATACGGCGGGAATCGGATCGGCTTTCGACCTACGCGCAGCTCAAGGCAGATGAAGACACGCGAGTGGCGAGCGATCAGGAGCGTCGCCAGCAGGCGCAGGGGCTCGTCACGGTGATCAGCGAGAAGACCGCGTGGCTCGCACCGGAGATCATCGCCGTGGGCGCCGCGCGCCTGAAGGCTTTCGAGGCCGCGGACAAGACGCACGCTGATCGATTCGGCTTCTATCTGGACGACACGCTGCGCTCAGCGCCGCACACCTTGGGGAGCGAGGCGGAGAGCGTCCTCGCCGGAGCAGGAGACGTGCTGTCCCAGCCGGAGGCCATCTTCGGCCAATTGGCCGATGCCGAATTGCCTTATCCCGAATTCACGCTGCCCGATGGAACACAGGTGCGGCTCGATGAGTCGGCCTACGAAAAATACCGCCAGGCCGCCGATCGCAGCGAGCGCAAGGCGGTATTTGATGCCTTCTGGGGCGCGTGGAAAAAATTTGAGGGAACCGCTGGCGCTACGCTGACGACTCAGGTGATGGGCGAGGTATTCAGCGCCAAGTCGCGAAGGTTCGACTCCTCGCTCGCCGCCGCATTGTTTCCCGATAACATGCCTGAGGCCGTCTATCGCACACTCATCGCGGAGACTCACGCCGCGCTGCCCACGCTGCATCGGTATCTGAAGCTGCGTCAGATGCGCTTGGGACTTACCGGAGAGCTCGCCTATTACGACAATTACGCACCGATCTTCGCTCCGACCCAGGCGCCCGCATTTTCGGTGAGTCAAGCGCAGCCAATCACCCTGGCGGCGCTCTCGCCGATGGGTGAGGACTATCTGTCGCTGCTACGCAGGGGTCTGGCCGGGCATTGGATGAGTCTGCTTCCGCACCCGGGCAAGGCAACCGGCGCCTATATGAACGGCAGCGCCTATGACGTGCATCCGTATCTGCTGTTCAATTACATCGACGACTACGGTTCACTCTCCGCGTTTGCCCACGAGTGGGGCCACGCCGTGCATACGCTGCTGACTGACGCAAATCAGCCCTACGAGAAGTCGAATTATTCGACATTCATAGCGGAATCCGCCTCGATCGCCAATGAGATGCTGCTCAACGAATACCTGGTGGAGCACGCGCCGAGCAAAGCGGAGAAACTTTACTATTTGGGTGTCGGGTTGGAGTCGATGCGCACCGCATATTTCCGTCAGGTGATGTTCGCCGATTTCGAATTGGCCATCCACGAGGAAATCGAGCACGGCCACCCGCTCTCCGGTGCGCGCATGAGTGAAATGTACTGCCAATTGGTCAAGCGCTACTACGGCGAGGCCGAGGGCGTCATGAAAATCGATCCGGCCTATTGCATCGAATGGGCGTTCCTGCCGCACTTTTATTATCATTTTTATGTGTGGCAGTACGCCACGTCGATGGCGGGCGCAGCGCAATTCACCGACGCGATTCTGAAAGAGGGTCCTGCGGCGCGCCAGCGCTTCCTCGACATGCTGCGCTCAGGTGCCTCGGATTATCCCTACGAACTCTATAAGAAAGCCGGCATCGACATGGCGAGTCCGGCGCCCTATCAGGCGCTCGTTGCACGCATGAATCGCTACCTGGATCGGATCGAGTCGCTGGAGCGGGAAAGATAGCGCCGCTCAGCGGTTCAGGCAGCGCGTGAAGCGCTCGTTGACTCTGCGGGCGTACCAGTCGGTGGTCAGATGGCGCGTGAGTTTCGGGCCCTGCAATGTTATTCGCGGAACCATCGCGCGGGGCAGTGGGTGTCCGGCGCTCTTTTCCGCCTGCGCGAACACGCGCTGGTAGAGCGCGGTGCGCTCGAAATCACTGGCTTTGCCTTCCTCGAGGGCGCTATGCAGGGCGCGTTCGCTGAGTTCCAGGCGCCGTCCCAGCACGCGCGCCGCGGCCTCGGTGCTCCCGGGCACGTCCGTGTTGCTGTCCGGCGCGAGCAGCGCGCCGTCGGTCGTGAGCGCTAAGCCAGAAGCTGTGCTCAGAGCGCTCTGAAAGGCGGCGTTGCGGCTGGCGTACTGGCCCGCGTTGAAATCGGCAAACCGATACAGGTAGCGATTGTAGGGCGCCGGGTAATCCAGCAGATGGGCGATGCCGAAATACAAGCTGCCGCGACGTGTGAACACTTCATCGTCGATGCTCTGCTGCACGGGGTAGGGATACGGTTTGGTCGCGGCGTAGCGTTCGGCAAATACGATATTGACCTGCATCGGGCCGCGCGTGCGTATGGGATTGCGCTCGGCAAATAGCGTGCGGCCCAACGGCACTGTCGCGATGAAGTCCTCATAGATGTCGCTGAGATCCTTCTCGGTCCGGGCTCCGGCAATGCGCTCGCTGTAGCTGCGGCCGTTGGTGGACTTGAGCTGCAATACGCCATGGACCAGTGCCGGCGGTACGCCTGCCCGCTCGGCGCGCCGGTCGATTTCACGCCAGGCGATCGCGCCGAGGTCCGGCACCTGTGGGTCGATCTGAAAATCCGACTCCTGTTCGATCACAGCCACCACGGCACACACGCGCTCCGCAGTGGGTTCGATGCTCAGCGCCGAGAACGCGCCGTAAATGTCTCCGACCCAGCCGGCGCGGTCGGATAGGGCTCGCGGCAGCGAGCGTTCGATCAGAGCGTGTGGCTCCAGCGCGATGGTGGGGGCGGGGGCCGGTGTGGGCGCGGGCGCGGGCGCGGGAAAGACCAAAGGCGGACTCGCGCAGCCGGCAAGCAACGCCGCGCACACGCCCACGCACAGCAATTGAGCGCTGGTGATTCCGGAAAAGGCAGACATGCCGGGGATTGTGCTGCCGGCTAGCGGATCGACTCAAGCGAGCCCGTTGCGCAATGCCGGCTTGCGCCCGCGGCGTGCCGCATACGAGAATTGCGCCCGCCTGATTGGCACTGGCGCGATAATCTATGACATCGAGGGGGGATTCTTATGGACGAGCCCACAACGCGTTCCGTCACCGGCGGACTGAGCCGGCGCACGTTCCTGTCGAGCGCGGCCGCGACGGCCGCCGTGGTCGCGCCGCTGCGTTCAGCATTGGCAGGCACTGACAAGTTTGGCCGGGACCGGGATTGGACCGGCGCGGAACCGGTGTATTTGCCCGAGCCGGCCTGGGAGATCAAGGACAAGCGCTTCACTGCGCGTCAGGCCAACGCGCCGCTCATGCGCATCTGGCACGGCGTCGGCCCCGACACGGCCGGCTGGTGCGAAGGGCCGGTGTATATGACTGACTGGGGCTGCCTCCTCTGGAGCGACATTCCGAATCACCGTGTGCTGCGCTGGAGCGAGGACGATGGTCACGTGAGCGTCTATCAGGCCGAATCGGGGTACTCCAATGGGCACGCGCGCGATCTGCAGGGCCGGCTCCTGGCCGTGGAGCACGACACGCGGCGGGTACGTCGCCGTGAGTACGATGGCTCGTGGACGATCCTGTGTGACAACTTCAAGGGTAAGAAGCTCAACGCGCCGAATGATCTTGCGGTTTTTCACGATGGCTCGATCTATTTCACCGATCCCGGCTACGGCATCATGTCGCCGTACGAAGGGCACAAGGCGGAGTTCGAACTGCCCACGCGCGTCTATCGTATCGACCCTGCCGGCGCCGTGACGATTGCCGCGGAAGGACCGATGTCGAGGCCAAATGGCGTGTGCTTCTCGCCGGATTACAAGAAAATCTACATCGTGGACAGCGCTGGGACCGAAGGTCCCGACAAGCCGGCCAACATCACCGTCTTCGACGTCAAGGGCACCGCGCTATCGAACCCGCGGGTGTTTGCAGATTTTGCGCCCGGCAGCACGGACGGCATTCGTTGCGACACCGATGGCAACCTCTGGTGCGCCTGGGGCTGGGGCGGACCGGACACCAATGGCGTACGCGTACATCACCCCGACGGCGCGGTGCTCGCGATTCTGCACACGCCGGAACTGGTCGCGAACCTGTGCTTCGGGGGACCCAAGGGTGATCGGCTGTTCATGTGCGGCACCAGCTCGGTGTACGCCGTGTACGTCAACGCGATCGGTCACGCACTCGGTGGTTGAACCACCCAGCCGAACGCATCACTCAAGAGACTCGTTGCTAAGAGACTCGTTGCTATCTGAGGCTGGTAAGTACCATGGACTGGCTTACCTTGATGTAAGCCAGTCCATGGTACTTACCAGCCTCAAAATGCGGCATGTCTCTATAAGCATCCATATCACCGCTTGATGATCGTTTTCGCGATGCTTGACGGCACTGCTCGAGTTTCCAGATGATCTTAGCGGGCGCCGCGCGGATTGCTATAATTCCAGCATCAAACCAACCGGGGGACGTATGAAACGGATACTCGCGCTCGCCAGCGTTGCCACGCTCGTCAGCCTGGAGGCCTTTGCGCAGTCGCCGTTGACGTCTCCACCTCCACCCCCGGCAGGGATGACCCCGCCGCCGTCGGGTGAACTTCCCTTGGCCGTCCTCACCACATGGGCGCAGAGTGCGATCGCTGCCTGCAAGGCCAATGGCTACGACGTGACCGCGACGTATATGAACACCGAGTACGTCGTGAAGCTGGTATTGCGCTCCGACGCCGCACGCCTGGGCACTGTCGAGCTGGCGCGGCGCAAGGCCTACACCGTGATCAAGACGGGCAAGAGCTCGGGGGACTTTGCCGCATCGGTCGGCTTCCCGAACGGCACGCCAATCCCACCGCC
>Ga0302324_100010469_pt1 | contig 19193 bp, 18 predicted proteins | sample Palsa_T0_1_FD_201949 | JGI IMG/M metagenome (GOLD analysis project Ga0302324, IMG submission 201949) | Peat permafrost microbial communities from Stordalen Mire near Abisko, Sweden - Palsa_T0_1 | ecosystem: Environmental > Terrestrial > Soil > Palsa > Peat permafrost | place: Sweden: Abisko...
ACGCGATTGCGGAGGGATCGCGGTGGTTGTCTAGGGCTGTCATCTTGTCGGGCGGTCCGGCTGGGCTCTACCAACTTCAGGCTCACTTGGCCGCGGCCCACTCCACCGCTACGAGCTGGTCCGAGACCGACTGGGACAGGATCATCGGGCTGTACGACCTACTCGGGTCGGCCGGAGCCAACCCGGTCGTGGCGCTCAACCGGGCCGTTGCGGTGACTGAGCGCGACGGGCCCGAGCACGGGCTGGCCGCACTGGAGGCCATCGTCGGGCTGGAACTTTCCCATCTCTGGCACGCCGCTCTGGCCGACAATCTCCGACGGCTTGGCCGGACCGCAGAGGCTGCCGGAGAGCTGGAAACCGCCGCCTCGCTGGCGCCCACCGAGGGCGAACGACGTCTGCTTCTGTCCCGTCTCCTCGACGTGAGGCCGGAGCCCACCTGACAGATTCCGGGGCCGCAGGTGTCCTCTACTGGTCTCGCCGTTCGTCCTCTCACCAAACGCAGATCCCGGTCTCGGAGATCACATTAGAGAGGAGAAGCAGATGACTGGCAGCAACGCCGAGCAGACGATCTCGCAGGAGAAGTACGTGTCCGTGGCCACCTTCCGCAAGACCGGGGTGGCGGTCGCGACGGCGACCTGGATCGTCCCGCTCGACGACGGCCGGGTCGGCCTCTTGACCTCCTCGGCCTCCGGCAAGGCCAAGCGACTACGGAACAACCCGAGCGTGACACTGCAGCCGAGCGACGTCCGAGGCCGGGTCAAAGCCGGCACCACGCCGGTGACCGGCACCGTTGAGCTGGTGACCTCCGGTCCGGACTTCGAGGCGGTCACGTCCAAGGTGAAGGGCAAGTACGGCCTGATGGTGCCAATCACCCGGCTGCTGGACAGTGTGCGACACCTGGGCAAGGGCCCCTTTCCCTTTGCGGACACCGGCGTGGTGATCACGCTCCAGGGCTGATTTCCGCGGCGACCGTCGTGGCATCAGTGGTCGGACCTGGCACGGCTCGCGGGTCGGGGAGTCGCGGGCGGGGTTGCCCAGCCCGTCCCGGGTCGCGGCCAGCGCCGCCAGGATCTTCTCGATCGCCACGCGTCAAAAGGGTGTCGGCCGCTGGTGTACCGACCGGCCTTGATTTGCAGCGTGTGACGCCCCGGTTTGATAGGCGCCTCGATCGTGTCGTGCATGTCGATCGTCCCGACATCGGTGTTGTCGAGCAGGACGTGGAACTTGCTACGTCGAAGCTCGATGACGATGCCTTTTTCTCTGACAAGGTGCAGGGTTGCCGCCACGTTTCTATGTCCTTTCCTGCCCCGAGTCCCCCTTGCTTTAAGCCCGTTTGGTCGAAGTGTCGGCCTGCGGCCATAGCAGTCCGACCCGTACTGACGAAGGCCCCCTATTCGCGTTTCAGCTTGAGGCCGATCGCGGGCACGAAAAGCGACGCGACGTATTGAGGCCAGAGGATCGCTCCGTTGCAGCGAAAGCGGACGTTCGTGCCGTCCGCGGCGTCGAAGGACACCGTGTGACTTGAGTACCGGCGGGCTCTGACTTGGAGCGTGTGTGAACCGGGCTCTACTGGAAGTTCGACGGTCTGGTTCCGGTCGATCGAGCCGGCTGGGCTACCGTCGAGAACGATTTGAAACGGTTCGCGGCGAAGCTCCGCGATGCGGACGGTCTTTCGTTCCAGTATGACGGTGGGTGACATTTTGTCCTCCGTGTTCTCGTTGGCTTATAGGGTCTAAATCGCGGCGCGGGCGCTAAGCGCGTTTTCCGGTGATGAGTCGTTCGCGGTCGAACATCGCCGCGACAACCCGCCAGGCGAGCAGGTCGATTGCCAGCAGGACGGCGGCGAGGCCGATCGCAAGGCCGCTCGACACGGTGATGACGTTCAGGGAGATCAGCGCCAGGACCGCCAACAGCGGCAGGCTGCCGAGCATGCTCAACTGTTGGGCGACGCGCACATCGGTGGAGCGGGCGGAGACCGCGATTCCGATCCAGATCCCCCAGCCTGCGAGCAATGGGGTGAACAGCAACTGGACTAGCACGTGCGTGCCCGACCAGATCGCGGAGGCGATCGCAGGACGGGCAAAAAGCGTTGCGGCCGCAAGGAAGATGCCAAAGACCACGTAGGCGATGATGAGAGTCGGCACGAAAGCGGCCAGCGCCTTGCCGACGAGGAACTCCTCTCGTCGGATCGGGGTGATCAGGACAGGCTCCAGCGTGCCCTGCTCGCGCTCTCCGACGACCGAGTAGGCGGACAGAGTGGAGGGCAGGAACGCCGGGATCACCAGCATGTACAGCATCGACAGCCCGACGTGCAGGTTGAGGTTGGTGCTGTCCACGTGCGCATACGCATTGAACACCTGAATCAACGGCAGGATGATGAAGAGCAGTGGCAGTACCGTCATCGTGCCGACCACGAAGCGGTTGCGGCGATAGTCCCGCAGCTCCTTGATAAAGATCGCTCTGACGCGCGTCCAGCTGAAGCTCACCTTCGCCTCGCCTCCACGTCCTCGTCGATCAGCTCGAGGTAGACGTCCTCCAGCGAGTGACGGGACTCGGCGATCGACAGAATCTCCGCACCAGCACCGACCAATGCTCGCGCCACCTGCGGGGCGGCGATCTCAGGGTCAGTCACGGCGAGTGTGTAGCCGGATGGCGTTTGCCGCCATCCTTCGACTCCGGGCAAACCGCGAAGCACCGCGTTTGGTTCCTCCAGCGGCATGCGAATCCGCACGTCCAACGATCGGCTGAATAGTTGGTCGCGTAGCTCGTCGGGCCGGCCGATCAGTCGCAAGGTCGTGTTCAGGATCGCCACCCGATGGCACAGCCGTTCGGCCTCCTCCAGCCGGTGGGTGGTGAGGAAGATGGTCACGCCCCGCTCCCGGAGCGAGGCAATGAGTCCGTGGACTTCGCGGCTCGCCACGGGGTCGAGGCCAGAGGTCGGCTCGTCGAGAAACAATACGGAGGGGTCGTTGAGCAGCGCTCGCGCCAGCGCGACGCGCTGACGCAGACCCTTTGATAGCGATCCGCACTGATCATTCGCACGGTCCTCAAGGTTGACTGCACGCAGGGCCCGTTCGATTCGCCAGCGTACGTTGTTCAGCTCGTAGAGCCCGGCGAAGCACTCCAGGTTCTCGAGTACCGTTAGACGTAGGTACAACCCTGGGGACTCAGGCATGATCGAGATCCGCGACCGGATGGCCGGTCCGTTCTCGGGGCACAGCTCGATACCGGCCACCGTCGCGGACCCCGAGGTGGGCTCCAGCAGCGTGCCGAGCGTCCGCACGGTCGTGGTCTTCCCGGCCCCGTTGGGTCCGAGGAAGCCGAACACCTCGCCGTAGCCGACCTCGAATGACACGTCATCGAACGCGACGCGCTCGCCGAACCGCTTGGTCAAGTGCTCGACCACCAGCGCGGACTCGCCCTTCGGGCTCTCGAGGGCCAAGCCATCGGTGATCGGTTCAGCACGACTGGTCGCTTGATTTGCCGGCTTCGAGGTCATCGGGGTCTCGTCGGGCTGCCGGACCGCGACGGCGCTTCAGAATAAGTGGGCACCCCATGACGTCTTGATCGGCCGGGTGCCCGGTGGAACATCGTCGCGCCATCGCCCACCAAGGACCGTCTCTCCTCGCGAACGCTCGGCACCAGCTCTGAAGAGCACATAGCTCCACGATAACACGAATCCTGAACAATCGTGCTAATCTCTTGACATGCGTTCAGACTCTGGAGAAACGCGCAAACCGCGTACGTTCACCGAGGCCGCCCGACGAGCTCAGATCATCGAAGCGGCGATCGACACCATCGCCGAAGTTGGCTTCGGAAGGGCCTCCCTGGCCCGCATCGGCGAGAGGGTTGGGATCAGCAAGGGCCTCATCGGCTACCACTTCGCGGGCAAGGACGACCTGATCGAGCAGGTAGTGCTTGAGGTACTCGAGCAAGGGAAGGCCTATATGCGGCCGCGCATCGTCGAGGCCATGTCAACCGGCTCCGAGTTCTTACGCGCCTACATCGAGTCCAACCTCGCCTTCATGCGGGAGCAACGCAACTCCATGGTGGCCATCGTCGAGATCGAACGCAGCGGTCTCACCGCTGACGGCCAGGAGCGGTTCCACGGTCACGCACATGCAATCGACGAAGCCGTGCAGACCCTCCGACAACACCTGGCGCACTACCAGGCCGTTGGTGACCTACGTCCCGACTTCGATTCCAACGTCATGGCAGTCGCCATTCGCGCAGCCACCGACGCAGTACTACACAGATACGCCCGTGACCCCGACCTCGACGTCGACAAGTACGCCCATGAGATCGTGACCGTCTTCGACCTGGCGACCCGCGCCCACGACGCCCGTGACTAGCCGAGTGGGACGGTGCCGGGGGCTGGCCCCATTCTCGGCCGGGACGTGTTGACCGGTCCGCCTGGGATGCAGAGCATTCTGGGCGCTGGCAGCACCCAGTGGACCCAATGGGATGGAGACGCGCGTCAGTTCGCCGTCCAGGGACGAAGTTTCTCGGGATTGAGTACCCACATGTGCTTAGTCCGGTCGCCAGCGATGTCGAAGGCCAGGACCGCCGCGGTCACGCCGTCTCGTTGAGCTCGACCGCTGGGCGACCAGCGAGAAGCGGCCGCCGAGAAGTTCGCCGGTCTGGCCGACAATGCCCACGGTCGGGGAGCGACGTGGCTCGAGCGTCACTCACCGCTCCCGACCTGCGCACCCGTCGGACCGCCTGTGGAACCTCACCGTGCCAATGCTCGGCTGAGTCCGCACCCACAGCGACATTCGACCCGCGGGCGAGGGTCGCCACCCCGGCCGGCCACTGAACCGGACTCCCATTGGCGCAAGTTTCAGCGGCCCGCTCGGGGTGCGGTCGTGGCGTCTGCGCGGAAGATCGGCCAGCCGATCTCGGTCTCCCACTCGTCAGGGTTCGGGGTGTCGTAGAGGTCGTGCACGTAGTACTCCCGTAGTGGACCTTCGACGCTGATCTCGTGGGTAGTGGCGTAGGAGCCGAGCGCCCCGTACGTGATGTCGACGTCGGCCAAGGACCCCTGGTGCACCGCGATGGCCAGCTCGGCGGCGGGCACCACCAATGGCACGACCCGACCGATCGGGTGCACGGTATCCCCGACGGGGATGAACACCGTCGCTTGGCCCCGGTCGTGCTGGTAGAGATCGCCAGCGAACAGCCCGCCCGCCGGGCCAGTCGTGGGCAGGTTTTGGGCGCCGACGATGGCGTGCAGTTCCCCAAGGGCGCCCTGCCACCACGCCAGGACATCGGCTCGGTCAACAACCTCTTGGATGCCCACGGCGGGAACCGCCGGCACGCTGCGATGGCCGACCGACCGCTCGGTCTCCGGACGTTGCAGAAGCCTTCGCAGCGACTCGACCGCTCCCTGAGTGCGGGCGAGCTGCGTCTCCAGTCGATCGAGGTGCTCGGCGATCAGGGCGTTGCGCGTCGCCGCATCGGACGCGGCTAGCACAGCCTTGACGTCGGTGACCGGCATTTCCAGGTCCCTGAGTCGCCGGATGACCTGCGCGGTGGGGACCTGCTCGGGGGAGTAGTACCGGTAGCCGGTGTGGCGGTCCACCTCGGCCGGTTTCAGTAGCCCCACCTCGTGGTAGTGGTGCAGCGTCTTTACGCTCAGGTGCGTCATCTTCGAGAAGTCGCCGATGGTGAGCGCCTCGGTCATGTGACCATTCTGGACCCTCTCCCAACCGGAAGGTCAACCCACGCGAAGCCTCTTGACCCTCCCCCAGCCGGAGCCCGCACCCTGGTGGCACGGGCCTCATGGGCCCAGCAACCAGAAAAGGAGTAGCACCATGACCGACACCCCCACTCCCGCTCCGACCCTCACCGGTGTGCTCGCCCGGCACGTCACTGCGGTGAACGCCTTCGACGAGCAAGGCATCGTCGCCACTTTTGCCGATGATGCCTTGGTCAACGACGCCCACCGCGAGTTCTGGGGGGCAGACGCCATCCGACGGTGGGTGGCCAAGGAGATGGTCGGCGACAAGGTCACCGTGGAGGTCACCCAGGTTCTGGACCACTACGGAGAGACCATCGTCCGTGGCCGCTATGACGGCGAGTTCGACAAGACCAACCTGCCCCCCGGTGAACTGATCTTGACCAACTACTTCACTGTCCGCGACGACAAGATCGTCACCATGATCGTCATCCGCAACACCCCTGCCGACTACTGAGTCCGGAGGCCGCTCAGCGGGACATTCGTCCCTTGTCATCTTTCGCTCCGTCTCGAAGGTCAAGCGACAACGCATATGCCACGCGGGGCTCTGCATGGTCCCGTGGCCCCACATTCGTCGGTCGATTCGCAGTGGAGACCTTCGGCTCAGAACCCCAAGGTCTCACGAGGTCCTGTGCGCTTATTGGGTCCGCCGCTATCGGAGGTGAGTCCAGGCCACAACGGGACCATCGTTTTTAAGCCGGACTCACCGTCGGATCGCTTCCCTGTCGACCGATTCGGCAGATCTTTGAGAATTTGCCGGAGTTCGGCAATCGGAACGGCGCTGTTGGTCGTATCTAGACCGCCACGAAGCAGCCGCTGGCATCGGGCAACCGCCTACCTACCGGAAGGAATCCTCCTGTGAGAAAAGCGCGTCACAAAATCGGTCTCAGGCGACGGTCGGCGCCGTCCCGACCCACAACTTCGTCGTCGGTCGCAGTCGTCCTAGCGACGGCAGTGACGGGGGTGGGAGCGTTCGCCGCCCCCGATGGAACTGCTGCTGCTCCCGGGCTATACGTTGGCGACTGGTTCGGGAGCAGCGGCCGATGAACGCCACGCTCACTGTCTCGCGCCGCCGATCGGTCGACTGGCCCGCCGCGCTTCGCATCGCGTTCGGCCTCGTATGGGCCATCGACGCCAGCTTGAAATGGCTTCCCGGCTTCCGGAGCAGTTTCGCTGCCATGCTCGATGGCGCGGCCCAAGGTCAGCCCAGCTGGCTGCACCCCTGGTTCCAGTTGTGGACGGGCATGTCCCACAGCGAGGCCACCCTCCTTGCCTACGGCACCGCCGCCACCGAGACCGCCATCGCCATCGCTGTGCTCGCCGGCTTCGCCCGCAAGACGGCCTACCTAGGCGGCGCCGCCTACAGCTTGGTCATCTGGGCGGCGGCCGAAGGCTTCGGCGGCCCGTACCAAGCTGGTGCGACCGACATCGGCACCGCCATCATCTACACCTTCGTCTTCTTAGGACTCTTGATACTCGCCGCCCAGAGCGGACCCGACGAATACTGCGTAGACCGCTACCTCGAGCGGCGCCTCTCCTGGTGGGTTCGGATCGCCGAAGTCCGCCCAGCAAGCCGGAGCCTCCCTGTTGTGCCCACAGTCTCGGCGCCAGACCCCGACCGCCAGCACTCTGAAGATCGAGCAGCAATGGGCAGCCGTCATCGGTGATCGGCGTATACGAGATCGCAGAGTGACCAGCCGGACGGCATCTTCGGCACCCCTGGGTCAGGACGCCACCTGTTCGGCGCTCAGGATGTCGCATCTGGAGGGCTCGCCCTTAAGACCTACCGATGGGCAGTTCATATACATCGAATGCCGTTGAACTTTTTGAAACCTCAGCAGTACTCATCAAGAACCCACGACCCTTACACGAGATAACGAGCACCCACATGGTCCACAAGCTGTTATTGATCGCCGCCGTGACGGCCATGCCACTGGGCGTCATCGCCGCCACAGGGGACAGCGTCAGCGCCGCAACTCCAGGCAAGGTGAACGCCACCAACGACACGGTCATCTGCCAACGGGTGACCGCTTCGGTGACGTTCAGTCCGACGGTCACCTCGCGCCAACCGGCCGGTACCACGATCGCGACTATCGAGGCGAAGCTGACCGGTTGTACGAGCAATGCCGTCGGGTTGACCGTTACCAGTGGAACCGTGTCCGGCAGTGTCTCCGACACCCATGGTGTCGAGGACGGCTGCACCAGCCTGGCTGGCCCCCTCGGTGACCCCTCTTTGATACCGGTTATAGGAACCCTGATTACCAAGTGGAAGACGTCACCCATGCTGTCCTCGGGCAACAGCGTCACCACCATCCAAGATGTCGAGGGATCGGTGGCCGGTGACGGTCTTGTGAAATTCGACATCCCCGGCACCGGTGGCACCGGTAGCAGTGGCACGGGTTCGTTCTCGGGCACCGATGGCGGGGCGAGCACCGTCTTCTCCGTCCTGACCCAGAGTTCAGCTACGTCGATCCTGTCCGCCTGCAATTCCACGGGCCTGACCTCCGTGACCATCGATCACGCGAGGAAGGGTCCCAATACGAATCCTCTAGCCGCATTTTTCGGCTAGCGATCGAGCGACCGCCAAAGGATCAGACCAGTCGAACCGGGGGTGGACGGCCCACCAAAACTTGACAAAGTCCAGAATCAGATCGATACTGGAATCGTGGTTGAGGGAGAGTTGGCGGATTCCGCGGAGATACTCCGGCGGCACGGTGTGCAGGTGACGGCCCAGCGCCTGGCCGTCATGAAGGCGGTGGCGGCACGGCCGCATGGCACGGCGGACGAGATCGAGGAGTTCGTCCGGACCGACATCGGTGCCGTCTCGCGCCAAGCGGTTTACGACGCGCTCGGCGTCCTGACCGACAAGGGGCTGATCCGTCGGATCCAGCCGGCCCGCTCGCCCGCTCGTTACGAGGACCGGGTCGATGACAACCACCACCACCTCGTCTGTCGCAGCTGTGGCGTCACCGTCGATGTCCCCTGCGCGGTGGGGTACAGGCCCTGTCTGGAGGCGGCCGATGACAACGGTTTCCTGATCGACGAAGCCGAGGTCGTCTATTGGGGCACTTGCCCCGGATGTCAGACGGGGGCGGGGCAGAGATCTGAACTGTCACCCTATAAATAGGAGAGGATTCACCATGAACAACGACGACAGTGGCGCAACCGCTACCTCCTCCGAAGAGGTAACGCCCGCAGCACGATGCCCGGTGATGAGCCATCCCCAGGCCGCGAGCGGTTCGACGGCAAACCAGCATTGGTGGCCGGAACAGCTGAACCTGCGGCCACTCGCCAAGAATTCACCGTTGATCGACCCCATGGGTGAGGGGTTCGACTACGCGGCCGAGTTCGCCACACTTGATCTCGAGGCGGTGAAGGCCGACGTCGTCGAGGTGATGACGACCTCGCGAGAGTGGTGGCCGGCGGACTATGGCCACTACGGGCCCCTGTTCATTCGTATGGCGTGGCACAGCGCCGGTACTTACCGTGTTCACGACGGCCGAGGCGGTGCCGGCTCGGGCACGCAGCGCTTCGCGCCGCTCAACAGCTGGCCCGACAACGGAAATCTCGATAAGGCGCGCCGTCTGCTCTGGCCGGTCAAGCAGAAGTACGGCCGGAAGATCTCGTGGGCCGACCTGATGATCCTGGCCGGGAACTGCGCATTGGAGTCGATGGGTTTCAAGACGTTCGGGTTCGGCGGCGGGCGCGAGGACGTCTGGGAACCCGAGGAGGACGTCTACTGGGGCCCGGAGGACGCCTGGCTAGGCGACGAGCGCTACAGCGGCGATCGGGAACTCGCCGAGCCTCTCGGCGCGGTGCAGATGGGCTTGATCTACGTTAACCCGGAGGGCCCGAATGGCAATCCTGATCCGGTTGCCGCGGCCCGGGACATCCGAGAGACGTTCGCTCGGATGGCCATGAACGACGAGGAGACGGTCGCGCTCATTGCCGGTGGGCACACCTTCGGCAAGACCCATGGCGCCGCCGACGGCTCGCGTTATGTCGGGCGCGAGCCCGAGGGGGCTTCGATCGAACAGCAGGGTTTGGGCTGGAAAAACACCTTCGGCAGCGGGAAAGGCGACGACACCATCACCAGCGGGTTGGAGGTGATCTGGACCACCTACCCGACGAAGTGGGACAACGGCTTCTTCGACAACCTGTTCGGCTACGAGTGGGAGCTCACCAAAAGCCCGGCCGGCGCCCACCAGTGGCGTCCCATCGACCTCACGGCGGACGACACCGTGCCCGACGCGCACGATCCGTTGAAGCGCCACGCTCCGATGATGCTCACCACGGACCTCTCTCTTCGGTTCGACCCGGCCTACGAGCCGATCTCGCGGCGCTTCCACGAGCGCCCAGACGAGTTCGCCGACGCCTTCGCCAGGGCCTGGTACAAGCTCACTCATCGCGACATGGGGCCCATCTCCCGCTACCTCGGTCCTGAGGTCCCTGCCGAGCAGCTCATCTGGCAGGACCCTCTTCCCGCTGTCGATCACCCCTTGGTCGACGCCGACGACATCGAGGCCCTGAAGAGCAGGATCCTCACTTCCGGACTGTCGATCTCCGAACTCGTCGCCACGGCGTGGGCGTCGGCTTCGACCTTCCGCGACAGCGACAAGCGCGGCGGGGCCAACGGGGCTCGCATCCGCCTCGCTCCACAGAAAGACTGGGAGGTCAACAATCCAGCCGAGCTGGCCACAGTGGTGGACACCCTGGAGAAGATCCAGGTCGACTTCAATGGCTCCCAGACCAGCGGGAAGAAAGTGTCGCTCGCCGATCTGATCGTCCTGGGCGGATGTGCTGCCATCGAGCAAGCTGCCCGGAACGCCGGTCACAACGTTCAGGTTCCGTTCTCGCCGGGACGCACGGACGCATCAGCAGAGCAGACCGACGTCGACGCCTTTGCCGTGCTCGAGCCGACCGCCGATGGTTTCCGAAACTATTGCCGATCTGGCGACAAGCGCCGGCCAGAGGAGCTACTCATCGACCGGTCGAGCCTGCTGGGGCTGACGGCCCCCGAGATGACAGTGCTCGTGGCCGGTCTGCGTGTCCTGGGTGCCAACACCGCCCACGCCGATCACGGTGTCTTCACTGCCCGACCAGGGACGCTGACCAACGACTTCCTCGTCAACCTGCTCGACATGGACACCGAGTGGCGCGCGTCCTCGAGCGAGCACATATACGAAGGTCGCGACCGCGAAGCCGGAAAGGTCAGATGGACCGGGACCGCGGTCGATCTCATCTTTGGCTCGCATTCCCAGCTCCGATCCATCGCCGAGGTCTACGCCAGCGACGACGCGCAGCCGAAGTTCGTACGGGACTTCGTCGCCGCGTGGGACAAGGTCATGAACCTGGACCGTTTCGAGCTGCCCTGACTTCGTCGCATCAGATGATCGAGTCAGGCCGGGTCGTGGGATTTCTTGAGCGCGGGTATTACCGTGTCGGTTAGCAGGTGGACACTCTTCCATCCTTCATCGATGGGCATGCCACCGCACAGTGGGTATAGCGACACGAAGGCACCGCGGCCTCGGGCCTTGAGCTCGGCGACGAGTTGATCAGGGGTGAGGATGAGGTAGCGGCCTGAGGCTCGCACTTCGTCGAGGGTGCGTACTCCGGGCAGGTGCATGATCGAGCGCGCGTCAGAGGTCGCCCACTGCCCGTAGTGGACCGCTTCCCACACGAAGTGCTGCCCTAGTTCGGCCCACGCCTGGTCGGGGTCCTCGTGGAGGAAGACCATGGCCAGGTTCTCGGGGGACGCCATCTGCACGCGCGGTTCTATGCCCTCGGCCTGGCACAGGTCTTCGTAGTAGCGCTGCAACTCGGGCAGATAAGCCGGGATGTTGAGTGGAAGCCGGAAGCGCACCGCCCGGCGAGCTGTGGCCTTGACGCCGCCTCCCACCGACAACATCGGGTGTGGCCTGGTCAGTGGAACCGGCGTCACCCGGATGGTCGTGCCTCGGTAGTCGAACGGCTCGCCGGACCAGGCGGCGAGCATCGTTTCGAGGAGCTCATCCATCAGCCGGCCGCGTTGCGAGAAATCGACGCCCATGGCCGCGTATTCGACTGGCCTGTATCCCAGCCCGAGGGTCACGACCAACCGTCCGCCGCTCAACTGGTCCACGACTGCGATGTCCTCGGCTAACCGGATGGGATTCCACAGCGGCCCGAGGGCACACATGACATTCACGAAGATGTTGGACGTGGCCGCCAACATGCAGCCGCCCTCCAGAATCGGGTTACAGCTCCAACCGAAATCTGTGACGTGGTGCTCGTCCAGCGTCACCACCGCCACACCCCTGGTGTCCCCCCACTTGGCCATCTCCAACGCGGCTTGCAGCACCTTCGACTGCTCGACGGGGTCGGGTTCTGGCCGGGCGAAGGTAAACCGGAGGATGCTGGTGGCCATACTGTCAACTCCCTTCGGACACTTGCTGCCAGTGGTCGCGCTGGGCCCGGAGCCAACCCGACTCCCAGAAACTGCGATCGCCCCCGGTATCGAGCAGGCGCTGGTGGGCTTCGGCCATCAGGGCGGCGGCCGCCAGGTGGGTCGTCGACGCCGGGTTGCGGTCGTGGCGCAATACCGCCTCGCCCAGGTGGATGGCAGCAGCCGGCTGGCCTTCACCGACGAGCTCCCGTCCCCTCTGGACGACGGCGTCGGCGCCGCTCAGGGCGACCAGCTCGGCGAAGGCTTCGTCGGCGACGGTGGGGTACAACTCGGTCGTTGAGCGCAGCTTGAACCATCCGATGTAGGTCTCCCAGATCGTACGGACGGCCCAGGAGACCTTGCCGTAGCCCTGGCCTACTCGCAAGTGGGCGGGCAAGACGATCTCCCGCATCAAGCGGTCGGGATCCTTCCCTTCGTTGATACCGGCCACGGTCTCGGTGTGCACGAAGTCCACCGCATCGTGGAGGCGGGTCAGGCTGGCATGGATCAGGGCCTCGCCGACGATCGGCTCGTGGCGGCCGGTGACCAGCACCGCCGGGCGAAGGTCGCGAAGGGTGAGCACCGAGTGGAGGTAGGGCTCTACCCATCGGTACCGGTCACCTCGCAATGTGTTGAAGTTGGGAAAGTGTGGGAACAGCGGCCCGAGCATGTTGCTGATCAATGCCGTGCGCTGCTTCGGGAGCCAGACGATGGTGCTGTCGATCGTCTCCCCCCCAGGGACCGAGATGCACTCGATGGGGAGCTCACCCACCTTCAGGGAGAGTCGCTCACTGAACGTGATGTCCGGCACGGGCTTGTCCTGGCGAGACGCGACACCGGGGTTCTCCTTGGCGATCCGGATGGCATCGGACCCCGTCATGTCGAACCACACTCCCGCGGTGCGAATCCGGAACCGGGCGATCCTCTCGTCGTCGCTCTGGCAGACCAGATTGTTGGCCTGGGCCACGTAGCGGGTCGTGGGTTCACGGAACAGTGCGACTCCCCCGACGTGGTCGACGTGCGCCTGGGTGGTGATGATGTACGGCGTCGGACCGGGGCAGACGGCGTCGAAGACGCGCTTGTGGTGAGGCGCTTCGTAACCCAGGCCGCAGTTGACGATGATGCGCCCCGCCGCACCAGCGAGCAACAGGTAGCTGGCCGTCGTGCCCCCCGAACGGAAGATGAGGTCGGTGAGAGGTTTGGCCGGGTCGTCGTATCGGGGGACGAGGAGTTCTTTGCCAGGCCGCTCGTCGATGAGGCGGTCGACCTCGTCCTCGACGGTCATCGGACCTCCTGCCGTACAGGAAAGCGGTCGAAGTAAAAGCCGAAGTCAGCCCGGACGTCAGCCGCGGACACCCCGAAGTCGCGCTGGAGGTCGTAGACGACCTGGCCGTCGCGTCCGCGCGAATGGCTGCTCAGATACGAGGCGATCTGGGTACGCGCCGCAGCCGTCATGGGCAGATCGGCAATCTCGTAGATGCGTTCGATGGTAGCCATGTCGTCGGCGGCGACCTCGTGGAAGAACACGTCGCAGGTTCGGTCGACCGGCAGAAGGGAGCGGTCGCGCACCGACGTCTCCAGGAGTCGCCGTATCCGTTGGCGCCAGTAGTCGATATAGAAATCGGGCCGTGGGGTGCGGTAGCTGAGGCGAGCCGCGTAGGTCATCATGGTGGCCGCGGACTGAACGACCGACACCGGGTCCCGATGGGTCATCACGATCGTGGCGTCCGGGAATGTCGTCATCAATGGTCCTAGCTGTTCCAGGTGTTGGGGCGACTTGAGGACCCAACGTTCGCGGGGTTGGCGCCACTGCAGGATTTTGAGGTTGCTCAGCAGCCACTGGTAGTGCGGAGTCTGGTCGTGGGCGAGGTAGTAATCGCGCCACCGCGGACAGCGGGCCACCCACTCGAGCTGATAGCTCGAAAAGTCGGAGGTCTCGAGCTCGAGCTCTTCGTGGATGTGGTCGGGCGCCATAGGGTGCATCGATACCATGTGGGGGAGTGTCGCCTGCATGGCCTGCCACGACTGCTGGCATCGATGCCATCGGGGGTCGACGCCGGCCGGGCTGGGCCCCTCCCGTTCGTCGGGCACCGGCTCGTAGCTTTCCCACAACGGTAGCGACCGCAGCCGTTGGTCGGCCGCCAGCAGGTTCACGAGATGCGTCGTGCCCGAGCGGGGCAAGCCGACCACGATGATCGGCCGGCGGATCTCTGCATCGTGGATATCCGGTTGGCGGGCCAGCAGATCAAGGACCCTGAGCCGGTTGCCGGCATAGCGGGTGCAGTCCCCGAACATGGTCAGGCGCCCAAGTCCGGTGCGTTGTTCGTCGCCGTCCATCTCCTCCAACCACAGGGACAACCGTTCGGTGAAGTCGTCCGGCCCGAAGTCGTCGAGCCCGGTCCTAGCCGCTGCTTCGGCCAGCACCGCGTCGACGGTCAGTTCTACCGTCTGATTCTCGCCGTAGGAGACGGCGGCTTCCTGGGCCGAGGTGAGGCGGGGATGGGCCAAGTCGTCGATGCGGATCTGTCCGGGCACGGCTCAGCCCTGGATGGAGAACCCGCCGTCGACGGGCAGGGTCTGGCCGGTAACAAAGCGGGCGGCGGGACTGGCCAAGAACAACACGACCGGCGCGACATCAGCGGGGGTACCAAAACGTCGCATCGGCGTGCGCCGGAGGATGGGGGCCGTCAGCTCATCAAAGGGCATCATGCCCGCTGTCATGTTCGTTTCGATGAGCCCAGGGGCTACCGCGTTGACCCGGATCCCGTCCGCGGCCCAGCTCGCGGCCAGCGTCTTGGTGAGCTGTACCACGCCCGCCTTGGCCGCCCCGTAGCCCGGGACCATCTCGACCGCGAAGTAGCTGGCCATCGAGCCCACGTTGACCACGCTGGCCCCGCCGTCGGCGGGGCTGGCCGCGAGCAGCTTCCGGCAGGCGGTGGAAAGGCGGAACGCGGAGAACAGGTTGACCGCAACGACCTCCTCGAACACCTCGGGCAGATATTCGTCCCGACCGCCCGGAAGATTCTGGCCGGCGTTGTTCACCAGAACGTCGAGGGCCTCCAACGAGTCGGCCAGCGCGGCGATTTCTGCGGGGTCGCTCATGCGGCACTGCCGGTAGCGGAAGCCCGAGAGATCGTGGTCGTAGTCCTCTGGGCCGGACCGGGTCCCGGTGATGGTCACGTCTGCCCCCGCCGTGTGGAACGCCCGGGCCACAGCCAGGCCGATCCCATTGGAGCCTCCCGTTACCAGGATCCCGGCGCCAGAAAAATCGAAGGACGCCTTCAGCATCGGCGGAACCTTGAGTTGCAGGGGAATCCGTCAGCGGCGTGCACCCCGGAGCGAGCCGACCTGGCCATGAGCGTCTCCCTCCTCACCTGCAATCCGCACCAGCTGGGAGGAGAATACTGCTTGGAGTCCGAGGGCTCTTATGTTCCAAAGACGATCTGGTGGTGGCAACGAACTCGCCCGCACGGCCGGGTCCGCCGCTACCCTCCAATCGCCGATGAAGGAGGAAACATGATCAGCCGTGAGGATATCTGCGCGACGTGTACCGACTACGTGGCGGCCGTGGCCGCGCACGACACCGACGCGGTGATGCGGCTCTTCACTTCGGGCGCCACCCAGGAAGAGCCCGTCGGCTCGACCCCTAGAGTAGGGCACGCCGAGATACGGGCGTTTTTCAAGTCCTCGGAGTCCTTCCCGTTCACGGTCCGGCGGATAGGCCCTATCACCGTCAGCGGCAACGTGGCTGCGTTCCAAATTCGGGTGGACTTCCCGTCGGGAGATGCGGCCTCAATGACTTCGACCGACATAGTCAGCTTCGACGACGACGGTCGTATCCGCTCGATCGTCGCCATCCCTGATCCCGACGCGGACCCGGACGTCCGAGGCTGAGCCGAGTCACCGTTTGCCGGCCGGGATCGTGACGAGATGCGTTCCAGCCTGAAGTCACGCCCTCTGAATTACCTGTCCTGAACTACCTGTCGGGTGGCCGACGCGGCGCGGCGGGCTGCTTCGTGGGGTCCGAGGGCGTGGAGGGAGTCGGAGAACACCTCGACTCCCAGGGGTGCGCTGGTGCCGGTCTCTCTCAGGGCTCCGACGATCCCCGCCAGATCGAATTCGCCCTCGCCTGGTAGCCGCCGGTTGTGCAGGGCGGCCTCCATCAGATCGTCCTCGGGTTGAAGCGGTCCGTCGCCGAGTTGAATGGCCCGGATCAGATCTCCAGGTACGTTACGAAGCGCGTCTAGGTCCGTGTCCGCCCGCGTGAGATGCCAGGCGTCAACGGTGAGGCCTCCGTTGGGCGCTGCCGCCATCTCAACGATCTTCAAGGCGGCGGCGAGGTCGGGAATCCTCGACCAGGGCAGCCATTCGAGATGTACCACGAGCCCGTGCTCTGACGCCCGGACGCACAAGGCCTCGAACGCCTCGGCGGCCTCTTCGACCGTGAAGGATCCGCCCAAGACGTCAACGGCGTTGAGGGATCTCGCTCCAAGGGCATCGGCCACGGCGAAGATCTCCTCCTCGCCGAATCGGAACAGGTCGAGGGTGTCGTATTCCGGAGCTATGCGAAACTTGTCGGCCCCCGGCAGCCACCACCAGGCCGGATCCAGTTCGGCGACGGCGAGGCCATGGTCGTCGAGGATGGAGCGCATATCGGAATCGCTCCATCCTTCGGCGCGCCCCCCCGCATAGTCGCGGCCCCACAGGGACACGCCGCGAAAGCCGGCGTCAGCGGCGGCCGCCACCCGTTCGTCAAAAGTGGTGCCGCGAGGTAGGGTCCCAGAGCACAGCACGAGGTCACCTGCTCCGAGGTCTATCAGCGTCTCTCCTTCACAGCGTCGGGACAGCAACCAATTCTTCAGGGCTCAGAGCCCACGCGCCCGAGGCCGCGTTGCCTTTTACCTGCTCGGGGGTGGTGGCGCCGGCGATGACAGAGGCGACCCCCTCCTGGGCGAGCAGCCAAGCTATCGCCAGCTCCAAAACCGTGCGGCCTCGCTCCTCGGCGAAGGACCGAAGACGCTCTATGTAGGCGAAGTTCTCGTCAGTGGCCATGGTGGCGAAGAAACTCATGGTCGCCAGCCGGGAACCTTCGGGAAAGTCCTCACCCTTGCGGTATTTCCCAGTGAGCAGTCCGGAGGCCAGAGGAAAATAGGGGACGACACCCAGGTGATGACGGCGGGCGGCGGGAAGGACCGACGCCTCGACCTTGCGGACCAACAAGCTCCACTGGGCCTGGGTGGCAACGAAGGCCGGTGTGTCGAGGCGAGCCGCGGCCTCAGCCGCCTCGTCGATACGGTCGTTGTCCACATTGGACGAGGCGACGAAGAGCACCTTGCCCGCGTCAACAAGGCTCGACAGCGTCGACAGGGCTTCGTCGACGGGTGCGTCGGGATCCGGATAGTGCTGGTAGTAAAGGTCGATGTGGTCAGTTCCCAGCCGGCGCAGACTGGCTTCGCACGCATCGGTAATCCGTCGGGTCAGCTCTCCCGGTTCCCAGGCCTGATCCCCGGGGCGAGGGGAGAACTTGGTGGCGATCACCACTTCCTCTCGATGGTCCTCGAGCGCCTCACCCAGGAACTCCTCCGATTGCCCTCCGCCGTACATCTCCGCGGTATCGAAATGCGTGATCCCGGCATCGAGTGCAGCCCGGACCACGTCGACGCTGGCGTCGCGGGTCAGCTTCATCCCGAAGTTGTTGCACCCCAGCCCGACCACCGACACCCGCGGTCCTCTATCGCCAAGAGTGCGCTGTTCCACGTGGACTCCCTCCCCTTCCGGCCAAATCGAGGGTGACGTTACACTCCTGCCGACCTCTCGGCCGCCGATCTGTGGACCGTCGCTAGACGTCGTCACGCGCGAGTGCACGCCCCGGGGTGGCCGAGGCGTGCACTCGAGAAGGTCTGGTCATCCAGCCGGCGCATCCGGCTGCCAGCAGAAGCGGAGTTAGGCGCGCCGCGCCGGCGAGGTCCTAGCTACCCATGCGACGGTCCAACCCAGGACCAACAGCCCCAGGGCCAAAGCCACGAGCTGGAGGTCGTTGGCGCCGGTGAACGGAAGCGAGCCGCTCGCCGAGGAGCCCGTACCCGCGCTGGCCAGGGTGGGGTCGAGCAGGGCTGACCCCGAGGAGCCGTTGGCGGCTCCCGTGCTGCTACCGAGCAGGGGACTCGTTTGGGGGGCTCCCGTCAGGATGACCGGGGTGTTGGGATTGGCCGGGGTGCCAGGGTCGGTCGGGGTACCAGGGTCGGTCGGGGTACCGGGAGAGACGGGGGTGGTCGGGCTCGACACGGTGCAGCCGGCGGAGGTGGTCCCACCCAGTCCGCTGGTTATCAATCCGCCGGTGTTGAGCAGGCCGCTGTTGAGGACTCCGACGCCATTACCGCACACGTTGACTGGCGCCGAGGCGATGATGTTCGTCGGATCAGTGGAGATCAGCGAGCCGATAACCGGTACGCCCCCCCCGGTCACCGTGGACGTGGACGAGCCTGAGTTGGACGCGCTGCAGCCGGCGGCACTGTCTCCGACTACTCCGACGGCGTTGCCGCACAGGTTTACCGGCGCCGAGGCAATGATGTTCGTCGGATCAGTGGAGATCAGCGAGCCGATAACCGGTACGCCCCCCCCGGTCACCGTGGACGTGGACGAGCCTGAGTTGGACGCGCTGCAACCGGCGGCACTGTGTCCGACTACTCCGACGGCGTTGCCGCACACGTTGACTGGCGCGGCGGCGACGACGTTCGTCACGCCGGTGGAGATCAGCGAGCCGTCGCCGCCAGGCAGAAGTCCATTGGTGAGGTTGGTCGTGGTCGGACCTCCGCTCGACGTGGTGCAGTTACCTTGGCCGAAGCCGAGGATGAACACGACGTTGCCGCACACGTTGACCGGCACCGCGGCGACGACGTTCGTTGGCCCAGTGGAGATCAGCGAACCGACAACCGGTACCTCGCCCCCGGTAACGGTGGTCGTCGACGAGCCCGAGCTCGAGGTGCCGCAGCCGGCGGCGCCGCGTCCGGCTGCTCCGACGGCGTTGCCGCA
>Ga0302324_100010471_pt1 | contig 19190 bp, 24 predicted proteins | sample Palsa_T0_1_FD_201949 | JGI IMG/M metagenome (GOLD analysis project Ga0302324, IMG submission 201949) | Peat permafrost microbial communities from Stordalen Mire near Abisko, Sweden - Palsa_T0_1 | ecosystem: Environmental > Terrestrial > Soil > Palsa > Peat permafrost | place: Sweden: Abisko...
CCTCCTCCTGCGGCCGCCTCTTCGATGCCGTCGCGGCCCTACTGTCCATTGCCTCGGAGGTGACCTTTGAGGGCCAAGCGGCCATTGCTCTCGAGGCAGCGGCCGAGAGAGGCATCGAACAGCGATATAACTTCGAAATCGGTGAGGAGGAGCCGATGATTCTCGACTTCCGGCCAACCATCGCGGCCATCGTTGCGGACGTCTCCCGAGGCCGGCCCGCCGGCGAAATTTCCGCACGCTTCCATAACACCTTGAGCACCGCCATCGCGGAGGTTTGCACCCGGATCCGCGCAACCGGCGCGCTCGACCGGGTGTGCCTGAGCGGCGGCAGCTTCCAGAACTTGTACCTGTTGCACCGTACAGTGGTAGAGTTGCGGCATCGCGGCTTTGGGGTTTTTCTGCATGCCCAGGTGCCGGCGAATGACGGCGGGCTTTCCCTGGGGCAGGCCATGATCGCCAATCAGCGTTTGCGCGAAGGAGACTGACATGTGCCTGGCCATCCCCGGTAAGGTGATAGAGACGTTCGATCAGGCCGGCATGCTGATGGGCAAGGTCCAGTTCGGCGGGATTGTGCGCGAGGCCTGCCTGGAGTACGTGCCGGAAACACAAATCGGCGACTACGTCCTGGTGCATGTTGGCTTTGCCATCAGCCGCATCGACGAAGCCGAGGCCGAGCGCACCTACCAGGCCTTAAGAGATTTAGACCAGCTAACCGAACTGGAAGCGCCCGTGGTCGAGGAGTACCCGCAATGAAATACCTTGATGAGTACCGCGATGGAGACGTGGCGCAGAAAATTGTCGGCGAGATGCGCCGCATACAGACCCGTCCCTGGGTGCTGATGGAGGTATGCGGAGGGCAGACCCACGCCATCGTCAAAAACGGAATCGATCATCTGCTGCCCGAGGGCGTGGAACTGGTGCACGGACCGGGCTGCCCGGTTTGCGTCACCCCGCTGGAGATGATCGACAAAGCGCACGCCATCGCCCGGCAACCGAAGGTCATCTTTTGTTCCTTTGGCGACATGTTGCGCGTGCCCGGCTCGCATGGCGACCTGTTCACCATCAAGTCGCTGGGCGGCGATGTTCGTGTGGTCTACTCGCCGCTCGACTGCCTGAAGATTGCGCGCGCCAACCCGGACAAGCAGGTAGTGTTTTTCGCCATCGGTTTCGAAACCACAGCGCCGGCCAACGCCATGCTGGCGTGGCGAGCCCGCGAGCAGCAGGTAGACAATGTGTCGCTGCTGGTTTCGCACGTGCTGGTTCCCCCGGCGCTCGAAGCGATTCTGCAATCCCCGGATAACCGTGTGCAGGGTTTTCTCGGACCGGGTCACGTATGCGCGGTCATGGGGTATCGCGAATACGAGCCCATCAGCGCGCGCTACCGTGTGCCCATCGTGGTCACCGGGTTCGAGCCCATCGATATCTTGCACGGAACGCTGATGACGCTGCGGCAATTGGAAGAAGGCCGAGCCGTGGTGGAGAACCAGTATTCGCGGGTTCTTGGCGCCGATGGAAATAAGCCGGCGCAAGCCCTCGTGAGTCGCGTCTTCGAAGTAGGCGATCGCAAGTGGCGGGGCATTGGCAACATTCCCATGAGCGGCTTCCGTCTGCGCGAGGAGTTTGCCCGGCAGGATGCGGAGAAGCTGTTCGACGTAGCGGAGATCGCCACCCTCGAACCCGAGATTTGTATCAGCGGCCAGATCTTGCGTGGCATCCGCAAGCCCCACGACTGCCCGGCATTCGGCACGCTATGTACGCCGCAGCGTCCCCTGGGAGCGACGATGGTATCAGCCGAAGGCGCCTGCGCCGCCTACTACGCGTACGGGCGGCATTTGCAGCCGCCAATCGTCGCTTGCGCGCCGGCTACAGTCCATGGCTAGCGTGTTCGGGTCTTGTCCTCTTCCCGTCTTGGATCATGAGCAAATCGTGCTGGGGCACGGCAGCGGTGGCAAACTCACCGCGGACCTGATTGACCAGGTCTTTTTGCCCGCGTTTAAGAATCCCATATTGGAAAAGCTCGACGACCAGGCGGTGCTTACGGTGGGTGGCGCCCGGCTGGCCTTTACCACTGACTCCTTCGTGGTGACGCCAATCTTTTTTCCCGGAGGCGACATTGGGCGGCTGGCCATCTACGGTACCGTGAATGACCTGGCGATGAGCGGCGCCCGGCCCCTCTATCTCTCCGCAGCGTTCATTCTGGAAGAGGGCCTTAGAGTCGACGACCTGCGGCGGGTGGTGGAATCGATGCGCATCGCCGCGGCCGAAGCCGGAGTGGCCTTGGTGACCGGCGACACTAAGGTGGTCAATCGCGGCAAGGGCGACCAGATATTCATTACCACTACCGGCATCGGCGTGATTGAAGGGCGCGTGAACATCTCGGCAGACCGTGCCCGGCCAGGCGATCAGATCATTCTCAGTGGCTACATCGGTGACCACGGAATGGCCATCATGTCGCAGCGCGAAAACCTTGAATTTGAGGGCGCCATCACCAGCGATTGTGCCTCGCTGCATGGGCTGGTAGCTGCCATGCTCAGCACTCCGCCCGGCGACGGATCAGAATTCATTCATTGCCTGCGGGACCCAACCCGGGGCGGGGCGGCAACTACCCTGAATGAAATCGCCAAGCGCGCCGGCGTGGGCATGGTTTTGCGCGAGCAGTCCATTCCGGTGCGCGAATCGGTAAGGGGCGCCTGCGAAGTACTGGGACTTGATCCCCTCTACGTTGCCAACGAGGGAAAGCTGCTCGCCGTAGTGGTGCCGGAACGGGCAAAAGCAGTGCTGCACCAGATGCGGGAACACCCCCTTGGCCAGGATGCCGCGATCATTGGAGAAGTGGTCGCCGAGCACCCAGGTATGGTGCTGATGAAGACGCAGATTGGCGGAACCCGGGTCTTGGACGTGATGTTCGGTGAACAGCTGCCTCGCATCTGCTGATTTTCTCGAAGCTGCCGATGATTGCATGAAGTGTTTCCTTCAGCCCGTGAATGGGGTTTCCGCGCGAGTTTGACAGCATGGCCGGGCGAGCGTAGGTTTTTGTAGTTCGAACTGAGGCACGAAATCGCAACGCGAAGCTTGCGGTCGATTTCGCCTCTTTAGGTGACAGGCTTGTCCTGCTTCTACCAGCTCCCGGTCGACCGCCTACCCTCGCAAACATCGTGCGCATATCGTGTATCCATCCTTGCAGGTTTCAAGGCTGAAGGAGAATTCCATGGCTGAAAAGGTAAGCAGCATTACCAAAGCTCCCGCCGTTAGCGATGTTCACATTCTCTGGATCACCGCCGGACTCAGTTGCGATGGCGATAGCGTTTCCGTCACGGCAGCGGAACAGCCCAGCATCGAAGATGTCCTGCTGGGCGCAATCCCGGGCTTACCAACAGTTCATCTGCACAATCCCGTGCTGGCGTACGAAAACGGCGATGAATTCATGAAGTTCTTTTATGAAGCGGAGAAGGGCCTGCTCGACCCGTTCGTGCTGGTGGTGGAAGGCTCCATTCCCAACGAAAAGATTAAGAAAGAAGGCTACTGGGCGGCTATGGGCACCAACCCCGACACTGGCCAGCCCATTACTACCTGCGAATGGATCGATCGCCTGGCGCCGAAGGCGCTGGCCATCATCGGCGCGGGCACTTGCGCCACCTATGGCGGCATTCACGCCATGGCCGGCAACCCTACTGGATGCATGGGCCTTGCCGATTATCTGGGGTGGGACTGGCGTTCGAAGGCCGGCTTGCCCATTGTGAATGTTCCCGGCTGTCCAGTGCAGCCGGATAACTTTATGGAAACCGTGCTCTATCTGCTGTACCAGGTAGCCGGGTTGGCCCCCATGATTCCTTTGGACAAGCAACTACGGCCCACGTGGCTCTTCGGTAAGACCGTACACGAAGGTTGCGACCGCGGGTCATATTACGAGCAGGGCGATTTTGCCACGCACTACGGATCGTCGAAATGCCTGGTGAAGCTGGGCTGCTGGGGTCCGGTAGTTGACTGCAACGTAACCAAGCGCGGCTGGATGCGCGGCATCGGCGGCTGCCCCAATGTAGGCGGCATCTGCATCGGATGCACCATGCCCGGTTTCCCGGATAAGTTCATGCCCTTCATGGACGAACCGCCGGGGGCGAAGCTTTCGTCCAACATCATCGGCACTTATGGCCGCTTCATCCGCACCATGCGCAGCATCACCAACACCACGGTGAACAAGGAACCTAAGTGGCGCCATCGCGGGCGTCAGCTGACCACTGGTTATCGGCCAACTACTTACTAAAGCAGAGTTCTTCGAGAGGAACAAATCATGGCGACTTATCCCGAGACGATTCCTGAGGTCGATAAGAAGAAGCGCAACCTGGTCGAGATGAACTGGGATCCGATCACGCGGATCGTGGGCAGCCTCGGCATCTTCACCAAGATCGACTTCGCCAACCGGGAAGTCGCCGAGTGTCACAGCACCTCATCGATCTTTCGCGGCTACAGCATCTTCATGAAGGGCAAAGACCCGCGCGACGCCCATTTCATCACCAGCCGCATCTGCGGCATCTGCGGCGACAATCACGCCACCTGCGCCGTGTATGCGCAGAATATGGCGTTCGGCGTGAAACCGCCCGCGCTGGCGGAGTGGATCATCAACCTGGGCGAGGCCGCGGAATACATGTTCGACCACAACATCTTCCAGGACAACCTGGTAGGAGTGGACTTCTGCGAGCAGATGGTGAAGGAAACCAACCCCGGCGTCTGGGCCAAGGCCCAATCGACCCCCAGCCCGAACGGAGATAAGCACGGTTATCGCACCATTGCCGACATCATGACTGCGCTCAACCCCTTTACCGGGACGTTCTATCGCGAGACGCTCGCCATGAGCCGCATGACGCGGGAGATGTTCTGCCTCATGGAAGGCCGCCACGTGCATCCTTCCACACTGTACCCGGGCGGCGTCGGAACCGTAGCCACAATCCAGCTGTTTACCGATTACCTGGTGCGGCTGATGAAGTATGTCGAGTTCATGAAGAAGGTCGTGCCGTTGCACGATGACCTATTCGACTTTTTCTACGACGCCATGCCGGGGTACGAGAAAGTCGGCCTGCGGCGGACCCTTCTGGCGTGCTGGGGATCGTATAACGACCCTGACAGCTGCGACTACACCTACAAGAACATGGAGGAGTGGGGCCGCAAGATGTTCGTCACGCCGGGCGTGGTGGTCGACGGGCAACTGGTCACCAACAGCCTGGTTGACATCAACCTGAACATACGGATTCTGCTGGGCAGCTCCTATTACGACGACTGGCAGGGTTCAGAGACCTTTGTCGCTCGCGATCCGTTAGGCAATCCCGTAGATAAGCATCATCCCTGGAACCAGACTACCCTGCCCCGGCCGCAGAAGCGGGATTTTGGCGGCAACTACACCTGGGTGATGTCTCCGCGCTGGTACGACAAGCGCACTGGCGACCATCTCGCGCTCGATACCGGCGGTGGACCGATTGCGCGGCTGTGGGCCACCGCGCTATCCGGCTTGGTTGACATTGGCTACGTCAAGGCGACCGGCCACAGCGTAAAGATCAATCTGCCCAAGACTGCGCTGCTGCCGGAGACGGAGTTCGAATGGAAGATCCCGCAGTGGAGCAACACGCTGGAACGGGATCGGGCCCGTACCTACTTCCAAGCCTACGCGGCCGCCACCGCCCTCCACTTTGTAGAGAAGGCTTTGGGGGAATTGAACGCCGGCCGCACTTCCACCTGGAGCGATTTCAAGGTGCCGGAGGAAGCGATCGGGTGCGGTTTCCACGAAGCAGTGCGCGGCGTTCTGTCGCACCACGTTGTGATCCGCGAAGGCAAGATTGCCAACTACCATCCCTACCCGCCCACGCCCTGGAACGCGAATCCGCGCGATGTTTATGGAACTCCTGGTCCTTACGAGGATGCGGTGCAGAACACGCCCATCTTTGAAGACAATGGTCCGGAGAACTTCAAGGGCATCGACATCATGCGCACGGTCCGCAGCTTCGACCCATGCCTGCCTTGCGGCGTACACATGTATGTCGGGGACGGCAAGGTGATCGAAGTAAAACACTCACCTATGTTCGGGGCAGCGGGATCCAAATAATGGCCGCCAGCGTCGAGCAACCCATAACCGCACCGCGGCGCGGAGAGTTCCGCGGCCAGAGTGAACGCGTTGAGAAGCTGGCAGCGAAGCTCGACCAAGCCGGCGACCCGGAGGTTCGGGCCGCGGCACTGGAGCTGGTGCAGTCCGTGGTCGAGTTGCACGGCGCAGCACTGCAACGATTGATCGATAAGTGCCTCGAAACGGCCGCGGGGGAGCAGGTGCTCGCGGCCGCTCTGGAAGACAACCTGGTCGCCGGAATGTTCCTGCTGCATTCGCTGCATCCGGACGATATCGAGACCAGGGTGGTGCGTGGGCTCGAGGCCGTGCGGCCCTACCTCAAATCTCATGGCGGAGATTGCGAACTGGCCAGCGTGCGCGACGGCATCGTCCGGCTCAAGCTGCACGGTACGTGCGGCAGTTGTCCCTCGTCTTCCCTCACCCTCAAGAATGCGGTCGAAGAGGCGCTATACGAAGCGGCCCCTGACATTCTTGAGATTGTGGCGGAAAATGCTGCCGCTTCCAACCTGGTCGTTCTCAAATAAAAGGAGAGACACGATGCCGTATCAGGAAAGGTCATCGCACAGTCAGTTCGCACCGCACGGCGAGGCAATCGCCAAGCCGGTAGATCGCCTGGAAGAGGATGCAACCGGTATTAATGTTGAGGACCGCAAACCGATCGACCCGCGTATGCCTCATATGCCGCCGGCATGATTTATGACCCAGGCACCTGACAAGAACTTTCTGAGCAAATTTGCCCAGCGGCGGAGGGATTCGCCGGAGGAACGCTGCGAGCTTTGCAGCGCCGGGCTGGGGCCGGTCCATCAGCATTTGCTCGATCCCATCAAGCGCCAAATCGTGTGCTCATGCGATGGCTGCGCAGTTCTGTTTTGTGGCCAGGCGGGGGCGCACTACCTGCGCGTTCCGCGTCGCATTCGCGCGCTGCCTGATTTCCAAATGCCGGACCTCCAGTGGGAATCGCTGATGATCCCAATTAATCTTGCCTTCTTCTACCGCGATAGCGTGGCCGGCAAAGTGAGGGCTATGTATCCCAGCCCTGCCGGGGCTATCGAGTCGCTGCTCAGCCTCGAGTCATGGTCCGAGATTGCGGCGGAGCATCCGGCTTTGCAGAAGATGGAGCCGGACGTGGAGACTTTTCTGGTCAACCGCGTCGGCACGCCCCAGTATTATGTTGTCCCCATCGATGAGTGTTATGCGCTCGTGGGGTTGATCCGCATGCACTGGCGCGGGCTCTCCGGCGGGACCGAAGTTTGGAAAGAAATTCACCGCTTCTTCACTAGCCTGAAAGAGCGCAGCGTGGAAGTAAGAGAGCCGGCCCATGCCTGAATTGCATTTTCAAATCGAGGCGGCCGAGGCCGTGCCACATGCCGCCGCTCCCTTGATTGCCTTGAAGTTGCGCATTACTAATCTCCCCGACGACGAGCCGATCCACACCCTGACCCTGCGCTGCCAGGTTCAGATCGAGCCTGCCAAACGTCGCTATGTGCCCCACGAACAGGAAAAACTTCTCGACCTTTTTGGCACCCCCGAGCGATGGAGCCGCACGGTGAGACCGCTGCTGTGGATGAACACCACGGTGGCCATCCCGGGCTTCACCGATAACGTGCTGGTCGATCTGCAGCTTCCCTGTACTTTCGACTTCAATGTGGCAGCGACCAAATATTTCCACGCGCTCGATACGGGCGATATTCCGCTATGCGTCATGTTCAGCGGGACAGTTTTTTATCAAGGTGATGACGGAGCGCTGCAGGTCGCGCAAGTGCCATGGGATCGCGAGGCCAACTTTCGTCTTCCGGTCGCGGTTTGGAAAGAGATGATGGAAATGCACTTTCCCAATACCGCATGGCTGTGTTTGCGCCGCGATGTATTCGAGCAACTCTACGAGTACAAGGTACGCCATGGCATCCCCACCTGGGAGCAGGCCATCAGCCGCGCTTTGGCAACAGACGAGGTTAAGGCATGAACTTCGACCAGGTGGAGAAAATCGCGGCGGCCATTCTCTACGAGGGCTACATGCTCTATCCCTATCGCCCGACTGCGATCAAGAACCGCCAACGTTGGAATTTTGGAACCCTCTATCCCCGTGTGTATGCCCAGGCACAGCGCCCCGAGGAGCCCTTCCGCCTCGTGGCCGAATGTCTTGCAGTGGCCGATGCCCAGGCCACGCTCGACGTGCGGCTTAGATTCCTTCAGCTGGCAGTGGAGCGTACTTCAGAGCATGCCGACCTTCGACTAGATAACCTCCTTGCTTCCCCGCTTTCGCTGACCGTGGCGATGGATGAGGAACTTGAGTTCTCACTGCACATCAGCGCCCAGGCACTCGGCGACGGATCGTGTAAGCTTCGCCTCGAAGTGCAGAACACGAGCCGGCTGCCTGGCGGTGCAGAAGCAAAACGAGACGAAGCGCTGCCCTTCTCCCTGGCATCCGCGCACCTGCTTCTGGGTCTCAAGCAAGGAGGGTTTGTCTCCCTTCTCGATCCCGAGGAAAAGTACTGCGCATCCGCCAAGGCATGTTCGAACATTGGCGTCTTTCCTGTGTTGGCCGGGGAGGATCGAAGCATCATGCTTTGCTCTCCCATCATCCTTTATGACTACCCGCAAATTGCACCTGAGAGCGCCGGTGACTTCTTCGATGGAACGGAGATGGACGAGATGCTTAACCTCCGCGTGCTCACACTGACCGCCACCGAGAAGCAGGAGATGCGGAACGGCGATCCGCGAGCGAGAAGGATCCTGGAGAGGACCGAGGCGCTCACCGAGGATGAAATGCTTAAGGTCCACGGTGTCATACGCGAACTGCGCGCACTGCGAGGAACCGCATCGTGATCGGTGACTGGAATCCGCTGGAAGAGGCAAAAGCTCCGCCCGAAAGCGTGCGCGTCGTCGGTGCCGATTTTGGTGTCGTCGACCTGCGGGTTGGCGACCGGGTTCGGCTACATCCCCGGAAGAATGCCGATATCCTCGACATGGCGCTTGCCGGCAAGGTAGCCCTCATCGAATCCATCGAGCAGGATTTCGAAGACAACATCCAGCTGGCGGTGGTGCTGGATGACGACCCAGGCCGGGAGTTCGGCATGATGCGCCAGCCGGGTCACCGGTTCTTCTTCTCCCCGGAAGAGGTAGAGCCCGCATGAAGATCCTGATTGCCGGCGTGGGCAACATCTTCCTCGGAGACGACGGGTTCGGGGTGGAGGTAGCGGTCGCGCTCAGCAAGAGGCAACTACCGTCGGGATTGTCCGTCAAAGATTTTGGGATTCGCGGTTTTGATCTGGCCTATGCGCTGCTCGATCCGTGGGACGCGGTCATCATCGTAGACGCGCTGCCGCGCGGCCAAGCTTCCGGCACTCTCTATGTGCTTGAGCCGGATGCAGCAACGGCAGATATGGAGCTCAATCCTCACGGTATGGACCCGGTGCGCGTGCTGAACCTGGCTGCTTCTCTTGGCTCCATTTCCGCCAAGGTGCTGGTGGTGGGTTGCGAACCACATGACTTGGGCGATGAGCTCGAAGGGCGTATGGGCCTTTCGGCGCCGGTACAGGCGGCGGTGGAGGAGGCGTGCGACATGATCGTGGAGCTCGCAAATTCGTTGCAGTTACAGACTGTGGAGAGGTGACATATGACTGGAAAATTCGTTCTTGGTGCACTCGGCTTGCTTCTGATCGGTTTGGCGGTTACGGTAGCTCCGGACCTCCGTCGCTATCTCAAGATCCGTGCCATGTAGTGGGAGGAGCATGCACGAACTCTCGATTGCGATCAGCATGATCGACCAAATCATGGAAGAGTCGGACCACCGGGGTGGTCTCGATGTCGAGGCCGTGCACCTCCGTCTCGGGGTTTTCTCTGGCGTCGATAAAGACGCGCTGTTGTTCGCCTACGAGTTGGCGTGTGAGGGCTCGCCACTGGCCGGCTCGCGGCTGGTGATCGAGACCATTCCGCTCGTCATCTATTGCGAGGCCTGCGGGCAAAACCGGACTCCTCCCTCGGTCTATCAGCTCAGTTGTCCGGAGTGTGGAACCCCAGGGCAGAAGATCGTCACCGGTCGCGAGATTGAAGTTGCTTCGTTGGAGGTGGCAGCATGACCACACGCATGGTCGAGGTTCGGGCCAAGGTCATGAAACAGAACGATCTTCTCGCCCGCGCGCTTCGGGAGCGTTTTCGCAGCCAGGGAACTTATGTTGTAGGCCTGGTCTCGAGCCCTGGCTCGGGAAAGACGGCGTTCCTGGAGAAGCTGATCGCGGGCCTGGCGCGCGATTGTCGCGTTGCCGCCTTGGTTGGCGATTTGGCCACGGAAAACGATGCGGCGCGGCTGCGGCGGGCGACGCCGAACGTAAAGCAGATCACCACGGGAACGATTTGCCACTTGGATGCGCAGATGGTGGAGAAGGCGCTGGAAACGTGGCGGCTGGACAGGATCGATTTCCTGTTCATTGAAAACGTGGGGAACCTGGTTTGCCCTTCCAACTACGACTTGGGTGAGGAGTTACGGCTCGTTCTGCTCTCGGCGACCGAGGGCGAGGATAAGCCGTTGAAGTATCCCACGATCTTTAACAACTCCGACGTTGCCATCATCACCAAGATGGATTTGGCCGAGGCCGCGGAGTTTGATCTTGCCGCCGCCCGCCGCAACATCGAGAGCGTACATCCTGGGATGCAGATATTGGAAGTTTCCGCCAAAACGGGCTTAGGAATGCAGGCGGTGTTTGACTTACTCCACGCTCGAGCTTTTTCCTCCACCTTTTGATTGATGCCGAAGGTGCCTCGCGCCGAGTAAGATGCCCGATTATGGCTTACATCCAATTACCCGAGGGTCTTCCTGGAATCCGTGGCGCCATGGCCTTCCGGCCAGAGACTGCCAAACCGCTTAACGAATTAGTCGAGATTCTGCTGCATGCGCCCAACTCACTCACTCCGGGTGAACGCGAGCTGATTGCGACCTACGTCTCCTCAGAGAACGATTGCTACTACTGTCAGACCATCCATGGCGCCATCGCGGCGGCGAGCCTCGACGGTGACGAGGCATTGGTGAAGAAAGTGAAGGTTGATTTCGAGAATGCTGATATTTCTCCCAAGTTGAAGGCGCTGTTGGTCATCGCTGGACAGGTGCAGAAGGGCGGGAAGCATGTCACCGCCGAACATGTTGCGAAGGCGCGGGCGCAGGGCGCCACGGACATTGAAATCCACGACACTGTCCTCATTGCTGCTGCATTCTGCATGTACAACCGCTATGTCGATGGCCTAGGCACATTCCAACCGCGCGATGAAGACATGTACCGCGAACGCGGCAAGCGAGTAGCTCGCGAGGGCTACGTCACGGTCAGCAAAGAGTACTTACCCGCAACGGTCAGCTAGGAGGAAGCCATCATGCCTCACATTGCACTTCCCGAGGGATTACCCGGCATCACTGGCGGCTTCGCCTTTCGTCCGGAGACTGCTAAGCCGATGCGCGAGCTAGCCCATGTGCTGCTTCACGGGCCCGGTACTCTGAGTCCTGGAGAAAGGGAGCTGATTGCGACCCGTGTCTCCAGTCAGAACGATTGTTATTTCTGTCAGACCAGCCACGGCGCCGCGGCCGCTGCTCACTTGGGAAAGGATTTTGACCTGGTCGATCGCGTGAAACGTGATTTCCTTGAGGCTCCCATCTCTGACAAGCTCAAGGCGTTGCTCGTCATCGCCGGCCAGGTTCAGATGGGCGGCAAACACGTCTCATCCGAGAGTGTAGAGGAGGCCCGCCGGCGTGGGGCGACGGACCTCGAGATTCACGACACGGTATTGATCGCGGCTGCCTTCTGTATGTACAACCGTTACGTCGATGGTCTTGCCACTTGGCAGCCGCGCGACCCCGCGATGTATTCCAGCATGGGTGAGCAGCTGGCCACACACGGCTATATTGCTAACGAGACTTTGCAACCTGCTTAGCATGCACGGAAAGCGCTTTACGGGAAGCAGACGAGCGCGGCTCTTTCTTGAGGGCCGCTTCGCTCGCTCGCGACCGTTTGGCCGACGTCTTTTTGGCTGCGGATTGTCCCTTCTTTAAGTCTCTTGCCGCGCTTTTACGCGTGGCCTCGCTTGTCTTACCAGGCTTTGGCGGCGGCAGGGGAATACCGGCGCGGCGAGCCTTGCTCAACCCAATGGCGATCGCCTGCTGGGGCGAACGTGCTCCGTGCTTCCCTTCCCGCACATGTTCTATTTCTTCGTGAACAAATTCCCCGGCCGCGGTGGACGGCGATTTCCCTTCCCGCAAATCCTCTTTTGCCTGCTCGACTACTTCCTTTTCCGGCATGACGGCGTCCCCCTTTCCCTGCTAACTAGGATGCTGCGCAAAAGCGTTATGGACATGGGTTACTGGTTGAGTCCTTCCGCAGCCTGTTCAGCCCGTCCCCTTCACTGCCAGTAGGTCAAGCCGGTACTTTGGATAGCGTCTTTGCAAGATGGGCCGCAAAGTTGGGGCGGTTTCCTTGATGAAGAATGCGGCGGCTCCATCGCCGCTGCTCGGATCATCCGTTACTCCGGTATAGTTCACCAGAAGTACCCGGCCACCCGGCACAACAGAACGCGTGGTGTGCGCACAGATTGTCATCAGGTCACTTTCGTTCAGGAAGTACAAGACTTCAGAGAACAGGATCAAGTCAAACTGGCCTTCAGGCCATTGCTGCGGCACCTGCATCTGCTCGATCGTCACCCCGGGGTAGGGGGCGCAACGCTCCCTCGCCGCCGCAATTGCAGAGGGAGCGAAATCCACGCCGATCAACTGCTCGCAGCGCTCAGCTAATCGCTCCGTCAAGACGCCGATGGAGCAACCGACCTCCAACGCCCTCATGAAGCGCCGCGTCCCCAATACCTCGAGAGTCGCGTCGTATTTCTGCTGCTCATAGGCGCTGGTGGCAAAGTTCCACGGATCGGGATTGGCGTGGTAAAGCTGTTCGAAATGCAGCGGTTCACGTGAGGAAGACTTCATAAGGACGCTCGAATACGGATAGAAGCTCTGGCGGCAGACGGAAACCGTCTGGGGAGTCGTTGATCAGATCGGAATATTGAGAGGCATGCGCCGCCACTGCACTCCGCTTGGCTTCGAGATGCGCGGCAATCGGCAGTCGAAAGCCGGCCACCTCATTGACCGGGAGTGGTTGGTCAGGAGGGAGAAGCCAGCCCCACACCGGATAAGACAGAAGTCTGCACTCCGCAGCCTGAGAGGCTTCGCGGGCCGCGATGGCAGCCGCTTCATGGTCGCAGTGCGGGTCGTGAAGCCATGGCGCCAGCATCACAGTGCAACCCTGCTCACGCGCAAGCCTGGCCACTCTCGCGCTGACCGCTGGGCTGGCGGGTAACGCAGTATCCTGATAACCAAAGAACTCCAGATTCTGAGGCGCCAATCCTAAAGTTGCCACGGCTTGCCGCGCCTCTTCCGCTCGAACCTGCCGCAGGCGCTCAGGCGGATACTGCTTCGACCCGGGGTGCGATCCAGTTCCATCTGTGAGGATTACGACAAACGGCTGCAGTCCCCGCGCGCAGCATGCGGCAATCAGCCCGCCGCAGCCCAAGCTTTCGTCATCGGCGTGGGGCGCTAAAATCAGCGGCCGCTCTCCGGCCAAAATGATGTCGAGATCTGCATCCGGGAGAGCCTCCATGGCGCTTCGGACATCGGCCGCGGTCATGGCATCACCGTCCCATGGTGAATGAAGTACCCCGCCGCCTCGACCAGCACTTCATCGGGCGCCGGCTGCCGTAGATAGGTCGCGAGGTCCCGGGCAATCCGCTCTGCTTTGCTGCCTTGCATAAACGCCGAAAGTCCCAGGCTGCGCTGGACGTGGCGCAGAGCATCGAGACAAGCAACTTCGACCGCGGTGCGCGCAAGGTTGACGTAGGCCACAGCCTCCTCGCTGCCAAGACGCTTGGTTGCCTCCAACAGCCAGAGCCGTCCTGTCTCATGAGCAATCAGGCTCTGTCCAAGACGCATTCGTTGAAAGGGATTATCCGCGCGGCCACGGGAGCAAAGCTCATCCTTGGCCGTATCGATCAGCGCCGCCAGTCCCCCCAAGGCGATTGCGGAGCTACGCCAGGCGCCGGTCGAAAACATCGGCTCGCGCACATAGTCGCCCGGATCTCCAATCAGCGCCCCTTTCGAAATCAGCACGCCTGTCGCATCGACACTTCCGGTCACTGCTGCCCGCATACCGGCAAGCTTCACCCCACGGTCCGTCACCCGGATATCAGGAGTAAGAGGCAGCAGCACCATTTGACTACCTGCTTCGGTCTGGGCGGTAATCAAAGCCTGTTTCGCGACGCCGGCGGCCGAGCAAAACCATTTTTCTCCCGTCAGGACAAGATCCGGGGACAATTGCACCCCTTGCTTCGCCGGGTCTGTGACCCACAGCGCAAACAGGTCGCCCGCCTGCGCTGCCAGCGCAGCAGCCTCGATCTGGCGGGGCGTGCTGTAGTGCCGTACCAGCTCGAGCGCGTTGACGTGGGCTTCGAAAATGCGTCCCAGGGAAAGATCGGCGTAGCCCAGTAGATGAAGCAAACGGAACAGACCTGCTGGGTCCGCCGCGTCGTTCAGTCCGAATCCGCCGAACTCCACCGGCATTGGTGCCATCAGCAGCCCAGCCTCACGCAGCATGGCTAAGCTGGCAGAAGGGAAGCAGGCCGCGTGGTCATAGTTCGCCGCTTCTTTCGCCAGATCAGGAACGAGCGCGGCGACAGACTTAAGCAGCTCCGATTTTGTCTCTGCGACGTTCATGCCGCGGCCAGCTCAGCGGTATAACGATTCGACACCAGGCTAAGAATGCCTTGTGCGATTTCCGTTTCTCGGGGCAAGTCAGCAAAACGTACTCGTCGTGGCGACAGTAACGGCGAGGCTTTTTCGATCCGGGACCATCCCCGACCAAAATAACGCGCAGCTACCGCATCCATCATGAGGGCCGGGGCGACCGCCATCAGTTTTGCAAATTCATGCAGGCCAGCCGAGTCGCGCCTTAAGAAGCCGAAATGCCCTTTGAGCAGAAGCCGGCGAAAGGCCAGCCAGGCCGGTTCAATCCGATCGTCTACGAACTCATCCTGCCGGATGATTCTTCTGCGGATGGTATCGGCCATGCCTCCTCCTGCCCGGCCTTCAATGCGCCCGGAAACGACCACGCTGATTTGTGGATCGTGACGCACGCGCGCGTCGATCATGCGCAGCGATTCAATCAGCGCCCGGTCTTCTCCGGAGGGCAGATGCGGCAGGCCGCCGATGCGGCGAAACATGGAAGCCGTAATGGCAAGGCTGGCGCCGGAGTCTTCCTGGTGGCGAGGCCAGGGGTCCGCAGGATCTGGAAGGATAACCGACCGGATCTGGTCGAGGAGCTGTCCATAGGCTGCTTCCCGGGCATCGTCGTCGTGCAGATGCTGGGGAATGAGCAAGGCTTCGATCGGATCAATCACCGCCCGGCCGCAAACCGCGTCCGCGCCCTCTTCCACGGCCTGCAAGTTTAATTCAATCCAGTCGGGTGGAACTTCGCCATCTGCGTCCGTGGTTAGAATGATGCCGTGCTTAACGAGGGAGGCGGCGTAGTCCATCGCCAGCCCCCGCGCGACGCCGGCGCAGGCCGAAGATCCTTCCAGTTGGCGCTCAATCATGTGTAGCTGATGAGCAGCCTTGGGGAGTGATTCCACTACGTCTGCGGTGCCGTCCGTGCAGTTATTCAACAATAAGACAACATGGCCGGCCGAAACGGATTGACGGGAGAGGGCAGCCAGGCAGTTGCCTATTCGTTTCGCCTCATCCCGTACAGGTATTGCGACTACGGTCTCCATCACTGTAAACGGTCAGATACCCGTGCGCCGCGGATAGTTGTATAGGTCAGAGCTTCCGGATTCATGCGGTAGCAGCGCCGTACTAAACTCAGACAATGACAGAGACGCCGAACGAGAAGCTTCAAACCCTCAGCATCCACTCCGGGCGGCACGTGGACCCGGCCACTGGCGCGGTCACCACCCCTCTTCACACCTCCACCACGTTTGAGCGTGATCCTGATGGAGCATTCTCCCGGCATTACTTTTACAGCCGGATCGACAACCCGAATCGGCATTCGCTCGAACAGTGCCTGGCCGATCTCGAAGGCGGTGTTGAGGCGGTCGCCTTTGGCACCGGCATGGCGGCCAGCTTGGCTGTGTTCCAGGCCCTGGCGCCGGGAGACCACGTCGTGCTCCATCGGGACTTGTACTTCGGTGTGCGCGAGTTGGTTACCGGTCTCTTCGCCCGCTGGGGGCTCGAACACTCCTTCGTAGACATGCGCGATATCGAAGAGGTGCGCCAGGCCTGCCGTCCGCAGACCAAGCTGTTCTGGCTGGAAACCCCGACCAATCCGCTGATCGAAGTTGTCGACATTCGGCCGGTGGCCGAGTGCGCGCGCAGTTTCCAGGTGCCTCTGGCTTGCGAGAACACCTTCGCCACGCCCGTGCTGCAGAGGCCTCTGGAGCTGGGTGCGGACTTAGTCGTTCATGCGCTGACCAAATATATTTCGGGCCACAGCGATGTCCTTGGGGGAGCGGTGATCATCGGGAAGCCGTCCGAGTTGGCGGCCCGGATTAAAACCTTCCAACGGGTGGGCGGGGCCGTCCTTTCACCATTCGACTGCTGGCTTACGTTGCGCGGCGTGCAAACGCTGGTGCCCCGCATGCGCCTGCACTGCGAGAATGCCCGCCGCGTGGCGGAATTCCTCTCCACCCACCCGGCTGTTTCGGTGGTGCATTATCCCGGATTGCCCAGCGACCCGGGGCACGCCATCGCCGCCCGTCAGATGAGCGACTTCGGGGGCATGCTTTCTTTCGAGGTTCGGGGCGGACGCGAGGAGGCCTTCGCGGTGACTTCGCGGCTGAAGTTGATTGTGCGCGCCACCAGCCTGGGAGGAACCCATAGCTTGATCGAACATCGAGCTTCGATTGAGGGAGCCTTATCCAGGTCACCGGAGTCGCTGCTGCGTCTATCCGTCGGCCTCGAAGGCGCAGAGGATCTTATCGCTGACCTGGACCAGGCCTTACGCGAGTAGGATGGTAGGGATTAAAAACAGGGGGCAGGATATGACGCGCAGGCTGACCATGGCGCAAGCTACGATTCAGTTTCTCAAGTCCCAATCCGTGGCACGCGACGGCAGGGAGCAAAAATTCTTCGGCGGTTGCGTGGGAATCTTTGGCCACGGGAACGTGGCTGGGATTGGCCAGGCGCTGCAGCAAAATCCTGACTTTCCGTACTACCTGTTTCGCAACGAGCAGGGCATGGTCCACGCGGCGACCGGTTTTGCCAAAATGAGCAATCGCCTGCGCACCCTGGTCTGCACCTCGTCGATCGGGCCTGGGGCGACGAACATGATTACGGGCGCGGCCCTGGCGACCATCAACCGGATTCCGGTCCTCCTGCTTCCCGGCGATATCTTCGCCCGCCGCAATGTCGCGCCGGTTTTGCAGCAACTGGAATCGACAGCCAGCCAGGATATCTCGGTGAATGATTGCTTTCGTCCTGTCTCACGTTACTGGGATCGCATCAACCGGCCGGAGCAGATTCTTACTGCCCTGCCGGAAGCGATGCGCGTGCTCACCTCTCCTGCGGAAACCGGCGCCGTGACCCTGGCGCTGCCCCAGGATGTGCAGACCGAGGCTTATGACTATCCCGAAGAATTTTTCGAGCATCGAGTCTGGACCATCGCCCGGCCTCGCGCTGACAGTGAATTGCTGAAGCAGGCTGCGGAGTGGATTCGCGCCGCGCAACGGCCGTTCATCATCGCCGGCGGCGGTGTGATTTATGGCGAGGCGACGGACGAATTATCTCGCTTTGCCGGCCGTACCGGGATCCCTGTGGGGGAGACGCAGGCGGGTAAGGGCTCGCTGCACGCGGACCATCCCCAGCTGGCTGGCGCTATCGGAGCGACGGGCACTTCCGCTGCCAACCGGCTAGCCGCGGAGGCGGATTTGGTCATCGCCATCGGAACCCGGCTGGGCGACTTTACGACGGCTTCGAAGACGGCGTTCCAGAATCCCGCGGTACGGTTCATCAATATCAACGTGGCCGAGTTCGACGCGTTTAAACATGCCGCGCTGCCGCTGACCGCAGACGCTCTGCCAACCCTTGAGGAGTTGGGCAGCGCGCTGTCCTCCTGGGAGGTGTCGCAGGGTTACAAGCGCGAGGTGGTTCGTCTGCGCGCTGCGTGGGAGCAGGAAACGGATCGGATTTTCGCCCGCAGGCACGGTCCGCCGCTCAGCCAGGGCGAGGTAGTCGGGCTGCTCAATGCGACCCTCGGACCCCGGGACATCATCGTCAACGCCGCCGGCAGTTTGCCCGGAGACCTACACAAACTATGGAGGACGCGCGATCCCAAGGGGTACCACATGGATTATGGCTACTCCTGCATGGGGTACGAGGTTGCTGGCGGCCTAGGGGTCAAAATGGCGGATCCCAGCCGTGAAGTTTACGTCTTGATCGGGGACGGTTCGTATCTCATGATGGCGCAGGAAATCGTCACCAGCCTGCAGGAAAACATCAAGCTCAACATCGTGCTTTTTGACAACCATGGCTTTTCGAGCATTGGCGGGCTGAGCCGAGCCGTTGGCAGCGGAGGATTTGGCACCGAGTATCGCTATCGCGAAGAGGGCCTTACCGGGCCGGTGATTGCTACCGATTTCGCCGCGAATGCTGCCAGTCTGGGCGCCTATACGGTGACCGCGAAGACTTATGACCAGTTAGACGAGGCTTTAGGGGCGGCGAAGAAGCAGCCTCGTACTTCTGTCGTTGTGGTGGAGACGGATTACCACGATCGCGTGCCGGGATATGACTCCTGGTGGGATGTGCCGATCGCGGAGGTATCCGAAAGTCAGACGGTGCAGGAGGCGCGCGCAGCCTACGTGGAAGCCGCTAAGAAGGAGAGATATTTCTGGCCTGCCAAGCAGGGCGCGGGTGAAAAAACAGCACTTCCCTCCCATCGAGATATGGAGGTTTCTACTTAGGCTGGGAGGCGAGCCAAACGCAAGCTTCTCGAACCCTTGCTGCCTGTATCGGATTCACCCGGAGAAGGTAACGCTTCCCTTGCGCACCGGGTTGGAATTTGGTGGAACC
>Ga0302324_100010472_pt1 | contig 19190 bp, 22 predicted proteins | sample Palsa_T0_1_FD_201949 | JGI IMG/M metagenome (GOLD analysis project Ga0302324, IMG submission 201949) | Peat permafrost microbial communities from Stordalen Mire near Abisko, Sweden - Palsa_T0_1 | ecosystem: Environmental > Terrestrial > Soil > Palsa > Peat permafrost | place: Sweden: Abisko...
AGTCTCCGGACAGCCTTGTCCCGAAGCCGGACAATGCGGGGATCATCCCCGCTCTCATCAAATAGGCCCCAGGGGGGTGGCGCCTGAAGCAACGCCGCGGCGTATCCGCACGCGCCTTACACTACTGGGGCTGCGAGTGGATGTCCTGAAGCGCGTGGGCTCCCGCGCGCTTCGCCTCTTCCTGGGTGGGCTCGAAGCCCTCCTCCAGGAGAAACCCGCCGTCACCGATGACCGCCCAGCGCCAGATCTCGGGCTGCTTTCTCTCGATCACCGCGAAGCTTCCTGAGTCGGGTGTCTTGGCCACCTCGAGGGTGCCCAGGGAGAAGGCGCAGCAGGCCGCCGCGCAGGCCGCCTCGGCGCCGCAGGAGATGTTCTCAAAACACCGCCAGGCAAGGTCTGAAGTGAGGTGAGAGGGATTCATTTTCTCGGCGGATTATAGTAGGCTTAGTACCGCCAAAATTCTTTTAGTGCCGTGGATAAAATGTTTTCCATGAGGGTATTGCAGAATGCATCTTGACGGCCTGAAAATAGTGCAAAGTGCCCGCTCGCGCGGAGGGGCGGCGCGGCGGCCAAATTTTAATTACTCGCTGGCACAGGGGCTTACGCATCTCGCCGATACATGGCACCGCCGATGCGTACTATGTTGAAGCAGTTACACGCCGGCGCCCGCGCGAAGGCTCAACAAAAACCCGAATCACTCTTCCCAACATGTCCAAGATTCCATCAATAGCATTTCTGGCGGCCGGGATCATCCTCCTGGTCTACGGCCTCGACGCAAAGAACTCGCTGACGTCGTCCGTCTCGCAGGCGGTCAACGGCGCGCCCACTGACAAGAGCATCTGGCTGATTGTCCTAGGCGTCATAGCGATCCTCTGCGGCACCGTCGGCCTCTTCTTCCGCAGGACGCCGTGAGCCCGGCCGGCCTTCCCGCCATCCCCCATTCTGGCAGCGATTCAATCACAAACAATAAACCAAACTGAACCATGTCCACATCCACCACAGACACTAGCGCGTCCGCAGAAAACACCGTCGACGAGCTCAAGGCCCTGATCCGCGAGGCTGAGGAAGCCCTCAGCTCCTCCGGCAACGGCGAGGAGATCGACGAGCTCCGCGAGCGTCTCCGCGACGCCGTTGCGAGCGGCGAGTCGCTGATCAGCAACCTGACCGACAAGGTCCGCGAGCAGGCGAGGCGCGCCGACGGGGCCATCCGCTCCAACCCCTACCAGACGATCGGCATCGCCGCGGGGATCGGCCTCCTGGCCGGCTTCCTCCTGTCGCGCCGTTCCGGCTCAAGCGACTGATCGCCTCCTTCCGGCTCAAAGCGAATGATCTCCTTCGGTGCAGCCTCTCCCCTCGACGCTTCCGGTTCATCCCCGCGCGTCGTCGTGGAGGCGCTGGTGCACCGGAGCGAGCTCGCCTCGGTCGAGTTCCAGGAGGCGCGCGAGCACGCCATCAGGACGGCCATAGCGGTCTGGTTTTCGGCAGCCTTCCTCCTGCTCTTTGGCTTCACGGCGACGGTCGCCGTGGCCGCGTCCGTGTGGCACCGCGAGGACAGGGGCCTCATCCTGAGCCTCCTTGCGCTGGGCTACCTCGTCGTTGCCGCAGTCCTCTCCTGGGTGTCGGTCCGGCGGATCAAGCAATGGGAGCCGTTCTCGGAAACGCGGCGCCAGTTCCATGAGGACTGCGCCTGCGTCCAGGAAATCATCAGCTCGGCGAAGCGATGAGAATGGCCTCCAACAATCTGACGCTGGAAGAGCGGCGCGAGCGCCTCGCACTGGCCTGCCAGCTCGACCGGCTGAACCTGCGCCTGGCCGTGCGGCCGACGCCGATGGAAAGGCTCACGATCAATGTCATCGAAAAACTGTCTCCCCTCTTGCCGCACCTTCCGGGGCGGCTGGGCAGGTGGACCCGAGGCGTCATGCGCGGGACCAATCTCCTCAGGGGAGTCTACGAGGCAATGTCCCGATAGGTCAGGAAGACGGTTAACTCACGACAGAAACCACAACCCCAACCCACAATACCACCATGCTACGCTGGATCCTATTATTCCTCGTCTTTGCAATCATTGCGGGCGCCCTCGGCTTCACCGGAATCGCCGGGACGTCCATCGCGATCGCACAGACGCTGTTCTACATATTCCTCATCCTGTTCATCGTTTCCCTCATCGTGCACCTCGTGCGCGGTGGCGGACAAAAGACGGACCTGTGAGGCCTGCCGGGAAGGGCTGCCTGAAGAGGCGGCCCTTTCCATTCTAGCGCGGGATGTCCGGCGCCCCGCTGCAGGACTGCGCCACGAGGCCCTGGACGTCCTTGAGCGCGAAGGCCGGGCCCTGGACCGGCTCCCTGACGTGGTCGAACTCCGCGCCGTTGACGTCCTCGAGCCAGATCGGACCCCGTGCATCCGGCGCGGCGACCCTGAACTCGACGTTGCGGACCGTCAGGTTGGCCGCATGCCGCGCATAGAGCGCCCACGACGGCGTGGGGCCGAAGGTGCCCGGCTCGGGATACTTGCGCTCAAGCTCCGGAACCTCGCGCGAGGCAAGGGCGGCGGCCCCGCCCCCCGCGAATCCGATCTGGATATTGTCGAGCGTCACGTCCTCCACGGGACTGCCCTTCAGGCCGGCGATGAGGATCCCCTGGTTCCCGCTCACGTCGTCGGCCACGATGTTGCTGATCAGGACGTGGTGCAGCCTGCCGATGGGCGTCCCTTCGGGTCCCCGCATCCGCCCGCCGAGGCGCAGGAACAGGGGGGCGGTGAAGATCCGGCGCATGGCGATGTTGGAGACCGTGACGTCGTCCAGGTTAGCCCCGTCGACCGTCTCCAGGGCCAGGCCCCGGCAGCACTCGAAGACGCAGTTCGTGATCGTGATCGCCTCGAAGCCCCCGTTCGACTCCGTGCCGCACTTGATGCGGCCGGTCGGCTCCGGGTTCCCCTTCGCGTCATGCCTGCGGGTGCCGTCGAGCATCGTGCCCTCGTCATAGCCGCTCACGAGGCAGTCGGAGATCGTCACGTTCTCGGTGGAGCGGAACTGGCCGAGGCCGAAGGAGCTTTTCAGGCAGATGCCATCGTCCCAGGGCGAGTTCACGGAGCAGTTCGAGACGCGCACATTGTGGCAGCAGTCGATGTCCACGCCGTCCCGGTTCGTGTCGATCTTCACGCCGTCCATCACGAAATTGTCGACACCCGTCGCAAGGACGCCGAACCAGCCCCCGTGCTGGATCGTGATGTCGCGCAGCAGCACGTTGCGGCAGTTCCGGAGCGCGATGGCCTTGTTGCCGACCTTCTGCGGCACCATCTCCTTCTCCCATCCCCGCGTCAGGCCCTCCCCGAAGATGCGGCCCGTCCCCGTGATCGAGACGTCAACGAGGTCCTCGCCCCAGATCAGGCTGTCGTGCCAGTGGCTGTGGCCGCTGTCCTGGTAGTGCAGCGTGTCGCCCCATGCATTGGGCTCCGGCGAGTCGTAGGCGTTGGCGTCCGAGCTCGCGACGATCGTCGCCCCGGGCCCGAGGTGGAGCGTGACCTCGCTCTTGAGGTGGATGGAGCCCGAAAGGTAGGTTCCCGGCCCGAACTCGACCGTCCCGCCCCCGGCGGCGTTCGCAGCCGAAATGGCCGTGTTGATCGCGAGGGCGTCGTTCACCACCCCGTCCCCCTTGGCGCCGAAGCTGCGCACATCGTAGGCGTCCGGCATCGCCGAGGCCACGCAGGCCGCTAGGGCGGCCAGGAGGGCGGTTGCAAGGCATCGGGGCGACAGCATCGTCATAGGGGGCCTCCGCGGCGCGGCTGGCAGCCGAGGTCGCCTCAGACTACTGGCCCGCCGCGGCCCCCTGTCAACCGGTCAGAGCGTCACCTCGACGTGCCCCAGCGGCTCGTGAACGGGTAATAGATGAAGAGCGGCTTTCCGACCACGTCCTTCTCCGGGACGAAGCCCCAGTAGCGGCCGTCCATGCTGTTGTGGGAGTTGTCTCCGAGGGCCAGGTAGGAGCGCGGGGGCACCGTGACCGGCTCCCCGGGAAAGAGGATGCTGTAGCGGGAGTCGTCATGCTGCGCGTTCACGTAGCCCGTGTAAGGGGACACCTCGTCGAAGTTCATTTCGAATGTCCTCGAGCCCGCGATGAGGGCGCCATTCCTGTAGATCCTCGGCTCCTTGATCTCGATCGTGTCCCCGGGGACGCCGATGAGCCGCTTGATGAAGTACTGGTCGCCGTAGGCCCGCACGATCTCGGGAATGTTGTCGGTCCTGAAGACGAAGCCTTCCCCCACCTTGGGGCGCACGAAATTGTAGCTGATCCGGTCGACGAAGAGCTGGTCGCCCGTGAGGATGTCAAACTTCACGACCGGTTCGCCGGCCTTCACCGTCTTGCCGAGCGGGATCCTCAGCGCCTCGTAGTAGGTGCTCTGGCTGTCGTCGCGCTTCTGGCTTACTTCCTCGATCTGGCCCGCCCGCGCCGCGCTGCGGATCTGCGCCATCAGCGCGTCCTGGCTGCCGAAGTAGGTCTTCACGAGCACCTCGTCGAAGTCCGAGAAGTCCTCGGGCACGCGGATCGAGGTGGGCGTGCCGCCGACGTACACCGTGTACTCGCGCACCTTGCTGGGAAGGACAAGCCACGACCTGCCGTCCTTCACCGTGTAGGCGACGAACGGCTTGTCGCCGACCATGAAGAACGGGACGGTGAGGGAGCCGTCATTCGGGGCGACCATCGTCCGCCTCTGGGCGCCGATGGCCAGGAACCGGAAGGCCCGCTCAAGCGGGTTCGGGGCCCTGTCGCCCGGCATGAACGTCTGCGCCGTCATCCCGTAGTAGGTCGGCCACATCGAGTTCGTCGGGATCTTGAACGGCTGGACGAAATACGTGCGGATGCCGAGGATGACGATCGCCGCGACCAGGAAGAACTCGACGTTCTCGCCGAGCGACGTCTTCGGGTAGACGGCGCCGCCCGTCCTCGCCAGGACGCCCTCCAGGGACTCGATGCCGAGCTTGAGCTTCGCGGCGTCCGCCCTCTCGCCGAGCAGCTTCTTCAGGTCCCCGGTCCGCTGGACAAGCTCGTCGGAATCCTTCTCGCCGAGGCGGTCGCGGCGGTAATTCCAGACCCTCGACGCCACCTCGAGCCAGTTCGCCGCGTTCTCGCGCATCTTCTTCTCCTGGGATTGGAACAGTCCGAACATCGGGTTGTGACAGCGGGTGGGGCCTTAGTTGTTCCTGAGAACCTTGATGAAAGTGTCGGGGGGGATGGAAACCTTTCCGATCAATTTCATCTTCTGTTTTCCTTCCTTCTGCTTATCAAGCAACTTGCGCTTCCTGGAAATGTCGCCCCCGTAGCACTTCGCCGTCACGTCCTTTCGCATCTCCCGGACGCTTTCCCGGGCGATGATCTTGCCGCCGATGGCGGCCTGGAGCGCGATGCGGAACATCTGCGGGGGGATGATCTCGGAAAGCTTCTTGCAGAGGTCGCGCCCGCGCGCCTCCGCCTTCTCGCGGTGCACGATGCTCGCGAAGGCGTCGACCGGGTCCCCGTTCACGAGGATCTCCATCTTGACCAGGTCCGCGGGCCGGTAGTCGCCGAGCTCGTAGTCCATCGAGCCGTAACCGTGGGTGACGCCCTTCAGGCGGTCGTTGAAGTCCACGAGGATCTCGTTGAGCGGCAGGATGCAGCTGATCATGACGCGCGTGGAGTCGAGCGTGTGCGTGTGCTCGACCACGCCCCGCTTCTCCATGATGAGGGCCAGCATGTCGCCCATCGAGTCGTTCGGGATGTGGATGGAGGCCTTCAGCGTCGGCTCCATGATCATCTCAATCGTCCCGGGGTCCGGCATGTTCACGGGGTTGTCGACCTCGGCCGTCTCGCCGCCGTGCCTGACGATCCGGTAGATCACGCTCGGGTAGGTGGAGATGATCTCCACGTCGTGCTCCCGGCGTATCCGCTCCTGGATGATCTCCATGTGGAGGAGCCCGAGGAAGCCGCACCGAAAGCCGAAGCCCAGGGCGACCGAGCTTTCCTGCGAGTAGACGAAGGCAGAGTCGTTGAGCCTGAGCCGGCCGAGGGCGGCCTTGAGCTTCTCGTAGTCCGAGCTATCGATCGGGTACAGGCCGCAGAAGACCATCGGCCTCACCTGCTTATAGCCGGGCAGCATGTCCGTGGCGGGCCTCGCGGCCAGGGTGATGGTGTCGCCCGTCTTGATCTCGCTCGGGTCCTTGATGCTCGAGACGATGTAGCCGACGTCCCCCTGGGACAGGCTGTCCCGCTTCTCCATCTTGGGGGTGAAGACGCCGACCTCCTTGATGTCGGACTTCTGGCCGGTGCTCATCAGCATCATCATGTCGCCGGCCCTGACCGTCCCCGAGAAGACGCGCGCATACGCGATCACGCCGCGGTAGGAGTCGTAGATCGAGTCAAAGACGAGCGTCCGCATCTGCGGGTAGTCCGTCCACCGCGGCGGGGGCACCCGCTCCACCACGGCCTCAAGGATGTCGACGATCCCGATGCCCGCCTTGCCGCTCGCGAGGATCGCCTCCTCCGCCGGTATGGTCAGGATGTCCTCCATCTGCTTCAGGCACAGGTCGAGATTGGCGCTCGGCAGGTCGATCTTGTTGATGATGGGGATGATCTTCAGCTTCTGCGCAAACGCCAGGTGGGCGTTCGCCACCGTCTGGGCCTCGACGCCCTGGGACGCGTCGATGAGGAGCAGCGCCCCCTCGCAGGCGGCGAGCGAGCGCGACACCTCGTAGGAGAAGTCCACGTGGCCGGGCGTGTCCATCAGGTTGAGCTTATAGACCCGGCCGTCCTTGGCCGTGTAGCTCATCGTCACCGGGTGCGACTTGATCGTGATCCCCCGCTCGCGCTCGAGGTCCATCGAGTCGAGGTGCTGCTCGGTGAGCACGCGGTCGGAGACCGTGTTGGTCTCCTGGAGCAGCCGGTCGGAAAGCGTCGTCTTGCCGTGGTCGACGTGGGCAATGATGCAGAAATTGCGTGTGAGGGGGGCGTCCATCGTCGATCGGCCGCCCTCAGGCCGCCAGGTCCGCGTATTCCGAGAGGCTGCGCACCTTCCACGCCTTGTCGGTGCGCCGCGCGAGGCCGGCAAGGACGGCGCCAGGCCCGAGCTCCCAGAAATCGACGGCCCCCGCCGCGGCGGCGGAGCGCATGCAGTCCTCCCAGAGGACCGGCGAGACGACCTGCCTGACGAGCGCGCACTTGATGTCCGCGGGATCGGAGACTTCCTGGCCCGTCGTGTTCGTGAACACGCGGAACGCCGGCTTCGTGAAGACGATGCCCGCGAGGAACGCCTCGAACGCGGCCCGCGCCGGCTCCATAAGGCGGCTGTGGTAGGCGCCTGCGACCTTGAGCGCGATCACCTTCTTCATCCCCCTGTCCTTCGCCGCGGCGACGGCTGCCGCGACCTTCTCCCTATCCCCGGAGACGATGATCTGGCCCGGCGCGTTGAAATTGGCGGCCTCGATCCCGAAGTCCGCGCACAGGCCGGACACGGCCTCACGGGTCTCCCCGATGACGGCCGCCATCGAGCCCGCGCTCTCTTCGCAGGCCTGCTGCATCAGGCGGCCGCGCTCGGCCACGATGCTCAGCCCAATGGGGAAGTCGAACACGCCGGCAGCCCCATAGGCCGTCACCTCGCCCAGGCTGAGGCCAAGGGCGAAGTCCACCTGGGGTAACGTGCCGATTTCCCGCAATGCGGCCAAGAGGGCCATCCCGTGGACGAACAGGGCCGGCTGGCAGACCTTGGTCTGCATCAACTCGTCCTCGGGGCCCTCGAAGCTCACCCGGGACAGGTCCCATCCCAGCACCGCGGAAGCCTCGGCGTAGACGGCCCTTGCGGCAGCCGAGGACTCATGGAGCGACTTGCCCATGCCCACCTTTTGTGCGCCCTGACCCGCGAATAGAAGTGCCAATGCCATTGGAGAACCGACTAGGCAATCCCCCGAAGGCGGGGAATCCAAGCCAAATCACCGGAAGCCCCTCTGGGAGGGCCCGGGAGGCTCAGAAATGCTTCATCTGCTTGAAGTACTTGTCGTCGTCCGATGGCTGCGCGAAGTCGGGAATGAAGCTCTTGGAGGTGTCGATCGGCGTCGGGTCGATGCCCGACACCACGGCCCCGCGGGGCGCGTCGCTGAGGTCGCCCGACGGGAACGCCGGCAGGTCGGGTGCCGAGAAGGTTTTTATCTGGGCCACCGGCTCAAAGCTGAGGTCGGCAAGGTAGGGGTTCGCCGCGGTCTTCGCGTCGCCCGGGACCGCCGTGTCCGCCGGCGGCGTGAAGCCCTCTGGGGCCGCCGAGGACGCCGTCAGGTCGATCCCCGCCAGCGCCTCGGGGTGGGCCTTGGCCGCATCGGCGGAGGCGCCCTCGCTCTTGGTCGAGGGAAGCAGCAGGTCGTGGTCCTTCGCCGAGATCCAGCCGCTCATGAAAGCGTCCAGGGGATTGTAGACGGCCGGCGGGGGCTCGCTCGCCGCCTTGTCGCGGCCGACGTCGGCCGCGGCGGGGGCCGGCTCGGGATGTGACCCGCCGTGGTCGTCGCCGCGCAGCAGGTCGAGGTCGGTCTTGATGAGGTCGTCCTTTTCCTTCGGGCGGGACGGGGACGTGCTTTCCCTCTGCTTGTCCATCGCATCGACCAGCCAGTTGCCCGTCCCCTCTTTCTTCTTCTTCAGGCCGTCGGCCCCGAGCTCGCCGTCGGGATTGAGCAGCGCCGCCATGTCCTGGCGCGTCGCAACCGGAACGGACCCGACGTCGCTCATGTCGAGCTTCGGGATCGCCGAGCCTGCGTCGGCCTGGTTCGTCGTGGAGCGGATCTCCGCGATGTCCGACTTCGCGGTCGCGATGGAGTCCAACGGGGCCGGGGTCGGGGCCGGGTCCGCGGCCCATGCCGTGGCCGAGACAAGAAGGATGAGGGCTGCTCCCGCGGTGCGCATCGTCGGTGCGCGGCGCGCCTAGCTCTTGATGAAGATACCCTTCAGGTTCATCTCAAGCTGCTGCGGGTTCGGCGAGAAGCGGACGCCGTCGGCCTTGCTGATGCGTCCGCCCTTGATGAGCCGGTACAGGTCCTTGTTGAACGAGTAGCTGGCGCCGTCGAGTCCGCCCTCAAGCAGCGCGTTGATCTTGTCGAACTGCCCCTCGAGGATGAGGTTCCTGATCGTCGCGTCGGTGTTGAGGACCTCGTTGCTTGGAACGCGGCCGCCGCCCTCGAGCGCCGGGATCAGCTTCTGGCAGATGAACCCGCGGATCGAACCCGCGATCTGGCGCCGCGCCTGGGCCATCTGTTCCGGTGGGAAGAACTCGAAGAGGCGCGTCAGCGACTGCGCCACCGTCGCGGCGTGCATTGTGGAGAAGACAAGGTGCCCGGTCTCCGCCGCGGAGATGGCGGTCTCGAACGTCTCCCTGTCGCGCATCTCACCGATCAGGATGATGTCGGGGTTCTGCCGCAGCACGGACTTGATCGCCAGCTCGAACGTCGGGACGTCCAGGCCGATCTCGCGCTGCTGGAACACGGACTTGTCGTCCTGGAAGGTGTACTCGATCGGGTCCTCGATCGTGACGATGTGCTTGTCCATGTTCTGGTTTATCCAGTTGAGCATGGCGGCCATCGTGGAGCTCTTGCCCGATCCCGTCGCGCCGCAGACCAGCAGGATGCCGTCCTTGGCGTTCGCGAGCTTGAGGAGCGGCTCGGCCTGGAGCCCGAGGTCCTCGAAGTTCGGGACGCGGCTCTTGATGTGGCGAAAGACGATGCTGACGAGCCCGCGCTGGTGGAACGCGTTCACGCGGAAGCGGCCCACCCCCTCGAAGGCGTAGGCAAAGTCGATCTGCCCCATGTCCTCCCAGCGTTTCCGGAAAATCTCAGGGACGTGCTCGTCCACGAAGGACTGGGCCTCGGGGCTCGAGATGGGGTCCATGTCGACCGGCTTGAGCCGGTTCGAGATGCGGACGTACCCGGGCTTGTTGGCCTTGATCACGACGTCCGACGCACCACTGTCCACCGCCAGTTTCAGGAGGTCGTTGAAAATCTCGGTGTGGGGAGTGACGGCTTCCATTTACAGATTATCGTTGCTCTGGATTTTGTAGCTTGGCCTGCTTCACGCGGCAAGGCATCTTTGCCTTGAGCCGAGAACCCTGACGATGAAGCCACGACCCCTCACTGGCGCGATAACCGCCTTAGCCACGCCATTTAAGGGCAAGGACGTCTCGTTCGGGGACCTCAGGAAGCTGGTCGAGCACCAGATCAGCGGCGGCATCGACGGGCTCGTGCCCGTGGGCACCACCGGCGAGTCCCCCACCCTGACTTCCGAGGAGCACATGGACGTCATCCGCGCGACGATCGAGTTCGCGCGGGGCCGGGTCCCGGTGATCGCGGGCGCGGGCTCCAACTCCACGGCCGAGGCCCTGGAATACGTGCACCTTTCGGACGAGGCCGGCGCCGACGCCCTGCTGATGGTCACGCCCTATTACAACAAGCCGAGCCAGGAGGGCCTCTATCGCCACTATGCCGCGATCGCCGACGCGACCGACCTGCCCATCGTCCTGTACTCGATTCCCTCGCGCTGCTCGGTTGAGATCGGCGTCCCCCTTCTCGAGCGCCTGCGCTCCAGGTACAGCAACATCGCCTGGATCAAGGAGGCGGGCGGCTCGGTCGACCGCGTCGACCAGATCAAGCGGGCCCTGGGCGACTCCATGGCCGTCCTGAGCGGCGATGACGCGCTGACGCTGGCCTTCATGGCCTCGGGCGCCGAGGGCGTCATCAGCGTCGCCTCGAACCTCGTCCCCAGGGACATCTCCCGCATGGTCCACCTGGCGCAGGCCAATGACATGGCGGCGGCGACGCGGATCCACCGCAGGCTCTACCCGCTCATGAGGGCCCTCTTCGTCGAGCCGAACCCGGTCCCGCTGAAGGCCGCGCTCGCCAAGGCCCGCATCATCAGCAGCGAGGCGGTGCGCCTGCCGCTCTGCACCATGGGCCCGGCGAGCCGGGCCGTCCTCAAGAAGGCTCTCGCGGCCGCGAGGGCCTGACCCGCCATGGCGATCAAGATCCTGCTCAACGGGGCACGCGGCAAGATGGGCGTGGCCGTAGCGGCGGCCGCCTCCGGGGCGGGCGTCCATGTCGCCGCGTCCACCGACGTGGGCGACGACCTCGGCGCCGCCATCGCGCTCGCCGACGTCGTCGTCGATTTCAGCTCCCACCTCGCGACGCGCGCGCTCCTTGAGCTTGCGGCGTCCATGGGCAAGCCCGTCGTCATCGGCACGACCGGCCACACGGCCGAGGAGCGGGCGTCGCTCCTGCCCCTCGCCGGCAAGGTGGCCTGCGTCTGGTCCGGCAATTATTCCGTGGGCGTCAACCTTCTCTTTGCGCTGACGCGCCGCGCCGCGGCGATCCTCGGCGACGACTACGACGCCGAGGTCATCGAGATGCACCACCGGATGAAGAAGGACGCCCCCAGCGGAACGGCCGCCAGGCTTGTCGAGATCATCCTCGAGGAGCGCAAGCTCGACAGGTCCGCGCTGCGCCACGGCCGCGAGGGCATCACCGGCGAGCGCACGCGCTCCGAGGTGGGCGTCCACTCGCTGCGCGGCGGCGAGGTCGTGGGCGACCACACCGTCATGTTTGCGGGAGCCGGCGAGCGCATCGAGCTCACGCACCGCGCGAGCGACCGCGCCGTCTTCGCCCGGGGGGCCCTGCGGGCCGCGCAGTGGGTCGTGTCCCGCAAGGCGGGAGTCTACGACATGCAGGATGTGCTCGGGCTCGCCTGACGCCCGCTGATGATTGTCACGATCCAGGGAACCCTCGCCGAGTCGGCCCTGGTCAGGGCCGTGGTCGAGGTCGACGGCTTCGGGTACGAGGTCAACGTGCCCGTGACGACCGCCGAGCGCCTCCCGCCGGTGGGCTCGAAGGTGAAGCTCCACACGCTCGTCGTCTACCGCGAGGACGCCCAGACGCTCTTCGGCTTCGCCACCGCGGAGGATCGGGACTTTTTCCGCCTGATGATCGAGAACGTGACGGGAATCGGGCCGAAGATGGCCCTGTCCATCATGAGCCGCCTCTCCCTGCCGCTGCTCCAGGCGGCGATCCGCTCGGGCGACATTGCGACCCTCTCCAAGTGCCCGGGCATCGGCAAGAAGACGGCCGAGCGCCTCGTCGTGGAATTGAAGAGCCGCGTGGGCTCCGTCGGCGGTGCGGCGCCGTCGCTGGCGCCAAGCGGCGCACCGGGCGGGGAGCGCAGCCCCCATGCGGACGCCGTAGCCGCGCTTGTCGCCCTGGGCTACAGGGTCGGGGACGCGGACGAGGCCGTGCGGCGCGCCTCGCTCAGCCTGGGGGGCTCGGCAACGACCGAGACCCTCATCAAGAAGGCCCTGGGTTAGGGCCGGTCCAGCTCAGCGCTGGAAGCGGAACGCCGTCATCTCGGCCGGCTCCTGGGCGTCGCGGCTGTTCGCCGGGTCCGTCAGGTTCGCCGCCTTCATGTCGGCCTTGGGGTTCACAAGGAAATCGGAATTGGACGCGTTGAACACCGGCGCCAGCTGCACGTCGCCGATCCAGTTGAACTCGTTGCCCTGGGCCGAGGCCAGGAGCGTGCCCTGGGGGACCGCCGAGGCCGCGACATCCGGGGCCTTGGCGACAAAGACGGCCTTCATCGGGGAACTGTCGGCGACGAGCGCCGCGGGAGCCACCCTGGCGGCCACCGTGTCCTGGGCGATCGCCAGGGGCTTGTCGCTGTTGCGGAAGTTCACGCCGATGATGGCGGCCGCGCAGGCCGCGGCGGCCGCAAGGCCGACCGCGTACGGGGCCACGCCCCAGCGCGTCTGGTCCGGGAAGAGGACGACGTTCGATTCCTTGGCCGTAAGGGACTTCTCCACGAGGTCCTCGGAGAGCATGGAGCAGGCTTTCTGCATCCGGCAGTACTGGTCGTAGACCTCGCGGCGGCGGGGGTTGGCAAGGACCGCCGCCTCAAGGCGAAGGGCGTCGGCCGCGCTGATCTCGCGGTCGACATAGAGGTTGAGCAGTTCGATAAATTCCCGGTCTTTCATTTGAAGTCCTCGCCGAGCTTTGAGCGCAGGCTTTCCCGCGCCCTAGCGATCCGGCTTTTTACAGTCCCGACGGAGATGCCGAGGATCCCGGCAATCTCTTCGTAGGACTGGTTCTTTACGTTTCGCAAGATGAGAATCTCGCGGTGTTTGGCGCCGAGGCGCTCCATGCCGGTGCTGATCCGCGTGACGAACTCACGGGTCACCGTGATGTCGTCGGGCGTCTCGACCTCGGCCGGGATCATCTCGGCAAGGGTGGTGTCGTTGTCAGGGCCCATCGGGGCGTCAAAGGATACGGACTTGTCCCGCTTGCGCCTCCACCAGTACCAGTAGCGGTTGCGCGCCAGGTTGGTCGCAATCTGGTAGAGCCAGGTCGAGAACGCGGACTCGCCGCGGAAGTTAGATAGGCCCCGGTGGGCGCGGATGAAGGCATCCTGCGTAACCTCTTCGGCGTCTTGGGAGTTACGCAGCAGCTGGTTCACCATGGAGAAGATGCGATCCCAGTAGCGGGACACCATCTCGTCGAACGCGGAGGCGTCGCCGCTCTTGAAGCGGTCAACAAGGACACGATCTAGGGCCACTTCCTGAGCTTTGGTGGACATTTTCTCTTCCACGCTCTGACGGGCAAATTTTTGGATTGTTCCCAAAGCTTTTGGCGCGGGTGGGCTAGGAAAACAAACGGCGTCCCCGCGCGGGGTCAACGCGTTCGACCATTTCGCTCTGGAAATCCTCCATCTTGGGCTTCTTCTGACGTAAGTAATTTCCGTATCGGGGTTAGCCCAGGGAAACGTATCCGGGTTGTCACATTGCCCTTGCGCCTTCGACGGGCCGGACCCTTAAAAGCTGACGTCCGACCCAACATCCGCCCCATGTTTCCCCAAGTCGATTTTGACAGCGCCCCGGCGGTTTCGGAGTTCGTAAGGTCCAAGTTTAAAGCCATTTATGGCACTACTGATGACAGATGGCTTGAGCGAGTGTTCCGCGATGTTGAGGCCCTGTTCGAAGGAAGGAACCCGGGCTATGCCGCAATCGACCTGAAGTACCACAACCTGCGCCACACCCTCATGGCGACCGTCTGCATGGCGCTCCTCCTGGAGGGGTTCCACGGATCCGACGGGGGCTCCTCGCTGGAGGTGCGCGACTTCGAGTTGGCGATCGCGGCGGTCCTGATGCACGACTCGGGCTATATCAAGCTGAAGTCCGACACGGCGGGCACCGGCGCCAAGTACACCTACTGCCACATCCTGCGCAGCGGCGCTTACGCTGCCTCCTACCTGCCCCAGGTCGGCGTCAACGAGACGGAGGTGGAGAACGTCCTGGCGGCCATCAATTGCACGGGGCCCAACTCGGACATCAACCACCTGCGCTTTCGCAACGACGCGTCGAAGATCGTCGGGTGCGCTCTGGCCACGGCCGACTACCTGGGCCAGCTCTCCGATCCCCATTACCCGGGGAAGCTCGGCCACCTCTACGCCGAGTTCCGCGAGTCGGACGAGTACGCCAATGTGCCGAAGGAGCGCCGCGGGTTCACCTCGGAGGAGGACCTGGTCACCCGCACGCCGGGGTTCTGGAACCGCTTCGTGAAGCCCAAGCTCGACCGGGATTTCCAGGCCGTCTACCGGTTCCTGGAGCGGCCGATCGGGTCCGGGATCAATCCCTACCTCGAGGCTGTCGGCGACAATTTCGCCATCATTGAGCGCCGCATCGCGGCCCGAAAACCTGGCGGCGCCTGAGGACCGGCGCGGGTCCCCCGAGGGACCCATTTGGTCTTGCCGCTGGCGACGGATAACCCGTACAACCTTCGCTCATGCGCCCCCTGCGGGCGCCTGTCTCCGCCCGGCACATGCGCCGCCCGGAGGGGTGCGTACGGGGGCGCGGCTGCAAAGGCGCCTCACACTTTTTTCGGGTTGGTAGCTCAACGGTTAGAGCAGTTGCCTTTTAAGCAATTGGTTCTGGGTTCGAATCCCAGCCAGCCCACCACCTTCCGGGCCCGTGCGGCCCCCTGGCCCTCGTCGGGAACAAGGCGGCCATGCGACCCCCGCATCAACCGGATGCGCAAGCCGGCTCCACGGAGCGCCGCGGGCCGCCATGGGCAGATTCCCTCTTAATTTCTTGCCGCTATCAAAAGGTTGGCCAATTATTTGCTTTCCCCTTTAGCCTACACTCTCACATGAAATTGTCCTCCAAGCCGCTGTTCATCGCCGCCGCCACCTTCGCCCTCCTCGCTGGCTGCGCCAAAAAGCCGGTCCGCCCGGACCCGAGCTCGACAGCCCTTGGACCCCAGAGCGGCACCGCCGGCAACCTGACCCCGACGGACGTCTCGACCACCGCCGACGCCAATTCCCAGCTTCAGACCCGCGACCCGAACATCCTCGAGGATGCCAACACGATCCGCGGCCTGCTCCAGCCCGTCTACTTTGCCTACGACCGCGACACGGTCACCGCCGCCGAGCGTCCGAAGCTCCAGGCCGCGAAGGACTACCTCGACAAGAACCCGCAGTACCGGCTCCTCCTCGAGGGCCACTGCGACTGGCACGGGACGGCGGAGTACAACCTCGGCCTGGGCGACCACCGCGCCAACGAGGCCAAGAAGTACCTCATCTCCATCGGCGTGCCGGCGGACAAGATCGAGACCCTGTCGAAGGGTTCCGAGGAGGCGACGAAGAACGCCGACGACGCGACGAGGGCCAAGGACCGCCGCGACGACCTGGTCGTCCTCAAGAAGTCGTAATACCGGACAGGATACGCTTCGCGGTCTCGACGCCCTTGCGCATGACGTCGAGGCTGAAGCTCTCGTTCGGCGCGTGAAGGTTGTCCTCGGGCAGGAACAGCCCGAGCATGACCGAGTCCAGGCCCGTCGCCTTCTTGATGTCGGCGATGATCGGCACGCTGCCGCCCTCGCGCAGGTAGAGTGGCGGCCTGCCCCAGACGGACGTCACCGCGGCATCGGCCGAGCGGAACGCCCTCGCGAGGACGGGTGACTGGTTTTTCGGGGTGTTGGGCTTGCCGGGCGGGACCACGACGTAGGGGTCGCCCTTGTGCTGGTCGACGAACTCGATCTTCACGCCCTTGGGGGCGCGCGCGCGGATGGCGTCCCTCACCAGGGTCTTGATCCTCTCGGGCTCCTGGTTGGACACGAGGCGGCAGCTCAGCTTGGCGAAGGCCTTGCTCGGGATGACGGTCTTTGTCCCCTCCCCCTGGTAGCCCCCGCCGATGCCGTTGAACTCCAGGGTCGGCTGGAAGCGCACGGCCTCGAATGGCGTGAAACCCGGCGTCGTGTAAAAGGCGTCGATGCCGAGGAAGTCCATGTAGGCCTTGCCGTCGCCACCGAGCTTCTTGAGCTCGTCCTTCTCCCACTGCTCGACATCGAGGACGCCGTCGTAAAACCCCGGGATGTTCACCGAGCCCTCCGGCGTGTGGAGGGTAGAGATGATCTCGGCCAGGGCCTGGATCGGGTTGCGCAGGACGCCCCCGTGAAGTCCCGAGTGCAGGTCGCCCTTGGGCCCCGTGACGTGCACGTCGAGGAGCGCCAGCCCGCGGAGGCCGCAGGTGATGACGACCTGGTCCTTGCTGGGGAGCACCGTGTCGGAGAGGTAGACAAAGTCGGCCTCTCGAAGGCGGTCCGCGTGGGTCCGCAGGAAACCGGGGAAGCTCGGGCTGCCCATCTCCTCCTCGCCCTCGACCAGGAACGTGATGCGCAGGGGGATCCTTGGGTTCTCCTCAAGGAGCCTGGCCACCGCGGCTATGTTGGTCATCAGCGGGCCCTTGTTGTCGGCCGCGCCGCGGCCGTGGATGCGGTCCCCGATGATCGTCGGCTCGAAGGGGGGCGTCCTCCAGAGGGCCACCGGGTCGGCCGGCTGCACGTCATAGTGGCCGTACATGACCACGTGGGGCCAGGACGGGTCGCCGCCCCGGGACGCGAGGACGATGGGGTGAAGGTCCGTCTTCACGGTCTCGACCGTGAAGCCCATCGAGGCCAGGAGGTTGGACACGAACACCTGCGCGCCCACCATCCCCTCCTTGAATTTCGGGTCGGTCGAGACGCTCGGGAAACGGATCCACTCCTTCAGCTTTTCAACGGGGTCGAACATGCGCCGACGATGCCCGCGGCCGCCGGGGCTGCCAATCCCGAAGCGGCCGAAACCCAAGTATCAGTGCCGGAAATGGCGGATGCCCGTGAAGATCATGGCCATCCCCCTCTCGTCCGCGGCGGCGATGACCTCCGGGTCGCGGACCGAGCCCCCCGGCTGGATGGCCGCGGTGGCGCCGGCGTCGGCCGCGGCGATGAGCCCGTCGGCAAAGGGGAACAGCGCCTCGCTCGCGACGACCGAGCCCTTCAGGTCGAGCCCGGCCTCCGACGCCTTCCAGACGGCGATCCTCGAGCTGTCGACGCGCGCCATCTGACCCGCGCCGATCCCGAGCGTCTGCTCGCCCCGGCAGTAGACGATGGCGTTCGACTTGACGTGCTTGCAGACCTTCCACGCAAAGAGCATCGCGTCCCACTCCGCGGCCGTGGGCTGGCGCTTCGTGACCACCTTGAAGTCCGCCCGGTTGCCGAGCGTCCGGTCCCGGTCCTGCACAAGGACGCCCCCGACGACCGAGCGCACCTCCTGCAGGGCGTCCGGGCCGAGGCCCTCCTTCGCGACCATGAGCCTGAGGTTCTTCTTTTTTTGCAGCAGCGCGAGCGCGTCGGGGTCGAAGCGCGGGGCGATGATGACCTCGGTGAAGATGTCCGCGATCCTCGCCGCAAGCGCGCCGTCCAGCGTGCGGTTCACGATGATGACGCCGCCGAACGGGGCCTGCTTGTCCGTGGCGTAGGCCTTGTCCCAGGCCTCGGCCAGCGTGTCGGCGCTCCCTAGGCCGCACGGGTTCGTGTGCTTGAGGATCGCCACCGTCGGCCGCTCGAACTCGCCGATCAGGTAGGTTGCCGACGTGATGTCCAGGATGTTGTTGTAGCTGAGCTCCTTTCCCTGGAGCTGCTCATAGTGATCGTGGAACGTGCCGTAGAGCGCCGCCTTCTGGTGCGGGTTCTCCCCGTAGCGCAGCGACTGCGCGCGTTTCATCCTCAGCTCAAACTGCTCCCCCAGTCCGCTCAGGGCCGAGAGGTCGGGCACGTCCGCCTCAAGCTCGAGGTACCGGGCGATCGCCCCGTCGTAGGCGGCCGTGCGCTGGAAGACCTTCAGGGCCAGGGCGCGCCTAAGGTCGCCGAGTGCCCCCCCGCCCGCGGCCATCGCCCGGAGCACGCGCGGGTAGTCCTCGGGGTCGCAGACCACGGTCACGCTCTCGTGGTTCTTGGCGGCGCTGCGCAGCATCGACGGGCCGCCGATGTCGATGTTCTCGATGGCCTCCTCGAAGCCGACTCCGGGCCTGGCCACCGTCTCCTCGAATGGGTACAGGTTGACGACGACCAGGTCGATGAGCTCGATCCCGTTCTCGTCGGCCTGGGCCAGGTGCTCGGGCACGCCGCGCCGGCACAGCAGGCCGCCGTGGATCTTCGGGTGGAGGGTCTTCACGCGCCCGTCCATGATCTCCGGGAAGCCCGTGTGCTGGCCGACGTCGGTCACGGCCAGGCCCTTCTCCCGCAGCATCCGCGCCGTCCCTCCCGTGGACAGGAGCGTGAACCCGTGATCACGCACGAGGGCGGCCGCGAACTCGGCCAGGCCGGACTTGTCGCTGACCGAGAGGAGGGCGAGTTTTCGCATGGTCCAATCGCGTTTGTGCGGGGCCCGCGTTCCAGCATCAAGCGGAAACCCGCTTGCGGAGCGCCGAAAGGGGGGTCTCCTTGTGCTGTGCGCTGCGGAAGCTCCAGGGAACTGCCAGGCCTGACCGCCCGGCTGGACAAGCTCGTCCACCATTCGGGGGGCGCAAGCCTGCCCGAGGACAAGCCGCACGCGTTCGTCTACTACATCACGATCCGCAACGCGTCGGAGCACACGGTCGTCCTCCTCGGGCGCAAGTGGGTCATAGACTACGGCGGGGGGAACCGGCAGGTCGTCGAGGGCGACAAGATCGTCGGGGAGACCCCGCGTCTGGCGCCCGGCGAGGAGTTTTCCTACAACAGCCACCATGTCACCGGCAGCGACGCCCACGTCCAGGGCTGCTTCCACGGCGTGGACGAGTCGGGCACGAAGGTGCACGTCCTGCTCCCGCCGTTCGACCTCGTCGTGCCTCGCGACAAGTGA
>Ga0302324_100010473_pt1 | contig 19188 bp, 16 predicted proteins | sample Palsa_T0_1_FD_201949 | JGI IMG/M metagenome (GOLD analysis project Ga0302324, IMG submission 201949) | Peat permafrost microbial communities from Stordalen Mire near Abisko, Sweden - Palsa_T0_1 | ecosystem: Environmental > Terrestrial > Soil > Palsa > Peat permafrost | place: Sweden: Abisko...
GCCGTCGCGTGTTACCACCGACGCGGTGCGCTCTTACCGCACCGTTTCACCCTTGCCGGTCCGGTTAAGGACTTAGGCGGTCTACTCTCTGTTGCACTTTCCGTGGGCTCGCGCCCCCCAGGCGTTACCTGGCACCCGATCCGCAGGAGCCCGGACTTTCCTCCACCACAGCTTGAGGCTGCAACAGCGATTGCCCGGCCGACTCTCGCTGCGCACGATACGGCCGCTGGCGCGGAAGTCAATTACGGCGCTTCAGGCGGGATCGTCTGCCGGCGCCGCCGGCTCGCGGCGCGTGACGAGCGCGTAGGCGACCTCGCGCGTGGCGCCGCTCAGCTGCGCGGCGATGGCGGCGACGCGCCCGGGCGGCAATTCGTCGCGCAGCAGGCTGACCACGCGCTGCAGCAGCGCCTGATCCACGCCCGCAGCGACCGGTGGCGCGCCATGGATGACCAGTGTGATCTCCCCGCGGGCGAAGTTCTCCTCGCTCAGCGCGCGGGCGGCCAGCTGCGCCAGCGTGCCGCGGTAGATCGTCTCGTGGACCTTGGTGAGCTCGCGCGCCACCATGGCCTGGCGCGCAGCCCCGAATTCCTGTGCGAGATCGGCAAGCGTCGCGGCGATACGGTGCGGGGCTTCAAACAACACCAGCGTACGCGGCTCGTGCGCGAGCGCGGCAAGCGTCGCGCGCCGCTCGCGCGCGCGCGCCGGCAGGAAACCCTCGAAACAGAAACGGTCGGTCGGCAGTCCCGCAACTGCGAGCGCTGCGGTGATCGCCGAAGGTCCCGGAATGATGCTGACGAGGATGCCCGCCTGCGCAGCGAGCCTGACAAGCTCATAGCCCGGATCGGACAGGAGCGGTGTGCCGGCATCGCTCACCAGCGCGACGGTCTGCCCGGCCGCAAGGCGCGCCACGAGCGCCGGCGCGCGCTGCGTCTCGTTGTGCTCGTGCAGCGACACCAAAGGCGTGGCAATACCGCAGGCCTTGAGCAGTGCGCCGGTGTGCCGCGTGTCTTCCGCAGCCACCACGTCGGCTTGCGCAAGCGCGGCGCGGGCGCGCTCGCTCAGGTCCGCAAGGTTGCCTATAGGGGTTGCTATTACTTGCAGCCGGCCGCTCACCGTGGCCACTATAATCGCGCCTCGCGCCGCGCGCGCTCGCGGCCCCCGGGTGACCCGCCACGAGAGGCTCTTTTACCGATGCATTCAAGCCCGTTCGCCCGCCTCGCGCCCTTCTTAGCCGCCGCGTCGCTCCTCGCCGGCTGCCCGAGTCTCAGCGAACGCGCTGGCCCACCGCCTTCGATCGATCGTGCCGAGGCGCTGGAGCGCGGCGGGGACCAGGCAGGCGCCGCCCGCGTGTACGAAGACCTGGCGGCGCAGAACAGCGGCAACGACCGCAACAGCCTGCTGCTGCGTGCCGCGCACGGCTACCTCGCCGCCCGGCGCCCCGAGGACGCCGCGCGTGTGCTGGCACAGACCGAGACGCCACTGACGGCGGAGCAGACGACCGAGCGGGCACTCCTCAATATCGAGCTGGCGATCGATCGCGGCCAGGCACCGGAGGCCCTGCGTCAGCTGCATGCGCTGCCCGAGCCGGCTGCTGCCGCAGCCTCGGCCCGCTATCGTGACCTGCAGGGCCGCGCCGCGGCGCTCGCCGCAGGCGAACGCCCGCAGTTGCCGCCGCCTGGCCTCGCGAGCGGGGCCGCGCCGCACATCGCGCTGCTGCTGCCGATCACCGGCCGCGCCGCCGCCGCCGCGCTGAGCGTGCGCGACGGCTTCATGACCGCCTTCTACCAGACGCCCGCGACCGACCGGCCCAACATCCGTATCTACGACACCGGCACGCAGAGCGTGGCGGACGCTCTCGCGCAGGCCACGCGCCAGGGCGCGGACTTCATCGTCGGCCCGCTGACACGCGAGGAGGTCACCGCCGCGGCGGAGTTTCCTACGGCGCATGCGCCGCTCCTGGCGCTCAATTTTCTGCCGCCCGAGCGCCCGGCGCCGGCGCGTTTCTATCAGTACGCGCTGTCACCCGAGGACGAAGCGCGCCTGGCGGCGCGGCGCGTCCTCGAGGACCACCATCGCCACGGCGTGGCGCTGGTGCCGGCCGGCGACTGGGGCACGCGCGTGCTGGCGGCCTTCCGGCAGGAGCTGCAGGCCGGCGGCGGCGAGCTGATCGGCAGCGGCACGATCGACACCGGCCGCACCGACTTCGCCGCGAGCATCACCGACGTGCTGCGCATCAGCGACAGCAATGCGCGCTATCACCGGCTCGAATCGATCCTCGGCACCAAGTTGCAGTTCGAGCCGCGGCGCCGCAACGACATCGAATTCATCTTTGCGCCCGCGCCGGCCAGCCTCGAGCGCCTGGTGCGGCCGCAGCTGCGCTTTCACTACGCCGGCGACATTCCCACCTACGCCACGTCCGATGCCTTCGAGCCCGAGGTGCGCGGCAACGAGGATCTGGAAGGGCTGATGTTCCCGGACATGCCGTGGATGCTCGGCGGCGATCTGGCCGAAGCGGTGCGTGCCGCCACGCGTGACGCGTGGCCGGCGGGCGCGGCCCGGCGCGGCCGACTGTTCGCGTTCGGCTTCGATGCCTTCCGCCTTGCCCAGGCGCTGCGTCACGCGGGCACGAGCGGCGAGGTGAACGTGGAAGGGCTCACCGGTCGGCTCAGCATCGACCCGGAGCGGCGCGTGCGGCGCGAGCTCGGCTGGGCGCAGCTGCATGACGGTGAGCTGCGACTGCTGCCCGCCGCGGCGCAATAACACGTCGGCCCGGCCGAGGCGGCGCGCATCGCGGTTCATTTCGCGAAAGGTGTCGGCGTCGGCGGCAGCAGCGCCTGCAGGAGCGCGGGACCGAAACGCTGGCCATGGCGATATTCGTTGAGCAGGTTGTCATCGGTGATGACCTGCGCATCCACACCGCTGTGGCGAATGAAATCCTGCGCCGGCCACATGCTGGCGCTCAGGAGATCGGCCGCAACGCTGCGCGGCGGCACCGTTGCGCCCAAAACCGGTGTGCCGTCGGGACGCCGCAGTGCCGCCAGGCGACTGAGGTCGGGAGTCAACGCATGATCCGAGGCGTAGGCAAAGTTGAGGTAAAGATAGACGTAGGGGAACACTACCTGCTCGGTGGCGAGCGCGTCGTAGGATCCCGTGGTGTTGAGGGCGAGGACGGCGCCGGGGTTCATGTGCCGGCGCACGTCACTGAGGTATTCGCGCGACAGCAGGTTGCCGGTGTTGGCGCGCCAGTAGTAACTCGTATTCTGGATGATGAGATCGAAGCGCGTGTCGGGATTGCGCTTCAGCCAGCGCCGCCCGTCGTCGATGTGCACATGCAGACGCGGATCGGCCAGCAGGGGCGCCATTTGCGGATACGCGCGTATCAGCTCGATGTATGCGGGGTTGATCTCGACCACGTCGATGCGCTCGATGCCGGGGAATCCCTGCATTGCGCGTATCCACGAGCCGCCGGACAGTCCGATGGCAAGAACGTTGCGTGGGCGCGGCTGCAGCAGCGCCAGCAGGTAGACACGATCGAGGCGGTTGATGTTCTTGTCCACGTCTACGCTGGGCATGCCGTCATAGACGTTGCCACCGAATATGACATCCCCGTCGGTGGTGCGGGCGGTGTGTATGACTCCGTGACGATTCGCGGAAAAGTGCGTCATGAAGGCGGGGCCGCCCTCAGCTTGCATGCGCAACGAGCCGGGCCCGGGGCGCAGCACGGGTGTGACGAAAGTGCTGAGCAGCAGCGCCGTGGCGAGCGGAACGAGCACAAACAGGCGACGGCCGCTCTTGAGCACGCAGGCTACTGAAAGCACCAGGCAGGCCGCGCCTGTGAGGGCGAAACACTCGTCCGCGCTGAGGTAGTCGAGGGCGATAAAGCCGGTGATCAGCGGCCCGAGCGTGGCGCCGATGATGTTGCCAAAATAAATGCGCGATACGGTGCGGCCGACGCGTGGCCCTTCCGCCACCGAGCCCAGATGATGGGCGATCGGAAACAACACGCTCTTCAGGCCCGCCGCGACGATAATGGCGATGCCGAACTCGCCGAGACGATGCGGGTTGTCGGGCACCAGCACCCGGCCGATCAACAGCGGCGTGAGCACGTCGGCGAGCGCGGCAATCGCCAGCACGATGCCCGCGGCGACATACAGGTCACGCGCGCGTCCGCACAGCCGTTTGCCGTACGCGGCGCCAAGCGCAATGCCCACGAGATAACACGCCAGCACGAAGGAGAAGGCGAACGGCAGGGTCCGGAACGAGAATCCCACGACGCGTACCCACAGGATCTCCTCACTCAGGCTGAGGAAGCCGATGGACAGCGACAGCCACCAGGCAAAGCTAAACACTGTGCCGTCGCAGACCGAACCAGACAGTGGCGCTCACCAAAACGTTGAGCGCGGCCGCCACATAGATCGTGGCGGCGAGTCCCAGATAATAGAGGGCGAGCATGCCGGTGGCGGCGGCGCCGAGTGCCGCGCCGAGCGTGTTGGCGAAATACAGTAAGCCAATCGACACGCCGATGTTGCGGTAGTGACGCACCACGTAGGTCACGAGGATCGGCAGCGTCGCTCCCATCAGCATGGTCGGCGCCAACAACAACGCAAAGTTGGTCAGCGCGATCGTGGGCAGCGAGGCGCGCACCGCCACGACACCCGCCGTGTGGATCAGCCATGGGCTCGCGCAACCGAACAGCGCGATCGCAAGTTCAATGAGCGCGAACATCGCGAGAGCTTGTGTTGGATAGCGGTCGGCGAATATGCCACCAACCAGCGCACCAACACCGAGTCCGAGCATGAAGGTCGACACGATGATCGTGACCGAGTCCATGTCGACGCCGAAGGCTTCAAACAACAGCCGCTGCCAGCACACCTGGTAGACGAGCGCGGCGATTCCGGAGACGAAAAACAGCGCCACGAGGCCTGCATGACCGCCGTTTACCGGCGCGGGGCGCGCGCTGAGGGCGCCGTCGGTGCTCAAGTGAGGCTCACAGGGGGTTCTCGCCGCAGCAACTGCCTGACCAGCACCGAGTGTAGGGAGACACCTGAGCCCTGCCTGCGCGTTATGTCACACCTGCGCAGGCGGCGGCGGTCCGATCAGGGGCTAAGGAGCTTACCCACTGTATAAAGTTCGCCGGCCAAGCCGCTGATTGCTAACAATGAATAACAGCAGCGCGTATGCAGATACTGTGGATTTACCCATAAGTCGTTGTGACTGCGACGAATTTCACACTATTTCAATTGACATAGTTCGCCGGCGATTCCTATAGTGGCATCTAGTGGGAGAAAGTGGGGGGAAATGGGTGTAAATCCACCCAGGCCGGGTAATGTTTCGCGGTGCAACAAAAATAACCCTGGACGACAAGGGGCGGATGGTTATGCCCACCCGCTACCGGGAGCAGATCGCTGAGATCGCCCAGGGGAAATTGGTCGTAACCGTCGACAAAGACCAGTGCCTCCTCATTTATCCCTTGCCCGAGTGGGAACAGATCGAACGCAAGCTGATGAGCCTGCCCAGCCTCAATGCGACCGCCCGCCGGCTGCAGCGACTGATGGTGGGCCACGCGACCGATCTGCCCCTCGACGGGCACGGCAGGGTCCTGCTGCCGCCCGAGCTGCGCGAGTTCGCCAAGCTTGAGCGGCACGGAATGCTGATCGGGCAGGGTAACCGCTTCGAGCTTTGGGATGAAGCGCGCTGGAACGAGCGCCGCGACGCCTGGCTCGCCAACGCGGACGCGCCGACCGATCTGCCCTCCGAGCTCGAATCCCTGTCGCTCTAGCGGTCCCTCGGACGAGGTTTGGTTGGGGTGGATGAGCACACACCAGTGCTCGCCGGCGAGGCGCTCGCAGGCCTGGCGCTGGAAGCGGACGGTTACTATGTCGATGCGACGTTCGGGCGTGGCGGTCATACGGCACTCCTACTCCAGGCCCTGGGTCGAGAAGGCCGCGTGCTCGCGCTCGATCGGGATCCGCAGGCCATTGCGGCCGGCCGCCGCCGTTTTGCCGACGAAATGCGGCTTACGCTCGTCCATGCGTCGTTTGCCGATCTCGCCACGCTCGTGCCGGCAAGCGCGCAGCGCCCATGCCGCGGCGTGCTGTTCGACCTTGGCGTTTCCTCACCGCAGCTCGACGACGCGCAGCGCGGCTTCAGTTTCCGCGCCGACGGTCCGCTCGACATGCGCATGGATCCGACGCACGGCGAGCCGGTCGCCGCGTGGCTCGCTCGCGCGGGCGTCGACGAGATACGCCAGGTGATCGCCACTTTTGGGGAGGAGCGCTTCGCGCGTCGTGTGGCGCAGGCCATTGTCGCGGCACGGCGCGTCAGCGCCCTGAGCCGCACCAGCGAACTGGCAGCCCTGGTGGCCAGCGCGGTGCGCACCCGCGAGCCAGGCAAGCACCCCGCGACGCGCACCTTTCAGGCGCTGCGCATGTTCGTCAACGACGAGCTGGGACAGCTTGGGCGTGGCCTGGCCGGCGCGCTGGAGATACTGGCGCCGGGCGGGCGCCTGGTGGTCATCAGCTTTCACTCGCTCGAGGATCGCGCCGTCAAGCGCTTCATGCAGGGCGCGTCCCAAGTCGATCCGGCGCTGAAGCGCCTGCCTGTCATCCCGCATAGCGCCCGCCCGCGGCTGAAGCTGATCGGGCGCAAGCTGCGCCCCGGCGAAGCCGAGGTGGCACGCAATCCGCGCTCCCGCAGCGCGCTCTTGCGCGTGGCGGAGCGCCTGCCATGAGCCGGCGACTGCTGTTCATCCTCGTGCCGCTGCTGTGGGTGGCCGCGCTCGGGTCGGCGGCGGGCGCCATCTGGTGCAAGCACCGTGCGCGCGAGACCTTTATGCAGCTGGAAGCCCTCAACGCCCGCCGCGACAATCTCGAAATCGAATGGGGCCAGCTGCAGCTGGAGCAGAGCGCCTGGTCGACGCACGCCTTCGTCGAGCGCGTTGCCGGCGCCAAGCTGCATATGGCCAATCCGCCGCCGAAAGAGATCGAGATCGTCTTGCAATGAGGGGGCGCACCGCACGCGAGAGCGCGCCGCTCTCCTTTCGGTGGCGTGCGTATTTGCTGCTCGGGCTCCTGGGCGCCTGCGCGCTGGGACTTGTGTGGCGCGCGGTCAACCTGCAGCTGGTCGATCACGGCTTTCTCGCCAAGCAGGGCGATGCGCGGTTCTCCCGCGTGCTCGATATCGCGGCCCACCGCGGCACCATCACCGACCGCTACGGTGAGCCTCTGGCCGTCAGCACGCCGGTCGACTCGGTGTGGGTGAATCCGAGCGAGCTGGCCCTCGCCACCGATCAGATCCCGCGCCTGGCGAGCGCCCTGAAGCTGGACCGGCAGGACCTCGCGCGCCGCGTGACCAGCAATCTGGACCGCGAATTTCTCTACCTCGCCCGCCACCGCCAGCCGGCGCAGGCCGAGGAAATCAAGGCCCTGGGCATCCCCGGCGTCTACACCTCGCGCGAGTATCGCCGCTACTACCCGGCGGGCGAGGTCACCGGTCACCTGCTCGGTTTCACCAACGTCGACGATGCCGGCCAGGAGGGACTGGAGCTGGCGTTCGATCACTGGCTGGCCGGTGAGGACGGCGCCAAGCGCGTCATCCAGGACCGCTACGGCCGGATCGTGCAGAACGTCGAGAGCATCCGGCCGGCGCGCCCCGGGCGCGACCTGGTGCTGTCGCTCGACCTGCGTATCCAGTACCTCGCCTACCGCGAGCTTAAGGAGGCGATTCGCGATCAGCGGGCGCGCGCCGGCTCGGTGGTCGTGCTGGATATCGCCACCGGCGAAGTCCTGGCGATGGTGAACCAGCCGGCCTACAACCCGAACGATCGCGACCAGATCGACGCGGCCACCTATCGCAACCGCGCCGCCACCGACATCTTCGAGCCGGGCTCCTCCATCAAGCCGTTCTTCGTCGCCGCTGGACTTGCTTCCGGCAAGTACGACAACCACAGCATCATCGACACCTCGCCCGGCTACTTCAAAGTCGGCGTGAAGATCTTCGAGGACGAGCACAACCTCGGCGCCATCGATATCGCGACCGTGCTCGCCAAGAGCTCCAACGTCGGCATGGCACATCTGGCGCTCTCGCTGCCGCCGCAGGAGATCTGGACCACGCTGAATCGGCTGGGCTTCGGCCAGGTGACCACCAGCGGCTATCCGGGCGAATCCGCCGGGCTCCTGCCGGCCGTTGCCCAGTGGCGCCCGATCGGCATCGTCACGATGTCCCACGGCTATGGCCTGTCGGTGACGCCGCTGCAGCTGGCGCACGCCTACGCCACCGTGGGCTCCTTCGGTATCGCCCGGCCGGTGTCCTTCATGCGTGTCGAGGGCCCGCCCCAGGGCGAGCGCGCAATCGATGAACACATGTGCCGCGAGCTGGTCACCATGCTGGAGTCGGTGGTCGCAGCCGAGGGCACGGGCAAGCTCGCCGCCATTCCCGGCTATCGCGTCTCCGGCAAGACCGGCACTGCCTGGAAGGCGACCGCCGGCGGCTATTCGACGGACCGCTTCATGGCCGTGTTCGGTGGCGTGGCGCCGGCGACCGACCCGCGCCTCGCCGCAGTGGTCGTGATCGACGAGCCGACTGCCGGCCAGCACCGCGGTGGTGAGGTGGCAGCCCCGGTGTACTCGCGCATCGTGGGCGGCGCACTGCGCCTGCTGGCGGTCGCGCCCGACCAGCCGGTCACCACCCCAGAGGAGCTGCCGGCGGGACCTGCGCTCGGCAACGTGCGCACGGCGGCGCTGCGATGAGCCTGGCGTTCGCGGCCGCGCCACGCCCGCTGACGGAGCTGGTCGCCGGTTTCGCCACCGCGCCTGCCGATCTCTTGGTCAGCGATGTCACGCTCGACAGCCGCGCGGCGACGCCGGGATCGCTGTTCCTCGCCTGCCGCGGCCGCCAGGCGCACGGTCTGCAGTTCGCCGCCGACGCGGTGGCACGCGGTGCGCGCGCGGTGCTCTACGAGCCGGATGCGGCGCACAGCGCCGCGCCTGCACTCGGCGCCGACACATTCGTCGCCCCTTTGCCGCAGCTGGGCGAGCGCGCCGGGCTGATCGCAGCGCGCTTCTTCGGCGCGCCTTCCGAACACCTGACGGTGGCCGGCATTACCGGCACCAACGGCAAGACCACCTGCGCGTGGCTCCTGGCGCAGGCCCTGCAGCAGCGTCGCCGGCCGACGGCCTACATCGGCACGCTTGGCGTCGGCCTGCCGCCGCAAATCACGCCGTCACGGCACACGACGCCGGATGCCACCGTGCTGCAGCGCGAGCTGGCAGCGCTGCTGGCCGCCGGCGCCGAGTGCATCAGCATGGAGGTCTCCTCGCACGCGCTCGATCAGGGCCGCGTCAACGGCGTGCGGTTCCACACGGCAGCCTTCACCAACCTCACCCGCGATCACCTCGACTATCACGGCAGCATGGAGGCATACGGTGCCGCCAAGGCGCGCCTGTTCACCGCCGCGGGGCTCAGCTGCCGCATCATCAACGTCGATGATCCCTTCGGCGCCGAGCTCGCGGCGGCTGCCGGCGCCGGACGGCTGATCATCACCGCGCGCACGCAGGCCGCGGCTGCGGTGCCCGCCGGCGCGCAGTTCGTGCACGCCCGGCGCGTGCGTCCGGAACCGGCCGGGCTCGTCATCGAGGTGGCCTCCAGCTGGGGAGCTGCGGAACTGCCGCTGCGGCTGCTCGGCGAATTCAACGCCGACAACGCCCTGACCGTACTCGCGGTGCTGCTTGCCTGGGACATCCCGCTGGCGGATGCGGCGCGGGCCCTGTCGCGCTGCCGCGCGGCCAGCGGGCGCATGGAACTGTTCGGCGGACGCGGACGCAGTCCGCTGGCGATCGTCGACTATGCCCACACCCCCGATGCGCTCGCCAAGGCGCTGCGCGCGGCGCGGCTGCATTGCCGGGGCCAGCTGCGCGTGGTGTTTGGCTGCGGCGGCGATCGCGACGCCGGCAAGCGTCCGCTCATGGGCCGGGTCGCGAGCGAACTCGCCGACGACATCGTGCTCACCGACGACAATCCCCGGGGCGAGGCCCCGCAGCGGATCGTGACGGACATCGTCGCCGGCCTGCCGGCGCACGCGCCGCTGACGATCGAGCACGACCGCGCGCTCGCCATCCGCTTGGCGCTGCAGCGCTGTGCTGCCGATGACGTGGTGCTGATCGCCGGCAAGGGCCACGAGGACTACCAGATACGCGGCGCGCAGCGGCTGCCGTTCCGCGACCAGAGCGTGGTCGCCGACGAACTGGCAAGGCTGCCGCCATGAAGCGCACGCTCGCCGAGTTCGCCCGCATCTGCGGTGGCGCGCTGCGCGGTCGCGATGCCCCCTACAGCGATGTGGGGAGCGATTCGCGCTCGCTGCAGCGCGGGCAGCTGTTCGTCGCGCTGCACGGGCCGAACTTCGATGGCAACGAGTTCGTTGCCGCAGCGCTGGCGGCCGGTGCCGCCGGCGCCGTGGTCGATACGCTTCAGCCGGTGGCGCTGCCGCAGATTCTGGTGGGCGACACGCAGGTGGCTCTCACCCGCGCCGCGCGCAGCTTCCGCGACGCCTTCGCCGGGCCCCTCGTCGGCGTTGCGGGCAGCAACGGCAAGACCACCGCCAAGGAAATGACGGCCGCGATCCTCGCGCAGGCGGGCGAATGCCTCGCGACGCGCGGCAACCTCAACAACCACATCGGCGTGCCGCTGACGCTCTTGCGCCTGACCCCGCAGCATCGCTTTGCCGTGGTGGAGATGGGGGCCAACCACGCCGGCGAAGTGGCAGCGCTGGTTGCCGTCGCGCGTCCCTCGGTCGGCATGATCACCAACGCGGGCGCGGAGCACCTCGAAGGTTTCGGCACGCTGGAAGGTGTGGCGCGCGCGGAAGGGGAGATGGTGGCAGGGCTCGCGCCGGCGGCCACCGCCGTCATCAACGCCGACGATGAGTTCGCGCAGCTGTGGCGTGAACTCACGCGTGCCCAGGTGGTCACCTTCGGCGTACGCGAGCAGGCCGACTTCAGTGCCAGCGCGGTGCGCACCTCCGTCGGTGCGGGCGGCTTCCGCACCGAGTTCCGCCTCACCGCGCCGCACGGCAGCGCCGACATCCAACTCGGCCTCGGCGGGGCGCATAACATCGCCAACGCGCTCGCCGCAGCTGCAGCCGCCGCCAGCGCGGGCGCGAGTCTTGCGCAGATCGCGGCCGGCCTTGCCGGCGTGCGTGCCGTGCCCGGACGCCTGCAGTTCAAACAGACGCCAGGCGGCACCTGGCTGATCGACGACTCCTACAACGCCAATCCCAGCTCGGTGCGCGCCGCCATCGAAGTGCTGAGTTCGCTGGCAGGCAGCAAGTGGCTGGTGCTCGGCGACATGGGCGAGCTCGGTACATTCGCGCCCGAGGCGCACACGCAGATCGGCGAGTTCGCCCGTCAGCACGGCATCGAGCGGCTGTACGCCACCGGTCCTTTGATGGCCCGCGCCGCCGAAAGCTTCGGTGCCGGCGCGCACTGGTACCCGGACACGACGGCGCTCACGGCCGCCCTCGAGACCGCGCTCGCGGCGGCCGCCCCTTCCGTGCGCCTGCTGGTCAAGGGGTCGCGCTTCAATCGACTCGAGCGCGTGGTGGATGCGCTGAGCGGCGCGCCCGGCGGCGCGGGCGGCCACTGATGCTGTACTGGCTCACACAGCAGTTCGCCGGCCGCATCACCGGGCTGCACGTCTTCGCCTATCTGACGTTCCGCGCGATCCTTGCCACCGCCTCCGCGCTCGGGCTGTCGCTCATCGTCGGACCGTCGATGATTTCGCGCCTGTCGCGCTTCAAGATCGGACAGGTGGTACGTGACGACGGGCCGGCGACCCACCTGCCGAAGGCGGGCACCCCGACCATGGGCGGTGCGCTGATTCTCGTCACGACGCTCGTGAGCACGTTCCTGTGGGCGGAACTGGACAACCGTCTGGTGTGGACGGTACTCGCGGTCACCTTCGCCTTCGGTCTGATCGGCTTCTACGACGACTACCTGAAGCTCGTGGTGCGCAATCCGCGCGGTCTCGCACCGCGCTGGAAATATTTCTGGCAGTCGGTCGCAGGAGTTGCCACCGCCGCGACGCTGTACTACACCGCCACGGAGCCTGCACAGACCACGCTGTTCCTGCCGTTCGTGAAGACCTTCCACGAGCCGCTGAAGGCGTTCGGCTTCATCACCATCGCCTATCTCATGATCGTCGGCATGAGCAACGCGGTGAACCTCACCGACGGGCTCGATGGACTGGCGATCATGCCCGCCGCCCTGGTGGCGGCCGCACTGGGCATCTTCGCCTATGCGAGCGGCAACGCGGTGTTCGCGCACTACCTCGGCATCCCCGACATCCGCGGCGCGGGTGAACTCCTGATCTTCTGCGCCTCGCTTGCCGGGGCGGGCTTGGGCTTTCTTTGGTTCAACTCCTATCCCGCGCAGGTGTTCATGGGTGACGTCGGGGCGCTGGCGATCGGGGCTGCGCTCGGCGTGCTGGCCGTCATCGTGCGCCAGGAGCTGGTGGTGCTCGTGATGGGCGGCGTGTTCGTGCTCGAAACGGCCTCCGTCATCCTGCAGGTGGCCTCGTTCCGTCTCACCGGGCGGCGCATTTTCAAGATGGCGCCGATCCATCACCACTTCGAACTCAAGGGCTGGGCCGAACCGAAGGTGATCGTGCGCTTCTGGATCATTTCGCTGCTCTTGGTGCTGGCAGGGCTTGCAACCCTGAAACTGCGATGAGCACCGCCGCACGCGAGCCGTACGCCGTGATCGTGGGCCTGGGCACCACCGGGCTGTCGTGCGCGCGCTATCTGCATGGTCACGGCTGGCGCCTCGCGGTGACCGATACGCGCGCGGCACCACCGCAGCTCGCCGCCCTTACCGCGCTCGATGCCGCCATACCGGTGCGCCTCGCCGGTCTCGACGCGGCGCTGCTGGCGCAGGCCGTGTGCGTAGTCGTGTCGCCGGGGGTACCGCTCACCGGCCCGTTCTTCGACGAGGCGCGGCGCCGCAATCTGAGCATTGTCGGCGATATCGAGCTCTTTGCCCGCGCCGCCGCAGCCCCCGTGGTGGGCATCACCGGCACCAACGGCAAGAGCACCGTGACGACGCTGCTCGCGCGCATGGCCGAGCGGGCAGGTCTTGCCGTACGCGTCGGCGGCAACCTCGGTGAGCCGGCGCTCGAGCTGCTCTCGGGCAGCGCGCAGCTGTACGTGCTGGAACTGTCGAGCTACCAGCTCGAGACCACCAGCACGCTGCACTGCCGGGCTGCCACGGTACTGAACGTGACGCCCGACCATCTCGACCGTTATGCCTCGCTCGCCGACTATGCCGCCGCCAAGGCGCGCATCTTCGCGCGCTGCGATACCGCGGTGATCAATCTGGATGATCCGCTGGTGGCGGCAATGCCGCGCCCGCCGCGCACGCTGAGTTTTTCGCTGCGCGCCAGCATCGGCGCCTATTACGCCCTCGCCATGCACGAGGGCGGCTGGTGGCTGACGCGCGCCGGCACGCCGCTGCTCGCGGTGGCGCAGCTGAAAATCAAGGGACTGCACAACGCCGCCAACGCGCTCGCAGCCCTCGCCCTGGGCGAAGCGCTGGCGCTGCCGCTGCCCGCCATGCTGGCCGAGCTCAGTGCATTCACAGGTCTCCCGCACCGCTCGCAATGGGTCGCGCAAGTGAAGGGCGTCACCTACATCGACGATTCCAAGGGCACCAACGTCGGGGCGACGCTCGCGGCGGTCGCGGGGATGCCGGGCCCGCTCGTGCTGATCGCCGGCGGCGAGGGCAAGAACCAGGACTTCGCGCCGCTGGCGGCGGGGCTGCGCGGCAAGGCGCGTCATTGCGTGCTGATCGGGCGCGACGCGGCGCTGCTGGCGCGCGCGCTCACTGGCGTGTGTCCGCTCGAGACCTGCAGCACGCTGCCGCAGGCGGTGCAGGCGGCGGCACACGCCGCGCAGCCCGGCGATACCGTGCTGCTGTCGCCCGCCTGCGCGAGCCTCGACATGTTCCGCGACTACGCGCATCGCGGCGCGGTGTTCACCGCCGCGGTGCAGGAGCTGGCGGCATGACGACCGCGGCCAGCGCCTCGCTCATGAGCTTCGCGCGCGGCAGCGGCCGCGGCGGAGCCGTGCACCTCGACCCGGTCACGCTCGCTCTGGCGCTTGGCATCGTGCTGCTCGGTCTGGTGATGGTGACGTCGGCTTCAGTGTCGATCGCCAGCCAGGAGAGCGGCCAGCCGTTCTATTACCTCGAGCGGCAGCTGTTGCTGACGCTGATCGGTGCCGGCTGCGCCGCGCTGCTGTTCTCGGTCCCCACCGAGCTGATTGAGCGCGCCGCGGTGCCGCTGCTCGCCATCGGGGTGGGGCTGCTGGTCATCGTGCTGGTGCCCGGACTCGGGCACGCGGTCAACGGCAGCCGGCGCTGGCTGCGCCTGGCCGGTGGCAACTTCCAGGTGTCGGAGCTCGCGCGCGTGCTGGTGCTCATTTATATCGCCAGCTACGCGGTGCGGCGTGAGACGCAGCTGCGCGAGTCGCTCGCAGGACTTGTGAAGCCCCTCGGGCTGCTGTTCGCGGTGAGCGTGCTGCTGCTGCTCGAGCCGGATTTCGGCGCGGCGACCGTGCTGTTCGCCACCGGGTTTGGACTTCTCTTCCTGGCCGGCGCGCGGCTGCGCTATGTGATCGCGATGATGGCACTGGCGGGGGCCGGCTTCGCCGTTTTGGCAGTGAGTTCCAGCTACCGGCTGCGCCGCCTCACGACCTTCCTGGATCCCTGGGCGGATCCCTACAACAGCGGTTTTCAGCTGACCCAGTCGCTCATCGCCATCGGCCGCGGCCAGTGGTTCGGTGTCGGTCTGGGCGAGTCGGTGCAGAAGCTGTTCTATCTGCCGGAGGCGCACACCGATTTCCTCTTTGCGGTGCTGGCCGAGGAGCTGGGACTGGCCGGCGTGGTGCTGACGCTGGCGCTGTTTCTCGGACTGATCTGGCGCAGCTTCCAGATCGCACGCCTGGCCGCCCGCGCCAATCTCAAGTTCGCCGCTTACCTGGCCGCAGGCTTCGGCCTGTGGGTCGGCATCCAGGCGTTCATCAACATCGGCGTCAACATGGGCGTGCTGCCGACCAAGGGACTGACGCTGCCGCTGATGAGCTACGGCCGCTCGAGCCTCATCGTCGCGCTCGCCTGGGTCGGCCTGCTGCTGCGGGTCTATCACGAGGCCATGCGCGAACAGCGCGGCTCGGCCACCGTGCGGGGCGCCACGTGAGTCGTCCGATTCTCATCATGGCCGGCGGCACCGGCGGTCATGTCTTTCCGGCGCTGGCGCTGGCGCGGCTGCTGCGCGAGCAATCGCTCGAGGTCGTGTGGCTCGGCACCGCCCGCGGCCTGGAGTCGCGCGTGATTCCGGCGGAAGGGATCCCGATCGAGTGGCTGTCGGTGAGCGGCCTGCGCGGCAAGGGACTGCTGCCGTGGCTGACGGCGCCGTTCCGCCTGACGCGGGCGCTGCTGCAGGCCCTGTCGATCATGCGGCGCCACCAGCCGCTGGTGGTCGTGGGCCTCGGCGGCTTCGTCACCGGACCCGGAGGGGTAGCTGCCTGGCTGATGCGCCGTCCGCTCGTGATTCATGAGCAGAACGCCATCGCCGGCTTCACCAACCGCTGCCTGTCGCATCTGGCGCGCCAGGTGCTCGAGGCCTTCCCGGGGAGCTTCGGCCGCGACGTGCATGCGCGTGTCATCGGCAATCCGGTGCGCCGCGACATCATCGCCCTGCCGCCGCCGTCGGTGCGCTTCGCCGGGCGCGTGGGTCCGGTGCGCATCCTGGTCATCGGCGGCAGCCAGGGCGCCACGCGTCTCAACGCCGTCGTGCCGTTTGCGCTGAAGCGCCTGTCCACCTGGCTGGCCTTTGACGTGCGTCATCAGGCTGGCGAACGCTGGATCGACGCCGGGCGCGCCAGCTACGCGCAGGCCGGTGTGCGCGCCGACGTGCGCCCCTTCATCGAAGACATGAGCGAGGCGTACGGCTGGGCGGATCTGGTGATCTGCCGCGCGGGCGCCCTCACCGTGTCGGAGCTCGCGGCGGTCGGGGTCGGCTCGATTCTCGTGCCCTTTCCCAACGCGGTCGACGATCACCAGGCGCACAACGCCCAGTTCCTGGTGCGCGCAGGTGCCGCGGTGCTGATCATCGACCGCGAGCTGACCGAGGAGCGCCTCGCGAGCGAACTGCAGCGCCTGTGCGCGGGACGCGGCAAGCTGCTGGCGATGGCCGAGCGCGCGCGCCTGCTCGCCAAGCCCCGCGCCGCCGATGAGCTGGCCGCTTCCTGCCTGGCACTGGCACGGCTGGCCGCATGAGCGCCGGGCGCAAGGTGCACAGCGAGGCCGCGCCGGTGGAACGCCGCGTGGCGCCCGAGCGGCGCGACCGCATGCGCCGCATCAACACGATCCACTTCGTCGGCATCGGCGGCAGCGGCATGAGCGGCATCGCCGCGGTACTTCTGAATCTCGGCTACACCGTGCAGGGCTCGGATGCGCGCGCGAGCGCCGTGACGCAGTGGCTGACGGGCCTCGGCGCGCGCATCACCATCGGACACGCCGCGCAGAACATCGCCGGCGCCGACGTGGTCGTGGCCTCGGGCGCTGTACCACGCGACAACCCCGAGCTGCTGGCCGCGCGCAGCGCGCGCATCCCGCTCGTGGCGCGCGCCGAAATGCTCGCCGAGCTGATGCGCTTTCGCTATTCGATCGCAGTCGCCGGCACCCACGGCAAGACCACGACCACGAGTCTCATCGCCAGCATCCTCTCGGAAGGGGGCGAGGATCCGACCTACGTCATCGGCGGCCGCCTGAAGAGCGCGGCCAGCGGTGCCCGCCTGGGGGCCGGTCGCTACCTGGTCGCCGAGGCGGATGAGAGCGACGCCTCGTTCACGCACCTGCAGCCGATGATCGCGATCATCACCAATATCGACAACGACCACCTGAGCACGCACGGCGGTGACTTTGGCCTGCTCAAGCAGAGCTTCCTCGACTTCCTGCACAACCTGCCCTTCTACGGGCTCGCAGTGCTGTGCAGCGATGACGAACACGTGCGCAGCATCGTCGCGGAAGTTGCGCGCCCGATGTTCACCTACGGCCTCGGTGCCGGTGCCGACCTGCGCGCCGTCAATATCCAGCCGCAGCAGCTGCAGACCCGCTTCGATGTCCTGCGCCCGAACGCGGAACCGCTCAACGTAACCCTCAACCTGCCGGGGCAGCACAACGTGCGCAACGCGCTCGCAGCCATCGCGGTGGCCGCCGAGCTCGGCGTCGCCGAGGCCGCCATACAGCGGGCGCTCGCCTCGTTCCAGGGCGTGGACCGGCGCCTGCAGCACATCGACGATGTGCTGACTGCGGCCGGCCAGGTCACGATCATCGATGACTACGGTCATCACCCGACGGAGATCAGCGCCACTCTGGAAGCGGTGCGGCAGGGCTATCCCGGCCGGCGCGTGCTCTTGGTGTTCCAGCCGCACCGCTTCACGCGCACGCGCGATCTGATCGACGATTTCGGCAAGGCGCTGTCGCAGGCCGATGCCCTGTGCGTCACCGAGGTGTATGCGGCCGGTGAAACCGCGATCGCCGGCGCCGACGGGCGCGCCATCTGCCGCGCGGTGCGCGGTCGCGGCCAGCTCGAGCCGCTGTTCATCGAACGGGTCGAGGAACTGGCGAGCGCCCTCAAGGACGTCATCCTCGGGGGCGATGTGATCGTGACCATGGGCGCGGGCAACATCAGCGCGGTCGCGCACGAGCTGCCGCGCAGCCTTGCCGCCCTCCTGCCGCCGGGGAAGCCGGCATGAGCCTCGCCGTGGCACCCGAGTTCAGCACGCGCATCCGGCGCGACGAGCCGCTCAGCCGGCACACCTCCTGGCACGTCGGCGGTCCGGCGGAAGTGTTCTTCAATCCGCGCGACAGCGCGGACTTGAGCGCCTTCCTGCGCGCCGCTCCCGCGGACGTGCCGATCACCTGGATCGGCCTCGGCAGCAATCTCTTGGTGCGCGACGGGGGCCTCAGGGGCATCGTCATCTCGACGCGCGGCACGCTCGATGCGCTGGCGCGGCTCAACGAGACGACGGTGCGCGCCGGCGCCGGCGTCGCCTGCGCACGCATCGCCAGGGCCTGCATCAACTGGGGACTGGGTCAGGCGGAGTTCCTGGCGGGTATCCCCGGCACGCTCGGCGGTGCGCTCGCCATGAACGCGGGCGCCTTCGGCGGGGAGACCTGGCAGCACGTCGCCAGTGTCGAGACGGTCGACCGCGCCGGGCGTACGCACCGCCGTCCGCCGACCGAATACAAGGTGAGCTACCGCCAGGTGAGTGCGCCGGTGCCGGACGAATGGTTCATTTCCGCGAACCTGAGCTTCGAGCGCCGTCCTGGCACGCACGAGGCCGAGGTGCGCGAGCTGCTCGAGCGGCGCAAGGCCTCGCAGCCGATCGGCGAGTGGAGCTGCGGTTCGGTGTTCACCAACCCGCCCGGGGATCACGCTGCCCGCCTGATCGAGACCGCAGGCCTCAAGGGTTATCGCATCGGCGACGCCTCGGTGTCGCACAAGCACGCCAACTTCATCATCAACCACGGCAAGGCGCGCGCCGCAGACCTCGAGCAGCTGATCGCACACGTGCGCGACGAAGTGCAGCGCGTGCACGGCGTTGGCCTCAACACGGAAGTGCGCATCGTGGGAGTGCCGTAAACGATGCGCCTGTCCTACGAGCCACAGCAGCTGCGACGCATCACCGCACCGGCCGATTTCGGCCGCGTCGCGGTGCTGTTCGGCGGCGACTCGAGCGAACGGGAGATCTCGCTGTTGTCGGGCAATGCGGTGCTGGCAGCCCTCAAGCGCCGCGGCGTCGATGCCCACGCCTTCGATCCGCGCGACCAGGAGCTCGCGCTGCTGCTCACGCAGGGCTTTGCGCGCGTTTGGATCGCGCTGCACGGCCCGGGCGGCGAGGACGGCACGCTGCAGGGCGCACTCGAGTATCTGGGCGTGCCCTATACCGGCAGCGGCGTCATGGGCTCGGCGATCGGCATGGACAAGCTGCGCACCAAGCGCCTGGCGCTCGCGGTCGGCGTGCCGACCGCGGATTTCGTGGTGCTGACCGGCCCGCAGGACTTCGAGGTCGCACTCGAGCGCCTCAAGCTGCCGCTCATCGTCAAGCCCGCCACGCAGGGCTCGAGCGTCGGC
>Ga0302324_100010474_pt1 | contig 19186 bp, 17 predicted proteins | sample Palsa_T0_1_FD_201949 | JGI IMG/M metagenome (GOLD analysis project Ga0302324, IMG submission 201949) | Peat permafrost microbial communities from Stordalen Mire near Abisko, Sweden - Palsa_T0_1 | ecosystem: Environmental > Terrestrial > Soil > Palsa > Peat permafrost | place: Sweden: Abisko...
TGTCCACGACGGGATGCATACGGAACGCACGGAGCGCCTCGGCGTCAACACTCGGATGCGTTAGCGTGTTGAGTTCACGGCGGGGCTCGCCGATGTGCTGGTCGTCCCAGAAGATCGCGGCCGTCCCTCTAACGTTGTTGATCTCCCAGACGGCGACGAGCTTCGCTATTTCCCGCTCAGCGTCTTCGAACTCCGGCTCGCTCAGCTCAGCCAGGTCATCAGCTGAAATGTTCATGGTCACCTCTAACGAGACTTGTCTCGGTTGAGCATCCACGCAGAGCCGTCGTACGTGTTGTAGGGCCGTGGGGCCGGCGGGATCCCGTCACGGATGCTCAGCGGGTGGAATGGATTGTGATAGGTCGTTTCCGACGAGAGCGGATGCATCGGCGTGTTCGGCCTGTTGATCATGCTGGTGTCCTCGACCCAGCCCTTGTGGTAGTCGCACTTGATGTAACGGAAGTAGTGCAGATGCCAGACTTTCCACGTCTCGCCTTCGGGCACGAAGTCCGCTGCGATCGTGCCCCAAACCCAGATCGCCTTCGGCTCGCCATCCTCGGAAAGCGTCGCGCCCGCTCCCGGGCAAATCCAGACAGCCCGCGCGCTCTCCAGATCATCAGCCACCTCGATGATCGGCGTCGTCAGATGCATGTCCAGCATCTCTCCAGGCTTTTGCGGCTTGCCGAAAACCTGATCCACGATCGCCATGACCGCTTCACGCCCCGTGAAGACACCTTCGTCCGCTAATTCCATCCACACGTCCGGACGATCGAGAGCGAACCGCGCCAAGACCTTCTCGGGCTGGTGGAAGTTGCACGCGACGAGTAGGCGTCCCATCTCATTCTGGATCTCGTGGTATGCGTGCAGCTTGTTGATGGACGCGGCCAACCGCGCCCTGCGCTCGTCGGTGATGACGGTCATCTGTTCATGCTCCTTCGGTGTCGTGGATGGGGTTGAGCGCCGGTCCTCTGCGAGGTTTGCCGCTCATCGAGCTCGACGGGTTGTCGTCGAGGGCAGCACTTCAGACGACGAGCCGGCGGCCGGCTGGAGCACGGTGTGGGCGACCGGTTACCATCTCGCCGATCTTGGGCTCACCGACGGGACATCGGCGGGTCTCTCTTTCCGCAGGACGCGGAGTTCGGGCATACTGCGGCAGCTCACGTCCCGGCCCCGATCGTGCGCACGCGGGGGTCAAGGATCCCGGTCGCGAGATCGAGCAGGAAGTACACTGACAACGTGATGACACCGATGACCAGTACGAAGCCCTGGATCTCGGGATAGTCGTTCTTGAGCATCGCCTGTACGGCCCACTGCGAGAGGCCGTTCCAGTTGAATATGGTCTCGACGATGGCGGTGCCGCCGAACAGGGCACCGAAGATGATCGCGGTGTAGGTCATGATCGGCGTTCGCGACGAGAGCAGCGCGTAGCAGACCACCTGGCGTTCGGGGAGCCCGCAGGCGCGCGCGAAGCTCGTCTGCTCGGAGTCCATCGCGTCTCGCATAGCCGCGCGAGTGATGCGAGCGAACACGGTGGAGATCACGATGCTGAGGGTGAGCACGGGCAGGATTGCATGCTGCGCCGCGTCCCAGAACGTGCCGAACTGCCCCGCAAGCAGGCTGTCGACGAGGATCATGTGCGTAACGCTTGGCGGCGGGGTCGCAACGATCGATAGCTGGCCCTCGGGTCCCGGCAGGATCCCGAGGAGATAGGCGAATAGATATATGACGAGCACGCCGAGTACGAAGTCCGGAATCGCTTGCATAACCCCCACGACACTTGAGGAGATCCGGTCCGGCCAGCGCCGGTGGTAGTAGGCGCTCACCGCGCCGAGACCGATTCCGAGGCTGCCTCCGAAGATCAGGCTGAGGATGATCAGTTCCAGGGTGGAGGGCAGCAGTTGCCCGATCTGGGACATGACCGAGGTTGGGGCGTAGATGGACTGGCCCAGCGACCCGTGAACCAGGTCTTTCCAATAATCGATGTACCGCGTCCAGAGTGAATGGTTCAGTCCGAGGTTCTTGGAGATCTGCGCGATCTCGGCCTTGGTAGCAAACGTTCCGGCGACCGCCCGAGCCGGGTTGGAAGGGACCGCTGCGACGAGCAGGAACGCGACGGTGATCACGCCCCACAGGGACGCGAGCATCAGCGGAATGCGTCGCAGGCAGAATCGTCCGATGTCGTTCATCGTGTGGCTCCACTTGGTGGGGTGAGTCGCGCGCCGGCGGCGATCGCCAGCGGTGGGCGCATGGGGCCAGACGAGGAGCGTCCGCCCGGATCAGGTGGCGTGGGTGTCTGTAGGTCTCGCCAGCGGATGCAGGCGGCGCGGTGGCCATCTGCGATCTCGCGCATCTCCGGCATCCTGGCCGAGCATTCGGCGATCGCCAGCGAGCAGACAGGCTCCAGCGGGCAACCCGGTGTGAGCGGCGGGGTGCCGATCGGCCGCGGTTTCAGGCGGTAGCGCTCCTGAGTCAGACCTGGTCTCGGCACGAGCTCGGCTGAGACGAGGGCTTTGGTGTACGGATGTCCGGAGCGCGTTAGAACACGGTCTGTCGGTCCCGACTCGACGAGGCTACCTCTGAGCATTACCAGTGACCGGTCGGCCATCCGCCTGACTGAGGCGATGTCGTGGGTGATGAGCAGGTAGGCAAGCCCCAGGTCTTGTTGGAGCCGGACCAAGAGGTCGGTGATCTGCCGGCGGATCGTCCGGTCAAGCGAGGCCGTCGGTTCGTCGAGCACCACGAATTGAGGCCGCGCGACGACAGCTCGGGCGATGCCGACACGCTGCTGCTGGCCGCCGCTGAGCTCGGCCGGGTAGCGACGGGCGAGCGCCGAAGACAGCCCGACCTGCTCCATCGCCTCAGCTACCCGCTTGGCTCGCTCCGGGGCGTCGCAGAGGCGGTGAGCCACGAGAGGCTCCGCGATGATGGACTTGACCTTCATCCGGGGGTTGAGCGACTGGTACGGCTCCTGGAAGACGACCTGCATCTGCGCTCGCAGCGCCCGCATCTCCTCGCGGGACCGGCCCGCGAGCGAGGTCCCCTCAAAGAGGATCTCCCCCTCGTCGCACTGCAGGAGTCCGAGCATCATGCGGCCGAGTGTCGACTTGCCCGATCCGCTCTCACCGATCAGTCCGACCGTCTCGCCGCGCTTGATTGTGCAGGAAACGCCGTTGACGGCGTACACAGCCTCGCCGGTGCGCCCCTTGAAGCGCTTGCTCACGGCTCGGGCTTGGATGATCTCCGACACGTGGCTCTCCTGGCTCATGCGGCGCTCAGTTCCTCCTGCGCAAACAGCTCGCGCGTGTACGGGTGCGCCGGGGTTTCGAACAGCGTCTGCACGTCGCCCTGTTCCACAACGAGCCCAGACTTCATGACGAGGACCCGGCTGCAGTAGGCGGCAACCACGCCGAGGTCATGGGTGACAATCAGCAGCGTCGTCCCTTCGCGGTCACGGAGGTCTGAAAGAACGTCGAGAATTTGGAGCTGCACCGTCGGGTCCAGTGCGGTCGTCGGCTCGTCAGCGATCAGCATCCGGGGCCTCAGCGCGGTCGCCATCGCGATCACCACCCGTTGCGCCATGCCGCCGCTGAGGTGGTGGGCATAGCCGCGAAGGACGCGATCAGGCTCGAGGATCCCTACCCCTTCCAGCGCGGCCTGCGCCTGCCGCCGCGAGTCCGCCTTCGAGCTGGTTCGGCGATGGGCTTTGAGGATGTTGTGGAACTGCTTATGGAGCGCCAGCGTCGGCTGCAGGCATCCGAAGGGGTTTTGTCCGACGAATCCGAGCTCCGTCCCGTGAATCTGCCTGACCTGCTTTGGCGGCAGGCTCAGCAGGTCGCGGCCGTTGAGGTGCACGGCGCCGGTGATGACGCTCTTCACCGGCCGGGGCAAGGCCGCGATGGCATGAATCGCCGCTGACTTGCCCGAGCCGCTCTCCCCGACCAGTCCGACCATCTCACCGGCCCCGAGGCTGAAGCTGAGGTCCCGGACGACCTGATTGGTACCACCCCGCGAAACGTAGGTCACGCACAGCTCGTTCACTTCGAGCACCGCCTATCGCCTCCCTTGGGTGAGATCCTCGACCGCACGGGCGATCACGTTGAAGCAGACGACGACGAGGAGGATCGCGAGGCTCGGGAACAGCGCGACCCACCACTGGCCTTGGTCGATGACGCCGGCTCCCGTCGCGATCATCGACCCCCAGGTGGGGGTCGGCGGACTCACTCCGACGCCGAGGAAGTTCAGAGCAGCGATCACCAGGATCGCATTCGCGACGCTGATCGCGAACTGGGCGAGCACGATCCCGCTGACATTGGGCAACACGTGGACACGAAGCAGGCGCCCTGGACGACAGCCGCTGGCGATCGCGGCCTCCACGTACCGGGCGTTGCGCACGACCAGCGCCTGGCTGCGGACCAGTCGGATGAACGTCGGCGTGACTACAAGCATGATCGCGAACAACACATCTCCGATGTGGTCGCCAGCAAGCGCCACGACGGCCAGCGCGACGATCAACAAGGGCAACGCCTGGATGGCGTCTACGACGCGCATAAGCGCATTCGCACCCCACCCGGCGGAGCTCGCCACCAGGCCGACGGGGACACCGATCAGCATCGCCAGTGCGGCGCCTCCGACCGCGAGCGGCAGGTCGACGCGCGCCGAAGCGATGACGCGCGAGAAAACGTCAAAGCCACTGGCGTCGGTACCGAACAGGTGCTGGCTGCTGGGCGCCAGCGAGATCGCGGCGACGTCTGGATGGGTCGGCGAGTACGGCAGCGGCAGGAGCAGTCCGCACAGGTAGAGCAGCGCGATAGGGACGACTCCAAGCGCGAGGGCCGCGTAATCGGTCGGCTTGGACCGAGGCGGGTGCGCCTCGACCGCTCCGATACCCTCGCCCATTGATATCGCCGACATCTCTCCTAGCCTCCCTTCGATAATTGATGCTACTGACTCGAGGTTGCTCCGGCGCTTTGTCAGACGACTGGGTGCGGCCGCGCGATCCGCCCGGCCGCACCTCCCGCCTGACCTACTTCATTTCCAGCTGCGAGAAGTCCGGCAGTACCGTGATCGTTCGCAGCGATGCGGTGGTGAGCGTCACGTTCGACGTCATCGCGAAGATGTTCGGCGTGTTGACGAGGTTGACGACCGGAAGCAGCGTCGTATTCAGCACTCCGAGCTGGGTGGCCGCACTGTTGAATGTCGGAGATCCTGGCGTGGCTCCTGACAGCTTCTTGAACAATGCGAGGTACTGCGGATTCTCGAAATGCCAGGTGTTGTTGATCGACCCAGGCGCGATCAACAACGCGTCGAAATAGACGTCCGGAATCACCGGCAGCGACGAATACAGCTCTGCCTGGTAGTTGCCGGTCTCGTTGTCGGTCTCCCAGGTGGCCGCGGAGGGCGTGTGGTCGAGGTTGAGCTGGATGCCGATGGCAGACAGTTGGCTCTGGAGCAGGATCGCTAGCTGGTCGGCCTGAGGTCCGGGCTGGACTTCGTTGTAGACCAACGTCAGCGCGAACCCGTGCGGGTAGCCAGCGGACGCCATCAGCGCCTTGGCAGCGGACACGCTCTCGGTCGCGGTCCCGCCCGAGGCCTCGCCTGGAATCCAACCCGTCAGTGCCGGCGTCCCGTACCCTGCGTATGCGCCGGTGACCAGCGCTTGGCGGTTGATCGCCATGTTGATCGCCTGACGCACCTTGAGGTTGGCGAGCGGTCCGTACTTCTGGTTCAGGATCAGCCAGTCGCGACTGTAGGCCGCGCAGGGATACACCTTGACGCTGGAACTTGACGCCAGGCTCTTGTACTCCGGCCAGGTCATCCCGCCGGCGTAGTCGACCTCTCCGGAGCTGAGCAATTCGCTCTGGTCAGAAGGCGTCGGTACCGCCTTGAGGATCACCTTCGACACGTTTCCGCGAGGGCCCGTGTATCCCGGGTTCGGGGTCATCACGACCTCACTGTTTGGGGTGTAGCTCGTGATCTGCCACGGCCCAAAGCCGTCGGCGTGGGTCGCAAGCCAGGCCTTGGCCCACGGGTCGGTCTTCGTGGCGTGCTTCATCGCCTCGGTAGCGTCATAGATCGTGAATGTCGGCACGGCGAAGTTCGGCAGGTCCTCTGGCGTAGCCGACACGACGTTCAGCTTGAACGTGTGCGAGTTGATTATCGTGATCGGGTTTTTCGGGTTGTAGTGTGCAAACAGCAGCCCGATCGCCTTGTCGATCGGCACGACCGCCAAGCCGCGCTCCACGGTCCACTTGACATCTTCGGATGTCAAAGGATTGCCGTACTGGCTTTTGTAGTCGTTGAGAGTGATCGTATAAGACTTGCCCCCGGGATCCCGGGTCCACGACTTTGCGAGGTTGCCTGTGAGGCTTAGGCCAGAAGGCGTCGCGCCGCAGGACTTCACGTTGAGATTAAAGAGCTGCGAGTTGTAGGCGTCCAGCACCTGACGCGTCCCGGCTTGGAAGCTGACTGGGTCGAGGCTCGCCGGAACAGCTGGTACCGCGGCGACGAATGTCTCGCTGCCGGACGATGCGCTCGCCTCAGGCGACGAACTAGCCACGAACCCGGCAATAATGCCGCATGCGGCGGCTGCCATTGCAACTGTGACGAGACGCCGCTTGGGGCGCTCTGCGCGATGATGCTTCATTCCCTCTCTCTCCTTACCTACATGATGTCGCGTTATCAGCGCTGGTTGAACTTTGCGGGCCGAACATCCCCAGACAGAGGCCTCGCGTGTCGAACGCGAGGTGATCGCCCTTACCTACCTAGTTGACGGTGCCTCCAGAGGCGTTGACAGAGTGCAGGTCCCCACGCTCGGTGCGCAACGGGGTGGACCCGCTGCGCCGCCGGCCGCGGCAGCCTCCCGCATGCGCTCCTTGATCCAAGTGAGCGCGTCGGCCGCGGCTCTCACCGCGGTCGGTGACTCGTCGTTCCACATCTCGAGCGTCAGAGGACCGTCGTAGCATTCCTCCGCGAGCGAGGCGAACACCAGATCGAAGGGGACGTCTCCGTCCCCGAACTGGACGCGCCGCGGTTGACCCGGGCGCGCGTCCTTCAAGTGAAGTCCGACAGCTGCGCCGCGTAGGAGCGTCAGCTCCGCCGCAACGTCGAGCTTGTGCACGGCGAGGTTGCCGACGTCGGGGTAGATCTGAAGCCACGGACTCGCGATCTCGTCGCGCAGGGCGATGCAGTCGGTTACTGACGCCATGTCAGCGGTGTCGATGTTCTCGATCGCCAGCATGACGCCGCGTCGTTCGGCCAGCGCCAAGCCGCGACGGAGGCCCTCGACGTAGCGGGAGCGCGCGGCTCGGTCCCGGTCCTCGTAGTAGGCGTAGTACCCCGCGATCTGCACGACTCGGATCCCGAGGTCGCTGGCTAGGCCGACCGTTGCGTCAAGGATCTCAGCGGCTCGGTTGCGCACCTCGGCATGCGCGCTGCCAAGTCCGAAGCGCCGGTGCGCGCTAAGACAAATCGAGAAGATGGAGATGTCCTGTTCCTCGCACGCGCGAACCAGGTCGCGCCGCGGCTGGCGCGACCAGTCCAGGCGTGCGAGCCGCTGGTCGGACTCGTCGATCGACATCTCGAGGTAGTCGAATCCGGCCTGTCGCGCGTCGGCCAGCATCCTCGGCCAGGGCCCGTCCGGCAAGGCCTTCTCGTAGATGCCGAACGGCCGGTCGAGAAGCGACGCGGGCATCAGCGGCTCCCACTCGACGGGGTGACCGGAGGGAGGGCCCGAACCGCCGCCGCAAAGCGTCGGGCACTGTCGGCGGGATCCTCAGCGGCGTACAGCGCCCGCCCGGCGATGAAGATCTCGGCGGGGATCGCGGCGAACTCCGGAAGCTCGGCGTGCGAGAGTCCGCCGGTGACGCTGACGCGTCCGCCGCTCTTGTGGACGCGCGCGATGGACTCGAGGTCCCTGGGAGACCACGACAGGTCGCCGCGCGCCTCCGCATCACGGCTGCGATGGAACACGAAGTGCCTGATCCCAAGCTCGCGACACCGCTTCACGATGTCCCACGTCCAACCGTCCGAGAGCTCCACCTGGACGTCTCGCCCCCATTCGACCGCGACATCCACCACCGCCGGGAACACCTCCGGCGCCGCGCCGCTCACGACCGTGACCCAGTCGGCGCCGGCCTCGAACGCCAGAGCCGACAACAGCGACCCCGCTTCGGCGATCCGGATGTCGGCGAGCACGATGTGATCGGGATAGGCGGCTCGGATCGCCTGCACTGCGCCCATCCCGGCTGCGAGGCACAGAACCGTCCCAACCTCAATGATGTCAACGTGGGGCGAAACCTCGCGCAGCGCCGCCAGAGCGGAAGGCAGATCGCGGCTGTCAAGCGCCACCTGGACCTTGCGACCCGGGCGGACGGCGCTGCGCTGCTGCTCATGCGCGCCGAGGAGAGAAGGGGCCGCAGCGGTCGTTGTCGTGTCGTTCATCTGCGTGCGTCCGGGGCGCGATGCTCAGGCGGTCAGTGGCTGCCGTATCGTGCGATTCGCGACGGGCAGGAACGACAGAGCGCGCGCAGGGTTGGCGACGAAGAAGTCATCGACCATCTGTGGGTCGAGACCCTCTTCGATGAGACGCGGCTTGGTGATCGTCAGGTCGTAATCGATCCCCGAACCCGCTCCGTAGGCCTTCTGGTATGAGCGCTTGCCGGAGTCGGTGCCGAGTGTGATGCGGTCTGCAAAGCCGGCCGCCACCATGTCCTTGATCAGCTGAACACGGACGCTGTCGGGCTGATACTTGATCCGGTTAGTCCCGTCATACATGACATTGACGCCCATCTCGCACAGCTTGGAGTGGTAGTAGACGTCGTAGTTGCGGTGGATATGGCCGATGCTGATCTTGCTCGGCTCCGCGCCGTAGCCAATGAGCAGTTGCGCCTGCTCGTGAGCCATCGTCCCCTGCGTCGTGTGCGTGCTGATCGGAGCGCCGGTCTCGATGCTGGCCTGAGCGACGGCCTCGATGAACTTGTGCTCAAACGCAGTGATCTTTCCGTAGGCGGTGCCGATCTTGATCACCCCGGCCTTCGCGTCGGAGCGCTCAACGATCGGGCCGGAATAGTCGTGAAAATCGATCCCTTCGACCACATCGGCCACCACGAGCTCGGTGATCTGATCTACGGTGTAGCGGGTCACCCAGTGGGTGCGGTTGTCCTCGTAGTTCTTAGCCTGGTGAAATCCGGTCGCGACGATGATGTTGAGGTCGGGCAGGCGGTCGTTGACCTCCAGAAGCTTCTTGATGTCGCGTCCACAATCGACCGGGCACATGTCGACGATCGTGGTGCCGCCCGCGCCCAAGAAACGCGCGGCTTCCTCGACCGCCTTATCGACGCTGTCCAACAGGTGGTCGGGGTCGTGCATGACCTCCCCGCCGCCGCTGCGGATCAGGTGATCGTGAGCGTTGGTCGTGCCCATCTCCTCAGGAGCGATGTCGCCACGGATCGTTCGTACAAAAGTCATGTAGACAGGACCCTCCGCCCTCCGGTTGCACACTTGTGCGTCGCACCTGCACGATTGTGCCTGGCACCGTAGCATGGCCTGCGAACATATGTCAAGGAGCGGCTAACAAATGTCAGCATGCGCGCTCGAGGTCTTGCGCCTCGACCGACAGCCCGCAACAGATCGCAACGGAGCGGGCCGAGGGCGTTGCTGTTATGGGGGAGCTCTCCCAGCAGGAAATCGCGATGGGATTGAGCAAGGCCCGGCGCCGGGATCTCGCGGCCGCTTCAGACGGCGCACGAGCATGGCATCGTGACCACGGACATCCTCGCCCGTCCAACCAGTCATTCGCTGCAGCTCGCCCCCCAGGAGCGCTTCGGCCTCCCCACCACGCGCGCTGCTGATGCCGAAGGGCGAGTTCGACTCCACCGACCCGACTCGGCCGTCAGGCTGCCACGCACCTTCAGCTCGTACTACGAGTCGGGTGACGCTCGTGGTCTCCAACGGCCGCAAGCTGGCGACGACCGCGAGGTAACCTGCGCCACGAGCGCGCCCCGCAGCCTCAAATCCCAGAATCGGATGCTTCGACGAAACACTGCGCGCGGAGATAGTCCAATCGCCCATCCCCTCACCCGCCCTCGATCGGCGAGGGCAGACACAACGACAACGCAACGTCCTAGTACCCCCCGAGCACGGTGGCAAGGTCAACTCTACCCGGCTACTTCTGTACGACTATCGGATCAGCGCCAGAGGATTAACCGGCGAGCCCGTCGCTCCTCGCATCCGCAACGGGGCGCAGACGAACAGGAAGCGGCGCGCCTCGATCGCAACGAGGTCTGTGAAGTTGAGGCACTCAAAGATTGGGATCCCTCCATTCACCAAGAGCTCGGCGTGAGGCGCGAGGTTGTTCGCCAACGGGATCTTCTCGAACGCGAAGGTGTCTGAGCCGACCGCCGTCGCCTCGGCGGCCCGCAGCCGCTGTGCGCCGTCTAGATTGACGCCTGGCATGGGGACACTGATAAAGCGGGAGGACTCCTCGAGCCACACACGGTCCCAGCCTGTCCGGATGAGCACTACAGCGCCGGGTTCCAGACCGAGGCCGGACCACGCGAGACACTCGTCGATCTCAGCGGCACCGATCTCCAAGTCATCCGGGCACCGCTCAACACCGAGGAACGCAGCAAAGTCCAGAAGCAGTCCCGGAGCGACGATCGGAGCGAAGTTCTCGTGTCCGTCGATGGTGAGGCCCTGACTCGGTGACTGATGCACCGTGGCATCGCCGACGCGGACGCCGCCGTGGAGCAGATTCTCGCAGCCGATGTGATAGACGCTGTCGATGTGCGTCCCGACATGGGTGCCGACCTCAACGCTGTCGGCAGTCCCGGTGAAGCGAGATTCACGCGAGGGTGTCCAATCATGGGCCATCGTCAGCTTGATGCTGAAGGGCGCATGCACCGGAGGATGGGGCATGCCGGGCGCCATCTCGTGCCCGAGCTGGACGACGGTCGGATAATTATGATCGTGTCGCGCGCTCATATGCGTGGACATCGCGCCGAGCGTGCGGCCTCAGCGGCCAGAGGCATTTCGCCCAGCGCCGTGCATCGTGAATATCCGTTCAGTCTAGGTTGACGTTTGTGCAGAGCACGGTAGCATTGGCTCCCAGGGTGCGTCAAGATCACGAGCATCACGCGGAGGTTCAGGACTTGACAGCCGAGGGTCGGCATTTGGCAGACGGGCGCAAGGCGGAGGACTCCTCGACTTCCGCGACAGACCCTCATGCGATCGAGGAAGGCGTCCACGGACTCGTTGACGTGGCGCGCATGTATTACGAGCAGGAGCTCTCCCAGCAGGAGATCGCCTCGAGACTGGGTAAGTCACGGCCGACCATCTCGCGGATGCTCTCGGAGGCACGTCGTGTGGGAATCGTGCGCATCGATGTGTGTGCGCCTGAGGAGCGGTCACCTTCGCTCGAACGTTCGCTCACAGACCGCTTCGGATTACACGAAGTTCAGGTACAGGTCCTGAAGAGAGGGGACGTCGATCCCGCGGACACCCTCGGACAAGCGGCCGCTAGTTATCTGCAAGCCATCATGCGCGATGGGTTGACCGTCGGGGTTTCCAACGGCCGGGCGCTGGCGGCGACCGCGAGGTACCTGCGCCCCGAGCGCTCCCTCCAGCTCACGGTCGTCCAGATCATCGGCGCGCTGGGTAACGACAACCCCCGGATCGACGGCCCCGACATCGCCCGTTCCCTTGCTGATGCCTACGACACCGACTGCCGCTTCCTCCACGTCCCGCTGCTCGTCGAGAGCACAGAAGTCAAACAGACCCTGCTCCGCGACCGCAACATCAGCCAGACCCTTCGGATGGGCGCCCACGCCGACGTCGCTATCGTCGGCGTCGGCACGCTGGACCCGGCCGACAGAAGCCCGATCTTTGAGGGCTTCCTCTCAGCAACTGAGATCGCGCAACTCCGCAGCGCCGGTGCGGTCGGCCACGTCTGCGGCGAGTTCTACACCAAGACCGGCGACAGAGCCCGCGTCGACATCAACGAACGTACCATCGCCATCGGCCTGAACGCGCTGCGGAAGATCCCAACGGTCCTCGCGGTCGCCGGAGGAGCCTCGAAGGCCGAGGCCATCCTGGGCGCGATCCGCGGCCGGTACTTCAACACGCTTATCACCGATGACCGAGCCGCCGTCCGAATGCTGGAGATGGACGCACGGTGAACGCCGGCCTATCCGTGAGGACGATGCACAACCGCACCACCCCGATTGACTCGGAAACCCGCCGCTCTTCTCCGACCGCTGCAAGCGAAGGCGAAATGACTCGTCTTGCACTTCGGCAGCGGACCGTCGCCGCCAATCTCAGAACCGCGGTTCTCTCGAGGAGGCGCCGCGCGCGCAGATGATCGATCTTTCACTCCCCACGCGCGATGCAACCTCCATCGGCGAGGGACAGCTCCGCCTCAACACTACACTCGGCAGCCCGTTGGAGCAGACTCGCGAGCTGTCGGTCACAGTGGCCGGAACCGAAGGCAACGTCATGGGTCTCCTGGCTCGCCTCGGGAACAACACCGGCATCGTCACATGCCTACCCGCGAGTTCGCTCGGCCGCCGCGTGATCAACGAGTACCGGGCGGCTGGGATCGACACTGATGCGGTTGTCTGGCGAGACACCGGCAGGCTCGCCCTGTACTTCCTTGAGAGGGCAAGCCCGCCGATTCCGAGCCGCGTGGTCTATGACCGCACCGCATCGTGCTTCACACAGCTTTGCGTCGATGAGGTCGACTGGGGCTATCTCGCGGACTCCCGCCTGATCCACCTGACCGGCCTCACTGCGTCGCTAGGAGAGAACACGTTGGCGATCGTGAACGAAGCGGCGGAACGTGCGCGCAACGCGGGCCAACAGGTCTCGATTGACGTCAACTACCGGGTACAGCTGTCGACACCGGCCCAGGCCCGCGAGCGGCTCACTCCCCTGTTGGCAGCGGCCGACGTGATCTCCTGCTCGAAGCGCGACGCAGAAATCGTCTTCGGAATCGATGGCGACGCCACCCATGTCGCCGAGGCGCTCGCGCATCGTTTCGGCGCACACGCGGTCCTGGTCTCTGACGGGCCGCGCCCCGCCGCCGCCGTCGCGGACGGCACAGCCTTCTCAGCAGAGCCGCCGGTGACCACGGTCGTCGACCGAGTCGGCGCCGGCGATGCACTGATCGGCGGTTTCCTCCACGGGCATCTGCACAACGATCCCGAACTTGGCCTCAGCCTCGGAGTCGCGGCCGCTGCGCTCGCCCTGACTCACCACGGCGACCAGGTGCACACCACGCTCGACGAGCTGCGACGGCTATCCGCATCGTTCGGCAGCGACATAATCCGATGATGACGGTCATTCCTTTGAGCGATCCGACGACGCCGCGACCCTCAAAACGTCGCTTGCGGCGGGCTCGATGCGTCCGCGATGGACGGGATTGCCGCCCGGGGCTGGTTCGCGTCTTGCCTCCCCGGCCGCGGCAGCAGACCGCATAGGCGATACCGCGCGCACATGGATCGCGCCGGCGCACGCCCTCCTTGCTGCGCAACTCGACCACCCAGAGGGCGGACTGCCCGCCGTTCTCGAGTACTAACGACCGCGGCCCGACCCGTAGTCCGCGACGGAGTCGACCGAGCCCTCCATTGGGGACGAGCAGGTGCTCGGTCGTAACAAGCGCTTCGCCGCCCAACCCCTTCCGTGGCTCATGCCACGAACACGATCCCGCGGCGTCGACGCCGCGACGATCGCGTTGGCCTCCAGCTCTTACGGAGCAGCTCACGATCGGGTCGACACGTCCGGATAGCCACCAGCTTCCCGACACGATCGGCTCGCGGAACGGCGGAGTCCGCTCAGGCCGCGAGTCGCCGGCGGGCCTTCTGGACCGACGGAAGCGACGCCTTCGCCTTGGCAAGCGGCCGGGCCTTGACCTCGACGCTGGCTGGCTTCGCCGCGATCGTGATCGCCTCGCCGGTCGCCGGGTTGCGACCCCTACGAGCCTTCTGTGCCGGCTTGACTCGAACGTTCAGTTGCACGAGGCCACCAATCCTCACCTTCTGGGCGTTGCCGATCTCCTCGAGCAGGATTTCGTCCAGCGCGTCCAGCACGCGTTTAGCATCTGCCTTGCTCAGCTGCGCTCGGTCCGCGACAGCCGCAACCAGTTGGGATTGTGTGAGCGTCAAGGATCCTCCACTTGCATCGGGCTAGATGGGTTCGATTCAACTCGGAGAGGCGGACGGATCGCGGCCGCGGATTCGGCGATGCAGGACCTGCCTGATGCCCGATCCCGCGGATAAGTCCCCGCGCCGGGCTCGCGTCGACCGGGAAATGTCCCCTATGAGGGGCCGTAGCCGGGCACTTCAACGGGCGGGTCTTGCGGGACGCCGCTTCGCTGCGAGCGTCGAGGAAGGCTGATCGCCGGGCGGTGTCCCGTGAAGGTTCCCCTTACGGGCGGCTGATTTCCCTCTTTTCGCGTCGCCTCGCGACAGCGGTCTTGCGTTCGAGGTTCCGGGTCGGCATCGGTGACAGATACGCGGCTGCTTCTATCCGAACGGGGTAACGCGGTCGCCCCGGATCTTGTGGCTGCGCGGGCTGAGAACGACGGTCTGAACTGGCCCCACTGCGACGGTCTCAACTGGCCCCACTTCGTCCGAGCGGACGCTGAGGATCTCGCGCTCATCGAGCGTGGATCGGAGGCGGCCAGGAAGTGGGTTCCAGAGTGGAGTTGTTCGAGCAGATCAGACGTGACCGTGATCGGGACGGGCTCTCGATCCGGGCGTTGGCGGCGAGGTACGGGGTGCATCGTCGGGCGGTCCGGCAGGCGTTGGAGTCCTCGGTCCCGCCGGCGAAGCGCCGGCCTGGGTCCAGGTCAGCGCCGAAGTTGGGCGCGTATCGCGAGCTGATCGATGAGTGGCTGATCGCCGATCAGCTCGCGCCCAAGAAGCAGCGGCACACGTCGAAGCGGATCTGGAAGCGACTCGTCGACGAGCACGGCGTCGACGTCGCGGAGACGACGGTCCGTGATCACGTCCGCAAGCGCCGCCGCGAGCTCGGCCTGACGGTCGGCGAGGTGTTCGTCCCGCAGATCCACGCGCCCGGGAGGACCGCGGAGGTCGACTGGGGCGAGGCCGACGTCGACCTCGCCGGCACCCGGACCAGGGTTCACCTGTTTCACATGCGCTCGTGCTTCTCTGGCGCGGCGTTCACGATGGCCTCGCCGGTCGAGACACAGCAGGCGTTCTTGGAAGGGCACGCAGTCGCGTTTACCTGGTTCGGCGGCGTGTTCTACGAGGTCCGCTATGACAACTTGGGCTCGGCGGTGAAAAAGGTGCTCCGCGGCCGCCGGCGCGTGGAGACCGACCGGTTCATCGCGATGCGCTCGCACTACCTGTTTGACTCGATCTTCACGACCCCAGGGATCGAGGGCGCCCATCAGAAGGGCGGCGTCGAGGGCGAGGTCGGCCGGTTTCGCCGAAATCACCTCGTTCCAGTTCCGTCGGTCGGGTCGATCGAGCAACTGAACCGGCTGCTCGCCGACGCGTCCGAGCAGGATCTGGGTCGGCGGATCGCGGGGCGGCCGACCACGGTCGCCGAGCAGCTCGCCGCTGAGCGGCCGCTGTTGCGCGCAGTGCCGGCGCCGTTTGACACGACCGAGACCACCACGGTCCGGGTCGACGCGAAGTCGCTGGTGACCGTGCGCCAGAACAAGTACTCCGTCCCGGTCGCACTCGCCGGGCTGCGCGTGTCGGTGGCGATCGGCGCGACCGAGATCCGCGTTGCGCATCGTGACCGCGAGGTCGCCAGGCATGAGCGGCTGCACGGCAAATACGGCACGAGAGCCACGCTCGATCACTACCTCGAGCTGCTCGCCCGCAAGCCCGGCGCCTTGGCGCGGTCGCTCCCGCTCGCTCAAGAACGCGACCGTGGCAGTTGGCCCGGCACGTTCGACGAGCTGTGGACGGCGTTGCGGGCGCGGTGGGGTGAGTCCGAGGCGGACAAGCAGATGGTCGACGTGCTGATGCTCTGCCGCGAGCACGGCCCCGCGACCGTCGAGCTTGCCGTCCGCGGTGTGCTCGCGGCGGGCGCGATCGACGGCCGTGCCGTCGGCGTGCTCGCCCGCCGCACCAGCCCAACCGTCCCAGCACCGCGTCTGGACGGGCTCGAGGCCCGCCTGCAGGCGCATGACCGACCCGAGCCGGACCTCTCGGGCTATGACCGGCTGATCGGCGGGACCAGGTGAGCTCGCCGGGCGACTACCACCTCCTCGACGCGGCGATCGAGCCCGGCGAGATCGACCACGACGACGACGGGCTGCTCTGCCAGCTGATCACCGTGACGATGACCGACGACCGCTGCTGGATGCATCCCGCTATTGCGCACATCACCGCCGAGCAGGCGCGCGAGCTCGCGTTCGAGCTCCTCGCGCTCGCCGAGCACGCCGACCAGATCACCCACGCACGAAGGGACCAGCCTCGATGACCACGCCGAAGAACGCCCGCACCGCTGCACTGGAGGCGCTGATCGACGCGCACGCGATCGAGCTGAAACTGCCCACGGTCCGCCGCCGATTCCGCGCGCTCGCCGAGGAAGCGGTGCGCGAGCAGCAGACGCCGGTCGCGTACCTCGCCGCGCTGCTCGAAGCGGAGATGACCGAACGCGCTGAGCGCAGGGAGAAGCGCCGGCTGATCGACGCGCGGTTCCCGCAGATCAAACGCCTGGAGGACTTCCGGTTCGCGGATAACCCGAAGATCCCGCAGGCCACGATCGCCGCGCTCGCTGAGGGCTCATGGATCGATGACCGCGACAGCATCATCCTGATCGGCGACTCGGGAACCGGCAAGACGCACCTATGCATCGCGCTCGCGGTCTGCGCCTGCCAACACGGACGCCGCGTCCGGTTCACCACCCTCGCCGCCCTCGCGAACGAGCTCCAAGAAGCCGCCAGCAGCAAGGAACTCGCCCGGGTCGTCGGCCGCTACGCCCGGACCGAGCTGGTCTGCCTCGACGAGCTCGGGTATCTCAGCCTGCCCGACGGTGCCGCCGAGTTGGTCTTCCAGGTCCTCTCCGAGCTGCACGAACGCGGCTCGGTGATCGTGACCACGAACCTGCCGTTCGGCGAGTGGACCAAGGTGTTCCCCGATGCCCGGATGGCGAAGGCCGTCGTTGACCGGCTCACGCACCGTGCGCACATCATCGACACCGGCAGCGAGTCCTGGCGCTTCCGGCACGGCCTCAACCGCACCAAGACCGGCTGACCGAGTGGGGAGGTTCGTGGCCGCCAGCGGCGAGAAAGGATGGCCACCAGTGGGAGCTTCGTGGCCACCCCCCGGCGCGCGGCCGCGCCGCGCGTGTATCGCCGCTTCGGGCACTCGCCCTACGGGCTCGGCCCTCGCGACGACACCCGCGCGCAGAAGCCTCCAACCCCTTGATCAGTCACTATCCAGCCAGCACATCAACCATCGCGAAGTGGGGCCACTTCAAGCCGTCGCGGTGGGGCCAAGCGAAGCCGTCGTCCTCACAAGCACCATTAAGGGGCGAGAGCCCCTTATCGGCATCGATTTGCGCCCATGAGATCGGCATATCCGACGCCGCGCAGTCGCGTCTCCCTCGTGGCGTGAGCCAGAGCGCTGATGTGGACGTACCTCCTCGTCGCTCGCGCGAGCTGACCGACCCGAAAGCTCGAAAAGCACGGCCAAGCATGCCGATGTGGGGTGCTCAGCGCACCACGCTCGTCAGAAGCGGTCCCCGGTTGTTGCCTCGTTGCTCACTCGTATCGTTCACGGCGGGAGCCCGCGAAGTCCCGGGGCTTATGCCAATCTGTCGGACGGTGAAGTTGGCGATTGCGAGCACCTGTCCACACTCAATCGGCGTAACTAAGAGGTCGGCATAATGGTGGGGGGCAAAGCGCCGGCGGACCCGGCCTGGAGGGCGATCTGGTGCAGCTGGGAACGGCCCAAGCTAGCTGACCAGGCGTGACCGCGGATCGGTCCCGCCACCTGGCAGAACAACGGGCCGATCGGCAGCTCGGCACGCTCGGCCAGCCAGGGCGCGAGCGCTGACCATCCCCACGCATCCATCCCCACCTCGCGCCGGCGATCGCCCTTACCGCGCCTGACCAAAATCGACCCGCGACGCGGATCAAGATCGGTCTCGGTCAGCGACAACGCCTCGTTGATCCGCAACCCGGAACGCCACAGCACGACGATCAGCCCGTTGACCCGATTGCCGTACCGCGCACGTCTCGCGTGGCGCATGACGGCGATGATCTCATCGACCGTCGGCGGATCAGCCGCGTAGCGCTGCCCCTTGTTCGCCGGCGGCCTCCCGGCGCGAAAGTCCGGCATCGTCGCCGCCGAGCGCGGACGGCCGGCAACATCGAACAACTGCTGGGCAGAAGACATGGCTCCCTCCTTCGAGAGCTGAACGTTGACCAACCAGCTCTACCGCCCGCCCGGCCGCCGATCCACCCGCCGGCGAGCACCGGCGATCACGACCGCGTTGACCGCGCGATTCCGAATTACGGCGCTACCGCATCCCGGAGGAGCAGCAGCGCGCCGCCGCTGCTCGAGCCGTGGCAACGCGAAGGCGCGGACGCCGGCTGACGGAGCCACTGCATCCACGGGGAAGCACCGGTCGCGGCGCGGCTTCGGGCGCGATCGAGAGGCCCGTCGATGCGGTGGCACCGCTTGTCCACCGCGAGAAGGAAAGGGACGGTCCCGAGCTGCCAGCCGGCGTGGTTCGAACCCTGGCAAGCACAAGCCCCTCGACAAGGTGCAGCGCTCCGAGCGCTTGCTCGGCGCTGCAGCTCGGGCGATCACCAAGCACTCGGGGGGCAGCTGCTTGAGCGGCGGATCGGGTGTCTCGACGGAAGCCTCCTTTTGGCGGTGGTCTCACGGGGTTGGTGCACCGCCTGAGCGTCCGGTGGGCCTGGTTGGCTGCTGGCCGAGCGAAAGGTGGTGGTGATGGGTCGGTGGCCGGAGTGGCGGCGAGAGCGGGTGTGGGAGTTGTGGGTTGAGGGGTACTCGTTGCACGCGATCTCGCACGAGGTTGGGATGGCAAGGGACCACGTGACCGCGTGTGTTGCTGTGTCTGGGGGCGTGCGACCGTGTCCGCGCAAGCGCGCCGAGCGGTGTTTGTCGTTGGGGGAGCGCGAGGAGATTTCGCGCGGGTTGGCGCGCGGTGAGAGCTTTAGGGCGATCGGGCGGGCGATTGGTCG
>Ga0302324_100010475_pt1 | contig 19186 bp, 6 predicted proteins | sample Palsa_T0_1_FD_201949 | JGI IMG/M metagenome (GOLD analysis project Ga0302324, IMG submission 201949) | Peat permafrost microbial communities from Stordalen Mire near Abisko, Sweden - Palsa_T0_1 | ecosystem: Environmental > Terrestrial > Soil > Palsa > Peat permafrost | place: Sweden: Abisko...
GAGGAGTGGAACAAGGCGACCATCGTGAACGCTGCTCTGAATCTGACGGTCTTCGACTCAATGAGTGGCGCACAGCTAACAAGCCGCGCTGTTTGAGGGCTCTCCCTTGGGCTTCGAGACCGAGGAGACTTGCACTTGAGTCATGAACAAGAAAAGGCCCTCTCCCCGGTGACCGGGGAGAGGGCGCAGTTGTGGTCAGGAGGAAGATCAGTGGTCCAATTTAGTCATCGTCCTGGTCTCCCGCGGGCGCCTTGCGGTTTCTGAAGTCGCTCGCCGGGCGAACTTTCTTCTCGCCGGGATAGGGCCGGGTAAATCCGGTGGCCTCGTACCAGATGAGGTGGTTGACGGTGTCGGGGTCCTCGGAGTCCGGCTTGGAATGTTTGCCGGCGAAGACCTCCGCTTTCTTCTTCATCCAACCAACCCTAAGGGCCTTGACCGCAGGACTATCGTTCTTGAACAACTCAGCCGAGCTGGTGACGCCGGTATCCAGCGGGATCAGATTCGGCACATGCGTCCAGGGCAGGAAGTTGTCCGCGGACGGCGCGTCGGTGAAGATCGTGCTCATCGGCGAGGCGACGAGATCGAACTGGTTCATCGGCGGCAGACCGAGAATCTGCTCGATGGTGCGGGTCAGGTTGACCTGGGTGTAGTAGGTGGAGTCAACCACTCCGTCCTGACGGACGTAGGGGCTGATGACGTATCCGGGGCTGCGGTGACCGTCGACGTGGTCGACGCCGGTCTGCGCGTCGTCCTCCTCGACAAAGATCGCCGACGAAGCCCAGATCGGGCTGTGGCTGATGATCTCGACAAAGCGCCCAAGCGCGAGGTCGTTATCGGCCTGCATGGCCATCGCGGTCGGCGGGCCGCCGGTGTGGTCGGAGCTGATCCACATCATTTCCAACTGGGGAACGGTACCGGCCTTCACATCGTTTGCGAAGTCCTGCTTCCAAACATCGACACGGAACTGGTCGGGAATGTCCAGATCGAACTGCGGGTAGTTCGGGACCGTGTGGTTAATCAGGTTGGGGAGAGGAGAGTGGGAGCCAACCGTGTTGAAGTACTGGAGTTGGGGTTCAGTGCCGCCCTCATAGGCTTGCGTGTCGGCGTAGAACTGGCTCCAGGTCGGGTGGCAACTACCGGTGAATCCAGGAATAAGTGGAAACAGATACTGGGTACTTGTACTCGTGCAACCCGGTACGGTGAAGGTGTTGTACTCGATGTATTCGCCGTAGTTCTTGAACGAGACACCGGCTTGGGCCGCCACATCCCACAGGTGGCCTTTCTGCTGGTAGGCAAGCGTATCGCCGCCGTTGGAGGGATAGTCGCGGACCCAATCAGGCGACTGAATGTCGTCGGAGTAGGGCGCCATGGCCTGAGTGACCCAGTTATGCCCGTCGGCCGACTGGCGGCTGGGGTCGTAGAAGTTGTCGAGCAGCGGGAAGCGATCCACCAGTGCGTGCGCGTTGGGGGTGACGCCGGCGCCGAAGGTCGCCAGCGAGGCGTCGCCATTGCCGCCGATAACGTCGCCCAGAATCTGATCGTAGGTGCGGTTTTCACGAATGATCAGGAACACATGCTTGATCAGCGACGGATCGCCGATCTTGGCCGGGATAGCGACCGGCTTGGTAGTCGGGCTGCCGCCACCGGCAGCCGCGACGTTCTGACTCAGGTCCCAATGGTTGTTGGTGAAGACCTGACTCGTGAAGGCCGTCAGCGCTCCGGCACTCGGCACAGGAATGATGCTTACGATGCCAAGGTCCTGGTGTGTGTTGTAGCTGGTCGCGCCAAATTCGGTTCCGAAGGAATTTTGCGGAGGGATGCCGGTGGTGCCGATTCCCTTGTCGTTGGCAACGATGAGCGCCTTGTCCGTAGTGTCCAGCACGACCGAGCTGGGCGCATAGGCGGTTGGGATCATTCCCAGAACCGAACGGAATGATGTTGGGGCTGAGGAATCTTTCTCGAGGTCGACTACGGCGATCGCATTCGCGTTGTACAGGGCAACATATGCGATGTTGTTGACGGCATCGACGGCAATCGAGTTCGGTCCAGTACCGTAGGCGGAACCGGGTTGGCCGGGCACGGTGACCGGCGTACGAACATTGATCGTCCGCACCACCTGATTGGTGGTCGTGTCGAGTACGGAGAGAGAGTCGGTGTAGGTATTGGCGATCAACAGGTACTTGCCCCAGAAGGCCATCCCCGTCGGGTGCAGACCGGTGGTGTAGATGGTGTTGGTTACCGTAAACGTGGCCAGGTCGACCACGGAAATGGTAGCGGTGGCAACGGAGCCAGTCACATGATTGGCGACGACGGGGGTGCCGGCGGAGTATTCCTGAAAGTCCTTCGCGCTGGCAATCCGGCCAGCCTCGTTGGAGACGTAGGCGGTCTTGCCGTCGGGCGAGATGACGACGCTCTGCGGAACGTTGCCGACGCGGATCTGCGCGCCCTGGACCGGTGTCGCGGCGGTCAGGTCGATCTTGGTCAGCGTATCGTTGACGTCCAGCACGGAGTAGGCGGTCTTGCCATCCGGGGAGATCGCGAGGCCGATGGGATAGGAGGAGCCAGTCCCTAAGGTATGGCCGCAGGCGTGAGCGTAGCTGCCGTCAGTTCCAGGGACGCTGTTTGGGAAGCAGGTGACGGTGTCCACCGTCCAGTCGAAATTCTGGCCCGCGATGGTAAATTGGGTGCCGGCGATCGGTACGCTGACTTGGGTGTTGTCCGACAGCAAACCGGCCGAGCTAACATTGGCGATGGTGACGAAGTTGTCGTCCTGGCTGAAGAGCAGGTGCTTGCCATCCGGCGTGTAGGCGATGCCGCCCTGGCTGCCGCTGGAGTCCGTTCCGCCTGCGGGGTTGTAGCTCTGCAGGACTGCGCCGGTCTGGGTGTTGAACACCTCGATGACTCCGTTGCCATTGGCGGGGTTCGTACCCAGCGTAAGGACGGCGGCGGTATGATTGCCGGTCGGGTTGACGGCGACGGCCTTGGCGCGAACCCGGATACCGAGGTTGACCTGGGTGCCGGCGGGAGTGATGATCGTTCCATTGCTAACGACGTACGAACCGCCGGGCTGCGGGCCGGTGGTGTAGGTTGGGAACGGCACTGACTGAGCAAGCGCCGGAACGCTAAACCCAATCGACAGCAGGCCGGCGAGTACTGTCGGACGGTTGATCCCCGATTTATTTCGAGTGGTTTCCTGGTGCGCTCTTGTGGACATTACAATTCTCTCCCTGGGTTTATCAAGCAATTTGAGAGTACCGATCGGCGTTACGGAGATGTAAACTTAGTCTCCGACCGATGGCTAGGGACAAGAGACGAGCAGACAGATGCGGGTGCCGCTGCTGGCTGCCGAGTAATCGGATGGGCGGAAGCGCGGATTGTCGAGTCGCGGACGCCTACAGGCGCAGGGACCCGGAAACTGCGGTGTGACAATGACAATTAATGCGGTCAGCCCTCCCAACGCTCGAATCATTGCAGGCCATTGCTTACGGGCTAGTGACCGTCACATTACATTTCTGTAATGTAGGGCTGGACTTTTTCTCGCGAATTCTAACGCGCGCAGCGTCACGCTAGCGGAGCCATTTGCCGGTTCAGACATGACCCCAAGCACATGACTCCCTTCATGCGCCGAATGCCTGCGACGAAATGGATTGACCAGGTCATAATCGGAGGCTCGGTAACCAAAAATTAACTCCCCTCCAAGCGACCCTTTTACCTTGATCGTGATAACCCTTCGGAGTTGATAAGATTCCATTCTCACGGTCGTGGGTCAATGGTGGAGATTTCTAAGAATATGCACCATGACCGAAAGGCCATGACTGATCACATTGGTAGCGGAGCACGTCTACCGGCCAACTGTACGGAACCACCAAAGCGGTTAAGAAACAGCAAGAAACATTTCTCAGGTCGAAGCGATTGGATCCTCCAGATAACCCTTATTCAAACGCGGAACTCAGGTGATCGCATCTCGGAGTCTCGCCTGTCTTATCTGACAGATTAATCGCCGAAACATACATGTGAGATACGCTCCTTTTCGTCAGAGCTCGTCCGGGGCGGCGCGGCTGGTTTCAAACGGGCAGCAAGAACCGAGGTTTTCCTCGAGAACTTTAGAGGTTGCGTGTATGCGGCGAAATGGGAATCCTGCTCTTCAACTCCGTGTAAATTCGGGCTGCGGGCGAGCCCCTTTAACCCTATTCGGAACCAGTTTGGCGCGGGGATTGAAAATTAAGTCAAGCAGGGGAACGCGCTTTCTGGGCAACCTCCCGGCGGTATACGCTGTTTTTGTTTTATTTGCGTGCGTGATATCGATTTGCGCGCAGAATGTGGTTTTAACCGGATCGATCGCTGGCCAGGTGAAAGACCGAACTGGAGCAGTCGTGCCTGGGACATCGGTCATCGCACGGAATCTCCAAACCGGTGTGGAGCGGTCGGCCCAGACGAACCGTTCTGGACTCTATCAGTTTCCGGTCCTCCCCCCGGGCTTCTACTCCGTCACCGCGAACGCGAAAGGATTTCGCGATGTGCAATCTCTGCTTCAGGTCCAGGTTGGAAACGCCACCGTCCAGGACATAAAGCTGCAAGTGGGCGCGAGCTCCGACACTGTCAAAGTCAGTAGCGCCGGTCCTATCTTGCGACCAACAGAGTCCTCTGCCAGCACCTTCCTGGACCGGACATTTATCGATGAGTTGCCGCTCAACGGACGGCGCTACACCGACTTCACGCTGCTCACACCCAATACCAGCCCCGACGGCGACACCGGCCTGGTCAGCGTGGCTGGCCAGCAAGGCGGCGAAGACTCGGGGTACGCTAACGGGAACGGCTCCACTAGCTTCACCGTCGATGGATCCAACGCCACCAACAACTACTTCTCCGACATCATCGGACGTTACCGAATCCCGTATTTATACGGTGAAGAGGCGATCCAGGAGTTTCAGGTTTCGGTTAGCCCGTACTCAGCTCTCTATGGTGGCGGTGCGGGCTTCGTGAATGCCGTCACCCGGTCGGGCGGCAATCAATTCCACGGCAGCGTCTTCTATTACAACCGGAATTCCGCGACCGGGGCCAACGACGCGCTCGACAAGGCCGCCGGAATTCCGAAAACAGATGATTCTCTGCAGCAATTCGGAGCGGAGGCCGGCGGCCCGGTCCTCCGTGACCGTTTATGGTTTTTCGCTGATTACGAGCAGCAACTCCGCAACTTCCCCATCTCGGTCATCAACCCCGATTTGGCGACGAATTCGTCGAACCTTGGTCAATTCCTAAACACTTATTTTGGCATTCCGGCCGGAACGGCATTACCTCCGCCCAATGGACCTTTGCCGATACCAAGCGCGGATGCGGCTCCAGACCCAACCAATCCCGTTTATCTTCAGCAAGTATCGAATGTCGTGAGCGCGTTGAACTCCAATCTCGGCACGAAGGCAAGAAAGGGCAACGATCTGGCGATTACGCCACGGCTGGATTACCAGGCGAGTTCCCGGGACAGCCTGTTCCTCAGCTTGAACTTCAATCGTTTCAACTCGCTCGGAGGCGTGATCACCGACCCGACGGTTGGCAATTATGGCCTGCAAACGCTGGCCAACGCTTATGTTCGCACCTTTCAAGCCAGCCTCGGCTGGACGCACACCTTCTCGTCCGGACTGCTGAACGAGTTCCACGCCGGCACTTCGCAAGACAACGAGACCGCGACACCGACCGGCTTGGCTCCGAACACGCCGACCGTGGTGCTGGATAGTCCCGCCGCGTTCACTCTGGGAAACGCGGCGTTCTCGATCGGAAGGGTTTTTGAGAGACAGTATTCCCTGTCGGACCGCATCGACTACGTGATTGGCAAACACCTGTTGCAATTCGGCTTCGATTGGACCCGCTCTTTCGATGCGGACACCGAAGATGGCGGCGCGGATCCGAACGAGGCGGTCGATTTCGGGTCGCCGCTCGGCCTGTATGAATTTCCGAACCTTGAAGCGTTTGCGCTTGGGCAATACATTGGCTTCAGTCAGGCTTCGGGCAACCCGAGATTCTCCTTTTCCGAGCCTTACTACGGCTTCTACGCGCAGGATTCGTACCGGGCGCTGCCGCAGTTGACCATCGAGATGGGACTCCGCGAGGAGTTTCAGGTTTACCCGCAGCCGGCCGCAAATCCAGCCTTCCCGCTTACCGGTCAATATCCCAACCAATATCTGCGACTCGCTCCGCGCCTCGGCTTTGCCTGGCAGACCATGCCTAAGACCGTGGTCCGCGGAGGATTCGGAGAGTTCTATACCAACATGAACGGGCTCAACTACCGCAACGCGGTGATCTCCAATGGACTCGCGTCCCAGCAGTCTTCGGCCAATACCAGCTATATCTCAGGTCCACCGAACCAACAGACGCCCACGTTTCCGAACATCCTTCCGAGCACTTCACCCCTGTTCCAGTCCTCGCCGGACATTTCCCTGGTTTCTCCTCAGTTTCGGGCGCCGTCTATCTTGCAGGCGAGTTTGCAGATCGAGCAGGAGATCGATGAGAACACGACCTTTTCTATTGGCACCATGTGGAACCATGGACTGCATCTCATCTCCGGTAGCGCCTATGACCCGAATCTATTTCCACTGCAAGGCACGACGACCTATATCACCTGCCCTCCCGGCGCCACCACGGCGCCGTGCAGCGGGCCCGCGGTCACTCTGCCGAATATCGACAACGGCCTGTTGACCGACGGCTTCATCAACCCGAATCTCGGCCAGATCAACGAGCTGATCAGCCCTGCGCAAAACTATTACGATTCGCTCTTCACCCAATTGCAGCACCGCATGTCCCACGGCCTCGCTCTTCAACTCTCGTATACCTGGGCGAAGAGCATCATGCGCGACGGCATGGACTTCAACAATCAATTCGACTTCAGCAATACGCACGGATCCTCGCTGTTGGACCAGCGCCACAACATCAGCTTGGCCGCGGTCTATCAGCCCCAGCTGCAAAGCCTGACGGATTCTCGCGCTGGCCGCGCCCTGCTGTCGGACTGGAGGATCAGCAGCGTCATGGCATTCTCCTCGGGCCGCGCCTATGCGGGCCTGCTGAGCCCCGCTTGCACCAGTTCCACCCTGTCCTTTGGAAACTGCGACGGCGCCAACGACAATCTCAACGACTCGGCCTTCAACCAGGACACCGCCAACACCGCCGGCGGCATCAATGGCGCTGGCCCGACTCCCGGCATCGGTCTGAATTCCTTCTACGGTCCCTGGCTCGAGCGCATCGACGTGGGCCTGGCGCGCAGCTTTCATCTGGGCGATCGCGGCGATCTGCAATTCCAGGCGCAAGCCTTCAATCTCTTCAACCACGCCAACTACTACGTGCAAAACGGTGACGGCATCAACCAACTCCAGTACAACCCGATCGGCGCCAATTGCGGCGATGGAACCTCGCTCAATCAAACCTGTTACCTGGTACCGAACTCCGGGCCAGGCAACTTCGGCGCCCTTCAGGAGATCAGCCCCAATGGGCTGCCTCGAGTGTTGCAATTTTCAGCGCGATATACGTTCTGAGCTTGCTCGCCATGAAAATTCTTGTCGTCGAAGATGAAGCGAAGACCGCCAAGTTCCTGAAGAAGGGGCTAGGGGAGGCAGGTTTTGTCGTTGATGTCGCCGAAGATGGATCGGAGGGGTTGCACCTCGCGCAGGAATTGCATTTCGATCTCATCATTCTGGACGTTATGCTCCCAAGGCTGGATGGCTGGGAGGTTTTGACTCGCCTGCGGCACGGAAGCGGGCACTCGCTGGTACTTCTCCTGACCGCTCGCGACGCCGTACACGAGCGGGTGCGAGGGTTTGAATTGGGAGCGGACGATTATCTGGTAAAGCCGTTCGCCTTCTCCGAATTGCTGGCGCGGGTGCGATCCTTGCTGCGCCGCGGGCCGCCGCGCGCGCAGGAAACTCTTCGCTTAGCCGACCTTGAAATCGACTGGCTGCGCCAGCGCGCGACGCGAGGCGGTCTGCGGTTGGACCTAACTTCCAAAGAGTTCCTTCTTCTATCCCTGCTGGCGAGGCGCGCGGGCGAGGTGCTGTCGCGAACCCTGATCGCCGAATCGGTCTGGGACATGAACTTCGACAGCGACACCAATGTCGTTGACGTAAATGTTCGACGGCTGCGCAGCAAGGTGGACGATCCTTTCCCGCTCAAATTGATCCATACCGTTCGAGGCGCCGGCTATGTCCTGGAATCCGAGTAGCGGCGTGCCGCCGGTCTCGCGCTTGTGGCGGACTCTGGCCTTCCGGCTCACGGCCGGCTACGCGCTTGCGGGCTTGTTTCTCGTGACCTTCGCAATAGTCAGTCTCTATTTAGTGCTGGTGAGCGAACTGGAGAAAAGTACAGATTTGTTTCTCGCGGACAAGGTGCATGTGCTTCGCACGATGCTGCGGGAAAGACCCGACGACGAGGACGCTTTGCGGGAGGAAGTCGAGCTGGAATCGGCCGCGCGCCAATACGAACACTTTTATATTCGCCTGCTGGACGCTCGAAACACCCCGGTGTTGATGACGCCAGGAATGGCGGATCAACTGGACCTGGCGCAGCTAGCCAGACAAAGCCAGCTCCATCCCGATCGAACCATTCGGATGAAAGGCAGGGATGGACATGGCTTTCGCGCGACCACCGTATCGGCGCCGGTCGGCGTGCTCGGAACCCAAACTGACACGGTTCAGATTGCGATCGATGTTTCGCAAAAAGAGGAACTGCTGGCACGCTATCGTTTTTGGTTCTGGGTCATCCTAATGGCAACTCTTGTCGTCTTCCCGTTAGTTGGGTACCGCATTGCGCGACATGGCATTCGTCCGGTGGAGGAGATGGCGACGACCGCGCGCCACATAAGTTCGACGAACCTGCGGGAGCGCATACTTCCCGAAGGATATCCCTTCGAGCTGGCATCTCTGGCCCGCACCTTCAACCAGATGTTGGACCGTCTGGAAGAGTCCTTCGAGCGAATCTCGAGGTTCTCCGCGGACATCGCGCACGACCTGCGTACGCCGGTGAATAACATTCGCGGCGAAGCGGAGGTTGCCCTGGCCCGCGCGCGTACATCCTGCGAGTATCGCGATGTGATCGAATCCTGCCTCGAAGAAGCCGTGCGGCTATCCGATCTGATCGGCGACCTCCTGTTTCTGGCACGCGCGGAGAGCCCATTGTCAGATTTGCGCCTCGAGCGGGTGGATGTGGGTGAGTTGCTGGGCGGAGTACGGGAATATTACGAAGCCTCGGCTGCCAACGGCGAAGTTACGCTCACCACTGCTGTGGCCGGCAGACCGGTCATCGCCGAACTGGACCGCACGCTCTTGCAGAGGGCAGTAGGCAATCTGGTCTCAAATGCTTTGGCGCATACTCCACCCGGCGGAGCAGTCGTCTTGAGCACAAATGCCGACTATTCGACGATTCGCGTCGAAGTCTCCGATACCGGCTTCGGTATTCCGGCGGAAGCCCTGCCGAGGGTTTTTGATCGCTTTTTTCGGGTCGACTCATCGCGTTCCCACGGTTCGGGGGGAACGGGGCTGGGCCTGGCGATCGTGAAGAGCATTGCGCAGCTTCACGGCGGCAATGTTGAGATTGCGAGCGAACCGGGACAGGGTACCCGGGTCACGCTCCAGATGCCGGCCTCAAGCGAGAGGTAGCACAATGCAACCCTCACGATTATCAGGAGATCCGGTTAGTCCGCATAGGTCCTAAGAAACGGACTTTGTCGTCACTTGGCCGTAAAGTCGGCATCTCCGACAAACGGCCTACGGCCCTCCGCGACAACCCGCTGCGATCACCGTAATTTAAGGGTAGTTAAGCCTAATGAGGAGGCGAGATTTCGGTGAATCCAAAGGAGGGATAGGGCAGTCAATAAAATGCGAGCTCTACTTAACTGGCTTGCTAAGAGAGAGTTACATTAAGGTATGGTGCCGGGAGGGGGGGTCGATAAGCACGCCTCATCCGGCTCAGAGAAAACCGGCCTAAATTATTCATTAAAATAAACTTAGAGGCCATCTTTGCGAGGCTCAGGTAGATCAATTTTCCCCTACTCTGGAACGGAGCCGCTACTGTTGCAATGTACGAGATGCCAACTACTCGTCCAATGCCAACTTCCGGATTGCCAACCAATCTGCAGCTTCGATCGCGGACTGATTCCTGCCATCACTTCATGTGAAGAACGATCAACGTGGCCGCGGTCGCCAAATGAAGCAGGATATGCGTAGTGTTTGGGACCATTCCATTGCGCGGCGGCAAAAAAGGAATGCGTTTTGCCGAACATGATTTGATAGCAGGTCGGTGCCAACCCAAGACCTCTGTGAAAGGAGTTGTACAGTAGAGCGATGAGAACAATTGCAGAATCGATCGCCTTAATGTCGATGTCTTTGACCCTCCTGAGTGGAGGTGGCGCAAGCCATTCTCGACGCTGATCGGAGGGATGATGGGCGCACTTGGCGGGGATGCTGCTGCTTCTCTCGGGTTGTCGTTTAGAAAACTAGGGTTTCAGACTGAGCGTGGTCAGCTTGTCTTTCCCTTGCCGGGCCGGACCTATACCGCCACCGATTAGTGCGCTGTCGTGGACGGTAAACCACTCTCCTGTTTTAGCCCAGTCAAGGACCAGGCTGTTGGCGGCAATGCTGAGCCGCAACATACAGGGACGGCAAGTGAGCCATATGTTTCCCCAGCCGCTAACTGTGGCTATATGCTTTTCGTCAGATCTAGTGATAGAGAGTTCCAAGTCTGTCTGGTCCTGGGTGAGCTCCATGCGACCTTGAAATAGTGTTTGTTCCCATTGATTTCTCTCACTCGGCGGGAAATCGGTCTTTACCTTAAACGAGCCGGTAAACGCGTCGGTCTTATCGTTCGCGATGGATTGGATGGAAACGTGGATGGCAATGTCGAAGGTGCCGCCGTGCGCCCCGTCTGGGCGGCCGTAAGTTCGTTTCCCGTGATACTCTCCAGGTACCAGATCATAGATAGGACGAGTCACGGAAAACCGCAGTCGTTTCACCAGCCCCATGGCTTCTTCGCGGTTTAGAACAGCGGGCCAATCGGGGAAGCCCTCCAGTGAAAATGTTCCTCCATCGCCAGCGTCAAAAGGAACCTTGAACCCCTCGGGGCCTGGTTGCAGCGGCAGTGGCAGCTCGTCGTTTTTCCTGGGATAATACGTGATCTCGTTGTTATCTTGCCTGCGATAGCGTAGTCCCAGAAACGGGACCGCGGACGATTTCCAGGTCAGATAGATCGGCTCGTAGCGAAGAATTTTTTCCTTCTTGAGGGCAAACCCGTCGATGCCAGACGACGGACCCAGCGACTTGGTTCGCTGGACAGAGAGGGCTTTGAAGCCGTCGTTGTAGCCCGGAAGGTTCCAGTACTCCAGCCAGACGCAGGCCCCCCCGGTCGAAAATTCCCATGGGATCTCGATGTGGTCGAAGACTATCTGCACCTCTTCGCCTCCGGCTAATACCTCGGCTTTATTGGGTTTCAACAGCCAGGTGCGCGGCATGAGGCTGCCCTCCACCGATGCCGCCCATCCCCCGCTCTCCTGCACCGTGATCGCCTGCGCCTTATCTTCGGACGTCAGCGCTCTGGGGTCGGATGCATTGCCGGCGTAGAAGGAGACCCTGAACGAGGGTGGATTGGTAGCATCAAAAGCCGACTGGGGAACCAATGGCGTCTTGCCTTCGTTCAGCAGATGAATTGTAAGCCTGTTGGCGAGGGGATACTCCCTTGGATTGATGAAAACCTGCGCAGGAGCGACGTTTCCTGTGCTCGATGTCCAGGCATGCAGGGGCGGGGCGGTCCGATATTCCGGCCGGTCCGCGACCCTCACCTCGATTCTGGTTTTATGAGGGCCGCGATCGGGCATGTTGTAAGAATCAATTGTGACCTCAGGATCAGGATCGTTGCCTGTGTAGAAAACGGGTTTGAACCTGAACTCCACAGTCTCTCTGTCCTGGAGCGTCATTGAGTTGGTTCGACAGAGGCACAGTGTTTTTCCAGCGATGAGCTTCTCCTGCCACCCGGAATCGGCAAGCTTCTGCCATTGGACGCCCTTCGTGCTGACCGCCTCGACTCCGGGAAGATTCTCATAGATGTCGCCAAAGGAAAGGTAGAGCGCCGCAGGGCCATCTGCAGCCGGGCCGTTGTCCGGCGGCATGGTGAGGCTGCCCGGCATACGGAGCTCGCTGTGGGCGGTTAAGCGCAGGATCAATGTATTCGCTCTCTGATCGTTGTCCCGTTTCCGATAGATCACCGCGTCGGCTGTGTTGCGGTCGCCGTTCAGGAATTCAAAAGTGGGTTGCTCAGTCATGGTTGGGGTACCTTTCCTCAAATTGCGTCCCGGCCTGCGGTCTTGCACAGGCCGAAGCGATTGAATTGGCCGGAGAATTCGTGCGGGAACGGCCGGCAAGTCTCGATATTTCGCCTCCAATAGTCTTGTCACACGTCGCCGCGCGGTCGTAACTTTCAGGAAGTCTCACGGCGCTCTTCCTATCCGGCCGCGTTCTTCGGACAACCTAACCGCGCTATAGCCAGATCCACCACAGTCCGATTGGAATCCATGCGTTTTTCTCCGGTCGAACGACGACTTCGTATTCACCCTTTTTCTTGATCGAGCCTTTAAGCGCTTGCAATTCATTTGAATCTGGATTCACGGTCGCCTTTGTGCGGCGCTGCGAATGTGCTTTTTTACCCTGCAGGCTCGCCAGTTCCGGTTCGAGGAATCGGCCCCCCCACTTTGCTCATTGAGATTCGCCACAATCTGATGCCCTTCCATGATGCGGCATCTTTCGGCCGTACCTGGATGACGTATTCGCCAGGCGGCCCGACCGCGACCTGGGCGGCGGCGCGCAGTACAACACGGTTGTTCAAACCGCCAGTGCCGGGGCAACTGCAGGAAGCTAAATCTGCTTCGTTTTGACGCACAATCTCCCCTTTTGCGTCGCGGACCTCAATCACGATCTCCGAGCCGCTTGCCGCGGCATAGACGATCTCCGCCATATATGTCCCGGAGACGGCGAACTCCGCCAACCAGGAAGCGTATTGCAGGTGGCTATTCCAGTCGTCGATGAAGGGAGCGGCGCCGAGCTGGTCTGGCGCAGGAGTGGACAAGGTGGCCGGACGAGTTGCCTTGTTCTTCGTGAGAAGTCTTGCCGTCTCCGCCGACAGGGTCACGCCAACTTGCGGCAATACGATGGGCGTACCGCCCTTGCGCAGCCACACCCACCACACGTTGATCGCCATCCATTGCCCCTGTGGATGAACAGCAATCTCATACTCACCGGATAATGGCTTGATCTCGAGCTCGGCGAAGAGCATGCCCGGATTACCCCAATCACCGGTGCCGGGACAGGTCAATGAAACGGAAGGCGCGCCGTCCTTTTGCGGCACAATCTCCCCTTTTGAATCACGGACCTCAACCATGATCTGCGAGACTGGGTGTCTCGTTGAGTATTTGACGGCGACCTGATAGACGCCGCTATCCTTGAACTTCGCCTTCCAGGAGACGGATTCCTTTTCATCATTCCAGTAGCCGATAAATCGATTGCCATCGTCGGTTTCTGCCACGGCGATCCTGGAGCCATGGAGTCTTGCAGTTTGCGCAGAGAGCTTTACGATACCGAAGGCATCTGGCAGGACAAGAATGTCGTTCGGATCCGGCGCGGTCGAGGACGTTTTTGCAGGGTACAGGCGCAACCAGCCTTCGCTTAATCGAAGGGGCGGGGCGGAGAACGCGGCGCTTATGTTGGGCGATTCGAGAATGTTCTTCGTTATCCACTTGCGCACGCCGGCGTGATCCTCATCAACGTGCCTTGTCACCCAGGACCAGGCGTGTCCTACTTCAGCAGGCACAGCCAGCGCAGGGCCGTCCGCGGGGCTGAGTACCGGAGCCATCAGGAATGTGACAGCGATTCGTTTCATGGCGTCAGCGAACTGCCCCGACGGAAGCGAAATGCCTTTGACCGGCAGGATGCCTGTTATCGCATGGACCGGGGCGCGAGGATCAACCAGCATGATCACCGCCCTGGGATCTTTGTCTGCAGGACAGAGCCACAGAGGCGGTAATCCTTTATGTGGATCAACAATAGAGGGCGACCGATTGCCCGCATCCGTACACGCATAAAAGGTCTTGTAGGTGTCGGCCTGATTCTCGCGTTCGATGAAATATCCCACGAGTCCGTCGTTCGATCTCTCGAAGTCGCCGAGGCGCACGGGGAAGCGACATTGAGCGAAATCCGCCGACCTGCGGTTTTCCTCCTGGTAGCCTTTATCGCTAAGGAAGGAATCCACAGCCGCCTGGAACGCAGGCAAACTCTGGTCAATGGCGGGCAGGCCGGTTGCCAGGCCGCGGCTTGGAAAAGCGCCATAGAGATCGAGGCGCAGTTCGGCTCGAACCAGCGCCAGGGGACGGCCGATCAGCACCGCGAGTCCCTGGTCCTGCTTGTGGGTGTCGGGCTCGATGCCCATCGCGGCATGGTCTATCGTCGTCATCAGGTCTTCCAGGAAGACTTTGAAGTTGGGTGTCCCCCCGCCCAGATACTTCAAGAATTGGCGCAGATGTGGATTGGCGGCTCCTCTGTGAGGTCCTGGGGCTTGCTGCCAGGAGGCGCCGTAGAAGTTGAACGAGCCGACCGCGCTACCTAGTTCGTCGTAGATGGCCAGGGTGTGGTCGAGGCGATTGTAAAGGACCCAACCGAAGACGGGGGACGAGGCCGGGGCGCTGTTCATTTCAAGCGAGTCAATCGAGCTCGCGGACCGAAACCGGAATGAGAGCTGTGCGGGTTGGGTGATACGCAAGGGCAGGAGAGCCCCGGCTTCTTTCCATGCCTTGGGGGGCTTCAGGCGATTGGCAAGGATGACATCGACCTGCCGATCCTCCCCGATAATGTCCCTCACCTGTCCAAAGGCATCCAGGACGCGCAGCCTTGTGAGCTTCAAAGTCCCGGCGCGGAGCGGGTTGAAATCATTCATGGGCAATACGGCCGCGTCGCGTTCGTTGTAGACCGCTGTTTTCACTAGCTTTTCGAACGTCGCATCGGTATGCTCCGCTCCCGGGTGGAAGACGGGTAGTTGCAGGATCTGATTCCGCATCAGGAGCTGGCGGTGAAAGCCGCCCATGGCTTGCGTCATCATGGAGAAGTGCAGTTTCCTGAACTGCAGCAGTATCTCCTTCATCTGCCTCGTGGCGTCATCGTCCTTCTTATCGGGAGGATATGTTTTCAGGTAGTCATCGATATACTCCTTGAGGTTTCTCTCCGCATAATGTGTCAGCGTGGCGATACCTCGATAAGCAGCAGGGGCTGGATTCGATGCCGGTTGGCGACGATACTTAATATCGACATCTTCGCCGTCCAGTCTGAATTCGCGCAGCACCCAATCCTGTTGAGACGGGCCGTCTTGAGGCGGGCGCACAGGCCGAAAGGGACAGAAGGTCGCCTCCCATTGCAGGATCAGCGGTATCCACGGCTTGGTGTACCGTGTCAGTCCGACTTGTGAGGGCGGCGCGCATGCCGAATTCCCAAAGAGAAAAACCCGCGTTTGTTTACGACCGCGGTATGCTTCCTGGTCCGTCTTAATCGACGTTAGAAGGTCGTCCAGATTCGGTAGCTCTGCGCCGGGATAATTGCGTGACCTAGACTCGACGAAGAGGGTTGCCAACAGGCGCGCCTGACCCGGGTCGAGGAAAATAGCCTCAGCGACCAGTTTTGCGAAATGGTCCTTCAGCGTTGCGAAATCATTCTTACCCAGATGCGTATTGGCGCTTAGTTTCGGAAGCTGATCTTCTCCAATGATCACGCCCCAGCCCTGCATCGTGGTCGTAGTTTCGCTCGGTAGCCGGCAAATCAGGTTTCCTTTCTTCTCAGGATCGTAGCCGCCATCGCCGCCGTACCGGTCCGATGGCTTCACATCCGGACCGGACAGCAAGATTACCGGATCGTTGGGCTGATAAAACCTTGGGGCAGCCGCACTTTCAACTTTGAACTTATCTTTGGGCTTATCGCGGGTGTGCTTGAGGAGGCTGGCTTCCAGGGCTTCCTTTGCTCTCTTAAGTTCGTCCAGCACATTCTGAAGATCCTTGAAGAGAGACCCATCGACAACTTTCCCATCCGAGTTCCAGCCCAACGCGCTGATCTCGGCTGTGATGTAGTTCCTCGCGGCGTCAATAAAACTGCGACTGAGTCGTTGAGGTTGATTCCGGCGAGGCACAAGGTTAATGTATTGCGACCAGTCCGCAAACACCTGCGCCCGCCGAGTTGCTACGGCGGCGGCGATCTCGTCGTAGCGCACCTGAACAAGGTTGAGGCAGATTAATTTCTCGGCAATATCATCCGGAATTGCCTGGGGCAACGTGCTGTCAGCCTCTCTCTCGGAAGCATCAGACATGCTGCGCACTACCGACCAGATAACTCCGTTTGCTCTAGTTCCGTTTTCAGTTTGCGCGCTCGCATGCCCTGCGGAATACACCGCAAATTCGCGTCGATGCAGCTCATCCTGAAGCTTCGCCAGGCAGGTGTCCGTGCCCAGTTTGTTCAGATCGGCAAGCAGGCCGCACTGCAGATCATTCAGCAGCGTCTCGGAATTCCTCGCGAACCTCTCGAGATCCATCGCCTCCGGACCTGACTTCTCCCGCATAAACTCATTGAGCAGCATGTTCGCCATCAGAGCGGAAAACGCCTCGGTGGTCGTTGTTCCCAGCGCGACTTCGATGGGCGCAGGCTCTTTGGTCTGCGCTAAATAGCTTGTTCTTGGATCGTATTCCAGCTCAATCAACTGCCCGACAAAGAGCGTCTGTCCCGGTTGTCCAAGGTTGGCGCGATATGACCAGCGGTAATTCGCTTTGAGCGCCGCGGCAAGGCTGTCGGGAGTCACTTCTTTCTTCTTTGAATCTATCCTGTCCGATTCCCGTCGGATGGGATCGCAGGTTGCGTCGCTGTACCAGCCGATCACAAGGTAGGACAGGCTTTGTTTCTCCATTGCCAGGCCGTCCGGCGTGGCTTCCGCCAACGGATCGAAAAATCCAAAGACATTTGGGCAGTTCGGATAGGCTGCCGCGTAGGTTTCCGTCCCGTAGCCGAGCGCCGTGTGCTGGCTGGGGGTGGGGTTCGGATTCGACTCCTTCCATGTGGTCCAGGAAACGACACGACCTTGAAATGCGAAGGTAGACTTGCCGGCTTCCGGTTTCAATGGAACGGCGCGGCTGAGAGCGTTCCGCGGGTCCCGTTCCCGCACGACGGTATCCTCGCGAAGATTACCCCACAGATAGTCGCTCTCAACGACCCAGGCTTCCAGGGACGGCGCCCCTGCGCGGAGGCGGACGACCAGGAAGCGGTTCGGAGCCGGGCGGGTGACGGTTCTTCCCGTCTCCGAGTCAATTTCGCTGCGTGTCAGGGCATCGGGTAACGCCCAGTGCAAGTGGATTCCCGGCCTCGGCCTGGTTTCGCCTTCGAACGGATCAGGCACTATGCTCTTGCTGAGGTAAGCCTCGCCTAAAGATGGCAACATTTGGAAGTCCACCGCGATCTTGCCAAACCCGCTCCCTTCGTTCGGTCTCGTCTGCTGATCCGGTTGACCGACGCACAGTGCGGCCAGGTTCATCGGTACCAGCAACGAGGGACTCATCGGACTCATATGGGTCTGCTCCTAAGATCGCAGCATTTGAAGAGCGAAGACGGCAGAATTGAATTTTGGGAATTGGCCTACAAGGCTCTTATTTATCTCGTCGGCGAGACCGTCGATATCGAGGATCCTGCGCCCCGCCAATGTTTCGGAAACCGGCACGGAATTGTTACTTGCCCGCTTGCCATCGGGCATGCGGAGATTTTTTGTCAGCTTGGTTCCCTGGACATTGAGTCCGAATTTGATACTTTCAGGCGGCTCAGGAAAAGTCACTTTTTCGATGACTCCCTCAACCATACAGAAAAGAATATCGGGCGCAAGACGTCTAAATTGCAGTGGGGCGTTGCTGGCTTTTCCAACAACATCTACTTTCACCTGCAGGCCGGGGGAGTCGGAAACGTCCGCGGAACGCAGGAGAAAACCGGACATCTGCGGGTAGCCTGCCGTACCGGGATAGTGGACGCAGCGCCCAAGCGCCTTGTCATGAGCCAGATCGCTTGAGGTATCGCGGGCAACACTGAACGCACCTTCGATGAGACTGTAGATCCAGTTGGGGTCCACCTGGAAATAGCGCAACGATTCAGGGGGCAGCATCCGCTCGTCGGGTACCAGATAGTCGAGTGGGACCCCATGCAGATTTCTAAGCTTGTCGAGCCAGTCCACGATAATCTGAGGCGCTTCGGTCTGCCCGTGGAGTTTGACCAGTCCCTCGATCGAATTGACAATCCCTCGCCACTCCTTATTGGCATGCCGCGGACGGTTTTCGTTTTCCTCGGATTCAGCACGGTGCGTCGGTTTCGCAACTGGCGCTGGCGTGGCTGCTCCATCATTCCGCGCCACATTCGCCAGCAAGTTCACCATGCTTTGCAGGCCTAACGCCCAGCCTTCGGCGGCGGCGTGAGTCTTCTGCCTGATCTCTCGTTTCCAGTGAAAGAGAGCGAGGGAAAACGTCGTGTCGCGCAGCGCCATGAGGCGGCCCAGTTGCCACGCTGCGGCATAGGAGACATCCAGCATGCCCAGGTCAGCCACGTACCGGAGGGCCTGGTCGGCGGTGCAGATTGGCGCATGGTCTGCCTCATAGCCGTTGCGATTTATCGGGGGAGGTGCGACGACCAGGGGTATTTCCGACTTGAAGGGCACAAACGGCCCGCGATACCACGAGAGCGTCCGATCTCCCCATCTGGTGATGTGGTCCATCGCCGTGTAGCCCATCATCAGGGCATTAGCCACGTTTTTGCTCGCCTCTAACTCATTTGCCGTAGCAGCCTTGCGATCGTCGTAGGTGATTCGCAAGGGCCCATATCCATTTTTGAGATTACCCAGTCCGTGCTCGGTAACGGATTGTGACTTGAAATTCCATGCCTTCAGAACAACGAGACGCAGGTGGGTCGCTTCCGCACCGTTCACCTTGATAGAAGGTCGTGACATTTTCACCCTTAAGAAACCAGCCATGCCTTCGAGAGAGACCAAATAGGCTGCACTGATACTGGCGCCCTGCAGCGGCGCCTTCTGCGGAAGGCGATTGGCGAAAATAACAGAGAACTCGCGGGGCTTTTTCTTGGGGTCACCATCATCCACAATTCGGCGATGC
>Ga0302324_100010476_pt1 | contig 19184 bp, 15 predicted proteins | sample Palsa_T0_1_FD_201949 | JGI IMG/M metagenome (GOLD analysis project Ga0302324, IMG submission 201949) | Peat permafrost microbial communities from Stordalen Mire near Abisko, Sweden - Palsa_T0_1 | ecosystem: Environmental > Terrestrial > Soil > Palsa > Peat permafrost | place: Sweden: Abisko...
CTGACCGCGCCGGTGGTAGTCGATGCCGGCGCGCTCGTACTCGGATTCGTGGATGCCCACGCCCAAGCCGAGCACGAATCGGCCGGCGGAAAGCAGCTGCAGGGCGGTGGCTTGCTTGGCCACGACAGCGGAAGGCCGGAGGGGCAGCTGCAGCACGCAGGTCCCCAACATCGGCTTGGTCGTCGTGAGCGCCGCCACGGCCAGGGTGGTGAAGGCCTCGGCGATGGGGTGGGGCCAGTAGAGGTGGTCCACCGCCCACAAGGAGTCGGCCCCGGTGGCCTCGGCCCGGCGGCACAGCTCGGCCACCTCGTCCGCCCTTCCGGTAGTACTCCTGGTACTACCGTCTGTTGCTGGGAGTTCTCCCAGCGTGGTGGCGGGGAGGATGAATCCGAGGGTCGGTCGCAACCGTCCACTTCCTACCGGCGGCATACCTCATGATATGCCGGTGGCGGAGGGCGTGACTATTCAGACGGGGGTGGGGCCTGGAGGGGGAACACGGCACCCGTCGCTCCGCCCGGGGCGCCCAGGACGGAGAGGGTGCAGCGGGCCTCGCAGATGTCCCGCCCCTCGTCGTCGGTGAGGGAGATGGCCCAGACCTGGATGGTCCGGCCCACGCGGACCGGCGTCGCCTCAGCGGTCAGATGGCCGTCGCGCACCGAGCGCAGGTGGCTGGCGTTGAGCTCGATCCCGACCACGCTGCGTCCGGGCCCGGCCGCCAATGCCGCGCCGAAGCTGGCGGCCGACTCGGCCAGGAGGGCCGAGACGCCCCCGTGGAGGATGCCGTAGGGCTGGTGCACCTTCCAGGTCACCGGGAGCCGCATGACGACCCGTTCGGGTCCGGCCTCGAGGACCTCGACGTCGAGGAGCTGATGGATGCTGGCGCTGCCGTCGGGCAGCCCTGTCCCATTCCCTGGCGCGTCACCTGGAATGGAGGGGGGCGTGGTCACCGCCGGATGTTAAACGGCGCGCCGATAGCCTGAGCGCGTGGACGACCGGGTCGACCTGCGCAGCGACACCGTCACCCGGCCGACCCAGGCCATGCGCCACGCCATGGCCGAGGCAGAGGTCGGGGACGACGACTACGGCGAGGATCCCACCGTGCATGCACTGGAAGAGGTCTTCGCAGCGCGGCTGGGCAAGGCCGCCGCGCTCTTCGTGGCATCCGGGGTCATGGCGAACCAGATCGCGCTCCGCGTCTTGACGACTCCGGGGACGGCGGTGGTGGCGGGGCGCCGCCAACACGTTGTCTCGTACGAGTTCGGTGCGGCGTCCCTGAACGCCGGCATCCAATTCATCGCCGTCGACGACGAGGACGGCATGGTCGGCGCCGACCACGTGCGGGCGGCGCGGGCGGCCGCCGAACACCATCAACCCGAGGTGACGCTGGTCAGCATCGAGAACACGCACATGGCGGCGTCGGGCGCCCCGTGGGCGCTCGATCGGCTGGGCGCGCTGGTCGACGCCGCCGGACCCGTGCCCATCCACATGGACGGGGCCAGGCTCTTCAATGCCGAGGCGGCCACCGGCATCGCGGCGGCGGAGTGGGCCGCTCCCGCCACGACGGTGATGTGCTGCCTGTCGAAGGGCCTCTGTGCGCCGGTCGGCTCGCTGCTGGCCGGGAACGAGGAGGTGATCGCGGAGGCCCGCCTGGCCCGCAAGCGACTGGGCGGGGGGATGCGCCAGGCCGGCGTGCTGGCCGCGCCCGGACTGCTCGCCTTGCGCGACATGGTCGCTCGCCTGCCCGAGGACCACGCCCGGGCGGCCCGGCTGGCCGACGCCGTGGCGGCGCGCTGGCCCGGTTGCGGCCTCGACCCGGCTTCCGTCCGGACGAACATCGTGACCTTCACCCACGTCCAACCCGAGAAACTCCTGGCGCACCTGGAAGGGCACGGCGTGCTGGCGCACGCCATCGCGCCCGAGACGATGCGCTTCGTCACCCACCACGACGTGGACGACGCCGGCGTGACGCGCGCCATCGGTGCGCTGCAGGACGCGCCGTGAAGGTCCGCATCGGCATCAGCGCGGGCGGGGAGTGCCTCGGCCCCGAGGCCATGGTGGCGTTGGGGCAGGGGATCGCCAGCGCCGGCTTCGACTCTCTCTGGCTCCCCGAGATCCTGACGCGGCCGGGACCCGACCCGTTGGTCGGGCTGGCCTGGGTGGCCGGCGCCTGCCCGGGGCTGAAGATCGGCACCACCATGCTGTTGCCGGGCCGCAACCTGGTGTGGCTGGCCAAGGCGGTGGCCACACTGGACGTGCTGTCGGGCGGCCGCTTCTTGTTGACCTTCGTGCCCGGACTCGCCGTCGGCGGCGAGAGCAGCGCCATCGGCATCCCCACCGCGACACGGGGCGAGCTGATGGAGGACGCGCTGCCGGTGCTGCGCCGGCTCTGGGCCGGCGAGGTCGTCAGTCACGAGGGACCGGCCGGATCCTTCAGCGACATCGAGGTCTCCCCGCAGCCCGCGCAGCACCCCTTCGACGTGTGGCTCGGGGGCAACGTCCCCGCCGCGCTCGACCGGTGCGGGCGCTTGGCCGACGGCTGGCTCCCCGCCTTCTGCACACCGGGTGACGCCGCGGCAGGCAAGGCTGTCATCGACGAAGTGGCGGCGGCGTGCGGACGCTCCATCAGCCCCGAGCACTTCGGGGTGAGCCTGGCCTACGCACCCGACGGGTCCGACCTCAGCGCGCTGGCGTCGTCGCCTCTGGCCCGGCGGGCCCGGGGCCGCCCGCTGGAAGAGATCATCCCGGTCGGGCGCGGCGGCTTGCGCACCATGTTGGAAGCGTTTCTCGGGGTCGGGTTCTCCAAGTTCGTCGTGCGCCCGATGGCGCCACCGGGGGACTGGCAGCGCGAATTGGAGCAGCTGGCCGACGCGGTGGGCGACCTGCAGACGTGACGGGGCCGGTGGCGGGGACCCCTACGCTGCCCACAATGTCCGAGCGCCCACTCACCCTCATGGCGGTCCACGCCCACCCCGACGACGAAGCGATCAGCACGGGCGGGATCCTCGCCCGCTACAGCGCCGAAGGTGTGCGGACCGTCCTGGTCACGTGCACCAACGGCGAGCTCGGGGACGCGCCCGGGGGGATCAAGCCGGGCGAGCCGGGGCACGACGAATCGCTGGTGGTCCCGCTGCGCCGGAAGGAGCTCGAGGCCAGTTGTGAGGTCCTGGGCGTCACGAACCTCGAGCTGCTCGGCTACCACGACTCGGGGATGATGGGCTGGCCGCAGAACGACGCGCCCGATTCCTTCTGGCACACGCCGGTCGCCGCGGCGGGGAGCCGCCTGGCTGCGCTGATGCGTGCCTTCGAGCCGCAGGTCGTCGTCACGTACGACGAGAACGGCTTCTACGGTCACCCCGACCACATCCAGGCCAACCGCGTCACCCACGCGGCCATTGCCGAGTGCGGCGTCCCGGCCAAGCTGTATTACACGGCCATGCCGCGCTCCCGACTGCACGGCTTCCGTGACCTGATGATGGAGGCGGGCGTGGATCTCCCCGACGAGGTGCAGGAGAACCCCGACTTCGGCACCCCCGACGAGCTGGTCACCACGACCGTCGACTGCGGCGCGTTCACGCGGCAGAAGTACGCGTCGCTCGCCGCCCACGCGAGCCAGAGCGACAACATCTTTTTCCTGAAGATGGGCGAGGAGCTGTTCGGCTCCATCATGGGGGCGGAGAGCTTCGTCCGGGTGCAGGACTCGACCGGCGCTCCGGTGCCCGAGGACGACCTGTTCGCCGGGCTCCGCTGACCACGACGGCGCGGTCGATCCCGAACCGGGCCTGCGCCCCACCGGGAGAGAGGGGACGCAGGGCCCGGTCCGGCTTGGTCCCCTACGTGGCGCTGCCGGCGCGGGTGGTGCCGGCGCGAGTGTGGGGGACCGATCCGACGAGACACAGCACGGCGGCGGCGGCGAGCACGGCCACGGCGAGTATCTCGATGACGAAGGCCTGCTTGGCGAAGGGCGCCAGCCACGAGTCCTTGAACCCGAACAACCCGACGGCCACCGACAGGAGGAAGCCCGCCAGGGTGCTGAGGGCGAAGCCGATTCCGATCAGCGCCGCCCAGACCCGGCGGACGGCCACGACGCCGATGCCGATGACGAGCCCGGCGATGGACTGCAGCAGGAAGAGCGGTCCGATGGTGGCGATGGAGCGGTAGCCGTCCGTCTCGCTCCAGAGGTGAAAGTGGATGGAGGCCGACCAGATCAGGAGCGCCCCTCCGAGGGCGAAGGCAGCGGTGGCCGCCAGAGGGAGCGGCCGGCGGAACCCGCCGGGACCGAGGGCGAGGAGGGTCCGGAGCTTGCGCATGCGAGGCATCCGGAGACGCTCCTGCTGCCGGATGTCGGGGCTGATGGCGGCCACGGGAGGGATACGGACCGGCGCCGTTCCGGGATTGGCCCGGATCGGGGAATCCCTGGTGGCGGGTGTCCCGTAGACCTGGGGATGAGAGAATCTCGTGTGGCCGAGGGCGAGTTGTCCGACGAGGCCCTCCTGGCCGGCATGGCCGTGGGGGACCAGTCCGCCGCCGTCACCTTCACCCGGCGCTACCAGCGACGACTGTTCGGCCTGGCCTACTCCATGACGAACGACGCCGGGGTGGCCGAGGACGTGGCCCAGGAGGCGATGATCCGGGTCTGGCGCCACGCCCCGGTGTTCGACCCGAGGCGTGGGTCGGTGACGTCGTGGGTCCTCACCATCACGCGCAACCTGGCCATTGACGCCCTGCGCCTCCGGCGGGCCGTCCCGACCGATCCCGACGACTTCGCCGCCGCCGCCATGGTCAGCTTGGAGCACAACCCCGAGGACGCCGTGCGCCGGGGCGACGCCCGCGAGACGGTCACCGCGGCCTTGCGGGTGCTGCCCGAGGAGCAGCGCCGGGCAGTGGTGCTGGCGGCCGTGTACGGCAGGACCGCCCTCGAGATCAGCGAATCCGAAGGGATCCCGCTGGGCACGGCGAAGACGCGTATCAGGACGGCGCTGATGCGGCTGCGGGCGGCCGTCGAGCCGGCGGAGGGACGACGCGATGAGTGACGACGTGCGGCAGGGGGGCTGCGAGAACTACGAGAACGAACTGGCCGAGCTGGCGCTCGGCGTGCTGACGGGACGGGAGCGGGCGCGGCTGCTGTCCCACGTCGAGTCCTGCCCGCGCTGCGCCGAGGAGCTGGAGATCCTTTCGAGGACCGCCGACTCGATCGTGCAGGCGGCGCCGCAGATGGAGCCGCCGCTGGGCTTCGAGGTGCGCCTCTTCGAGCGGATGGGCGTCACCGACGTAACCCAGCGGCGCCGGCGCTTCCGGCCGTCGCGCTGGGTGCCGGCTGTGGTGGGCGTCGCCGCAGCGGCCCTGGCGCTCGGCCTGGGCCTGGGCCTGACGTCGTCGTCGTCCCCGCCCACAGTGGCCGCGCCGGCGCACGGCGCGCACCGGGTGATGACGGCGGCTCTCATCGAGCACGGCGAGACGGTCGGGCACGTGATGCTCGTGGGCGGCGCCAAGCCGTGGATCTCGATGATGATCGCCGATTCGTCGGCGCGTGGCCCGGTCAGCTGCGTGGTGGTGACCGACGACGGGGCATCGCATCACGTGGGGACGTTCGTGGCCAAGAAAGGCGGTTACGGGGCGTGGATCGCGCCCCTGCACGTCAACCCGGCCCAGGTACGCACCGCCGAGGTGGTGTCCCCTCGCGGGAGGGTGATCGCCACCGCCACGCTGAGCTGAGAACCGCCTCTTCGCAGCGGCAGGTGTCGGCTCGAGGGGCTCTCGAACGGTCACGTCGATGGCGACGCGTGGACTACCCGAAATCGACAGCGACACGACCACACTCCGGCTGTTAAGGCTCCCCCGGTTGCACGGAGCCTTGAGGGGTACGCCGAGGAGCCCGGCCGCGCGCAAAGTGGTAGTGAGCTGGTGTGATCTTCATGCGTGCCGGTTGGCGTCGCGAATCCCGTGATCCGGCAGCGAAGCTCGAGAGGAACCTAGAAAGGGTATGAATCCCAGTAACTTCATCAGGCTTGGTCTCAGAAGACTCCCAGGACCCCATGGCGGAAATGACTTACGGCACTAGGTGGCATGGGCCAATTGGAGTTAGCCTGCGTCGACACGAGTGGGGACTCCTGTAAAAACACCAGGGTTCGGGAGGATGTTGATGAGGCCCAGATCGGCGGGGTCCTTGCAGGTCAATGACCGCAGGCAAGGTGCAGTTGGTGTCGCCGCGTCCCCTGTGCGGGATGACCCGCCACCCGCGAGGGTTGACGATGTCGCTGATGAAGCCGTCGATGGCGAAGCACCCTTCAAGGGTGCGATGTGGCCGAGAAGAATCCTGTTCGTCTCTTGGCGGGACCTTGCCAATCCCATGGCCGGTGGATCGGAGCTCCTCATCCATCAGTTGGCGTCCGGACTCGCCCAGCGCGGATATGACGTGTCACTTCTCTGTGGCGGTCCCGTCGAACCAAAGACCTTCTATCTGGTCTCGGGCGCAGGAGGTCAATACTCACAGTACCTTCGGGTGCCTCTTCAGTACCTGCGATCGTTTCGATCCGCCGATCTGGTCGTCGAGGTCTGCAACGGAATGCCATTCCTGGCACCCCTGTGGCGCCGTGGCCCGGTCCTCTGCCTGGTGAACCACGTTCACACAGAGCTTTGGAGTTCTCGATTCGGGCCTCTCATGGCTGCATTCGGGCGCGCCATTGAGGCAGATGTGATGCCGCGCGTTCATCGAAAGAATCTCATCGTTACGGTTTCCGAATCCTCTCGATCGTCCCTCGTAGGACTCGGGATCCCCCAGGATCGGATTCGCGTGATCCCCCAGGGCATCTCCGAGCCACCTCCGCTGGTCGAAAAGAGATGGCCGCCGAGTTTCGTTGCCGTGGGCCGACTCGTTGGATACAAGCGGATCGATCTTCTTTTGGAGATGTGGCGGTCAGTGAAACAGGAGACCGGAGGCACGCTGACCATCATTGGTGACGGACCGGATCGGGAGACGCTCGAGAGCAAGAACGCTGAGGATGTCATATTCACCGGGTTTGTGTCGGAGGCCGAGAAACACCGCCTCATGAGCGAAGCATGTGTTCTTCTTCACCCGGCATCTTGGGAGGGTTGGGGCCTCGTCATCACCGAGGCCGCAGTGAGGGGCACGCCCTCCGTGGGTTTCGATGTACCAGGCGTTCGCGACGCGGTCGTCCATGGTGAGACGGGCCTTCTGGCGTCTGATCCTGAATCGTTCAAGAGGCACTGGATTCGACTCACGAAGGAAAAAGACCTCTATCGCAAGCTCAAAGACAATGGAATGAAGCGAGCGTTGAGCTACCCGATAAAGGCGAGCGTCAGTGAGTTCGAGCTCGTCGCGGCAGAAGCCGTGCTCCGTCATTACGAACAGTCCCCGACAGGTCGCTATCGGGCGAAACTCTTCGAAGGAGATCGGTTCAAGGCTGTCGGCAGTGAGTGACGCTTCTCTACGGAGGCTCTATGAGGACTCGGCCACCCCGCTCAGCTCTGGCCTAGGACGGGCCGAACGCCAAGCGGCGATGCTTGCGGCCCTCGCGTCAGTGGCAGGACGTCGAATGAGAGTCGTCGACATTGGTTGCGGTGACGGTATGTGCACCGAGGTTGCCCTGAATGTTTGCGACGCGTCCCCGAACGCGTTGGTGGACATCGTTGGATTCGACTGGTCGTCCGCCGCCCTGAAACAGGCGCGAGCGCGTGGGGTACCGGTCGCGCGCGCTTCGGCCGATGAAAGCGGTCTACCCCTGGCAATGTCGAGTATTGACGTTGTGATCATGAGCGAACTCATCGAACATCTGGTCGACACAGACAATGCGCTCGATGAAGCTTGGCGAGTGTTGGTACCGGGAGGAACTCTTCTGCTTTCGACCCCGAATTTGGCTGCGTGGTACAACAGAGTCTTGCTCGCATGTGGCGTTCAACCCCTGTTCACTGAGGTGAGTTTGCGCGGAATTCACGGACGGCCTGGCGCAGAGGTGGTTGGTCATCTCCGAGTGTTTACCCGCCGTGCGCTGGTGGGTCTTCTCGAGTCGATCGGTTTCGTGGATGTCACGGTCAAGGGTGCGCCCTATCACGACGTCCCGCGTCCGTTTCGACCACTTGATCGCCTGTTCTGTCACATGCCGAGCATGGCATCAAATCTCCTCGTCGCGGCTCGAAAGCCCGGCTGATGACGCAAGAAATGGACCAAGAGGACGCCCAGGTGTCGACGAAACAGGACCTCAATCGATCAGTACGTTTCTTCCGAGCCTTTCGGACGGAGCAATCCGACCCGGATCACTTTTACCGACTGCTGGCTGAGGACGCCGTCGGCCAGGTGAGCTCTCATATCCCCGTGGAAGGGGCGGTTGTAATTGACGTTGGCGGTGGAGTTGGCTATTCCACAGATGCGTTCAGGGCGGCTGGTGCGCGTTGTGTCCTTGTCGAACCCGAGATCGCATCCCTCCAAGCAGGCAAGGATGGAGTCGTGACCAGAGAGGCGGCGGGCACGCCCCATTGGGTCGCCGTGGCACCGGGTCGCACGGTTTCGACCGGGTCGGTCATCGGCGACGGATACAAACTTCCGTTCCCTGACTCGCTGGCGGACATCGGTTTCTGTTCGAACGTCCTCGAACATGTCGAGAACCCACAAGCGTTCATCAGCGAGTTGGTTCGGGTGACGAAACCGGGTGGAATTATTTACATTTCCTTCACCAACTGGTACTCACCTTGGGGTGGCCACGAAACAACTCCATGGCACTATCTGGGCGGTGAGTGGTCGGCGAAGCGGTATCGACGACGTACTGGCTACGATCCGGTTCACCATTTCGGCCATAGCCTCTTCCCCGTCCACGTCGGTCCACTGTTGCGCTGGGCTCAGCGGTGGGACAAGGTCGAAGTCGTAGAAGCCATTCCTCGCTACTACCCGAGTTGGTGCAACTGGTTGGTTCGAGTGCCGGTTCTTCGAGAGGTGGCAACGTGGAACTTCTTGCTGATCTTGAGGAAGAGTCGATCGGCCGAAGATACTCCGACTCAGATGCTGAACAGAGATGCGGTCCGTTCGTTTGAAAGGACTTCGACGCCGCCCTGGAACGGGATCGAACCGAAAGTCGAGCGGTGAATCGCAACATGGGGCTCGACGAAGGTGCCGAACCTCTGAACCCGTCGTTCCGGGTTCGCGTTCTCTGGCGCCATTTACTCCGACGCGTCAAGTACCTGCTCGGGCGGGAGCCTGCCCTCTTGCCCATCTTGTTGCGTTTGACGCCGCTGGGCACCAGCAGGCGGATCACGGCGTCCACCGACCTCGTAATTGAGGGCTTTCCCCGATCGGGCAACACGTTCACCACATTTGCCGTCGAGGACTCCTCCGGGTATGCGCTCGCAATTGCGAGTCACGTACATCAGCCTTCCCAGATCAAGCGAGCGCTTGCCCGTGGCGTGCCGACGGTATTCGTGATTCGGGATCCTGTGTCTGCTCTTGCCTCTTACCTTGTCTATGACCAACGGTTCTCGGCCTCGACTGTGATTGGCGAATACTGCGAATACCATAGACAGCTTGTGCCGTACGCAGAAAGAGTTCTTGTCTGTCAATTCGAGGAAGTCACTTCGGAGATGTCATCCGTAATTGACAGGATCAATCAGAGATATTCGCTCCAAATCTCGGCGTTTAACGAGGATCCGTCAAATGTAAAGCGTGTTCTTGCCCATATTGAGCTGCGGCACAGGCTCATTCATCCTGATCTTGACCCCGCTGTGTCTGCGGCAAGCCCTCACACGAATCGGCGCGCGGTCACTGAGCAGATGCGAGAAGAACTTCTTCATCCTCGAAATGCAGTTCAGATGGCTCGGGCTCAGGAGTATTTCGAATTCTTCTGCGCGGTGGCGTCTCGGCAGAGAGAGGCGCACTCTCGAGGAGATTCCGTTGGAAAACGGTCCAACCGATCGTCCGCCGGAGAGCAGTCAGAGCACGCCGACTTCTCTGGCGCGCAGGGTTGACGCTGGGTTAGCGCCTTGGATGAACCGGGAGTATCGGACCAGTCGGAATCAGCGTTTGCGAGGCGCGAACGCAGCGTTTGCGTTCGCGCCTTTCTGCCCGGAGAGGTAGGGCGGCGATGAGTCACCAACTGTCCGTGGGGGTCATACTGGGCTGCGCTTCCGCTGCGTCGGCGAACGCGGGCGTGGTCGTCGAGAAGCTTGCAATGCGCCGCATGTCTCAATTCGATGCGCGTAAGACCACCGACATGGTTCGAAGGTTGATCCGGAGTCCGACATGGGTGCTGGGATTCAGCATGATTGCTGCTGGTCTCATATTGCAGGTCCTCGCTCTTTCGTTGGCGTCGATTTCAGTTGTCCAAGCGGTCGCGCCCACCGGAACGGTCCTACTCCTCCTGTTGTCGCATTTTGTCCTGGGCGATCGGCTTCGACGTGCTGAATACGTCGGCATCGGCGCACTTGTAGTGGCATTGGGATTGCTCTTGTTTTCGCTCGACTCGCATTCGGACCGGGCCACTGGATCAGCTCAAGTCTCGACACTGCTGGCTATCACCATCCCGACCGCATGTGCCAGCTTCGCGTGTTTCGTCTGGGCCAGTCGTGTGGGGGGATCTGTTGGGCGACGCAGAAAGGTGGGAGCACCCATCTTTGGTGTCGCAACGGGCTTGTTGTACGGATGCGCCGCCCTCGACATGAAGTCGATTTCCACACTCGTGCAACACTGGGGAGTCGGGCGAGCTCTGCCGCACATTGTGGTGGCTCCCGTGTTCTATCTGTTTCTCGCCACTACCGTTTTCGCCTTCTTGATGTTTCAAATGGCCCTGCAGCGGAGCGTCACCTCCGTGCTGGTTCCGGTCAGCAGTGTGCTCTCCACCGCTTACTTCATCATCGTGGGAGATGCTCTCTTCCATGAGCATCTCCCAAGTGCTCCACTTTCACTCTCACTGCGATTGGCGTCCTTTGCGCTCCTCGCGTTCGGGCTGTTGTGCTTGACGGTTGTCAACGAGAAACAACCGGCCGAGTTGGAAGGCGGTGTTCCGGAACATCCTGATCCTGTCGCAGATCCAGTGGGCCGGCCTCGGCGGAGTTGGCAGCCGGGTCGGGACCGTGTGACGGCTGGGTCAACGCCGACGGGCGACCAGCCAAAGAACCCTCCCGACTCAGCCAAATGATGGGAAGCCTGCGTTCGAAAGCCATCAAGTTTTCACCCCGCGGCGGCGGGGCGCAGGTCATCGTGGACAGCAGAGCGCTCTTTCCGGATTCAGATTCTGGAACAGGGCCCCTTCCGGGTGTTCATCCCGGCTCACGCCGAAAAACACCCAGCAAAAATGGCTATCGCCTGCCTCAAGTTCGCCGCGGCGAAGGCGCTAGAGTGCCGAACTTGATGGAATGTTCAGTGAGAGATGAGGCAGAGTGAAGGCGGTCGGTCAGACTCCAAGGTTTGGCCATTTGGTCCGTAAGAGCATGCGGTGCTTTTGCGTTTGCCTCAGCAACCCCTTACATGTGTTCTCTGAGGAATGATGCAGCTGAGCGGCACAGACACGAGCGAGACCGAGCAATTGGACGGGCAAGTCTCTGAACGCGCAGTGGCGTCGGCGTCGCCGGAGGGCGTACCGGAGCAGCGGGCATCGAGGTGGTGGCTGGCGGGGGCCTTTGTTCTCGCTCTCGCTGCTTTCGTCCCTGATGCGTTCGGGCGGCAAGTGTTTGACACCAAGATCGATCTGACGGTCAATCCATACAACTTTGCTCGTGAGATCCTGTATCTCTGGGCACCCAATGGTTGGTTCGGCTACTTGCGAAACCAATTTCAAGGGTCTGCGTTTCCCACCGATCCTTTTTTCATTTTGGGTCATCTCCTTACCATCCCGCCTTGGTTGGTCCAACGAGCCTGGATGGCAATCGTGGTCACGGTTGCGTTCTGGGGAATCGTCCGCCTGGCCGAAGAATTCCGAATTGGGTCATTGCGTTCGAGATTGGTTGCCGGGGCCGCCTTTGCGCTGTTGCCTACTCTGACCATGCTGGTTGGATCCGTTACCGCGGAAGCGGCGCCTGGAGTCTTGACCGCGTGGGCCACCATTCCTCTCATACGTGCCAGCCGGGGCGGATCTCCGATGCGTGGCGCTGCTCTTTCGGGGGTCGCGGTTCTCTTCATGGGGGGAACGAATGCCGCGGACACGCTCTACGCCCTCGTCATTCCTGCCCTTTTCCTGCTCACCCGCGAGTCCTCGCCGCGTAAACGCTCTCTCATCGGTTGGTGGGTAGTCTTTGTGGCCCTCGCGACGGCATGGTGGGCCATTCCCCTTTTGTTTCTCGCGAAGTACGGGTTCAATTTCCTGCCCTACGTCGAGCAGTCGGTCACGACCACGGGCACGTCGTCAGCCACTTCAGCCCTGTCAGGGTCAAGCGTCTGGACCGCCTACTTGGACGTCGCGGGTCTGGGGTGGAACCAGGCAGCAATCACCATTACGAGAGACCTGGTTGTCATTGTTGGGGCGGCGTTAATGGCGGCGACCGGTCTGTATGGCATCGCCAGTAGAGAGATACGAGAACGTCGCTTTCTCGTCGTGAGTCTCGCTGTGACCGCCGTTATAGCCCTCGCTGCGTACTGGGGTCCGGTCGGCGGCCCGTTCAGTCGATTCCTCTTGCCGATATTGAATGGATCGCTTGCACCTGTGCGAAGCGTCTACAAGATCGAGCCGGAAATTGGCCTTCTTCTCGCCCTTGGTATTGCGCATTCCCTTTACAAGGTGTCGCATTGGAAGCCTGGGCGAATTGGGCCTGTCGCTTGGCGTGTCGGCGTCGGAGTGCTCGTGATTGCGGTTCTCGCGTCGCTGGCGACTCCTTACATATTGGGGCGCGCGACAAACAATTATTCCTTTGCCAGCATTCCGTCGTACTGGTACAAGGTTGCCGATTATTTGGATCAAAACTCGCCAAGGAATACCGCGTTGGTCCTGCCGGCTTCGAGTCATGGCGAGTATGTATGGGGTTGGACTGTAGACCAACCTCTGGAGGCTCTGGCACGTTCGCCCTGGGCGAACGATCAGGCGGTTCCCTTCGGTGGGGCGGGAAGCTCGAGAATGGTGGATTCCATTGAGCTGGCGCTGCGCACGGGCACTGCGAGTCCAGGGCTCACCGCGTTGCTCTGGCGATCCGGCATCAAATACGTCGTCGTACAGAACGATGCTCTCTGGCAGCTCTCGGACTCTCCATCACCCCTGCAAGTCCATCAAGTGCTGGAGGCGTCCGGCCTTAAACGTGTCGCGCAGTTCGGACCAGGGATTGAGACGTCCGTTATCGACAGCCCTACCGCGTCACTCGTCAAGACGTCCTACAAGGTCCCGTTCCCGGCGGTCGAAATTTACGAGGCGCCACCACCCGCCGGAGAGAAGCGAGCACCACTGTCGCCAGTGACAACGCTCGCGGCCTCGTCGGCAGCGTTGGTGAGTGGCGGACCCGAAGCAATCAAACAACTACTCGACCAAGGCCTCCTCGGCGTGAACCAAGCAGCCATTCTGGCTGGGGACTGGCATGGTGGTCAGTACCACGGACCAATTTTCGCCGTCACGGACACATTGCGTCGCGAAAACACCAACTTCGGACTCGTGAACGACAACAGCTCCTATCCGCTGACCGCGACAGCTCAACTGTCGAATCTGAGCGGACTTCCGGACGCAACGGCCGTGCCGAGCCAGTTGCTGCCGTTCCCCGGTGTGCAGCATCAAACGGTCGCTGTACTGAAGGGTGCAAGCAACATCACGGCCTCCTCTACGGGCTCCGCGTTCTTTTATCTCCCTGAATACAACCCTGAGAATGTCTTCGACGGACTATCTCCCACCGGCTGGATTGCAGGCAATCCAAATGGCTCCGTTGGCGAATGGATCCAAATTAATTTTGATCACCCGTTAAATCCCCGGGGCACTCACATAAAGTTCTACTTCGGGTCCCCGCACCCGGACGTTACGGGGATCAGCGTCTCCACCAACCAGGGATCGGTCCTCGATCACGTGCGCCCGACCAGCCGCTCGCAACTCGTGAGTGTTCCGGCCGGAAACGCGAAGTACCTTCGTGTGACCTTCGTCTCTTTCAACAAATCAGACAGTCGGACCACAGGTGCAGGCATCCAGAGCATTTCGATTCCGGGCGTGCACCCCCAATTACTTCTGAAGCCACCTCAAGAATCAATCGGGTCCACCGCTGAGAACGTGGAATTTTCGTTCGCGGCGACGCCCGCTGATTATCAAGATCTTCTGCGGAGTCCCCCAGAACCAGTCTTATCGCGACAATTCAGCACTCCTCGGCGAATGTCGCTGTCCATCACTGGCCTGGCAACCCCCAGGCCAGGTGCAGCCCTCGACGCGTTGATCGGACCATCCGAAGTGGACGTGTCGGCCACCTCTACGTTCGGGAATCTGCCCCAGTTCCGTCCGCAGAATCTGGTCGACGGTGACGCGGACACCGCCTGGATCGCCACGTCATCTCATGCGAGCATCCATATGAGTTGGGCGCATCCAGTAAGTCTGTCGAGCCTGGTACTCGAAGAAGCCCGAAATTCATTTGCTTCGGCGCCCGAAGAGGTTCTCATTTCGAGTTCTGCAGGTAGTCGTTTGCTCCATGTGGGGCCATCGAGTGTGTCGACACTCAACTTCGCTCCCCTCGACACGAACAGCGTCACCCTGAGCTTCCCAAAGGTTCAAACTCGCGGGATCGTCAACGGATTCGGTCAGAAGGTCCAGGCACCATTGGGGTTGTCTGAGCTCAGCTTCCCGGCGCTCACCGCAGTCGAGGGACAGCCGCCGAATTACGCCGCAAGCTTCGTGGCGCCGTGCGGCTTCGGTCCACCGATTTATATTGACGGTATTCAGTACGAGACGAAGCTGGGGCCCGTGGATGGCGGTCCTACCCCCACGATCGGTAATCTGCTCTCCCTCAAGCCAGTGGGTCTCAGCGTGTGTGGCCGTGGGCCCTATCGTGCCAGCATTGACGAGTCGTCTGGCAGTCAGCGTGACTCGGTGACACTCAATTCTGGCACGCATGAGCTGGTGACGACGCAGTCCGGGGCGCCATTCAACATATCGTCGCTGAGCCTGAAGGAGGTGGGCGCCTCCAGCGGTGCCCGACCCAACGTCCGACACGCACGGGTCGTCGGCTGGGGTCAAGTAACTCGCCAAGTGGCCATCGGTTCTGGACCTGCTACGTACTTGGAGGTGCATCAGAACTTCGGTACAGGTTGGACTGCATCCCTTAACGGGAAATCCCTGACACCGATACGACTCGACGGCTGGCAGCAGGGCTACCTGGTACCCGCCGGCCGAGGGGGAACGGTGCAAATGACGTTCGCCCCTGAACGGACGTACTTGTTGGGCCTCGGCGTTGGGGTCTTGGGCGTGATTCTCCTCTTGTTGGTCGCGTGTGGTGTCATCGGCAAGCGTCGTGAGGTCGACCTTGAGCCAGCGCTTCCCTGGAAGAAGCAGCTGCCGTTGTGGCTCTCAATTGGAGCAGTTGCCGGTGTGGTTCTCGTCATCGGTGGACCACTCGTTTTCGCGGTCCCCGTTCTGGTCTATATCGGTGCCCGACGCCCGACCTGGTTGCCGGTGATCGCCTTTGTCGGTATGGCGGCAGCGGGAGTCATCGCGGGCCTTAACCCGGGGACTGGGGCGCTCTCCCAACTTGGTGCGTTCAGCGCTCCGGCTCAGGTCTGCGCTCTGATTGCCCTGTCAGCGGTGCTTGTGCCGGTCACCGTCCGGCGATCGCAGCCCAGAGAGCAGCCCGACCCCATTTCTGAATCGGGATCGCTGGATCCTGCCTCCTCCGAGAGTGCGCGAGGTACTCGGGAGCTCATTACCGTTGCGCACGGTGATGAGAGCGATGGCGAGACGCACTGAAGCCTGGGGCCGCTCGTCACGGGCATTGCCACTTCTGTCGTGAGCAAAAGGTCTTGCTCCGACGCTGATCTCACTTTGGGGCCGCTTGGTTAGGGCTGATTGATTGAATGGTTGGACGATCGTGTCGTGCCACTTGCTTGCGGTGGAATTTCTGTGGTGCAGCGGAACGACAGACCGGTCTAAGTGTCATGCTGCTCGAGGGCTGCCGAGGCGACTCACAGACTGGGTGCCGGCCCTTGGGGCCTGGCCTCCGTGGGATTTGGCCCCTCGGGGGGTGCGCCGGGCCGACCGGGGTGACTTGATAGGAGCCGGGTCGAGAGTGACCTCAACTCAGCCGTGTCCCCGGACGGCCGTGCGGCCCCACCCAACCAATGAGAGAAGCAGCACAATAGAGGTATCAACGGCCATTAGGAGTTCCCCAGGGACTGCCACCGAATCCCCGGCATGTTCAGGCGGCACCACCCACTTGTCCGAGGTGGCGTCGGTGAGGCGAACACCGACTGGCCCTCGGTGACGATGACGTGACCGAGGTGCACGACCCGATCGACCGGGTTGCCGAGGCGATGGTCTTATCCATCCGTGAGCCGGTCGAAGCCCGAGGGGTACAGGTTCGACGAGAGCGCACAGGATTAATTCGAAGATTCGCCCGAGCCCGTCGTCGCCATCTGCCACCGCCAACTTTTCTCGCGCCTACTAAATCTAAAGGTCTAGGTGGGCATGAAAGGGCCCATCCCGGCGCGTATCTAAAAGCCAGCGTGGGCTCGGGCCGGCACCAGGGCCTTCCGAATGATGGAGAGAACCCCCCTCTGCAAAGCCTTTCCGCACCGCGTTTGGACGTAGCGCACCGCTCCCGGTGCAGAGAAGTAGAGCTCAACACCGTCAGTTCCCCGGCATACTGCGCCATCAACATCTGTGGCGTACTTTCCGGAAGGAGTTATGTACCGAGATATGTCGACGAAATGGACGTTTTTGGACGAGCTGGCAATGGCCTTTATCACTGTGTTGATATCATCATGAGAGGTCGCCGAAGCAGCAGGTTCCGGCTGTCCGTTGGGAAGTGTGCCCGGGTTCGACCAGGGCACCGACAGGAAGTAAATGGGAGAGGAAGATACCGCTCTAAGGCCGGCAACGAGGCTCTTTATATGCTGCTCCAACATTTGAACGTAAGACAACTGGTTCAGAGAGGTCAATTGACCATTGATCAAATGCTGAAATGAATCCTCCCATCCCAGCTCTATAACGATGGCTTGTGGCCTGAACAGATGAGCGGTCTTTTCCCAGTATTCCGCTGCGTCAGCACATCTCGGATTCATCGCGGTGATCTGGCCAAGAACTTCCAAACTGTATCCAGTGATAAATCCGCATCCATTTAAAGAGGCGTTGTCAATAAGCGTCCCCCAATTCGATTGATTGAGCGACATCTGAATCCCCATCGTCAAGCCGATGGAATCACCTATAAAAAGCACGCGCTTGGGCGGGCACGTCGTGAAGAGTTTGTACGTGATGATGCCGTGAATGGGAAGGCGAATCGCGCACGCAGTACCGCCACCTTTCCACGGGTACTCAGCTTTGGTCGAGGCTTGGGTCGCAGGGCGTGTCGAGTGGGATGTCGACGCCGATGCGCCGGACGCAGGTTGAATTCCGATAAATGTGAGTGCGATAGCCAAGATGGCGAAGACTTGACGCGAACTCCCGATCCAGCGGCGGCTTTGCATGCGACCACACTATTTCAAAACGGGTTTGTGATCTCAGCGCGACCTGGACCCACCTGGAGAACTCGGTGGCAGGGAGAAGAGTAAGAACAGCGTGAAATGAACCCGATGATCGGTTCGACTTCAGGTCGGATTGCGCTGCAGCCGGTGAATCTCGGAGTTGGCGGCACCACCCAGGGCGGTGACTTGTCCGGAGTCCAAGTGCAGAAGGGAATCGTAGGGAAATAAGTACTTGGGAAATGGGTGTCCTGGATTCGGGTACGAAGATCTGCGTCGGGCCGTTCCGCGATCTTTCCAAGGTCAATGGACCTGGCGCCGGAAGGTGAGCCGAAGCTTTGGTGGACGAGAATAAGGACGGGATGAACGGGTGCATCGAACCTGTCGACAGCGAGCGAGGACATTCACCGAGGCAGCTGACCCAGCTGCAACCAAGTTCTGACGAACAACGCGCAAGTTTCCCGACACTCTGTGCGACTACACCGCCGCCGACTTTCCCAACTCCCGGACCCAGGCTCCCGACTTCATGCTCGCCTACTACATGTTCGATTCGGTCAAGTCCTGGTCTTTCAGTGACCGTCCTACCTGGACTCGAGATCATCTGGAACACGCGGGGCCAGTCACCAACTTCGCCGAAGACTTCGACTCAACGAGACAACCCCGACCCTCCTGTTTGGTTCGTGCTGGAGTCAGACAGCGATCTCCGGGCGAACAATGGTAGAGACCTGCCCCAGCTGTTCCTCTTGCTATCGGTGCTCCTCGCCTCTCCTCAGACAACTTTCAGTGTTTCGAACGGCCAGCATCCAAATGTCGATCGCTCGCCGGGTAACAGCCGGCGATCCACCAGATGCAGTCTCGTCTTTTCGGGCATCCAAAAGATCACGCGCAGAAGTAGGCATCGAATGACAGGGTCTTCATGCGCCACTTCCACAGATCGCCAGTCAGGGGACCCGCCCCGGTCTCTGCAACTAGTATTGCAATACGTGGCCAGAGTGGTTCGGGGCCCCGATTCCAAATCCTCCATCTGGGTTCTAGAACCTGCCGCGCCAGACGACTCCGTTTCCAGTGCCCACTGACCGACGCCCCACCGGGCTAACGACTTCGCCACTCCGGGTGAAATACCGGGCACGTCGACCCGAGCTAGTGGCCAGCTGCCCGCGTAGTACCGTCCTGCTGGTCGCAGGCTGTATTGGCGATCTAGTATGCCTGCCCGCACCCGAGGAGATTTCTGACGGAAGTGACGGAAGTGACTGAAGTGGCGGAAGTGACGGAAGTGACGGAAGTCGAACTTGGCGAACCCGAAGGGGTTGCATCGGGCCGCTGGCTCGACAGGGTCATGCGGGCAGCACCGTACGCTGCGGTCTGGCTGGTGCTCATTGTGCCGACAGTGCGAACCATGGCTCGTGGCTGGCGCCCAGTCGGCGACAACGGCACGATCGCGCTGCAGTCGTGGAACACGTTCAGCCTGCACGCGCCGCTCGTGGGTCAGGGAACCGGGGCCGCCAACGGACTCGGTGGCGCGCAGTCCGTCGGCAATCCCGGTCCTCTTGAGTACTGGCTCTTAGCGCCGTTCGTACATATCGACCCTGGCCAGGGAGCACTCATCGGTTCTGCGCTGCTTTGC
>Ga0302324_100010478_pt1 | contig 19182 bp, 19 predicted proteins | sample Palsa_T0_1_FD_201949 | JGI IMG/M metagenome (GOLD analysis project Ga0302324, IMG submission 201949) | Peat permafrost microbial communities from Stordalen Mire near Abisko, Sweden - Palsa_T0_1 | ecosystem: Environmental > Terrestrial > Soil > Palsa > Peat permafrost | place: Sweden: Abisko...
TGGTGCGCAGGCTCGCGCCGCTCGGCTTCCAGTTCACGCTCGACGGCTTTGGCCGCGGCATCTCCTCCTTCGCGTATCTAAAATCCCTCGATGTCACCAACGTCAAGATCGATCACGCCGCCATCGCCCAGGGCGCCGGTGATGATGTAAGTGAGACGCTGCTGCGCTCCCTGCACCAGATCAATAACGTACTGGGCAAATCGACCATCATTCAGGGGGTAAGCTCGGCGGAGCTGCTGAAGCGCCTTGCTGCCGCGAGGGTCGACTACGCGCAGGGCCCCGCGGTGGCCCCCGCGGCACTGCTGGAAGAGACGCGGCTGCGCGCCTGAAGGGGCGCCGGCAAGGGCCGCACGCGCTATAGTTAATCTTTCACGCACCACCACGGCGGCCGGCCCATGTTGGCATTCTCCGAGGCGTGCGAACGCAACAAGGATCCCATCCTGCAGGTTCTGCGCGGCGCCTTCGCCCGCGCGCGCCACGTTCTTGAAATCGGCAGTGGCACGGGCCAGCACGCAGTGTATTTCGCGCGCCGCCTGCCGCATCTTCGCTGGCAGCCGAGCGATACCGCAGAGCACCTCGATGCGCTGCGCGCGCGCATCGTGGAGGAAGGCACTCCGAATCTCGCCCTGCCACTGCTGCTCGACGTGCGCGCCCACCCTTGGCCGATTGCCGACGCGGACGCCGTATTTAGCGCCAATACCCTCCACATCATGTCCTGGCAGGCGGCACAGGAGTTCTTCTCGGGCATGGGACGGCTTCTCAGTCCCGGTGGAGTTTTGGGCGTCTATGGACCTTTTCGCTACGCCGGGCGATATACCAGTGAGAGCAACGCGATCTTTGACCGCTATCTGGGGGAACGGGATCCAGCGAGCGGAATCCGCGACTTCGAGGCAGTGGATGAGCTCGCGCGCAAAGAGGGTCTTGAGCTTGACAGCGACAACGACATGCCGGCGAACAACCGCACTCTGGTGTGGCGGCGATCATAGATCGCATTGACGCGACGGGGGCACGCGCCCGCGCATTATGTCGCCACTCAGCCCCATTCTGCTCGGCGCCATAGCCTGCCTGTTGGCGGCGGCGCTGGTTCTTTGGTACCGCCAGGGCCAATCCATGCGCCATCCGCAAGAGCTCCTGCGGGCGCGCACGCGCGAGCTCTCGGAACTGTCTACACACCTGCTGAACTTTGCCGAGCAGGAGCGCTCGGAGCTGGCACACAATCTGCATGACGAACTCGGCGGACTCCTGACCGCGGCTAAAATGGACTTGTCGTGGTTGCAATCGCGCATGGGCGAGCCGCCGGATGAACGGCGGCTCGCCCAACTTGGTGAGGTCCTCGATCAGGCGATGGGGGTTAAACGCCGCCTGGTCGAGCATCTGCGTCCGTCGCTCCTCGATCACTTCGGCCTTGCAACGGCGCTGCGCGCACACGTCGAGTCGAGCTGCGCCCAGGCCAATCTCCAATTCCATGGCGTGGTCGACAATGAACTCGGGCCGGTGCCAAAAGAGGTCGCAATCGCACTGTTCCGTGTCGTACAGGAGGGCATGGCCAACATCATTCGCCACGCCGCGGCGCACAGCGTGCGCCTCGAGTTCGGCGGCGATGCGCGCAATTACTTGCTCAAGTTCTCGGATGACGGGCGCGGTTTTGATCTTGGCGACGGCGGCTTTCGCTGGTCGCATGGCCTTACTGGCATGCGCCATCGCATCGAGGCGTTGCACGGCCGCTTCATGCTGCGCTCCGAGCCCGGGCATGGGACGCAGATTGAGGTGGAGGTGCCACGCGCGGCAGCGTTGCAGGGCAGCGCGGCGCGGGTCGCCTAACTTAGCCCCAGGTGGCGCGCGTTAGTGTTCTTGGCGGCGCGGCGCCCACTTCGATTGGCCGTTCGCGACGAGGCCTTTGAGCTGCGAGATGTCGCGCATCTTGTCGAGAAAATAATCGGCGCCGGCCGCAAAGCAGTGCTCGCGCACGAAATCCGATGCGTAGTTCGTGAGCACGATGATGAGCGGCTGCGCCTCAGGCGGGTAAAGCTGGCGCGCATTACGCACCACGGCGACCCCGTTGCCTTCGGCAAGCTCAATGTCGACGACCAGCACGTCAAACACGTCCTCTTTGAGGCGCGAGATCGCCTCGGACTGCGTCGCCGCCTGTGCCGCAACCGAGATGCTGCCCGGCTCGGACAGGAGGTCAACCAAGCGGCGGCTTAAAACCTCGGAGTCCTCAATCAGCAGGATGCGGCGCTCCACCGGAGAGGTGGCGTTGACCGGTGCAAGTGTCTCTTGCGGGCTCATCGAGGTCATTGCACCAGTTGGTTCTTGATCGCGTAGTAAGTCATGTCGGCGTTGCTTTTCATGCCCATCTTTTCAAGGATGCGCGTGCGATAGGTGCTGACCGTTTTTACGCTTAAGAAGAGCGCCTGGCCGATCTCAGTGACGCTCTGGCCTTCGGCGAGTTTGCAGAAAATCTGAAATTCGCGTTCGGAGAGCGCCGAATGCGGCGGCTCAGAGCCTGTCGGGCCCTGCATCCCGTTGACCAGTACTTCGGCGAGCTCGGGGCTCACGTAACGACCGCCGCGCACCGCGGCGCGGATCGCGCGACAGAGCTCATCCGGCGGCGCCGTTTTACTGACGAAGCCGCTCGCGCCAGCGCGCAGGACGTTAAGACCGTACTGCTTCTCGGGAAAAGCTGACAACACCAGTGTTGCGACGCTCTCGTGGTGCGTCCTGATGCGCCTGAGGACATCAAGTCCCGACATGTCGGGCAGCGATAGGTCAAGCAGGAGCACATCGCTCGGCTTGGTGCGCAGCATCTCGAGCGCATCGCGCCCGGTGGCGGCATCGCCGACCCAAGCGAAGTCCGGCTGTGACTCAATGATCTGCTTAAGCCCGATGCGTACGAGTTCATGATCATCGACGACTGCAACACGAGTGGACGGCATAGGTTTGTTCAGCCTATATCAGATGTGCGGTCCGCCAAATCACAGACATTAGCGGAGCCATGAGGAATTTGGCAGCGCAGGCGGGGTGCGCCGCACCGAGAAAAAGGCGCAATAGCGCGTAGGACTTTTCCGACAAAAGCCCTAGCGCGTTGGCGCGAGCGGATCGGTTCCGTGAGCGACGTCACGTGCACCCTCGCCTGTAGACGTCTCGAATATTTCCTCCTCGCCGGCCAAGCTTTCCTTTCCGTTGTATCCCTCAAGGCGATTGTAGAGAGTCTTCAGGCTCACCCCGAGGATTTGCGCAGCCTTGCGTTTCACCTGGCCGCAGTAAGCCAGCGTCGCCATCGTGACGCGTCGCTCCACCTCCGCAAGGGGTGTGCCGACATGGATGGTGATGACCGACCCTTCGTCAGCCTTGGGAGCCTGCGCGCTCAAGGTAATGTCGCCCTCGACCACCTCATCGGCCATGATGTACGCGCGCTGCACGTAGTTGCGCAGCTCCCGCACGTTGCCCGGCCAGTGATGCTGACACAGGCGCACGAGCGCATCGCGCGAAAACGATTTGTGAGTGCCTTCGGCGGCGTTCTGCTCTTCGAGAAAAAAGAATGCCAGCTGCTCAATATCCGCCCCGCGCTCGCGCAGAGGGGGCAGATGGATGGGGAACACGTTTAGACGATGGTAGAGATCCTCGCGCAGCTTGCCCTCGCCCACGGCTTTCTCCGGATCGCGATTCGTCGCGGCGATCACGCGCACATCGGTGCCGATCTGTGAGGTGCCACCGACGCGCGTGAACTGGCCGGTCTCGAGCACGCGCAGCAACTTAACTTGCAGCTCCATCGGCATTTCGGTGACTTCATCGAGAAAGATGCTGCCGCCGTTGGCACGTTCAAAAAACCCTTTGTGCTGCCGGTCAGCGCCGGTGAAGCTGCCGCGCTCGTGCCCGAAGAGCTCGGTCTCGATGAGCTGCGGCGCGACGGCGCCGCAATTGAGCGGCAGGAAAGGCGCGTCGCGGCGCCGACTGAGTTCATGAACGGTGTGCGCGGCGAGCTCTTTGCCGGTGCCGCTCTCGCCGATTAAAAACACGGTCGCGGAGGTCGGCGCGACGCGGCTCAGCTGGTCGTAGAGCGCCTGCATGCGCGGCGAGCTGCCATGGATGCGGCCGAAGCGCCCGAGCTTGCGCAGCTCCTCGCGCAGCGCGCCGATCTCGTGCTGCAGGGCGCTCGTTTTCTTAGCGCGCCGCAGCACCGCCTGCACACGCTCAACTTCGGCCGGCTTCACGAGGTAGTCGCTGGCTCCCGCGCGCAGCGCCGCGACGGCGCTGTCCACGGTGGCGTGCCCTGTGATCACAATGACCTCGGTCGACTCCGGATCTTCAAGCTCGCTCACGAGATCGATACCCTGACCGTCGGGCAGGCGCAGATCGGTGAGCAGGGCATCGGGGCGCTGCTTGCCGAGCTCAATGCGCGCCTCGCGCAGACAGCTCGCGCGCGCGACCGTGAACCCTTCCATGCGAGCAAGCTCCTGGAACCAGTCCAGGATGTCTGCATCGTCATCAACGATTAGCGCGTGTGCCATTCCGCTTCCACAGATCCTTACGCCATCCGTGGCGAACCCGACGCCGGCGTTCGCGCGCGGACGGTTGTCCAACCCGTCAGGAGCCCGGTTTCTCGCCCGGGGGTTCGCACGCCGGCCTCCGCTCGGTTTGGGACGCCCACGTGAATCGCAAGGGTACCATGAGCCGCCCGACAGCCATGGGCAAGGCCCTTGGCGGGCGCAAGGAGCCCGATGCGGGCAGTTTTTGTAAAGACGTGAAGCTTTTACACGCGCGAAGCGTTGGGCGGCCCGACCGCGTACTCCAGACGCAAGGACTCGATCTGCTGCAGGCGCTGCTGGATGCGGCTCGCCTGGCCTGCCACCCTGCGCAGGATTCGGCGCGCGAGATACCCCTTGAGCGCCTCTTCGTAGCGGTTCAAGACCCACCGCTGCTGTTGCTGCCATTCCTCAAGAACGAGTGCCTCGGTGGAACCGAGCAGCAACGCCTTGCCCGCCAGCCAAACCCAATGCAAGGCCCAGGAACCCGCAGCGTTGCCGGTCACCGGTTCGCCGCCGAGCATGAGGACCAGCGCCTGTAGCTCATCGGCATATCGACCCCATTCATCGCTGCGGTGGCGCAGCACCGAACGCAACTGCGACGCGCCGCGCGTCTGTGCGCAGCCCCGACAGAAGGCTTCCGCGCGACGGCAGCTCGCGATCAGGCGGTTCAGGGTGCGAATGGTTTCTCGGGCACGCATGAGATTTTCCAGGTTTAATGTTTACTGCGTGTTGCTTCGCACAAAACGTGCCCGCTGCACAAAATCGATAGCTGCCACGCGCGTTGCAAATGAGCTCCAACGCTCCACGTGGGCTCTCGTTGGGTCAGCCCTTTTTTTGCGCGCCGCTCTAACTTAAGTCGCGGCTGCGTGCACGGGGCCGTCGCTGACAGAGGCGGCCGGACGCGGGCCCGATAGGTTGCGCAGCAGCGACACCAAGCTGTCGATGTCGAGCGGCTTGGGTACGTGCACATCGAAACCAGCCTCACGCGCGGCGGCAGCATCCTGGCTCGAGGCAAATCCGGTGAGCGCCACCGCGAGGATTCGATTGTTTGCAGCCCGCAGCCGACGCATGAGCGAATAGCCGTCTTCCTCGGGCATGCCGATATCGCTGATTACGAGATCAAAGCGCGCATCCCGCGCACTGAGCGCCTCGTAGGCCGAGGCCGCTGAGTCACTCGCGGCGACCTGCGCGCCTTCGAGGCGTAGCAACTCGCTCACGACGGCGCGCACGTCCGGCTCGTCGTCCACGACCAGGATGCGAAGTTCGCTCAGACGTCGCAGTGCCTGCGCATCGCGCACTGCCACATCATTGCCGACAGCAGCAGCGCTCGCGGCGGGCAGAGTGACGATCACCGTAGTGCCACAATCGACGCCCTCGCTCGCAACACGCAGCGTGCCGCCATGCCTTGCGACGATCTCGCGCACGAGCACAAGCCCGATGCCAAGCCCCTGGATATAACCGGAGCGCGCGCATTCCTGCTCCGCTGAGCGGTCGAACAGATGCGCCAACACCTGTGGGGAGATGCCTTGCCCGGTGTCGGCGATGCCAAGCTCGAGGTTTGCGCCCTCGCGGCGCAGCCAGATGCGCACCTTGCCGCCGCGCGGCGTGAACTTGAGGGCGTTGGCGAGTAAATGGGCGATGACCTGACGCAGCCGCTCCGCATCACCCCGCATGTCGCCGCAGGTTGCCGCAAGGTCCGCCGTGATCGCGATGTCCTTGGCCTGCGCCGCGCGGCTTGCCCCTTCCAGCGCGGTCGCAGCGACGCTGGCAAGCTTCGTGGGGCGCGCGTCGATCGTGAATTTACCCGTGCCCATGCGTCCCAGGTCGAGTAGATCATTGACGATGCCAAGTTGCGAGCGGCCACCCTGCGCCACACGCGCCGTGAGCGCTTGGATCTCCGGATCAGCGCCGCGCTTCATTGCGAGAATCCGGTTCCAGCCCAGCATCGAGTTCAGCGGTGAGCGCAACTCGTGCGAGACACGCGACAGGAAGTCGAGATTGGCGCGATTGGTTGCGATCGCACTCGCACGCAGTTCGCTTTCGCGCTGCGCAACCGAGCGCAACTCCTGCATCAGCCGGTGTTCGGCCGTGACGTCGGTCGCCACCAGCACGAACTCCGGCACCGCCGAGCCGGCTGTGGCTTTCGCCAGCAATTCAGGCAGCGCGGCGCGCCCGCGCAGCGCGACGAACTGGAGCGTGCCGCATGGCCATACGGCACGCACGGTGAGCTCGAGCGGCACCCCGTCGGCGAGCGCCGCCGTGAGCGCGTGCGCAAACGCCGCGCGATCTTCCTCGTGAACACGCGCTTCAATATCATGGCGGCTGAGGATGGCATCGGGGGGCCAGCCGAAATGTGCCTTGAAGTGTGCATTGGCAGTGACTCTGTGGCGGTTCGAAATGATTCGGCAGAAGCCGATGCAGCCTGCGCCGAGGACCACTTCGAGTTCATCCTTGGCGCGCGTGAGCACGGCGCGCGCACGGCGTTCGTGACGCAGCGCCGTCCGCAGGCGGGTGGCCTCGGAACTCGTATGTTCGTCATGAATTGTACTCATGTCGTCACGCAAGCTTTGGCGTGCGAGTCCGGGGTGTTTCTTACAAGGTTTTGCAAGTTCTCCGTACCAATGGGGAGAGTGTGTCGCATCCGTTGCATAGATGAAGTTGAGGGCCGTTAAAGCAGGATTTCCCGATGTTCAATGCACTAATGGGCTTACGCCTCAAACAGCAGCTGGCGCTTACACCAAGATTGCAGCAGTCCGTTAAGTTGTTGCAGCTGTCAGCACTGGATTGCGTGCAAGAATTGAACCAAGCAATGGCCCTCAATCCATTTCTCGAGGAGATCAGCGACGCTTCCGAGGATGGCCCCGCGGATGAGTCCCTCGATGACTGCATCGATGACTGCATCGATCGCGACTTTGATGGCCCGGATGTTTATTCCTCCACCGGCACGGGCGACTTGCCCGACTGGACCGAGTGGACCGCCCAGCCCTCCTCGCTCCACGACTCCCTGAAAGAGCAACTCCTGCTGCTCGGACTTTGCGAGCGCGACTATGCGCTTGCCAATCTCATCGTCGAGGCGCTCGATGAGGACGGCTTTCTGCGCCAGCCGCTCGACAAGCTGCTTGCGGACGATGTGGATGTGGCTCCCGAGGAGCTCGAGACGGCCCTGCGCATCGTTCAGACTCTGGAGCCCAGTGGCATCGCGGCTCGCGATTTGGGTGAATGCCTGTCGCTGCAGTTGCTGGCGCTCGACTCTTCGCTCCCCGGGCATTCGCTTGCAATGGAAATCACGCGCGACAAACTGAGCCTGATGGCGGCCCGCGACCATGCGCCGCTGCGTGCGGCGCTGCGCTGCACGGAAGCGCAGCTGCAAGTCGCATTTGACCTCATCCGCAGTCTCGACCCGCGTCCCGGCTCCAAGGTGGGCAGCTTCGAGCCGCGCGCCCTCGTTCCTGATGTCATCGTGCGCAAGGACAAAAAGCGCTGGGTCGTGAGCATCAATGCTGCCATTTACCCGCGCATTCGTGTCAACCAGCAGTATGCCGACTGTCTGCGCCGCGCACGCGACGCCGACAGCGCCCCCCTCGCCCAGCACCTGCAGGAAGCGCGCTGGCTGGTGCGCAACCTTGAGCAGCGTTTTCTCACCATCCAGCGAGTAGCCGAGGCGGTGGTTGCCCGACAACGCAATTTTTTCGAATACGGGGATCTTGCGATGCGGCCGCTCACGCTGCGCGAGATCGCGACCGAACTTGAGCTGCATGAATCGACCGTGTCGCGCGCCACAAGCCATAAGTACATGGCCACCCCGCAGGGCGTGATCTCCTTCAAGCGCTTCTTCTCACGTCAACTCGCTACCGCGAGTGGTGGCTCGTGTTCCGCGACCGCGATCCGCGCGCTGATGCGCGAGTTCATCGCCGCCGAGGACCGCAGCCACCCGCTCTCGGACGTGCAGCTTACCGAGCTTCTGACTGACCGCGGCGTGAAGGTCGCACGGCGCACCGTCACCAAGTATCGCCGCTCGATGCAGCTGCCGGCGGTTGAAGCCCGCCGCGCCTAAGCCCTAGCGAGCCGCTTGCCTGTAGGAATTCTCCTACACCCAGTTCGGAACACCTGCGCTCTGCACGGCCAAGCGGCCGACTGTTGCGCCCTCTGGCCGACGGTATCTTGCCGTCCACCCTAGTGAAGCCAGAACGGAGCACACACCAATGGTTGCCGACGAGATGGTCGCTCTCATGCCGCAAATGCATAACTTCGCACGCTCGCTATGCCGCGATGGTGTACGTGCAGCTGATCTTGTGCAAGAAGCCCTGCTGCGGGCGCTGAGCAATGTGGAGCGCTTCCAGCCCGGCACGAATTTGAAGGCATGGCTCTTCACGATCCTGCGCAACGAGCACTACTCGCAGCTGCGTCGCCAGAAGTTTGAGGCCGTCGGCATGGACACCTCGACCTTGCCCGAGCCCAGTGTGCCTCCGGATCATGACGGCGAGATTGAACTGCGCGAGCTCAACAGCGCGCTCTCCAACCTGCCGACCGGGCAGCGCACCGCGCTGCTGCTCGTGAGCGCCAGCGGGCTCTCCTACGAAGAGGCGGCGAGTATCTGCGGTTGTGCGGTCGGCACCATCAAGAGCCGTGTCGCACGAGCGCGCGAGATGCTGGTCGAGCTGCTGGGCGGCACCAAGCAAACCCCGAAGCGCGCAGCTCGCACTCAATCGCGCGCGGCGAGAGTCTCAAGAGCCGTGCCCGCGACGCGGCACGTCTTCCATTCGTCCTTCAGCAGCGCTCCGAGCTTCAGATAAAAGGCGATCGCCTCGACGTTCCAGTCGAGCACCGCCCATTCGAGCCGGCCACAGCCGCGCTCGAGGGCGTGTGCTGCGAGCCATTTTAAGAGCTGCTTACCGATGCCGCGTCCGCGCGCAGCGGGGCGCACGAAGAGGTCCTCGAGGTACAGCCCCGGGCGACCCAGAAACGTGGAAAACGAAAAAAAATACAGCGCGAAGCCCACCGGCTCGCCCTCGAGGCAGGCGAGTACAACTTGCGCATAGCGCCGCGCCCCAAATAGCGCCTCCCTGAGAAGCTCCTCGGTCGCGACCACTTCGTGCGTCAGGCGCTCGAACAGCGCAAGCTCACGAATGAAGCTCAAAATGAGCGGCACCTCGTCCTCTTCAGCCGCCCGCACGCTCACCTTCGTCCTCATGCCGCGCCTACCCTGTACTCTGCAGTCCCTGCGCGATCCCGCCGATGCTTGCAAGCAGCGCCTCAAATAAATCCCGATCCGCGCGCTCGCCCGTACGCCAGCGCCGCAGCAGGTCAACCTGCATGAGATTCATGGGATCCACGTAGGGGTTGCGCAGCTGCAGCGCCCGCTGCAGCGTCGGATCGGTATCGAGCAGCGCCTTGCAGTCTTTGACTGCGAGCACGGCGTCGCGTGCGGCTGCATATTCGCGGCGGATCTCCGCAAAGAAACGGTGCAGTGGCACGGGGGCGAGCACGTTATACGCATGCGCAATCTCAAGATCCGCGCGCGCCAGCATCGCCTCGATGTCATCAATCAGGTTGCGCAGGAAGAACCAGTTCGCATACCCCGCGCGCAGCGTCGCAAGACCAGCGCGCTCAATGGCCGCACGCAGACCCGCTCCTGCCCCGTACCAGCCGGGCAACATGTGCCGCGCCTGCGTCCAGGCGAACACCCACGGCATGGGGCGCAGCGCATCGAGGCCCTCAAGATCGGCGCGCCTCACGGGCCGCGCGGCGATCTGCATGCGCTCGATCACATCGATGGGCGTGACATGGCGAAAGTAATCGTAAAAGGCGGGCTCGCCGTGCACGAGTCGCCGGTAGGCACTGCGGCTCGCCTCGGCCATGACGGCGAGCATCGCGAGCGCCTGTGCATCATCGCTCGGCAGCGTGCCGGCGCGTGCCGCCGCCGTACACAGCGACAGCGCGTTGAAGGCGCGCTCCATGGTGCGCATGGCGATAGGCCGCAGCCCGTAGCTTTGCTGCACTCCCTCGCCCTGCTCAGTCAGGCGCAGCACACCGTTGGCGGCTTCAGCCGGCGCAGAGCGCACCAGCGCATCGATGCGGCCGCCGCCGCGCGCGATGCTGCCGCCGCGCCCGTGGAAGATGATGTGGCTTTCGTGCTCCGCGGCCAGCACTTGCGCCAGCTTGCGCTGCGCCTCATGGATGGCAAAGCGCGAGGCGCACGGACCCGCTTCCTTGTTGCTGTCGGAGTAGCCGAGGACCACGCACTGTCTGCGGCCACGCGCCTCGAGATGCCGCCGGTACGCTGCATCGTTCAGCAGCTCGCGCATGGTGTGCGCGCAGTGCTCAAGAGAGTCCATCGACTCAAACATGGGCGCGAAATCGAGCGCGACCTCGCCGGTGCGCTTGTCGTAGGCCTCGGCCCAGCGCGCGAGGAGGAGCGCAGCAAGCACATCATCCGCTCCGGCTGCGCCGCTCACGATGAAGTAGCCGACCGCCTGCGGCCCGTAGCGATGGCGGCCCTGCATGACGGCGTCAAACACCGACAGGCTGCGCTTGCCGAGCGCATCGAACTCGGCGCGCGGCCCCACGTCGCCTTCCAGCGCGGCGTGCAGGAGCGAGCGGCGCTCCTCGCGCGGGCGCGCTCCCCAGTGCGGATCATCAAGCCCGCGCGCGAGCATCTGATGGTGCAGGCTCGAGTGCTGGCGCACGTCGAGCGTGGCGACGTGAAAGCCGAAGGTATCGATCCGCCGCAGCAGCCGCCGCACGAAGAAAAGCCCCGCATGCGCGCCCTTGTTGGCGAGCAGGCTGTCGCCGATCAGTTGGATGTCGGCGCGAAACTGCCGCGGCTCCTCGTACCCGTTCGCGCGCCCGGCATAGGTGTGGCGCAGGCGCTCGCCCACCTGCGCAAGAAAGACACGGTAGGGCATGCGGTCGTGGCGCGATGAGACACTGACGCGCGCACCCGGCAGCAGCGTCATGTACTCCTCGATGCGCGCGCTTAGCGCCGGCGAGACGCTGATGCGGCTCGCGCTCTGCGAGAGCTGCTGCACGAGCGTCTGACACTCGGCAAAGTAGGCGTTCACGATCACTTGCTGCTGCCGCGCGAGCGTCTCGCGCAAGCTCTTGGCGTTCACGTCCGGGTTGCCGTCCATGTCGCCGCCTACCCAGGAGCCGAAGCGAATGATCGTGGGCAGCTCGAGCGACTCGGCCGGCACGCCGTAGAGCTTCTCGAGCGCCTGACTGATCTCATCGTAGAACGCCGGCACCACGCGGTAGAGGATCTCCACGAGGTAGAAGAGCACGTGCTCGCGCTCGTCCGCTACGGTCAGCTTCTCGCGCGGATGATCCTCCGTCTGCCACGCGGCGGTAAGCTCGGTGCGCAGCCGCCCTGCGATGCTGCGCATCTCGTTCGGCGCAAGCGTCGGATCAAGCCGATCGAGCAGCAGCTGTGTGATGCGCTGTTGCTTGCGCAACATCGTCTGGCGTGTCGACTCCGTCGGGTGCGCCATGAACACCGGCTCGATGCGCAAGGTGCCGATGAGTGAGAGCACCTCGTCGAGGCTGGCGCCGCGCGCCTTCAACGTGATGAGCGCATCCTCAACACCGCCGGGCTGCGGTCGGGTGCTCTCCTTAAGAAAGTACTGCCGCCGGCGGCGGATGCGATGCACTTTCTCGGCAATGTTGACTACCTGGAACCAGGCCGTGAACGCACGCACAAGATCGCGCGCCGCCGCTGGCGGTCGTCCCTGCACGTGCGCGGCAAGGTCGGCTCCAGCCTGCGGGTCCCCGTCGCGGCGGCGAATGGCGCACACCCGGTCCTCCTCGACGAGGTCGAGGAGTGCAGCGCCACCCTGCTCGCGCAGGATCTCGCCGACGAGTGCGCCCAGGGCGTGCACGTCCTCGCGCAATGCCGCGTGCTGCGGTGGAAAGAGGATCTCGCTGCGGTTCATAGTGAGCGCGCGATTCTAGCGCGAAGCCGCCCGCGCGCGCGCGCAGCGCGCTGGCACGGATCAAATGGCCGTGCGGCAAGTGCCTACAGTGCGAGCTGCTTGCGGAAGTAGGCGATCGTCGGCTCGAGCCCATCGTCGAGTTTGATCGTGGGCTGCCAGCCGAGGAGTGATTTCGCCTTGGTGATATCGGGTTGGCGCTGCCGTGGATCATCGTCCGGCAGCGGCCTGAAGACGATCTTCGAGCGGCCGCCGACGCGGTGCAGAATCTTCTCCGCAAGCTCGAGAATCGTGAATTCGTCGGGGTTGCCCACATTGATCGGGCCTACGACCTCGGGCGGCGAGTCCATCATCAGTACAAAGGCGCGCACCAGATCATCCACATAGCAGAAACTGCGCGTCTGCTGACCGTCGCCGAAGATGGTGATGTCCTTACCCTGCAGCGCCTGCACGATGAGATTGGACACCACGCGACCATCATGCGCGTCCATGCGCGGGCCGTAAGTGTTGAAAATGCGCAGCACCTTGATCTCCAGCAGATGCTGGCGGTGGTAATCGAAGAACAGCGTTTCCGCGCAGCGCTTGCCCTCGTCATAGCAGGCGCGAATGCCGATCGGATTGACATTGCCCCAGTACTCCTCCTCCTGCGGATGCGAGGCGGGATCGCCGTACACCTCGCTGGTGGAGGCTTGCAGAATGCGCGCGCCGAGGCGCTTGGCAAGCCCCAGCATGTTGATGGCGCCGTGGATGCTCGTCTTAGTGGTCTGCACCGGATTGCGCTGGTAATGCACCGGCGATGCGGGACAGGCGAGGTTGTAAATCTGGCGCGCCTCGACGTAGAGCGGCCAGGTCACATCGTGACGCATGAACTCGAACTTATCGAGCGCGAGCAGGTGACGGATGTTGGCCTTCGAGCCGGTGTAGAGGTTGTCGACGCACAGCACGTCGTGGCCTTGCTCCGTGAGGCGATCGCAAAGATGCGAACCTAAGAAGCCGGCACCGCCGGTCACCATGATGGTTTCGTGCATGCAGAGACCTGCGTGTGTGACGATGCCGGACCGCGCCGGCATTACCCCGGGAACACTTCAATCGAGTGTACTGGAGTTGGCGCGCGCCCGGCCGCGCGCAAGCACCGCCAAGTGAGGTGCGTCACAGTGCTGTGCTGCAAAACGGACGTACGTTTCGCTTAGCGCTTCAATCCCACGCGTTGGCGCGGGCCGCAAAGTCCGCGCGGTGCTTGTGCCGCACGACGCAGAAGCGCTGACCGGTCGGCGCCTCCATCACGCACCAGTCGCGCACCATACCCACCTGCTTGGCGCCGAGCTTTGTGAGGCGCGCCACCTCGGCGGCGATGTTGTCGGTTTCGATGTCCAAGTGCACACGACTGGGGTGCTCGACCTGCTGGACTTCAATGTCCAAGCCGTCGGCTCCGCTATCGAAGCTGCGGTACTTGCGGTCGGCCGGATCCGCCGCCGGCGGCCGCAGTGCAAGGCCGAGTGCCGCGCTCCAAAATTGCGCCGCGGCATCCAGATCGGCGTCCTGACAATCAATAATAAAGCCCGATAACCGACTTTTGTGCACGTGGTGAGCCTTCAATAGCAGCAAACGGCAGCGCAACTAGCCCGCAAGCAGTATGGCCTCGGCGTGCTCCAGCGCCTCGGCCGGACCATAGATGACGACGATGTCGCCATCGCGCAGGCGCGCCAGGCCATCGGGCGCGCGGCCTAATATGCCCTGCCTGCGAATGCCGGTAAATGTCACGTTCGCGCCGCGCGCGCGTGCCTCATCGATGGTGTGGCCGATCGCCCAGGCCTGCGGCGGCAACACGACCGACTTCACTTCCTCCGCAAGCTCATGGGTCTCATCGATCGGATGCTCGCCGTCGCGGCTGACAATATTGCGCAGGATGGCGTAGCGGCTACTTCTGATCTGCCCGATGGTACGCACGACGCGTGACATTGGCATGCGCAGCAGCATCAGCACCTGCGATACGAGCATCAGGCTCGCCTCGAAAGTCTCGGGCACGACCTCGGTGGCGCCAGCCTCGCGCAGCTCCGTAAGCCGCGCATCATCGGGCGTGCGCACGAGCACCGGCACGTCGGCGCGCAGCCGCCGGATGCAGCGCACGATACCGAGTGCGGTCGAGGGCTCGGAAAAGCTCACGACGACGGCGCTAGCGTTCTCAAGCCCCGCAGCAACCAGCATGTCCTCATCGGCCGAATCGCCGAAGAGCACCGGATCGCCCGTTTGTCGCGCGGCGCGAATACGCGCCGGATCAAGGTCCAGCGCGATGAACTCAAAACCCTGCGACTCGAGCACGCGCGCGACGTTCTGCCCGACGCGCCCAAAGCCGCAGAGAATCACGTGCTCGCGCGCGGCGATCTCGCCGGTCGAAGCCGCTTCACGCTCGATGGCCGTCGCCGGCGGGCCGCGTTCGCGCAGCAAAAATCGCGCGATGCGTTTGTTGTTGCTGAGGATGAGCGGACTCAACACCATCGACAGCACGATTGCAACCAACAGCGGCTCGCCCCAGCGCGGCTCGACGAGGTTGCCGCGCAGTGCGATGGTCAGCAATGCAATGCCGAACTCACCGCCGATGGACATCACGACACCCGTGCGCACCGCTTTGAAGGCGGAAGCAACGTAGGCGCGCGTGACGAGCGCGGCAAGCGCGCCCTTCAGCACGATGAGTCCGAGCAAGAGCAGCGACACGGCCACGAACTCATCGACGAGCAGTCGTACATCGAGCAGCATGCCGACGGATATGAAGAAAAGGCCCAGCAGAATGTCGCGAAACGGTCGAATCACCACTTCGATCTGATGGCGATACTCGGTCTCCGCCACCATCATGCCGGCGAGAAACGCGCCCAATGCGAGCGACAGGCCCGCAAGATAGGACGTCCACGCCGCCGCAAGAACCACGAAGAGCACTGCGAGCGTAAAGAGCTCACGCAGACGCGAGTGGGCGATCACGTGGAACAGCGGCCGCAGCAGCCAGCGTCCCGCGGCGAGCACGGCAATGAGCGCGAGCGCCCCGCCCGAGAGAAACACGAGCACGCCCAGCAGGGAGAACTCGAGGGTGCTGCTGCGCGCAAGCGCGGAAGCGAGCGCGAAGAGCGGCACAAAGGCGAGGTCCTGAAAGAGCAGCATGGCGAAGGCGAGCCGCCCGTGGGTGCGATTGAGCTCCGCCCGACCGGTCAGCTCATGCAGGATGATCGCCGTCGAACTCATGGCGATGGCGCCGCCCAGGAGTACCGCGATCAGCCAGGGCACGCCGATCAGGCGCGCAATGCACGCGCCGGCTGCGACCGTAAGCGTTACCTGTGCTGCGCCTAGGCCGAAGACCTCGCCGCGCATCGCCAGCATGCGTGGAAAGGCGAATTCCAGTCCCAACGTGAAGAGCAGGAAGACGATGCCGAGCTCGGCGAGGAGCTCCGTGGTCGCCGATTGCGCCACGATGCCGAGCGCGTGCGGCCCGAGCACCATGCCGACGATGAGGTACCCGAGGATGGTCGGTAGACCCAGGCGCCGCGCGATCGTGACGACGAGGAGCGTCGCTGCAAGAATGATGAGAACTTGCGAGAGCGGCTCGTTCAGCATCCGCAATCTTTGACCGCAGAGGAGTGGGCGCGCAACCGCGACGGCGTTCCCGCGCGCTACAGCTTCATCAGCACCGTCGTGTCGTAGCTTTCAAAGCCGCGAATGGCGCGGCCGTAGGCCCCATAGATCCACTGCTCGGCGACTTTGTCGGCGCGGGGTGCGAGCAGCATGCGCAGCACGACCTCATCAGTCGGACGGGTGTCATCCTGCGCGAGGAGCTGTTCAATCAGACGCGTCAGCCGGTGCGCGAGTTCATTCGCAAAGCGCAGGTGCAGCGCGTCATGGACCTGATCGGCTGCCGCGCCGTAGGTGGAGCGCGCCGTCTCGGCGAGCTCATGCAGAAACAGGTTCAGAAGGCGCGCCTTGTCGATGTAGGCGAGCTCCGAGAAGTACAGGATCTCCGAGTCGAGATTCATGGGAGCGCGCTTGAGAGCTCCTTAGGTTACGCCGGGAAGAAATCGATGGGCTTGGTCGTGGTGACGGGCTCGACGTCCTTGGCGTCGAAGCGGAAGAGCTTCACTCTCAGGACGATCTTGTTTTCAAGCTCGGGATCATTGAGGTCGCTCGAAACCAGACGGCACATCGTCACCTCTCCCGAAGGGGCAATCGTGAACTCGAGGACGAGCTTGCCCTGCAGGTCCGGCCGCTCGCGCAGCGCGCGGCTGTAGAGTGCATAGATCGCGCCCTTGTTGCGATCAAACACAGTCTCGATCTCCTCGCGCGAGCGCGCCGCCTTGCCGCTCGAGCCGGTGCGTGTGGCGGGACGGTTATCAAGTCCCGAGCGCGCGATCGACGAGGTTACTGCGGTGGTCTCGTGCCCGGTGAGTGAGCCGGCGCCGCTGCCAAAGCCGCGGCTTGAGTTTGCGGAAGTGATGCCGCCGCTGCCCACACCCACTTTGGAGGTGATGAGCGAACGCTCCGCATGGGAGTCCGCGCCAACCGCGCCCGTCAAATTCTTGGTTTCGGCGAGCGTCGGATCGGGCATCTGGTCGCGCAGATCCGCAAGCTCGTCCTTCACCTGGTTCAGCTGTTTCTGCGCCTTCTGCCGCGCCTGCTCCTCCGGGTTCACCGGCGGCGGCGCCACCGGTATCTTCTTTTCAGGCTCGATTTTCGGTTGCTCTACGGGCGGCGGCGGTGGCGGCGGCTTGGCCTGCTCGATCATCACGCGGGCGAGGCGTTGCGGCACAGCCTCTTCGCTCGCGGGCCGCGGCGGCGAAGGCAGCAGCGGAATCAGTATGCCAAAGATCACGAGCACGACGAGCCCGACGCGCAGAATCCTGCGAAAGCGGGCGCGCGCCTCGGTGTCGCCCTCCCAGGCGAGCTCAAATTGACGGTAATACGGGGCTAGCAGCACTTAAAGCTCCGAACGCTCAACCCGGGCGGGCGGCCACGTACGGCTTTTCCTTCTGCAGAACCGCAAGCGATATGCGCCCGTAGTCCGCATCAGTACAGGTCGCCATAACTTTTTTCAGCACGTCGTAGGGCAAGGACTTATCGCCCATGATGGTGATCTCGCGCGCGGCGAGATCACGCGCGCTGAGCTCGCGGCCGACCAGCATGGGGCGCTTGAGCGCGTCGTGCAGGCTCGGGATGATCGGCGCCGGATTCGCCCGGATGTCGGTCACGCTCGTGATGCGCTCACCTTGCACGAACAGATCCGTCTTCGTGATCATCACCACCACCGACAGCCGCGGCGAGGTCTGTGCGATCGACTGCGGCACCTCCACGCCCTTGGTGTTCTGAATAATCTCGACCTCGGTCGAGTAGACGAGCAGAAACGCCACCATCACGGTGAGAATGTCGATGAACGGAATGAGATTGAGAGTGGCATCGGCGCGGTGCCGCAGATGATGCTCGGCCATGCGGCGCGCGCGGTTTGACATACTCATTGCGGCACATCTCCGATTGAAATGTCGGGGAAGAGCTCCGCCTGCTCAGTTCGCCCGCTGGCATTGGTTTCAAATACGCGCACCCGATCCATGACCTGCACCAGGATGTCGTAGGGAATGTCGGGCTCGAAGAGGAGCGTCGCGTTCGTCATGTCCGGAAATTTCGCCTTCACGCGTTTCAGATAATTCGTCAGGGCCTCGTAGTCATAGCCGCTCGGCAAATTCTGCATCGTGCCCAAGGGGCCGCTGTTGCGATCGGCGAGTTGAATCGAATCCTTGCGCACCAGTACCTCAAGCTGCAGCCCCGGCGGCGGCTCACGAAACTCCGTTTGCGGCGGCGGCAGATTGAGCTCCAAAACCACGGTGCGGGAGAACACCGCGGTCATGAGCAAGAAGGTCACGAGCACCGTAAAGATGTCGATCATCGGCACGAGGATGAGCTCGGCCGGCTTGCGCTTGTGGCGCAGGAGCTTCTTGCTTTGGTAGTGACGCAGCATTACGGGTGGTGCGAGAGCTCGTCAGCGCTTCAGGCGGCCTGCGCAGGTTCCGGCCGGCGTTCGGTAATGGCGTTCAGGAACTTCACCGATGCCATCTCGAGGCTGTCGATGATCTCGGTGGTCTTGGTCTGCAGCCACGCGTGAATAAAGAGCAGCGGCACCGCGGTCATGAGGCCAAATGCGGTACAGTTCATCGCGACCGAGATGCTCGCCGAGAGCAGGTTCGCCTTCTCGGCGGGATTGACGGTAGCGACCGCCGCAAAGGCGCGGATCAGTCCCATAACCGTACCGAGCAGGCCGAGCAACGTTGCAAGATTGGCGAAAGTTGCAAGGTAGTGTGTGCGCTTCTCGAGCCGCGGCACGACTTCCATCAGGCTCTCTTCCATCGCCTTCTCGATGTCATCGCGACGGCGCGCCGACTGAATGCGCGCAAGACCGTAGTTGAGGATCTGCGCGATCGCGGCCTGCGACTTCGAGGTGATTTGCACCACCTGACGGAAGTCGCCCTTGGAGATGAGCGGCACCACCTCGTTCCACAGGCCGCGGTTTTGCACCGCAGCGCGCGTGAGATAGATGTAGCGCTCGATCGCAATAGCGAGTCCGAATACGAGCACGATGGCGATGGGATACATGAAATCCCCGCCACCCTGAAAGAACCGAACAATGAGATTCCATAAATCCATCGGCTTACTCCCACTCAATCAAGCCAGCAAAGCTGAATGACGCATGTACAAAAAACTGC
>Ga0302324_100010481_pt1 | contig 19181 bp, 15 predicted proteins | sample Palsa_T0_1_FD_201949 | JGI IMG/M metagenome (GOLD analysis project Ga0302324, IMG submission 201949) | Peat permafrost microbial communities from Stordalen Mire near Abisko, Sweden - Palsa_T0_1 | ecosystem: Environmental > Terrestrial > Soil > Palsa > Peat permafrost | place: Sweden: Abisko...
TTTTTGCCGTGATTTCAGGCTGCAAATGGCGTTTGGCGTAGGGGAATCCGCGGGCGTAAATGTTCGCGGGATCAACCTGCATGAGGGCGCAGATATTGAACCAGCCGTTGCTGCTTTCAACGCTTTGGGCTTCGACGGCTGGGCCGGCGACGACGGAGTGCTGGGCGAAGAACCGCTCGCCGGGACGGCAGTAGTTGTCGTCGTCGATGGAGATCGTGAAGTCATCGCCGCTCTCCAGCGCCATCATGTAGCCGATGTTCCGGCGGTTATCGCTGTCGTAGGGAATGAAGCGGGAGAGATTTAACTTCGCGAGATAGGCTTCTTGTTCCTGGAGCGAGGGGCAGCGGATGCGCAAGCCGCGCGCGGCAAAGTCGGCGCAGCGCGTGAATAGCTCCGGCGGGGTTTTTCGATCGGGAACAACGATGAACTGCACGCGATCGAGCCCGTTTTCCGCGCAGACCGCCGTGTAGTATTCATCGAGGAACTCGCCACGGCCGATGGTCGTCACCACTACCGCGGCGGAGGTGTCTTTTGGCTGCATCTACACTCCCACGCTTGGGCCCGAATTATTATCGGCCCAAAGCGACGGGGAGGTGCAGGTTAATTCTCGATCTCTTTAGACCTTCGGATTCCTTCGTTCAAACAGACAACAGGCGGCGTTTGAAACAGGGTGACCGGTGAGAATCGAACTCACACGAACCGGGTTCACAGCCCGGCGCTCTGACCGTTTAAGCTACGGTCACCATCAAAGAGGAAGGCTGGAATCGAACCAGCGATTGGAGGATTGCCTCCATCGGGCTTTGCAGGCCCGTGCCTTTCCATTCGGCCACCTCCTCACTTCAGCACGCCGGGCAGGGATCGAACCTGCCGCTTCCCGATTTGGAGGCGGGCGTTCCGCCGTTGGAACTTCCGGCGTATCAGATGCGTAGGGAGGGATTCGAACCCCCAGATATCTCAAAGAGATCGCAGGGTTACGGCCTGCTGCAATGCCACTCTGCCACCTACGCGAAATCAGTCAGCGTGGAAGGATTCGAACCTTCGACCCCGTGCGCCCGAGGCACGTGCGCTGCCAAACTGCGCTACACGCTGATTTTTCTTCCATGCTCCCGGAGGGAGTCGAACCCTGCGTTTTCCGGTTGAAGGCCGGGGATCCTGCCGTTGGACGACGGGAGCGACGCTGCGCGAGAGAGGAGAGTGGAGAAAGTAGAAAGTAGACACGAGCGCGTTCTTTCTACTTTCTGCATCTCGCCTCTCAACCCTCTCGCAAAGCGCACACCCACGGAGGGATTCGAACCACCATTGGGGCGGTTAACGGCCGCCGGCTCTACCGTTGAGCTACATGGGTCACAATCACAATTGAGCCGCGTGGATTCGAACCACGATCTCCGGATTCAAAGACCGGCGTTGCTACCGGTTGAACTACAGCTCAGAAGCAAACTCTCTGACATAAACTCGCCCGCCGCCGTCCCCCACAACGGCGGCATGCGAGAGACTTAATCGAGAAACGCCACATGACGCATCGCCTGCGCCTGCGTCTCGGTGTTCATCACGACTTCGTGCCAGTCCGACAACCAGATCGTCTTATGATCGGGATGACGGATCGCACCTTTCACAAAAGCTCGAGCGTTTCGCGCCATCGTTCTCCAACGATGACGCTGGCGCTCCAGGGGATCGAGCCGAGCGAATTCATCGGCCGTCAGACCATTCGGGAACTTGCCGCATACGCGAACCTGTTCGCCGCCGAGACGGCAGAGGAACTGGCACACGTGCGGCTTACCACGTCCACGACGGATGGGCTCGCTGCGAAGGACCGGCAGATTCTCAAAACGCATTTTCGGGCGCGGGATGAAGAACCATTCACCCTGCCGGACAAACGCCTTGTTCCACCTGCGATCGCGCTGACGCTCCGGGAGATTGTGAGCCCGAATGGATTCCCAAACTGCCTGGGGCTTAAGCGCGTCCTTTGCATCCTGCACGTTCCGGACCGTCGCCGATTCGGGAATTGCTGCAACAAACCACGCGCGTTCATCGTGACCGCAAAGGAACTTGCTCTTCACGTCGTGGGAATCACGAGCGAGCAACAGCAAATGTCGATCGGCCTTCCGCACCTCAACAATTTGCACCCGCGTGTCCTTGCGACGGACGACCTCGAAATATTCGCCCTGGCCGTCACGCAGAACATTCACCCGAATCGGCTGCGGCTCCTCGCGACGGATGACTCTGCGATTCCGCGAGCGGGTTTCGGGCCACTTGGTTTCGAGCGCGACCTTCGCACGCGCGCCCATCTTTTCAAACTGCGTTTCAAGCAACTGCTCCATGGCAGCCTCCGGGTTAAGAACACATTCAGGGAGAAGGATTCGAACCTCCAGCTACTCGGTTCAGAGCCGAGCGTTCTACCGGTTGAACTATCCATGAAATACAATGGGTGAACGGTTGGATTCGAACCAACAACCTTGGGCTTATGAGGCCCCTGCTCTGCCGTTGAGCTACGCACCCGTTTGAGGATGAGGGGTTGAGGGGGTGACAAGGTGAAGGGGTGACAAAGAGGAAGCCAACGCTTCGTTGTCTTCGCTTTGTCACCGTTTCACCTTCCCACCTTGTCACCCCCTCATCCTGAAAAAGCCGCGGGCCGGGATCGAACCGACAATCGGTCGTTTACGAGACGACTGCTCTATCCTTTGAGCTACCACGGCGTCATCAATGCAGTGAGCGGGAATCGAACCCACATCACCGGTTTGGAAGACCGGCACTCTGCCCATTGAGTTACCACTTCGGAGAGCCGTGCTCTTCCGGTTGAGCTACCGCAACCTTTCCATGGTTCAGGCAGGATTCAAACCTGCACTAACCTGATTCTGAGTCATGTGCCTCTGCCGTTGGGCTACTAAACCGAGCTCGTTCCGAGCCAGAGCGGTAGAAAGTGGACAGTAGAAAGTAGACCCGCCCATATACTCTTCTTTCAGGTCTCTACTCTCTACCACCATCTCTCTACCCTCTATCCCGGCTCTGCCGGGATTGCACCGAGCAGGACTCGAACCTGCATCTCTCCGCTTAAAAGGCGGTGGCTCTGCCATTGAGCTACCGGTGCGCGATCCCATGCACCGGGAGGGATTCGAACCCCCAGCCGACTCTTTAGAAGAGAGTTGCTCGTCCGATCGAGCTGCCGGTGCAGAATTAGTCGCACCGTTTCCTTCTGATCTCCATCACACACCTCTTTGTACTTCGCATGCACCCGGCAGGATTCGAACCTGCATCCCACCGGTTAAGAACCGGCGGCTCGGCCGTTGAGCTACGAGTGCATATTTCACAATCCACCCTGTGAATCGTATCTCCATTAGATACAACCATTTTATGTCACAATGCACCGGGAAGGATTCGAACCTTCAACCTCCGGTTTCGTAGACCGGCACTCTGGTCCGATTGAGCTACCAGTGCGTTATGTTTTCCTCAATGCGCCGTGGAGTTCTCGACTCTCCGGCCTCCCGGTTATCGGCCGGGTGCTCTGCCTCTGAGCTAACAGCGCTAATTCTCACATGCGCCAAGCTGGACTCGAACCAACAACCTCCGCTTTGTAAGAGCGGCGCTCTAGCCGATTGAGCTATGGGCGCAATCCAACCACTTGGCAATTGCGGATTCAATCCGCATGCTCTCAAAAGCAATGTCATGCCCAAACAGTGCGCTAAATCAACGCAACTGCCATCAAGGCCACAATCTAATTCATTCCCGGATGGATGTAATGATTACTTTCAGCCGGGAAGAACTCCCGGCCGACGGCGGCGGGAGCTATAGTATTGCCAACTGGCGATTGAATGATTCAATCGCTCGCGTTGGCGTGATCCACATACTGAGTTTATAGCAATGTTGCCGCATGAGTATCTCCATCGACATAACGTCGATCAACCTGAGACTATTCCATAAAAATTCTAAAAGGCAAGTGTAAAATTAAAAAATTGTCGTAATCGAGTCGATAGTAGTTGCTTTGTTCCATATTCTACCGCAAGTTGCGATCGGTGAAATATGGCCAAGCCTGACCGCCCTACCGTTTTGGTGACCGAAGGCAGCGATGCAATTCCACTGGCGTGGCTCAGCGAGCAAGCGACGATGATCGAGGTTTCGCCGGATAGTGCGGATCTGGCACAGCATCTGGCGACGGCCGATGGGCTTGTGGTGCGGACCTACACACGAGTGAATCAAGCGATGCTCGAGCAGGCGCCACGGTTGCGGGTGGTGGGACGGGGCGGGGTCGGGTTGGAGAATATTGATGTCGCCGCTTGTAGACGCCGCGGAGTGGAGGTGGTCTTCACGCCCGATGCCAATACCCTTGCGGTGGGCGATTTCGTGATCGGCTACCTGCTGCAACTGCTGCGGCCCTGGGCGTTCTTCCGCGAAAAGGCTTACGACCCGCGAGAGTTCAAGCGAATCCGTAACACCTTGCGCGGTCGGCAGCTCAATGAACTGACGCTGGGCATACTGGGGATGGGAAGAGTCGGCCGCCGGATAGGCAGAATCGCTACGCACGGTTTTGGCATGCGCGTCATCTACAATGATTTACTCGACGTGCATGACCAATTGGAGTTCCCGGCGGAGTCCGTTGACAAGCCCACGCTTTATCGAGACGCCGATGTGCTTTCTTTGCATGTGACAATGTTGCCTGGTAATGAGCATCTCATTGGCGCGGAGCAATTGGCGATGATGAAACCGAGTGCGATCCTCATCAACACCAGTCGGGGCGAGGTGCTCGATGCGGCGGCGCTAGCCGATGTGATCCGCGGCAAACGACTCGCCGGCGCGGCAATCGATGTCTTTGATCCGGAACCTCCGGCCGTGGATTTTCCGTTGCTGGGGTTGGACAATGTTTTGCTCACGCCGCATCTGGCAGCACGAACGTACACCGCGATCGAGAACATGAGCTGGGTGGTGAGAGATGTGATGGCGGTGTTGAACGGGCAACGGCCGAAGTATCCGGCCCCCTGAGGGACTGAGGAGCGCTTCCCTGCGGCATAAGTACATGCCTCCGGGGCGCGGCTGAGAAACCGTTTCAGAACCGCTTGACGCAGGAATCGGGCATCGGGTTTTCGCAGTGCGCCGCGAAATCGGGCCGACACGGCCCGGCTCGGAGAGGTTGTGAGACAACCTCTAATCGAAGGACCCAGCGCTAGGCGGCGGATTTTTGGTCGGGTTTGACTTGCGGTTTGAGGGAGAAGACGCGGACGCAATTGCGACCGCTGTTTTTGGCGTTGTAAAGCGCCAGGTCGGCGGCCTTGATAAGTTGGGCCGAACTCGTGAGCGGTCCGCCCTCTTCGCATGCCGCAACCCCGATGCTTGCACTGACTGTTATGAACCTCGTGCCAGATTGCACTGGTTTGACGCAGATGGCACGGCGAAGAATTTCGGCCATGGCGGCGGCGGCGGCTCGGGGAGTGTTGGGCATTACCAGCGCCAATTCCTCGCCGCCGTATCGCGCCGCCAAATCCTGCGGACGAGCGCGACTCTTGAGTAGCCGGCCAATGGCTTTAATCACGGCATCGCCTGCCGGGTGGCCGTAGCGATCGTTAACGGATTTGAATTTGTCGATGTCGATCATCAGCAATGAGATCGGCAGCACGCCGCCAGCGGGATCGGCAGCGATGGCGGCGAAGCGATCGGCGATGAATTCATCGAAGCGCGCGCGATTGGCCAGGCCGGTAAGTCCGTCGGTGGCGGATTTCGCTTTGAGTTCTCGATTCTGCTGTTGAAGGGTCGATGCCTGCTGCTGGGTCTGAAGCGTGATCTCGACGAGCGCTTCGTTAGCCTTTTTGAGAATGGCTTCAAAGTCGGCGCCACCGGCGATCTTGATGTCAAAGAGCGGGGCAACTTCCTTGGTGCGCATTCCGATGTCGGCCAGCATGGCGTCGCAATCCGCCTCGCTCATTTTGTAGAGCGCACTGGCCTGGCGTCGAACATCAGCGATGGCCTGGGCGGCATCGACCTCGACAAACACATCAGCACAGCGGCCAGCCAGAGCGACCAGTTGCGTGAGCGGCTTAAGCGCGGGGTCGGCCACCTCTGCGGCGCTGTGATGGGAAGCAATGGGAACCGCGAGCAGCGGCGGCAGCTTCCACGATGCGGCGAGGATGCCGCCGACGATGGCATGGGTCACGCCAAGGGCTTCGATCTCGGCCGCACGGAGCTCAGCATGGGTTGTGACGCGCGCATAGATTTCGCCGTACTGGTCCCCAAGCACGATGTCCAACACAAGCATGCCGATATCCATGAGCAGCCCGGCGAGAAATGCCTCCTCCTGCTGCACCATATTGAGACGGGCGGCGAGCGTTCGCGCGGCCGTGGCGGCATAAATGCTGCGCTTCCAATATTCGAGGTGCTTGAATCCGCTACTCTGCTTTTTATTCAGATTCGTGACCAGCGAAAAGCCCAGCACCAGCGTTTTGACGCTCTGCAATCCGAGAATCACCAGTGCACCGCTGATTGTGCCGACTGCCTGACTGCGGCCATAAAAGCTGCTGTTAACGGTGCGTAGGATTTTGCCGGAGAGGGCGGCATCCTTGGAGATAATCCGCGCGATTTCGGAGAAATCCGCATCCGCGCGCTGCGACAATGCGAGAATCTGCGTGGCGATGGTGGGAAGCGTCGGCAAATTGGGGCACTGCCGCACACGCTGGAGCAATTGTTCGTTCATTTTGGATAGAACCCAAGCCGAGTCGCCAGACCCGGGTACAAAAAATCCCCACTGTGATATCGACAAGCTGCGTCCCAGGCTGAGCGCGCAAACTTACGAAAAAAATCCGCCAAATCCCTGGCGGACTTTCACGTCGGACGCAAGGATTTTTATTGGGCGCTACTTGGCCTTGAGGGCGGAATCAATTTGGTCGTTGACGACCTTCTCTTCATCTGGAACCAATCCGACAATGACCTTCTGGACCGCCCCGTTTTTATCGATAATGACAGTCTCGGGAATTGCTTCGGCCTTGTATTTCTGAGCCGTAGCGCCATCGGAATCGAGAAGCACGGGTAACGTCAGATTCATTTGCTGCACGAACGGCTTCACCTGGGCGGCATCTTCCTGCAGATCAATCGCGAAGACCTTAACGCCGTCGGCGGCGCGGTCTTTGGCAATCTTGTCGATATGAGGCAATCCTTCCCGGCAAGGCCCGCACCACGTGGCCCAGAAATCGAGCACCACCACACTCCCCTTCAGATCAGAGAGGGAAACGGATTTGCCGTCGAGGAGATTGAGAGTGAAGGCCGGCGCCGGCTTACCTTCGAGCTGGGCAGCAGCGGGCGGCGCACCAGCATCGGCCTGTTGCGGAGCCGGCGTGAAGGGCTTGGCGTCGGCGGGGGGTGTCCAATCGAAGGAGACGCTTTGCGGCGGCGCATCACCCGGGGCCTGCGTGTAATCCACAGTCACGAGGGCGACTTTCACATTCGGCACGCCCTGGCGTTTCATGGAGCGCGTCAAATCGTGCTGCACACTGTGGACCAGATTTGTCTTTGGATCGATCAGCAGCGTCTCGTCTTCATCTTCCTGGACCACCTTGAGCGACGGATAGCTGATGCCGCCCACCTTTTTCTCTTCTCCAAGGCTGACATCCGACGCGTTGGCAGTCAGCAGATCACTCGCATTGGCCGAAAGAGCAAGAGCGAGCGAAGGATCCTGATCCATGAGCAGCGAGGCGACTTGATCCGGCAAGGCGTCGGCGCGACTCTTTGGGGCGGCGTCGGTGACGTAAACATTCTGGCGCGCAAGGAAGGTGTATAGCTTCTCACCGGTCGAGACGATGGTCGCTTCATCTTTCATATCGTGGCGGAATTTGTTGGGAGAGCGAAAGGCAGCCGTGAATTCAGCGCGATCATTGCGCTGCTGGCCGCCACCATCGAATGCAACGGAAACATTGCCGGCCAGATCCAGCGTGGTGAGCTTGGCGTAACTGTCGTGGATTTTATCGAGCATCGCGCGGGCGTCAGGACTGATGTGCGCTGCCGGGGGTGAAGATTCGGCGGGCTGGGTGGTGGCGTCGCCACGAAGCGTGAGGGCGGTCAAGCCGGCAATCAAGGCACATGACGACGAAATCTGAATCAGGCGTTTCAATCGCATCGGGGCTCCTGTTGCAGGGATCATAGCCCGGCGGACGGAGAAGGGTGGGCGGAAAAATCGTGATGCCGACCATTCGCCACTTCGCCCGGCCAGTGGATTCCGCTGGCCCGCCAAGCCGCCAGCGGAAGAAAGACGGAGCATCCTATCTTGCCCGCTGATAAGGAGTAGCCAGCGCAGCGGGCGGCGCTGGCCGCTCCCACTTTATGGGCGTGTCGAATTCATCTCCGCGGAAGGTATTGCCCAGATACGCGCTGCGAACGCCAGGGTCGTTGATCACTTCACGTGGAGTTCCTTCAAAACTCACACGGCCATCGCCGATGATCAGGGCTCGATCACAGACGCGTAGCGTCTGGGCGACGTTGTGATCGGTAATCAGAACGCTCTTGCCGAATTCTTCTTTTAGACGGCGGACTTCGCGTTGGAGATCCTCGACGGCGATGGGATCGACGCCGCTGAAAGGCTCATCGAGCAGGATGAGCTTAGGCTCGGTGCAAAGGGCGCGGGCGATCTCCATTTTTCGCCGCTCGCCGCCGCTGAGGGTCCAGGCCATCTGGTTGCGCTGTTTGGTGAGGCCATACTGGCTGAGCAGCTTCTCGGCTCGCCTGGCGCGTTCGGAGCGCTTGAGGTTGAGCGTTTCAAGGATCGCCATCAAATTGTCCCAGACGGTGAGGCGGCGAAAATCGCTGCGCTCCTGGGAGAGATAGCCGATGCCGCGTCGCGCTCGGCGAAACATGGGAAGGTGCGTGACATCGCTGGCGTCGAACGCGACAGCGCCGCTGTCGGGAACGATCATTCCCAGGATCATGCGGAACGTCGTCGTTTTGCCCGCCCCGTTACGGCCCAGCAGCCCGACGATCTCCTGCTGCTGCAGCACGAAGCTGACTTCGTCCACAACGCGCCGGCCGTTGTAGCTCTTAATCAACTTTGTGGTTTCGAGAAGGTTCATTCAGACTGCGTTAATAAGTTCGTGCAAACGCTCGACTAGCATGCAGTGCGGCCCGACAAAATCAAGGCCTGCGGCGTGTGCACGAGGTGTGGATAACTCGGCCGCGACTTCGGCAAACGCAGCACGTCTGGCCGCTTAATAAACTTGATCGCAAAAACATAGGCAAATTTGACCCTTTCCGAAGCAATCGTCACGGTATTCTGTCCATAAGAGTTGCGAAATAAGGCGCTTACACCATCGCGAGGAACTCTAGTACAAAAAAATTATCACGGCCCCATAGTGCATCACTCCCCGCGCTGTCAAGCGAGCCCAAGCGGACAACGAGTGTGAACCGCGTCGCCATTGTGGATAACTCTTTGGAAGCGTAAAGCTTGGTGATGGGGCGATAACTTGGCGATTTTTTCGGATTTCGCAAGAGTTTGTGTAAGTTACCGTAGACACAATCATCTCCGGGCTGGCACACGGAGGCGTATTCCGCGAGGGAATTGGGCCTGGCGGATTAGAACGTGCCGTAGTTTTCCAAGAATTCGTCGTGGTTTCATGTCACGACTGTCTTGTCACGTCTCGAAAGGAGTGGCCTCATGGCCGCTGGTAAGGTCAAGTGGTTTAACGACCAAAAGGGGTTTGGGTTCATCACCTCCGACCAAGGCGGAAAGGACATTTTTGTCCATCACTCCGTGATCGAGGGTCAGGGATTCAAGACGCTGCAGGACGGTGAAACCGTCGAATACGACGTGGAGGAGGGACCCAAAGGCTCCAAGGCAACACGTGTCAGGCGGCTGACTCCGGCAACCGCCTGAGCGCAAGCCGGGCACAAATCAGGTTTCAAGCAAAGGCGGAACTCGCAGCAATGCGGCTTCCGCTTTTCCATTTCTCAAGTCAATGCGCCGCCTTCGCCTTTGCCTTGGCCGGCTGGATCGCTTTGTTCCACTCACGCAGCATTTGGATCGCATGCGATAAATTGGCGTCGGCTGCCTCGGATGTTGGGCGCGATTGGACGGTCATCCAGCCCGAGTAGCCGATCCCGCGCAAGCGAGCGATCGTCGTTTTGATCGGCACAATGCCTTCTCCGAGATTACAGTGGACCGTCGGCTCAGCCAGATCCTTCACATCGCTGATTTGCACATAGGTGATCCTGCTGTTGAGCATTGGCACCACGACTTGTGGCGAGTCGCCATTTCGGGAGAGGGTAAGAACATCGAGACAGCAGCCAAGTGACGGGTGATTTAACCGATCGAGAATTGCCCAGGTTTCCCTGGCCGTGCGAAGCGACTGCGTGTTATCCAGAACCAGGCTCACGGAACGGTCGGCGGCATAATCGGCCAGCGGTAAAAGCCAATCGCCAAGCGCCAATGCACAGGCCGCGCGATTTTGTCCGCGGGGGATAGTGCTTTCCGTGATCTTCACCAACGGGCAGCCGACCCGACCGGCAAGATCGACCAGTGAACGGACGTGCTCCGATCGCAGTTCGTTCTCATTCTTCTGGCCGTCAATGCTGCTCCCGCCGGCGACACAAGCAACTTCGACGTCGCCGTGTCCGAACACCGTGGGCACGGTCGTGGGGAAATCAAATTCCACCCCGTCGAAGCCGTGCTTTTGCGCGGCGGCCGTGATCGTTTCAGGGGGTAGGTCCAAGCCGGCGATGCTCAAAGCGAATTTCATGAAGACCTGGGAGGGCGTGGCGGCAATGGTCGTCAGTCTTCGCTTGGCCGGCGAGTATGCTGGCCGGCTACACGAGGTTGGCGCACTACCGATCTCTTATACCGTCTGCGCCCGGCGCTCGGGCATCTGCGCGTACACTGCAGCGGCTTTGACCAGGCCCATAAAGAACGGGCTGGGCCGCAAGGGCCGGCTGGTCAATTCGGGATGCGCCTGCGTGCCAACAAAGTAGGGATGCACTTCCGTCGGCAGTTCCAACACCTGCATGATGGGTTGGGTCGGATGCTTGCCGCTGAAGATCAATCCATGTTCTTCCAGGATCGGCACATACTTAGGATCAACTTCGTAGCGATGACGGAACCGCAAGCGGATGCGGGCCGCGTTGTCGAACATCCTGGCCACTTGCGTGCCGGACTTTACGTCAATGTCTTTGCCGCCCAGCCGCATGTTTCCGCCGAGTCCTTCGATCGCCTTTTGCTCGGGGAGAATATCGATCACCGCCGCCTGGCATTGGGGATCAAACTCCGTGCTGTTGGCGTTGGCGATGCCACACACGTTGCGGGCGTATTCGATCACCGCCATCTGGAAGCCAAGGCACAGGCCAAGATATGGCACGTGATTTTCGCGGGCATATTTGATGCAGGCGATTTTGCCCTCGGTGCCGCGAACGCCGAATCCGCCGGGAACGATGATGCCGTGACAGTCGGACAATCGCTTGGCAACATTGGCATCATCGATCGTGGTGGTGTCGATCCAGCGGAAGTTCACGCCCACTCCCAGGTGAGCCGAGCAATGCTCGCCGGCTTTGATGATGGATGCATAGGCATCACGCAGCGAAGTGTATTTGCCGGTGACGGCGAGGGTGATTTCCTTGTTGTACTTGCCGACGCGATCGATAAACGCCCGCCAGCGAATGCGGGCCTGATCTTCCTTGCGCTGATCGACTCGCTCGTGCAGATCGAGCAGCGTGAGCACTTCGCGATCCATCCCCTGATCGTGCAGGGCATCGGGGATCATGTAGATGCTTTCCACATCGTGCATGGATACCACGCGCCGCATGGGCACGTTGGTGTACATCGAGATCTTCTCGCGAACCTTTTCCTTCACTGGCGAGCCAGCGCGACAGGCGATGATGTGCGGCATGATGCCGACTTCCATCAATCGCTTTATGCCCAACTGAGCCGCTTTCGATTTCTGCTCGCCGAGGGCACCGGGCTCAAGAACGTAGGTGAGGGCGACGAATACGACAGATTTCTCCCCTTCTTCGAAGGCCAGTTGGCGACAGGCTTCCAGATAGTGCGAATTTTCGTAATCGCCCACTGTGCCACCCACTTCAACGAAGATCACATCCGCGTTGGTTTTGGCGGCCAGCTCGCGAAGCCGCAGCTTGATCTCGCCGGTGACATGCGGGATGGCCTGCACATCGCGGCCGAGGTAAGCACCTTCGCGTTCCTTTTTCAAGACGGCGGTGTGAATCTGGCCATTCGTCGTGAAGTTGGCGGCGGTCAAATCCTGGTCGAGCAAGCGTTCGTAGGTACCCAGATCCATGTCGGTTTCCATGCCGTCATCCAGCACGAAAACTTCGCCATGGCGATAGGGGTTGAGCGTTCCGCTATCGATGTTGTAATACCCCTCCATCTTGATGGGCGCAACCTTCAGGCCTTTATCCTGAAGAAGCTTGGCCAATGAGGATGAAAAGATACCCTTCCCCAGCCCGCTCATGACGGTACCGACGACCACCACGTATTTGTGATGGCCTGTCCGATATCCCTCGGGCATGGGGGTGTAAAATTCGGTCTCTTCTTGTTGCCGGCCGATCAGGGCCAGTAGTTCTTCATTTTTCATTCAGCGCTCGGTTGGTTCGCATCCAGTGGAACAGCACAATATGCGGACAAGCAACTATACAGCCCACAATCGCTCGTGGCCACTGCGTTCACCTTCCCGCGCCATCTTCCGCACAATTCTTGCCGCCGCCGCTGGCTGCCGCGGCAAACCGTTTGACAAAATCCGCGTACTGCTGGGCCGTATCGATACCGTGCGAGGCTCTGCGCACCCTTTGAACATAGATCGGCCGATCATGTTCCAAGACTCGCAATTGCTCCAATTTTTCCGATCGTTCGGCCAATGTTTGGGGCCACGCGACAAATTCTGCCAGGAAGGATCGGCGGAAGGCGTAGATGCCCAGATGCAGGAGCATCTCTGCTGTCGTCGATGATGGTTCGCGCTGAAAAGGAATCTGTGAACGAGAAAAATAGAGCGCTCGCCCTTTCTGGCTGATCACGACCTTCACCAGATTGGGATCGTTCGGATCGGCCCCGGCGGGAAACGGGGTGGCGGCGGTCGCCATCGGTTCATCATTGTTTTGCAGCCGCTCGACCAGCGCATCGATGATTTCCGGCTCGATCTCCGGCTCGTCGCCCTGCACATTCACCACGATGTCATCGGCAAGGTGGCGCGCCACCTCTGCAATGCGATCGGTGCCGCTTTGATGATGTGTCGAGGTCATGACGCACCGCGTGCCGAAGGGTTTAAGCGCATCAACAATCCTGGAATCGTCAGTGGCGACGTACACTTCGCGCACCAGCCGACAACGCGAAGCTTGATCGACCACATGCTGCACCAGCGGCCGGCCGGTTTGGCAGGCGAGAATCTTCGCCGCAAAACGCGTCGAGCCGTAACGGGCGGGAATGATGACAACAGCAGACATATCCGGCTTCGGGGCCCCGCATGTACATGAGGGGCTTCTGTGCGACTCGTTGTATCGCCCCACCGATCACTCGTCGAGTGCCGGCCATGGAACGCCGCGTCTGTTTCTATTAACCTCGCCCAACATGCTGACGGACCAGCGGCTTTCGCGCTTTCGATGGGCCGCCATCATCGGAATCGCGCTTTACTTCGGCTTTTTCTATTTTGAAATTCTCCACCGAATCCTGTTTCAACATCACCAGTCTGACTTTTATCACTTCTACGCCGCTACCGTGGCGATGAGCCAGGGGCAGGATATTTATCTTTCGGGCACACATGGATATGTCTATCCCCCGCTGCTGGCGTTCCTCTATCTGCCGCTGTCACACATGTCGGATGTCGCCGCCGCCGCGATCGCGCTGACGATCAATGTGCCGCTCATGATTGCGTCGCTGCTGGTTGGAGCGCGCGTGGCACAATCGCGATTAATCAAGAAGACGGATGACGAACCGTCGAAACCCGGCCTGCTGCCGCTGGTTGCAATCCTTACGGCCGCCATCACTTTCGGACGGATCAAGGCCGAGTTGACGATCATGCAGACCGACGTCATCGTCCTGGCGGCGTACGTCTTTGCCATCTACTGGATGGATCGTCGTCCTGCGCTGGCAGGCGTGGCGCTGGGGTTTGCGATGAACATTAAATATTACACGCTGCCCGGTCTGTTTTATTTGCTTCTGCGGCGTCGGTGGCGCGCGTCGGCCTGGTTCGGAATCGCCGCCGTTTTCTTCGCGCTCCTACCCGCTTTGAAGGTGGGATTGCATACCGATCTGCAATACATCTCGATCGCTTCTGGAGGCGTTCTCAAATCGATCGGCGTTCAGACGGGACAGGATGAAACCGCGCGCGTGCACGGCATCACCGATTCGCTCAGCGTCTCCATCAGCAGCGGCATCGCGCGCGTGGCCCGTCATTCCCATCCGGGGCTTATCACACCATTGACGGGGCTGGCCATTCTGCTCTTTGTAATTATGGTCGCGTGGTGGTATCGGCGGCGACATCTGCCATTATTCAACTGGCCTGAAAAGGCGGGGCAGCGCGTCTGGCCGTTTCGGCAGCTCATCGTTTTGGAGTGGGCGGGGATCATGATCGCTTCAATTGTCTTCAGTCCCGATTCGAACATGCGGCACATGGTGCTTGTGCTTTTCACCAATACTATTGCCGCGACACTGCTGCTGGCTGGATTGGATCGGCGTGCGAAGATTCCGATTGTCCTGGGATTCCTGTTGCAACTCTTCGCCTTCGATACTGTCGGCCATATCCACAACGAGCGCCTCACGAATGCATTTTTTTATGTCGGCGGTCATGGCTGGTGCATCCTGACGTTCTATGGCATCGTTCTCTGGGTGGGATTGCGGGAAGTGGTTGTGAGACGGCCGATCGGCAGCGCACTGCCGCTTGCGGCTTAGCGGGCCAGCGGCGCTACTTATTCAGGGAAGTCACCGGCCCGCTAAGCCGCGAGCGGCGAAGAGGAGCTCAAATGAATTCATACGCTCTTCCTTTTGGATCGGCGACGGCGACCGCTAGAACACTGATACTGGCCGGCTTTGCCGCCGCGAGGGTACGGGCCGCCGATCGCACCGTCGCCCCGCTGGTCATGACATCATCCACCAGCACCACGTGCCGGCCCCGAACCGATCTTGCGTCAATCAGGCCAAAGGCATCGCGCAGATTTTCAGTTCGCTTAGCCTGCGCGTGCAAAGTTGTTTGCGTCTGAGTATTCCGCAATCGAACGAGCGGAGCGCGCCGCTGTATCTGGCAAACTTTCCCCAGTCGCTGGGCGATCACCGCCGCCTGGTTATATCCCCGACTCCATTGACGAATTGGATGCAGTGGAATTGCGACCAGACAATCCGTCTGGGTCAACATCGCCTTGGCCGGCTCGTGTGCGGCCAGTCGATCCGCGAGAAATTCCGCCAGGGGCCAGCCATGCCGATATTTGATGCGATGCACCAGCGTTCGCAAGGGATCGCCGAAAACACCCAGCCGGGCGACGCGCTCGATGGGAGCGATCCCCTTGCCATGGCAGTGAGGGCACGGATCATCGGCGTGGACCAGCGGATATCCGCAAAGATCGCACGCGGCCGCTTGAGAGAGCCGATCCAGATCGGCATTACAATTTGCACATAGCGGCGGCGACGCCCCAGCGGCTCCGCACAGGGTGCAGACGGGTGGATAGCAGAAATCGGCGAGGCATTTGATGAGAGGGAACGGTTGCACGGTCCCACAATCTACCGTCAAGAATTCGAATGACGAAATTCAAAATTGGGCGCAGCCTGCGTTCCCACATTGAACCCTCCCTCCCCTCCCGTTAGCATCATGGCGACCTCATGAGCCGCACGCTGTTCTGGTATGTTTTCAAAGACCTCGTTCGCGTTTTCGCCCTCGCTTCGGTAGCGCTGGCGGGGATCATGAGCTTTGGCGGGTTGCTGCGCCCGCTCACCGAACATGGGCTCGATGCCCAGCAGGTGACGCGCATCCTCGGCTATTTCATGCCGGCGATGCAGACGTATTCGTTGCCCGTCGCGGCGCTCTTCGCTACCACAATGGTCTATGGCCGATTGTCGGCCGACAACGAATTAATCGCCTGCCGCGCCGCCGGTATCGGGTATTGGCCGATGTGGCTCCCCGCCGTCGTCCTGGGGCTGCTCGTCGCGCTCATCAGCCTGATCTTCCTGTGCTTTGTCGTGCCCATTTTTACCTTGAAGGTGGAGAAGGTCATCTATTCGAACCTCGCGGAGCTGGTGCAGAACGAGATCGAACGAGACCACCGCATCACGCTCGAGGGGACGGACAATCCGCTGACCGTCTTTGCTCAGCAAGCCTTCGTGCTACCAGCGCCCAAAGATCGGCCCAAGGATCAGGTGGTGCAGTTGGTCGGTCCGATGATTGTGACGTATGAGCATACCACCGAAAAAGGCCCCAATCCCTACGATCGCCTGCCTCCGCCGCCGGAGGATTTTTTGACCGCCTCGCGCGCCACCGCCTACATCCGGCAGGATGAGGAAACCGGCGAAGTGAGAATGCTGGCGGTCTTAACCGATGGGACCAAATTTCCCCGCCATTTCCAGACCCAGCCCAACGGTCAGAGTCCCATGCAGATCAGCGTGCGCGAAACTTCGTTCAACAGTGATCCGTTTCCCTCGCCCGTGCGGGAAAATGTGAAGTTTATGCCCATTGGCGAGATCAAACATATCCTGGGGCATCCCGACGACAGTCTTAGAATAAGAACGATGGTCGCGGATTTCATTCGCGATGATCAGCAACAGGAATATCTCACTCATCTCATGAAATCCCTGACCGGACCCACGGGCGAGGCGAGTTTCAGCGCCGGCGGCGGCGAGCGATACACATTGACGCGAGGTGCTTGCCCGGTGGAGATTCGGGGCGAAAAGCTGTACATCGGCCCACCAACGCTCCCGAATCAAATGCCCGCGGGTCTGCGCCAGCTCGGCGGTGGACAAGTGGGGTTGGACGCGACCGCGCAGCAAATTCGCTTGCGTTGCTGGCCGAATGCCCAGACCAGCGAACTCGAGGTGGAAGCGGATCTCATCGATTCGGTCGCGAAAAACAGCGATGAGGCGACTCTCCATTCAAGCTATGCGCGCGACTTTGTCGTCCCGATGCCCGCCTATCTGCGGGAAATGGAGGTCGAGCGCAACGCCGCCTTCTATGCCAAGGACAGCGGCGCCGATCCGGATGAACAGAATCGTCTGAACAAAGAGCTATTGCGCTTGAAGAACAGCGCCATCAGCGAGGCGCATGCGCGCGTCAGCTTCGCTTTGAGTTGCCTGATCCTGGTGATGGTGGGATGCGCGCTGGGAATGATGTTTAAGAGCGGAAATTTTCTCAGCGCGTTCGCGCTGAGTGTGGCGCCGGCGCTGATGAGCATCGTGCTGGTCGTCACCGGACAGCACGTTTGCGAGAACATTCCCTACATCCTGCCCAAGAATTTCACCGATCCGCTGCAGATGGGCCTGGTTCTCATCTGGAGCGGAAACGCAGTCGTGCTGGTGATCGGCGTCGTGCTGTTGTGGAGGTTGTCAAGACAATGAACGTCCGAGTGGACTGGTTGCTTAAGCAACCAGTCCGCGGACGGATTCGTTGGGCACTCGCGTTACCATGAAGATTCTCGACCGCTACGTTCTGGTCAGCTTCCTGAAGAACTACGTCATCGCGCTGATGGTTCTTCTGGGTCTGTACATCGTTCTGGACATGGTTTTTAACTTCGATCAGTTGGTGGACGTTAAGGGAATGTCGACAGAGCAGGGATTCGCCGGGGCGGTGCAGATCATCAAGGGGATCGTCGATTACTATTTCTACCAGTCGTTTCTCATTTACGCGCACCTGTCGGGTGTGATTCCGGTGGTGGCGGTTGCATTCACGTTGATTCGGCTCAGCCGTTTCAACGAATTAAGCGCGATTCTCGCCGCCGGCGTGCCGCTGTTGCGCGTTTCGGCGCCGATTATTTTCGCGTCGCTGGGGCTCAACGTACTCCTCTTTGCCGATCAGGAAGCGCTGATTCCGACGATGATCCCGAAGCTGACGCGCACGCACGATCAGATTCAGCAGGGTATTTCCAATTTCAGCAAGGGATTTCCCATTCAGGCGATGCAGGATGCGGACCGTTCGCTGCTGATGTCCAGCCGCTTCACCGCGGGGACTGCACAAGACCCGCCGCGCATGCTGGATGTCGATGTTATCGAACGCGATGAGCAGCTTCAGCCCGTCGCGCACATCTCCGCCGATCAGGCCGATTGGGATACGTTGCGAAGGGAATGGATTCTCACCAACGGCAAGCGCGTCACCGGGCTTCTGCCCCAGCAGCGACGGTCCGATGAAATCCCCTGGGCGGCGTGGAGAACAAACATCTCACCCGAAGAAGTCGCGCTCTATCGCAGTAATGATTACGTCGAGCTGCTCTCCACCGAGCGAATCAACCAGCTTCTGGGCCGGCCGCAGAGTTACGGGACGGTGAACCTGCTGACCGTGAAACATAGCCGCGTGACGCAATGGCTGATGAACCTGGTGCTGGTGCTGCTGGCGGTTCCCTGCGTGCTGACGCGTGAGCCGGGCAAGTTGAAGCAGGATCTGACGCGATTGCTCATCATCGTTGGGTCTGCGATGGGCACGATATTTATCTGCCGGCAGATCGCCGGTCATCCGCCGGCGGGCCCACTGGCCGCTTCATGGCCGGCATTGCTGGCATGGATGCCGGTTTTCATTTTCACGCCGCTCTCGATCTATTTATTGGACCGCCTGCACACGCGCGGCAGTTAAAACGCAGCAGCCCCGCATGTACATGCGGGGCCTTGCTTGGAATCAGAACAAATTTGCATTCCCCAAAACTGAATTGGATATTCTTCATTGTCCGGCCCTGGTCATGAAGGGTTGCCCCTGGAGGGGACAACCGACCAGAGGACCCGACTACGCTTCCTTCCCACTTTCTGGCGACGCCGGCCGCGGCCCAACCGCGGCCGGCGTTTTTTTGTTTGACGGCGCCGATCGAGAATCGAAGAGATACGACCACGAATCTGCACGAATCAACACGAATAAAATCCGCAATTCTATTCGCCTTTATTCGTGTGCATTCGTGCAGATTCGTGGTTGTCTTTTCCTAGCGCACGCCCATGATCAGTTCCATCGTCAACTGATCAAGCTGCTCGTACGGCAGCGGATCTTCAGCCAGCGCGACGCGATCCAGCGGAGCGGCAAGCAGTTTCTTTGCTGCATCGCCGCTGTACT
>Ga0302324_100010483_pt1 | contig 19178 bp, 18 predicted proteins | sample Palsa_T0_1_FD_201949 | JGI IMG/M metagenome (GOLD analysis project Ga0302324, IMG submission 201949) | Peat permafrost microbial communities from Stordalen Mire near Abisko, Sweden - Palsa_T0_1 | ecosystem: Environmental > Terrestrial > Soil > Palsa > Peat permafrost | place: Sweden: Abisko...
AAGTTCGGGCCCACCGCGCACCCGGCATGGAGCAATGAGGCTAGGACGGCCAGGAGGAACGGTACGCGCGAATTGCAACGCAGGCTCATATGCATCGTTTGGGCTCGTGCCGTGAACGCCAGGGGCAGATCATGCAAAAGCTCGCGGGCATCGAGTCACCATCCGACCATGGGACAGTATGGCTGTAAAGAGATTCCCCCCAATTAGGCTTTACCTTATTAACTAGATATAACTCTTTGATTTATCGGCTCCCTTGGTTGTGATTGCCGTTTACGAAGATACTCCACGGATACCCGTGCCGATGGCTGCCTGTCACTGAACACGCGCAGCTGTTCCCGGACGTCGATGCAGTCACCGACGTATCCGAGTGAGGCCGGCAGCCAATCGCGCCAGTGTAGCAAGGCTGCGCTGCCGCTAACTTCCTGAAGCAAGCAGGTAGCGCACGCTACGACCCCCACCTTGCATGCGAAGTATTTTACGTTCTACGAGCTCGGCAAGATCACGCTGTGCCGTGGCCGGACTAATGTGAGTGAGGTGCGCGTACTTCTTGTTGGTCATTCCGCCGAAAAATCCTTCAGGGCCGGCATCGAGCAACGCGTTGAGTACTTTGCGCTGGCGCTCGTTGAAGCCGGATTGCGAATGATGCATCCAGAAGCGGGTTTTCTGCAGTACGTGCTCGACCGTGCCGGCACTCTCAGCGCAAGCTGCCACGACCTGCTTGAGGAACCATTTCAGCCAATCCGTTGCGTCGAGATCGCCGCGCGACAGCGTCTGTAATGCGTCGTAGTACTCGCTGCGAACCGCCATGAATCTTGCTGAAAGGCTATAGCGCCGCGATGACCGGTGCTCATCCTGGGCAAGCGCACGATCGAGGAGAGCACGACCGACGCGCCCATTGCCGTCTTCGAACGGGTGAATGAGTTCGAACCAGGCATGGGCCAACCCGGCGCGCGCGAGTTCATCCACCCCGGCCGGTGGCTTGTTGAACCAGTCAAAAAAGCGTTTGAGTTCCCGCTCGAGCCCGCGCCGCGGAGGCGCCTCATAGTGAAGCTTCTGCCTACCGACCGGACCAGAGACGACCCGCATCGGGGAGATGCCGCGCAACCTGCCGACGCGGATCTTGGCGAGCCCCGAGCGCCCGGTCGGAAAGAGCGCGGCCTGCCAGCTGGCGAGCATTCTTTGGGTCAGTGGCTTGTCCAGCTTCTGAGTAGCATCCAGGAGCACGTCGACCAGGCCCTCGACGGCGCGTGGCGGCGTGGGTAGGTCTGCGGTGGGCAGGCCGAGCCGGCGAGCCAGGGAACCGCGTAGTGCATTGGGATCGAACCGCTCGCCCTCAATGGCGCTCGTGGCAACGCCCTCGGACGTGAGCATTTCCAGCTGGGCGTGTAGATCCGAATCGGGGTCCAGCAAGCGGGCCATCCCGGTGAGCTCGCCCTGGGCCTTGCGGGCCGCGGCCAGCGGTTGTGCCAGACGAGCCGAATCCCAACGAAATTGGGGCCACTCGTGGCGCTGCCAGATCCAGGGCCTGATGTGTTTGTCCGCTATAATCGCCTCAATAAGTGAGGTGATTATAGCCAAATCACCTCACGCTGATACTGGTTATTGGCTCCCCGGGTTGGACTCGAACCAACGACCAACGGATTAACAGCCGACCTCAGGCACTACCTGGCGCATCGTAACACCAAATAACTCAATCACTTGCGCGTGTCGCGTTGCGGTAATTTGTGCCGGTTTGAGGCATCGAGTGTGCCAAAATTGTGCCAAAATTTGCCAATATAGCCAGTGCACAGATTGCACTGATGCAGTACATGCACTAGGATAGATCATGCCTACGGTTAGGCGTTTCAGTCGATCCCGGATTGCGATGTACTTTGCGGATCATCCGCCGCCGCATTTCCACATCATCACGGTCGCCGACGAGAAGGCTGTGTATCTCATCGAAACGCTCGAACTTTGGGATGGTGAGGCTGACCCACGAGACACTTCCGAAGCGCTCGCATGGGCTGCCACGAACCAATCGGAATTGCGGACGCGGTGGCGTGAGTATTCGGAGGAGGAAGGAACATGAGCGAAGACAGCAAGAGCCTGGTCCGCGTCGCCAGTGTGAAATCGGCGGCCGAGTACACGCTGCGCATTCGATGGGTGAACGGCAAGGATCTGCCGGTCGATCTTCGGGAAATCGTGCATCGCCTGAAGGGTTTGCGCGCGCTACGTGATCCCTCGGTGTTTGCGCGCGCCACTGTCGGCGAGGGTGGTCAAAGCGTGGTGTGGCCTGGGGACATTGATATCGGCGCCGCTCGCTTGCTGGAACTCGGTCTTGAGCAGGGCGGCCGCGGTGATGCAGTTGAATTCATCCGCTGGCGCTGGCGCAATGGGCTCTCGCTTACCGCAGCAGCCCAGGCGCTCGGTCTGTCGCGCAGGCAGATCGCCTACTACGCCAGCGGCGAGCACGAAGTGCCGCGCTACGTGCTGCTGGCCTGCCGGGGCTGGGAAGCCGAGCGGCACGCAGCCGCCTGATAGGTATCGTGCACGGAGATCGCCGGCGACGGCGCGTTCCCTAGCTTTACTCCCAAGTAAACCAAAATCTGGCACTCTTCACGAAGCGGCACAAATAGAGAGATAGTCGGTTGGTGCGGTTTCTGGCGAGCGCTCTGGCGTACGAGGCCGGCCACCGACTACACCCGATTGCTGAGAATGAGTTTCCGCAACACGTGCCTATGACACTGCCTCTGATCCTCGGCGCAGTGGCACATCAGCGTCACCCGACCGCGTCGCGCCAGTTGCTTAACCAGCCGAAGCGTGAACTTCTGGCCGTGGTTCTTAATTGTTCGGTTGCGCTTGTCGATCGGACCATCGAGGAAAAGCTCCGTTCGATAGTGCCTTGCAAACTGCGCCCAAGACACCTTGCCACCCTGGCCCGAGCGTAGAAGTCGCTCGCTCGGACCGAGATTGGCCATCCAAACGTCGTACCGAGATGCCGGTAGACCGCGCCCGCGAATGCGCGTCACTAGAATTCGAAGGCCGTCCGTCTTGTGATTGAGGGGGGTCCAAACAGACTTCGTTTTTAGCATGGACGTCTCGCTGTACGCCCTTTTGCTAGAGTGTACCGGACCGCGACGCTCTCGTTTCAAGCGGACAACGCAGGCGGCACGACGTGCCGTCCGCGGGCACCAGGCCGTCGCACACCCCACAGCGAACTGGGAGCCTTCAGTCATGATCACCGGCAACATCAAGAGCCAGATTGACCAGATCTGGAACGCCTTCTGGTCCGGGGGCATCTCCAACCCGCTGGAGGTGATCGAGCAGATCACCTATCTCCTCTTCCTGCGCCGGCTGGACGACCTGCACACGCTGGAGGAGAACAAGTCCGCCCGGCTCAAGAAGCCGATGGAGCGCCGCGTCTTCCCCGGGGGCAACGATCCCAAGGGCCGCCCCTACGAAGACCTGCGCTGGTCGCGCTTCAAGCACTTCGCCCCGGGGGACATGTACATGGTGATAGGCGAGCACGTCTTCCCGTTCCTGCGCACGCTGGGCGGCGACGAGTCCACCTACGCGCACCACATGAAGGACGCGCGCTTCACCATCCCCACGCCGGCGCTGCTGGCCAAGGTGGTGGACCTGCTCGACGCCGTCCCGATGGAGGACCGAGACACCAAGGGCGACATATACGAGTACATGCTCGGCAAGATCGCCAGCGCCGGGCAGAACGGCCAGTTCCGTACTCCGCGCCACATCATCCGGCTCATGGTGGAAATGACCGCACCGCAGCCCACCGACGTCATCTGCGACCCGGCCTGCGGTACGGCGGGATTCCTGGTCGCAGCTGGCGAAGTGCTGCGCGAGCGTCACCCGAATATCCTGCACGACGCGAAGCTGCGCGAGCACTTCCACCACCGCATGTTCCACGGCTTCGACTTCGACAACACCATGCTGCGCATCGGCAGCATGAACATGCTGCTGCACGGCGTGGAGAACCCCGACATCCGCTACCGAGATTCGCTGGCGCAGGATCACGCTGGCGAGGAGGAGAAGTACACGCTAGTGCTGGCCAATCCGCCCTTTGCCGGCAGCCTCGATTACGAGAACACGGCTAAAGATCTGCTGCAGATCGTCAAGACCAAGAAGACCGAACTGTTGTTCCTCGCGCTTTTCTTGCGCCTGCTCAAGCCTGGTGGCCGCGCTGCGGTGATCGTACCCGACGGCGTGCTGTTCGGCTCCAGTATGGCCCACAAGGAACTGCGCCGGATGCTGGTGGAAGATCAGAAGCTCGACGCTGTGGTCAAGTTGCCCGGCGGCGTCTTCCGGCCCTACGCGGGCGTGTCCACGGCAATACTGCTCTTCACAAAGACCAACTCCGGCGGGACCGACCAGGTCTGGTTCTACGACGTCGAATCCGATGGCTGGAGCCTCGACGACAAACGCACGCCACTGCTGCCCGAAGACAAGCTCGGCCCCGTGCCGCACAGCGCCCTCGGAGCGGACGAGCACGGCAAGAATAACCTGCCCGACTTGCTGGCGCGCTGGACCGAGCGCAACGGTGCCGAGCACGGACGTCTGCGTACCGCGCAGAGCTTCTGTGTGCCGAAGGCCGATATCGCCGCGCAGGGCTATGACCTCTCGCTGAACCGTTACAAGGAGATCGTGCACGAGGCCACCGAGCACCGCGCGCCGAAGGAGATCCTCGCCGACCTCGCGAAGCTGGAGGAGCAGATCCAGCGAGGGATGAAGGAGTTGGAGCGGATGCTGCGATGAGTGCCGCAGCCGCCATGGCTCTCGAAGAAATCATGCCTCCTCGACTTGGCACCGTTGACCCCGCTGCGCATCCAGACGAGGAATTCGATCTCTACAGTATTCCTGCGTTTGACGCGGGCGAACCAGAGGTAGCCATAGGAAGACAGATCGGCTCCGCGAAGCAAATCGTGAAGCCCGGTGACGTTCTCCTTTCTCGCATTGTGCCGCACATTCGCCGCGCCTGGGTAGTGGGAGATGATCGAGGACGGCGGATTATCGCGTCCAGCGAGTGGATTGTTTTTCGGGGGCCGAGCGTCGTTCCGCACTATCTCCGACACGTTTTAGTAGGCGACCCGTTTCATGCAGAGTTCATGCACACGGTGTCGGGGGTCGGCGGGTCACTGCTCAGAGCGCGGCCGGCCTACGTCGCGAAAATCCGCATCCCCCTCCCAACCCTCCTCGAGCAGCGGCGGGTCGCGGAGATCCTCGACAAAGCGGACGCACTGCGGGCCAAAAGACGCACCGCCCTCGCCCAACTCGACAGGCTCACCCAATCCATCTTCCTCGACATGTTCGGTGACCCCGCCACGAATCCGAAGGGGCTTCTGACTTCGAACATCGACGGCATAGCGGAGCAAGTGACCGACGGTGAACACCTGACTCCAGAGCGCACGACTGAAGGGATCAAGCTCCTGTCTGCGAGGAACGTCCGTGACGGCTACATTGACTTCGAGAATGTCGACTACATCGGCATTGACGAATATGAGCGCATAAGGAGGCGATGCAATCCTTCTCGAGGCGACATTCTTATCTCGTGTTCGGGGACTATCGGTCGGGTTGCGTCAGTAGAAACCGACGAATGCTTTTCGCTTGTTCGGAGTGCGGCACTCGTGCGACCGAAAAGCGCGGCCATCCGCACGAAGTTCCTCGAGCATTACCTGCGGACGCCCGCGCTCAAGGCTCGGATGCTCCGCCGAGCGAATGCCTCTAGCCAAGCCAATCTCTTTCAAGGACAGATCCGCGAACTCCCCGTTTTCGTGCCGCCGGTTGAACTGCAAGACACTTTCGTTCGCACAGTTGCTCGCGTCGAGTCGCTGAAGGCTATTGGCCAGGGTGTGCTTGCTGAGCTTGAGGCCCTCTTCGCCTCTCTGCAGCACCGCGCCTTCCGGGAAGAACTGTAGCCGTGCGCGGCGAGTTCATCGCAGTGTGGCCTGAGACGTGGCGCGAGATCTGGCTGCCGTTGATCGACCATGAAGAGGTCCCCGAGGACATATTCTGCGAGGTATACCGCGCGCTGGCCCCGACATTGAAGAAGCGGCCATCAGTCGAAGCCTTGGCGGATATCATCGACAACCCCGTGCAGAGCCGTGACGCGTTCGAGAAGATAGTCGCGAGCGACTTTGCCGGCGAGCGCGCGCTCGTTGCCTTTCTCGAAGCGGCTCACTCGGCGCTGGACGAATTGGCCGGCGACGAACTGTCCAATAGCTACTTCAACCTACTCGTGGGTTTCGTCGACAAGTTTAGTCTCCGCTACGACGTAAGACGGCCCTGTACGCTTTGTCCGACGCTTCCCGGCGTATTCGCAAGCCTCGTGCGCGATCTGCGGGTCCTGACCGGACAGGACGCTCACCTCGATGCGCTGATGAAGGAGTTCGAGAACGCGGTGCGCGACCTGCGGCACGACTGCTCCGACGGGCGGATCAAGACCTGTATCCAGAAACAGGTCAATCTGCTTGAAGCGATCGGCAGAACGGTTCCTGGAGTCACCGGTGCGACGCTCGGGGCCATCTGCAATCAGGTCGGCACCTGGCCGCACGCGAAGCTCAAGGAGGCGATGAAGGATCTCTACGGCTTCGCCTGCGACTACCCCGGCATCCGGCATGGCGGTACGCCGGCCAACGCGCTGCGCGCGGTTGACATGCGCGACATGGTGGCTATGTCCATCCTGCTGGCCGGGTTCACGCCGTACCTGAGCAACGCGCTCGACGCCGACATCGTGTATCGAGGAGCTTGAAGGAATGCGCCTGCTGCTCACCGTTCGCATGCAGATCGCTTTTGGCGGAGTCGCATGACGGCTTTCTTGCATGAAGTGAGGTTCGATGGCGGCATCCTTCGATGGGGCTTCTGGCCAGTCGAGGTCGCCTCGCTTGATTGGCCTGTGGTGCCAAAAACGTGGGGCAACGGGAACTCATGAGCCAGTTCTCTTTCCTCCAGCGTGAATGGCCGGCAGTCTTTGACGCGACCATGCGGGCGGAAGCTGCGGTACATGCTGACCCGCGCACCGCCTGCTTTTACGCGCGGCGCGCGCTGGAGTTGGCGGTCGCGTGGGCCTACAAGTATGACGCCTCGCTCAAGCTGCCGTATCAAGACAACCTCTCGGCCCTGATTCACGACCCCAGCTTCAAGGTAGCGGCGGGCGAAGCGGTATTCAGCAAGGCGCGGATCATCAACATGCTCGGCAATCGCGCGGTGCACGGCCATAAAGCGATCGCGTCGGACGATGCCGTAGTCGCCGTGCGCGAGCTGTTCCACGTGACGTACTGGCTCGCCCGCATGTATGGCCGCATGGGCCGACCGGCGCCCGGGCTGACATTCAATGCGGCCGTACTGCCCAGGCCAACACCCGTCCCGAGACAGACGGCAGAGCAGTTGCAGCGGCTCGAAGAGGGTTTACGCGAGCGCGACGAAAAACTCGCGGCGTTGCTCGCCCACAAGACCACCTTGGACGAGGAGCTGATGCGGCTGCGCGCCGAGGTGGCCACGGCGAAGCAGGCGGCTGCCGCGCAGCCGGACACGCACGACTACTCCGAGGCCGAGACCCGCGACTACTTCATCGACTTGCTGCTCAAGGAGGCGGGCTGGCCGCTGGATCAGCCGCGCGACCGGGAATTCGAAGTCACCGGGATGCCCAACAAGGAGGGCAAAGGCTTCGTCGACTACGTGCTCTGGGGAGATGACGGCAAACCGCTAGGGCTCGTCGAAGCCAAGCGCACTCGGCGCGACGCACGGGTCGGCCAGCAGCAGGCGAAACTCTATGCCGACTGCCTAGAGCGTCAGTTCGCCCAGCGCCCGCTAATATTCTACTCCAACGGCTACGAGCACTGGTTCTGGGACGACACCCGCTACCCGCCGCGTGCGGTGCAGGGTTTCTACAACAAGGCGGAACTGGAGCTCGCGATCCAGCGGCGCAGTATGCACAAGCCGCTGGCGGCGGCGGAGATCAACCCGGCGATCGTTGAGCGATATTACCAGACGCGCGGCATCCGCCGCATAGCAGAAAGCCTCGAGCGCGATCATGACCGCAAGGCGCTGTTGGTGATGGCCACTGGCGCGGGAAAGACGCGTACTGTAATTGCGCTCTCCGACCTGCTGATGCGCACGAATTGGGTTAAACGCGTGCTGTTCCTGGCTGACCGCGTCGCACTGGTGAACCAGGCCGTTAACGCCTTTAAGCGCTTCCTGCCTGACGCATCGCCGGTAAATTTGGTAACCGAGAAAGACGCCGAGGGACGGGTGTTCGTCTCGACCTACCCGACGATGATGGGCCTGATCGACGAAACGAAGGATGGTCAGCGCCGCTTCGGCGTCGGGCACTTCGATATGGTCATCATCGACGAAGCGCACCGCTCCGTATTTCAGAAGTACCGAGCCATTTTCGACTACTTCGATTCGCTGCTGGTCGGGCTCACAGCCACGCCGAAGGACGAGGTGGACCGCAATACGTACGGGCTCTTCGACCTCGAGGACGGTGTACCGACCGATGCCTACTCGCTGGAGGAGGCCGTGCGCGATGGCTTTCTCGTGCCGCCGCAGGCGGTCTCCGTGCCGCTGAAGTTTCAACGCGAGGGCATCAAGTACGACGAGCTCTCGGAAGAGGACAAGGATCAGTGGGATGCGCTCGAATGGGATGACGACGGCACTGTACCCAGTCAGGTCGAAGCTCAGGCGGTCAACAAGTGGCTCTTCAACAAGGACACCGTCGACAAGGTGTTGGCTCATCTGATGACGCGCGGCCTCAAAGTTGCTGGCGGTGACCGCCTGGGAAAGACAATTATCTTCGCCAAGAACCAGCAGCATGCGGACTTCATCGCCGATCGATTTAACGTCAACTATCCGCACTACAAAGGGGAGTTTGCGCGCGTTATCACTTTCAAGACCGAGTATGCCCAGACTCTCATCGACAATTTCTCAGTCAAGGAGAAAGCGCCACACATCGCGATCTCCGTTGACATGCTCGACACCGGCATTGACATCCCGGAAGTGCTGAACCTGGTCTTCTTCAAACTGGTGCGCTCCAAGACCAAGTTCTGGCAGATGCTCGGGCGCGGCACGAGGCTCTGTCCGGATCTGTTCGGACCGGGTCAGCACAAGGAAGGCTTCTACGTCTTTGACTACTGCCAGAACCTGGAATTCTTTAGTCAGAACATAGCTGCTACGGAGGGTAACGTGGCCGCTTCGCTGGCTAAGCGGGTGTTCGACGCGAGGCTCGAACTAATCGCCACCCTGAATCATCTCGCGACTTCGGACGCCGTTTCCGATGCGGCCGAGCAGGCAACGAGAGTCTATCTGGATCCGACGACAGACGGCCAGGTTCGCAAGGCGCTGGTCGAACGTCTGCAGCGCGAAGTGGCTGCCATGAATCTCGACAATTTCGTAGTACGGCCGTACCGGCGTGTGGTCGAGAAGTACACCAGGCCTGAGGCTTGGCGTTCGTTGTCAGCAGAGGCGCTATCGGAACTATCCAGTACGGTCGCAGGACTTCCCACGGAGCTCGATCCCGAGAACGAGGAAGCGAAGCGCTTTGATCTGCTTACTCTGCGCCTGCAGCTGGCTCTGCTGCGCGCCGAGCCCGGATTCGCGCGGCTGCGCGACGGCGTGAAGGAGATCGCTGGCCTTCTGGAGGAGAAGGTGGCCATTCCGATGGTTCATGCGCAGATGGCGCTGATTCAGGAGGTGCAGACCGAGGAATGGTGGCAGGACGTCACAGTGCCCATGTTGGAGGGCATGCGCCGCCGGATGAGGGATCTGGTGCAGTTCATCGACAAACGCCAGCGCAAGTCGATCTACACGGACTTTGAGGATCGGATGGGCGAGGAGGCCGGCATCGCCTTGCCTGGTTTTACGGTGGGCACGAACCAGGCAAAGTTCCTCGCGAAGGTGCGGGCGTTCCTGCGCGCACATCTAGACCACATAGCTGTCGAGAAGCTCCGAAAGAACAAGCCTCTGACGGCGACCGACTTGTCCGAGCTGGAGCGGATGCTGGCCGAGAGCGGTGCGGGTGCGCCGGACGAGATCCAACGGGCTGCGGCGGAAGCGCAAGGGCTCGGGCTGTTCGTGCGATCACTGGTGGGTATGGACCGCGAGGCGGCCAAGGCGGCGATGGCCGGGTTTATCGCGGGCAAAACCCTGACCGCGAACCAGCTCGAGTTTATTAACCTAATTGTGGATCATCTGACCGAGCACGGCGTCATGCAACCGGCCCGCCTCTACGAGTCGCCCTTCACCGACCTTACTCCGCGGGGGCCGGAGGGTTTGTTCAAGTCGACGGACCTGGACGAGCTAGTGCGACTGCTCGAGTCCGTCCGGTCTACGGCCGCTACTGCCGCTGCAGCGTAATCGTAACGGCCTAAACTGCGCCGAGCGCCAAAAACTCGGAGCGTGATCTTTCTAATATCAGGGGACTTTGGCTCGCTTGCTTGCAGTGTTCCCGGCCCGCGTTATCTCTCAGACTAGACGACGTTTGAGTCCGGTAGTCCGCGCCGTCAGCGTTATGGCCGATCGAAGCAGCTTTCGCCAGCGACGTGGTCAATCGCGAATGCGTACCCAATGCCGACGTTTGCGGAGCGCTCCATCTCGCGCGCTATCCGAAGAAGTTGCCGCTGACCTAGAAGAATACCCTCCATTGGATCAACGCCGGCAATCAGTACCCCCCCACCTCTTTGCTTGGCCAGTTCCAACGCATGGATGTTGGCCTCGAAAGACGCTATTAGCCCGGCAAATCCGGTCGTAAGTCCCGTCGCTTTCCTTGTTATGATCCCCGTGACCTCAGCAGTATCAAGGATAAGAGCGGGGCCGCCGGAGTTGCTGGCATTAACGCTAGCGTCTAACTGGAGTATTCGCTCTGATCCCGACTGGTAGATTGATGAGATCGTCCCGCGGTGCAAAACGAGGTTCAGATGATCGAGTGGGTATCCGAGGAAGGCTACTTCCATGCCCACCGTTGCCTGTCTTGGATCTGCAAAGGTAAACTGATATTGGGCCCGTTGAAGCACTTCCGGAATCTTCAAAATTGCGAAGTCGTAATGGTTCTCGTCGGATCCTGATACGAGTCGACTTGCGAAGTCTTGCCCGGTGAGGCGTACCCCGTCTTCTAGCCGTCCGGGGTCACTATCGGCGAAACGTATAAGCACGTCCGCCGTAGTGGGTCCTCGAAAAACATGATTGTTTGTGACAACCAGGTCGCCGACCACGAAGGCAGACCCCGATGCTGTACGGACCCCACCAACCAAAAAAATGATGTGCAGGACTCCGCTACGGACTCGATCGTACAGATCAGGCAAACTCATGGGGTCACGATCCCCTGATTCTCTGGAAGTCGCTGCGTGCGACCGTCAGCGAAGGTCTCGCTCGCCTTGCGCCGCGCACAATATGACCAGAAGGAGAATTATTTGTGCCGCGTGCTTCATACAAATCTCCCTCCGCCAACTGCGCCTGCCGGTATGCTTCCCTTAACGGTGCGCCCTCTAATCCGGCCAGCGTAGCGGTGCAGGCGGGGTTTGTCGCCATCTATTCGTTGGGCAACAAACCTTCCTGTACCATGTTTTCGATCCAAGACTTCTGTACGCTCGTGCGCTGAAGTCGCTTCAATCGGATTCCGTCTGCAAGAAATTCCATTATCGATGGGCACGTATAAGTTCTCGGCACGGCGCTGCTTCGAAAAAGTGCGGCTAAGACAGGAAGCGAGCGCTCTGACAATTTAACGATGTCGTGGTGACAGCGCTTATTCAGATCTCTGTCAGCAGAGTCGCCACGGGTCTTTTGCAGTTCAAAGCCGGCCGCACGCAGTTTCACTTCGTCCAAGACGAAATAGTCAAGGCCAACGAACTTACTTCGTTTGGCCGAGATCGCTGCAGCAATGCGAGGCTCGGCGCAGTCCTGATCCAAGCACCAAACGGATAAAGTGCCTTCGGACGTAGCTAGATCCCCGAGAGGATCGGCGACGAAATCGTCTGGAGCCAGCCAGTCAACCGACGGAGGGGGCAGCCAGCATTTGCGCTCGATTTTTCGAAATAGCAGCACGCCGTTGACTCCAAGCCTCAAGCTGCTCCGCTGTCTGCAACATGGCCGAATGAATCACCACGATTTCCTCGGACTTCGCGGCCATTCGCAGTGCCGGGGCGGTAACTTCCGGGTGGCTTCCGATGGCCATGGCCGAGACTACGGCATTCCTGACTCTCGTATTGTTGTGACGAAGCGCCTCGATGAGAAGCGCTGCCGCTGCACCGGCAGCTGGCTCCGTTCGCAATAGCGCTATGGAATGCAAAAGTCTCTCGACGATATTCAATGTTAGACGGCCTGACTTCAGGAGGGAGCGCACCGCATGAATTACGAGTGATCCGTGCTTCTGGCTCTGAGTGCTGATATACGCGGCGAGAGGATCCTCTACTTGATCCTCATCCGAATACGGTATGTTGCTCGCCAGAGATTGTAATTCGGCCTCAAAACTGGAATACAAAACTGCTGGTACTAATTGCCTGGCGGTGCTGGCATCGCTAGCGGGGTCCATTAACTCGATCAGCGGCGTTGGACGTCGTATTGCTTTGAGCGCAACTACGGCAGTAAGCGCTTCGGTAACCAGCACGGTAGGTGCATAACCAGTCAGCGACAGAGCAGTGATCCCCGAAGTTGCTGCCTCTTGCGCGGCTGCACCGAACGTCAGGGTGTCGCGGGGCGAGGTCCCCGCTTCAAAGAGCCCAACTACGGCAGTAGGCGCCTCGGTAACCAGCACGGTAGGTGCATAACCGGTCAGCGACAGAGTAGCGATCCCCGGAGTTGCTGCCTCTTGGGCGGCTGCCCCGAACGTCAGGGTATCGCGGGGCGAGGTTCCCGCTTCAAAACCCAAATAGCCGGTGTACCCCGAGACACCGGACCCGGCTGCGGTGATGGAATGGGCGGTTGCACTACCAGCGATTGAGAAAGCATATCCCTCTGAGGTGGGTACGTTGAGAGAAATCCATTGGCCAGCAACCAACTGCCCGACTACTCTTTGTCGTGTTGACTGCTGTTCGTCGAGACGATCTAAGGAAATGGTCACGTTGCAATCCTAGCCATCAAATAGTCAATTGCTGACTCGGACAATTCGTTGAGCAAAGCCGCCGGTTTTGCGCCTTGCAGGTCCTCTGCCCATTCAGCAGCAGTATTAAAGTCCAACTCGATTCGTACCGCAAAATCCTCGGGTACATCCGGGAGTCCTGACGACACCGTAGTGCTGGCGGCAGCGCTCAATGTTAGTTGAAACCAGACTTGTCTGAATAATGCGACCGACCAACGTGACACCCTATTGATGGTCATTCCCGCAAGCTTCGTCGATTGAGTCGGACGGTTCATCTGCAACAGAAAGTCTGACAGGTCGTCAGGCAGATCGATGGCCAGTTCGGAAAGGGCCGTCTCAATAGTTTTGTAGCCGCAGGAGCGGTCCAATACCGGCACACGAAGAACCGCACCGAAGGCCAAACGGCGAAGCGACTTGAAAGCCGGCAACCATTCCGAAATTTGTTGGACGAAAGGACCGACGCTTACCGGCCACGCGTCGAAGTGGGGCGGTGCAGATCCGTCGGCCGTTGGGGTCGGCGGTGTTGCCTGCCAGTCAGCGCGTCCCTGAGTGACACCTAAGAAAAGGCGACCTTTCGAGTACGGTCCGTCCGCGGTCAGCTGGAAGTTGGATAGATTACGGGCCACCTGCTCGGGCTCGCCTCCGCCGACCGCACGCCACCATTCTTCCAACGGGATTTGGCGAATATCAAACGGGACGGACGCAAAGAGCGAGACCCGCAAAGATTCCGCAAGGATTTGCATCCGTCAATTCGTTCCTGGACCAGAGTTATGACTTCGATGCGGCCAGTAGCCAATAGTATCCACTCAAATACACCTATACGTGACAGGCATCGCGGCGGCGCGGATCACAGTTTGCGCGAACGCCTTACTGCGGATAACCCCTCTCTGTCGCAGAATATACGTAACTTATTGATTGTACGTACTAGCGGACGCATTCAACCGATGGCGCAGCCCGAGCAGAAGTAACAGATCGTGACCCCGTCGCCGCTATAGACCTCCGGCAGTCGCTGGCCCTTAATGCCGGACCCGCCGGTCGACCCGCCCCCGAAGGCGGATGCGCTGATAGACATCGCACACCAGCCATCCTCGTGCACGCCACCATCGGCAAAGCGCCTGACGCCGGACCGCGCTTTTTCTGACTACCCATGTCCTGACCATCGGCATCAGCCAATCCGTCGCGCGCACCGAGCGGCCCTCCGTTCGCTATTGCACGGGGCGTGAGTCTAGCGCAGCACCTGGTGAGGCTGTCGGCCGGAGCAGAAACGAGTTGCTGATTTAAACGATTCTCGCCCCGCGAATCGCGCAACCAGCGGTCTCAGCAGCACCGGCGGAGTCTGGGTAAAGTGCGCCACGCCAGACCCCGTGGTCGCGATGAAGACGTTGCCGAATGGTCGCCTTCAAATGGGCTGGAATGATGTACCGACAGTGTTTAGAGCCGTCGTCCAGCAATTCTTGCAGCGACTGTGCGTGATCGCGCTGAAATTGTGCGGTCATGGTGAAGCGCCCCCATTGAGCTTGCTGTCGCGGGAATCCTGGCTCGTAGTAACCGACGATAATCCAGTCAGGACGATCGCTCGGCAAGAAGGCGGTCAGGTTTGCATCGAATTTGGCGTCGTTGCCGCTGCCGTCCGTTGTCGTTTCGGGCCACTTTATCCACTGCTTCTTACCATTGACGGCATAGTGAGCCTCATCAAAGCTCCACAGTTCCCCCGCTTTCGAGTCGTGATCGTGAACAGCAAAATACGCCGCGACATACGGAGAAATCGACCAGTCCAGAAGCCGTGTCGGCGCCTCATAGTGGCGAAGGACCATCAACGCAACTATATCGTCGCGCAGCGCGTATCTTTCTCCGTCGTCCGCAAAGAAATGCGCCGTGCTTCGAAACAGGTCAATACCCGAGCGCTCGCGCTGGAGCTTGTCCCGTCTGGAAAGCCGGGTTAGCGGCGGTCTGTCGATCGAGGGTATCAGCGAACAGTAAACTTTGGATTGGCCGCGGCTTAGCCATACCCTGCGCTTTAAATCCGCGAGTGCATCGAAGACTTCCAATTCAGACCTCAGTTTAGTTGTCGTCCAGGCGGATGCCATGCGCGATAGCCTCTACCTGCCGCCTCCCGTGGACAAGGGGTCGCTTCAGAATCCCCGGTCTCGAGGCGCCAGGCACATGACCCTTCGCAGGCCAGGGCGATAGCCGTAGGATGGCAGCCATGCCCGATTCCGAATCATCGCCTCCGGGAACCGCCTCTGCAGTCGCTACGGCCGCCGTATCGACTCCAATCGTCAAGACGCCTCCGACCGCGGAATTGAATTTTGGATTCTCGTCAGCGCTTCTGCTGCTAACACGGATGTCGCTCCAGGTGCTCGCGCAGGCGAAGCACGAAGCGACTCACGGAGATGCCCGGTTCGCGGTTCTGCTCGCCTATGCGGCTTGCGAGTGGGCTACAGAGGAAGCGCTGGGAAACCTGATGCGATTGCGCGGCGCGGGCGCCATAGTCGAGCCCGTCCTAGGGATGTTCGGCAGCACGCGGAACTTAACCAATAACAGCGTGCTCGAGCTCTTCGAGGCTCTGACAAATACTCGACCCACTCAGGAGACATGGTGGCAGGGCTGGAAAGCGAGCTGCAAGCTTCGCCACCCCATCGCGCACAAGGGCAAGCCAGCTACTTCGCAGCAAGCCCTTGAGAGCGTCCAGTCGGCCGAGCAATACGTTCAATACCTCACTGACGTGGTTGCGCAGACTCCGCCGGTGTAAGAGCGGCAGTGGCGGGCGCTGAGCGCGCTGCAGACGAGATCCGAAGCGCATCGAGCTGTCAGCAGCACAAGCGCAGGACGAGCGCTGCGAGCGCGCGACAACAAGTCCGTTCAAAGCCCCATGGGACGTAGAGGGGTAGAGGGCAGGATAGCGGAGTGTCCGCGTTTTGCAGCAGCAGCGATTATAGAACCGGAGCCGGCGGCTTCTGACCAGCGCCAGCATAGCGAGTGTTTCACGCCCCCGGACGCCTCCGGTGCGCGCGCAGCCAGTCTTTTAGCGCCTCGTTCATACGCGTCTGCCAACCCGGTCCCTCTGCCCGGAATCGTGCGAGCACGTCCCTGTCCACGCGCAGTGCAATCTGCTCTTTCGCCCCTGAGCCGGCCGGTCGGCCACGCTTGCGCCGATACGCGCTCACCGCTGCGACCAGTTCCTCAGCTCCCGCCGGCTGATCCTCGGGAGTTTCGCGGAAAAAAGCTCGAAACTCGAGTCCCGCTTTCAGTCCCGTCGGTGGATCATTTGCTCATCGAAGTCAATCTCTACAAGTGCGCTGGACGGTCAGTAGTGGGACCGTCCAGCCACTTTCACTTTAATGAGTCATTCGGAAAAGCCGACGCCGCCGTCGATCACTGCTCGTCCGTCACTGGAGGAGAAGGCGCACTTTGCTGCGCTCGCCGCGGTCTCTGGGCTGTCGGAAGCCGCGCTTGCTCTGAAGGCCATCCGCACCGTTCTCGAGAGAGACGATAGTCTCGCGCGGACGTCAGCAGCGACGGCAGCGCGGGAGGCGGCGAGCGATCGGATCACGATTCGGCTGCGTCCTGGTGATGGGGGCGCGATCGCTTCTCGCGCAGCAATGCGCGGCATGAAAGCGTCCGCCTATCTCGCGGCCTTGGTCCGAGCGCACGTCGTCGCCAACCCACCGCTCGCCGCACAGGAGCTGTCGGCGCTCAAGTACAGCGTCGTAGTGCTGGCCGGCATCAGCGGTTACCTCGTGCGGGCGCTGCGAAATTCATCTCCTGGCGACATACGCGATGCCCTTCAGCGGACCCAAGCCGCCGTGGCTGCGCTCGAGCAGCACACCCATGATTTCGCCAAGGCCGCACTTATCAGCTGGGAGAGCCGCAGTGACTAGGCAGGTGATGCGCCTCACGTCGGCGAGACCTTTTCTAGACATTTTCAGCAGCGGTCGCGCCGGGCCGCGCCCCTTCGGTAGGCACCAAATAGAACAGATCCGTCACACCGTCCGCGGTGCGCCGGAGGTGATGGTCAAGGTCACGGGCGGTGGCAAGAAGGTCGGCGCTGTGGCGGCGCATCTGTCATACATCAGCCAGGAGGGTGAGCTCGAGCTGGAGACCGACGAAGGACAGCGGGTCTCGAAGGAAGGTCAGGGGATGCTGCTCAAGGATTGGCATCTGGAGCTCTCGGCTGGCCAGTACCGCAAGTCGCCCGGTCGTGATGGCACCGCCCGTTCCGTAAAACTCGTTCACAACATCGTGCTGTCGATGCCGGCGCCGACGCCGCCGGACAAGGTGCTGGCAGCTGCCAAGACCTTCGCACGTGAAAAGTTCGCGCTCAAGCATCGGTACGCAATGGCGCTGCATACCCATCAGCAGCACCCGCACGTGCATCTGGTGGTCAAAGCCGAGGACGAGCACGGCCGGCGGTTGCACATCGACAAGGCCTTGTTGCGTGAGTGGCGGCAGGATTTTGCCCAGATGATGCGGGACCAGGGCATTGCCGCCAACGCCACGCCCCGCGCTGTGCGCGGACAGGGCAAACGCTCCGCCAGGGACGCCATATTTCGGGCTCAGCGGCGCGCGGATTCGCAAGCACTGCGTAAACGGGTCGAGAGTGTGGTCAGAGAGCTTTCAACGACTGGCACGGTGCGCGATCCGGCGCATGCCAAGCTACAAGAGACTCGAAGCGCGGTGATGGCCGGTTGGATGAGAATCGCCGAAACTCTGGAGAAGCAAGGCGAAATCATCCTCGCCGGCGATGTCCGATACTTTGCCAAACACCTGGCACCGGTGCTCACGGACCGGGAACGGCTCGCGCAGGAGTTCATCCGACATTTAAGAACAACATCCGCGACAGCGCGCGGAGAAGACCTGACCCGCAATCGCGAGCTGGAGAGATCACGGTGACGCATTGAAATGGATTTGGAGATCGATGCATGCCCGCCAACAAGCAACAGTTCCCGCTGCCGTTCAGTCATCCGAAATGTTCGCTGCGCCGGCAACCGATGCTGCAGAAAGAACGTAACGGGGCTCCCGTAGCCTTTGCTGGCGCCGCGCAGAACGGCAAGTCTGTGGCCTTGCGGGAGGCGCACGCACCGGGCTCAGAGTCTGGACAGATGCCTCTGACGACACCCACGTTCGTTGCACTCACCGATCTGGCCAATCTGCGCTCGGCCGGGATCGCATATCCGAGCACGATCCATGGCTGGCGCTGGCTCTATCGACACCGACACGAGCGCGGCCTGGACGATGCTTTCCGTCGCGTCGGACGGCGTATCGTGGTGGACCCTGAACGATACCGTGAGCTCGTCCGCGCAAGCCCGGCTTCGTAAGCTGCGCGCTACTTCCCCAGAATCCTCTCGTTCATCTTCTGCACGATGTCGCGAGTTTCCGTGGCGGCAAGGTGTACGTAGCGGCTCACAACGCCAGACTTCCAGCCGCCAATGGCCTTCAGTTGCTGCTCGCTGGCACCCTCGCGCGCGAGGTAGGTGGCCGCGGAATGCCGCAGATCGTGGAAGCGGAAGCCTTCGATTCCTGCCGCCTCACAGGCCGCACTAAAGAGCTTCTCATACCGATAGCGGCGCCCGGTCGCACTCACGAATACCCAGTTGTCGCCCAGGCGCCGAACCTTGCCGTGCTCGAAGAGCAGGCGCTTGGCTTCTGCATGCAGCCAAGCCGTTCGCGGCGTCGCATTCTTTGTGAATCGCAGCAGCAGCCGGCCCTCCTTCAGGTCGACATCCTGCCACTTGAGCTTCCAAAGCTCGCCGGCGCGCGCAGCGGTGCAGAGCGCAAGTACCACAAACGTGTGTAGCACCGGATCCTTCACCGTCTCTCGCAATAGGGCAGTGCGCTCATCCTCCGACAAAAAGCGCACGCGTCCTCGGCCCTCACGAAGTTTTGCGACGCCATCGAATGGGTTATGAGATGCCCAATGCCACTCCTTGCGAGCCACGGTGAATACGTGGCTGAGCACCGCCAGGTAGCGATTGACGGTGGCGGGGCTGCGTGGGTGCCGATGCGGCTGTTCGCCTTTCTTGACGGTGGTACGCGCGGAGTGGGGATTCGCCCGTGTGAAGTTCTCACGAGCGAGCTTGCCGCGGCACTCGACCAGAATAGCCGGCGTCACGTC
>Ga0302324_100010484_pt1 | contig 19175 bp, 33 predicted proteins | sample Palsa_T0_1_FD_201949 | JGI IMG/M metagenome (GOLD analysis project Ga0302324, IMG submission 201949) | Peat permafrost microbial communities from Stordalen Mire near Abisko, Sweden - Palsa_T0_1 | ecosystem: Environmental > Terrestrial > Soil > Palsa > Peat permafrost | place: Sweden: Abisko...
CGGTGTTTTTCGTTCGGGCAAGCTCCGGACGATGGACTCGGTTCTTCGCGAGGTGGAGGACGCGCGTGTCCTCGCGGCGGTGCTGGTGTCGTGGGTGATGGTGGGCGACGAAGAGCTTGGCGACATGCCGCCCATGGTCGACGACTGAAGGAGCGCAACGGATGGTGGTGAGCAAGACGAAGACGGTGTCGTTGGCGCAGTACCGGATGCCGACGGAGCTTTCGGCGTGAAAGAGCAGGACATCCAGTCGGAGATCCTCAACGTGTTGCGGCGGATCCCGTGGATCTGGCCGGCGCGCAACAACACGGGCAAGCTGCCCAACCCTGAGGGCCAGCTGGTGAGCTTCGGCCTGGCGACGGGAAGCGCGGATGTGCTCGTGTGCGTGGGGCCTCTGGGCCGCTGGGTGGGGCTGGAAGTGAAGAAACCCAAGAAGGACCAGACGGAGTTTCAGCTGGCGTGGGCGGAAGAGATCCGTGCGCGCGGCGGTTTCGTCTTCGTGGCGCGTGAGGTGGACGTGGCGTGCTCTTCCGTTCTGGATGTCTATCGTCTGAGCCTCGATCTCCTCCGTCGTGCGGGGGACATCACGGAGCTGGAGATGGACGTCCGGCTGAAATGCGCCGTGAGCGACATCTTGAAGGCCAAAGCGGAGGCTGCGGAAGTGGCCGCGGAGCAGAAGAAGCGACGGACGCACATGCCCAAGCGCAAGCCGCTTCCGCGTGGTGCGCAGAAAGCAGTTACCTTCTAGGAGAGAACAAAAGGGGGGCAGAGATGCATGCGGTAGTCGTACGCTACACATCCGAGAACATGGGGACGCGGCGTCGTCAGCTTTCGGAGCTGCAGCCGAAGTTCCTGCAGATCACCAGGAGCAACGTCGATCGGCGCGAGACGGACGATGCCACGGCGCACGGGCTTCTCTTCTGTTGCCCGAAGTGCCTGGACGGTCCTCGCGCGCACTCGATCCTCTGCTGGTTCTCGGGCCGCAACGTGCCTGACGAAGAGATGCCCGTGGATCGCCGGTGGGCAGCAGAGGGCTCGGGCTACGACGATCTGACCGTGGACGGCACCATCTGTGTGCGTGGGGGGTGCCACTGGTGTGGGCGCATTCGAGATGGCGTGGTAGTTACCGAAGCCGCCTCATGACGTTCTGGATCACGAGCTACGTGCTTACCCGGGGCATCCTGCGCGCCGACGAGCTGGAGCCGACCGAGGATGGCCGGTACGCCCACGGCAACTACGGCAGGCACGGTAGGCTCTTCAAACGCATCGGCACCGACGCGTTCCGAACGGAGGCCGAGGCGAAGGCTCGCGCTCGCCTGGTGATTCAGGCCAAGCTCGCCGTCATGGACAAGCAGCGGGAGAAACTCCTGGAGAAGCTGAAGGCTCTGACTGCGCCATGAGCAAGCCTACCTACAACCTGGACGGCACGGGTGGGAGTTGCGCCTTCTGCGGCAAGTCGGTCGAGCCGCACCTCAACTACTGCGACTGGGACTGCCACATCGGTCACGCCAAGAAGCTGGGTGGCCGCGTCCACACTCCCAACGGCCTGCCCATCAATTGCATCATGCACGACAGCACGATGCTGGAGATTGCGGACGGGGATCATCCGGACTACAAGTGGCCGGTGAAGGCTCAGTACATCGGTCCCGTGACGGCCGATGACAGGGAGTTCGCGGAGCATGCCTGTGGCCTGTCCGCTTCAGCGACCGACGATGAGGTGCGCGAGTCGATGGGTGAAACGCACGCTCTTCTTTACAGCGACGAGATCAAGTCCGTGACGATCTATGAGTGCTGTTACGCCACTTGGGACACCAAGACCGGGCTTCTCGAAGCGGGCAGCCTATGGGCGAGAGGACGATGGAAGCTCGTCAGCATCGAGCCGCCCGCGCGGCCAGCAGGATCCGTGGACCGTTCATGATCGGCGGCAAGGACACGATCATCGAGGGCAAGCCCGCGGTGGGTGAGGGCATCGCCATCGTACGGATGTTGCGTCAACGATGGGGATGGGCCGATCTCGTCGTGCAGGATGCGGAGGCCGAGAGCAGCGTGGGCGCGCTGGATCCGGCGGTCGCGTCGATGCGTGAGTTCTTCGTCTACCAGTCGCCGGCCGCATTTTCGTCGTGGAATGCGGAGGGATGCACGGACACGAACGATGCGGCGATGGTCCATGTGATCTTGGGCGACACGTCGACGACGTTGGTGCACGCGCCCAGCTTGAATCTGGAGGCCATTGGCCGCGCAGTGTCTACCTGTCGCCTGTATCCCGATGGATGGATCACTCGGAACACTCCCGGCGGGTGAGGTTGCGCTGTCGGTGCTCTTGCGCGCCCTCGTCGCCTGACGCCGACGAGGACAGGCGGTCCCCGTGCCACCGCGTCTACGATTCGCGCCGCTCCCGGTGACAGCGACTTCATGGCCGTGCGCATGTCGTCGAACCGCACGCGGTTACCGGACATCGGCACAGACGGCGATCGTTCCGGGCCAGCGGGCCATGATCTCTGTGACGACGACGCAGCACAGATGGAAGATCTCGCCGTGCAGGTAGACGCGCTGCAGGCCGTCTCGCCCGGTGTGGCAGTGGACGCAGCACGGGGAGAAGCCCACGAGCTTCGTGTTCTGGCAGTCCGTCACGGCGTCAGGACAGCCTCCGGGACTTCCAGGACCGGACGCTGGTCCCCCCAGCCCAGGAAGCTGTCCTCGCGCCTCGATCGTGCTTGTCGTGGTCATGGGTACACCTCTCCGCGGTCGCCTCCAGAGGCAACCTGCAAAACACCGACTGGCATTTCGCCCCGACAGCCGGGGGACCTCTACCGTCGGGGGTCCTTGGTGTCCCATGCATGTATCGACAGGTCAATACATCAACGGGTCACGTATCAGTCACACCAAGCTCGTCGCGAGAGTTGGCGTGCTCAACGAGTGAACACCAGGTTCACACTTGTTTTGCAGTGAGTTGGGAGTGACCGCGCCGGAGTTCGAGGCGCTTCGGCTTGCGATCTCGTCAGTGTCGGTGCCAGGCGCGCGGCTTCTCGGAATGCGTCTCGGAGAGGAGGCCTTCATCGAGCATGGAGAGCCAGCCGGTACGCGTGACGATCACGCTGTCGAGGAGTCGTGCACTGTGCTCCTCGGCGAGCTTCTGCAGATCCCGCGAGGACTCGATGTCGTGGTCTCCGGCCTTGGTCTCGCCGCTGGGATGGTTGTGCACGAGAATGATCCCGGCCGCGCGGTGCCCGAGAGCTGCTCGGAGGGCGGCCTCGGGATCCATCTTGGTGCCGGCGAGGCTTCCGCGTCCGATGCGCTTGGCGTGTGCGATGCGGGACTTGTGGTCGATCACGAGGATCCAGGACTCCTCGAAGGGTAGCTCGCGGAGGCGTCCGGCGGACCACTGGAAGACGTCGGCCCCGTCGTGAATGACCATGCCCTTGCCGTCGCCCAGAGCGCGGCGCTCCCTCTCGGCTTCGGGCTGGTGGGCCTGTGCGATTTCACTTCGCCGCTGGAGGAGCTGGGACGCAAGCGCGCGTCCGTCCTTCAGCGCGGGATCGGCGAGCCGATGAATGGCCTTCCGGACCTTCTTCTGGGCGGACGAGCGCGGTCGCTGCGGAGTGAGGAACCCCATCTCCGATCAGACTATCACGCCTGGGTGATCTACTGCGCGGCGAGCATCCCAGGGTCGGTGTCGGGCTCCTTCTCTGCGATGGCCTCGACGCGCGGTGCCAGCTCGCGTCGAAAGACGCCGACTACCTGTCCAAGCAGCATCGTGGGCTTGAAGTCCTCGCGCCGGACATAGGTGGGGCCCATGATCTTGTTGGCCGTCTGGAAGCGCACGAAGGTGCGCTCGGGGAAGTAGTAACGCACGACGGCCTCTTCCCCGAAGGTGACGAGGACCATCTTGCCCGTGGCGATCGAGGGCTTGGGGGTGACCAAGACGTAGTCGCCGTGGAGGATGCCCGCCTCGATCATGGCTGCGCCCGACACACGGAAGCCGAAGACGTCGGAGCGGTTGCACAGCGTCTTGCACTGCATGACGACCGTGTCGACGAGCGGGAGCTGCTCCAGGACGGGCGTGCCCGGCATGATGCGTCCCAGGACGGGAACGCGTACGTCGTCGGTCCTGAGGCCCGAGAAGCCGGCGGTCGTAGGGCCCTCGGGTTCGTTCAGGAGCTTGATGCCGCGTGCTCGGCAGGTGTCGAGCGCGACGAAGCCCTTGCGCTCCAGGGCCTTGAGGTGATCCATGACCCCGTTGGTCGAGCGGATGCTCAGGTTCGCCATCATCTCGCGCAAGGTGGGCGGCACGCCGCGATCACGGAGCGACTGGCGGATGACGTCGAGGACCATCTGCTGTCGCTTCGTGATCGCTTTCATGTCGTTCAGTCGCTGCGGAGGTACGGTGGAGCTGGCGGGAATCGAACCCGCGTCCAACAAGCCTCTGCTTCATCCGTCTACGTGCACTAGGTCCGTGACCCAGGACCGGGGTACTCGACGCAGGGAAGACCTCTGGCACGTCAGAAGGTGGGCGTCGGCCGCCTTCCGTCGTCTGCTACGTCCGCTGGGTGCTTCAGGTCGCGCTCCCAGAAAACGGCTCGTGTGGTTGACACCCTCAGCCGGTACTCGAACTCCTATCCGGCCAGGATGGCGTCACGGTTTTTCAGGCCGCGACGCGGAACGCGTTGTCGTTCGCATTCAAGGTTGCTCGATGAAACGGGTCGAGCGCCGTTTTGCACGCAGATGAAACTTCGTCTCGCTGTCGAAGCCGATCAGCCCCTTTCAGACGTTCACACGTAGCACGTGACCGAACGAGCAGCAAGCTGTCCATCCATTCAGAGCCACGCTAGGCTCTGGGGCGGACGATGAAAGCGGCGAAGCGCAAGCGCAGTGCGGCGGAGTGGCTCGTCATCCTGAAGCGACTGGCCGATGTGTTGCCGCAGGATCACCAGCAACACGTGACGGTGATCGGTGGGGCGGCGATGATCTTGGGCTACGGGGCGCTCCGCATGACCGATGACGTCGATGCCGTCATGTCGCCGGCAGTCGCGTCGACGGTGCTTCCTGCCGCTGCTGCGATCGCCCCGGAGTTCCAACTGGATCCGCAGTGGCTGAATCAGCAGGCGGTGGAAGCGTTGCTCATCGTTCCGCCGAAACTCGTGGACAAGACGGTCTTTGCGACGCCTTCGCTCGTGCTGGAGACGCCGCCCGCCGTGCACATGCTTGCGATGAAGTTGGTGGCCAACCGGTCCCACAAGGATTGGGACGATGCTGCGCTCCTACTCAAGCGCATGGAGCGCTCCGGGCTGTCGACCGAGGATGACGTGTGGACCTTCGTGGGTGGATTTGTGCCGGTGGCGAAGCGTGTCGCCGCGCGATACAATCTCAGTGACCTGTGGGAACGTGTTCATGGACCTTGACCCGCGCGAACTGACCCTGGCTGCTCTCCGCGATGACGACCTGGATGTTCGTCAGCTCGTCAAGGACGCGGTGCGCGCGGGGTACCGCTGGGCCGAGGCGCCACCCCCCGACTTTCCGCAGCGTCGGTTGCGAGCGGTGTATGCCGCGCTCGTAGAGCTGTTCGCGTTGCGCGACGGGTTTCAACCGCCTGCCTGGACGGCGACGGTCGAGCCCGCGCCGGCACCCGTGTACCTTCTTCGTGGAACGCGGAGTTCGCCCACGCAGCGTCGCTACTCGACGTTGACGACGCCGGTCACGATGCGGCGGCGCAACGTGTACGCCCTACGCGACTACCTGGACTTCACGTTCGGCCGCTCGGAGAAGACGTCGCTGCTCCCCAAGGAACCGCCCCCGTGGGAGGATCCCGCGGAAGTAGAGCGGTTGCGCTTGCGCGCGCAGCGTCTTCGGCCGAGTCACCTGTAGAGGTGCGCCCGATCCGCGTGCGGAGTGAGTCCGGCCATCAGCTCGAACTGCATGCGCACGTGGAGACTGGCCATGCGCTGCCACTCGCGCCATACCTCGATCTGCGCTCGTCGTAGCGACCGTTCGGCGGCGACGAACTCGTAGGACGGGTCGTGGTGCTCCTTGGATCTGGGCACGCGGGCTCGACTCGGGATAGCATGGCTAGGTGCTTCAAGCGGCGGCACTGGCACTGGTGGAAGATGGAGGCTTCGTGCTGACCGTGGCTAGGCCCGACCCGCCGTACGAGCAGGCCGTCCCGGGCGGAGGCGTGGAGCGCGGCGAGTCGCCAAGACGAGCGGCACTGCGCGAGCTGGAGGAGGAAACGGGCGTTGTCGGGAGCGCGGCCCGGTTGGTCTACGTGGCCACTTCGCCGACCGACGGTCGTCTCGTCTACGTGTACCTGGTCAGCCGTTGGCGGGGGGCGCCGTACGCGCGCGAGGGCCTGCCGGTTGCCTGGATGACGCCCGGGGAGCTGGTCTCGCAGGGGACACGTTACGGCGGCTTCACGTGGCGTCTCTTCCGCGCTTTGGGCTGGCCCCTTCTCGGGCGAGCTTCGGCATGAGCGCGTTGAAATGGCGCCGGCACATCGAAGGCGCGTACAACCCCAGCGATCGCGGCAGCTCCGCAGGTGGCAACCACATCGTGCTGGAGGAACCGCTGCAGTTCGGGCGCCTGGTGCGTCAGGCGGGCGATGCGCTCTGCAAGCCGGCCAAGAAGTTCTGGGGGCTGACGGGTCCTGGCGAAGACCGGGTCCTCGACTGCCACCACTGCATCCGACAGGCGTTTCGTTTGGGCTGGGACTTCGACGCGCTGGCTGCGCTCGATCTGGGTCGCTCCTGGTCGGCCACCCTGGTCATCGAGGGTGGCCATGCTCTCCGCGTGGAGTACCGGAGCCGGTGGTTTGGGCACCCACCGCCCATTCCCCCCACAGTGCCTTCGGCCGAGAGACTGCTGCGGGCCGTGAGCCCGCTCGTGCCGGAAGCGAAGCGGCTCGCCCTCAGTTCCTGGGCAGTCGGCGACCACGTGGGTGGGACCGCAACGATCGAGTAGAGCCCCCAGAAATCCGTATTGTATCGACGTGTCGACATACGTAACAAATGGCGTACGAGAACAACCACGTGCGACTCTAGTGGTCGGAGGCACACGACATGGGTCGCAACCGCGCACAGGGTAGCCCGCTGCAGATTACGAAGACGTCTGCGACGGTAATCCAGACAGCATTCGGAATCGACACGTACTACATCGAGACCGAGGTGGCCGGTGCGGCCGTGAGCGTTACGTTGGACCCCAACGCGGCCAACGGCGATCAGGTGCTCATTCAGGACGTGAGCACCAAGGCCGCAACCTACAACATCACGATCATCCCCAGCGAGGGGCAGACCATCGGCTTCGGCGCAGGCGATCTCGTCATCAACACCAACGGTGGCGGGTTCCTTCTGACGTACCTCAACTCGGATGGGGAAGCGGCGTGGCTCCCGACGCCTATGGCGTTCAGCGAGTCGGGCGGCGGCGGCAGCAGTGGTGCGCCCAACTTCGTCTCCACGGGCGCTCCGCCCGCGGTGGCCGAAACGCAGCTCTTCCAGGCGACAGGAGTCGTCGTCGGGCCTAGCGGCAAGGTGTACTGGACGGCCGTGACGTCGCTCGACAACACGGGCGGGACGGCCGTCGCAACGGATCAGATGCAGGCGCAAGCCACGCTCAACGGGGAGACCATCGCCGGCCTGAACCCGCAGCAGCTTCTTGGCTCGGGCGGAGCGTGCAGTATCACGACCATCGGCGTCGCCGGAGGCCTCACCGTCGGGAGCACGGTGTCCGTCGGCGTCGAGTGCACCGACGTCACGACGCCCACGCACACGTTCACGGGTGGGGCGCAGATCCTCTACTGGAACCCGTAAGCCGCCCCGTCCACGTTGCGGTGGGCGAAGGGCTCGCGTTCGGTGACCGTTGCGCGACAGTGCGACGGCGTGTATAACATCCAGCGTGGGCAAGGTTCAACAGGCACGGCTGGCGAGCGCCATCGTCTTCGAGCGCGACATACTCACGGCCGACCGCGGTGTGTGCGTCGTAGCTCCCGATGGGCGCCCGGGCACGGAGCTAATACGCGCGCGCGACGTCCCGTTGGGTGACCGCGCCTGGTCGGCGAAGCCGCGGTTCGACGGGACAGGCTACCTGAACCAGGTCTCTCGGTACCTTGGTCTGCGGCTGCGGTAGGCCGATCGCTGCCCATGTTGGTACCTGGGGGGACGGTCGAGAAGTACGTTCAGAAGGATGTGCCTGGCGCGCGCCTCATCTGGCGGAGGTACACGGAGACGCACAGTTTTCACTGCGATCGATGCGAGAAGGCTCTGACGAGCCGCATCGTGGTGGAGAGGCGGCCGCTGGGCTCGATGGCGGTCGAGTCGATTTGCAACGGCTGCTACGGCAAGCTGGTCGCGACGTCGCGCGACGATGGCTAGCGCAGGTGCTTGACGGCGTAGTCGATGAGATCGAGCGAGTCATCGAGCGCCGGTCCATGGAGGCCGGCGTCGCGCTGCTCCTGGTAGGCGCGGAGGCGCACGAGGGCGTGGTTGTGTTTGCGCCGTGTCTCGCGCAGGAGCGCTTTCGGGAGGCTGCCGTCCGGGTGTCGGGCCCAGGCGGCGACCGCGCGACCGAGCGCGCGGTCATGGAGGTCGGCGCGTCTGTCCTCGGCGCGGCTCCGCATGTTCCAGTGACGGGCGGGCCCCGAGCTGGCTTCTGGTGAACCGCAAGGGCTGCAGCCGAACCGGCGAGCGCACGTGCCGCAGGCCGCCCGGTCGCAGGTGGGGCAGACGCAGCGCCGGAGATCGTGCCCGAACGCCTTGCCGCTCTGGCATCCGTGATACGTGGGGACGGTGAAGGCGACCGGTCCAGCCATTCCTGGTGAGGCTATGGTACTCTCGATAGGGTGACAAGTTCGGGTCCTCCGCAGGGCGCCGCGCCTCCGTCGGCCCCGCGACTGGCGGGGGCTCGCCGGGTGTCCTTTCAGCTGAAGCATCCACGGCATGCGGATCTGAATCGCGACGTGCAGATGATCGCGGACAGCTGGCAGAAGGCGCGCCGCATCCTCGATCGAGCCAAGGGGCTCTGCAGCTGCGGGACGCGTTGGAGTCACCTGATGGATGGCATGAACGTCATTCTGTCCGACAGCCTGGAGGTCATTGCCCGGTGCTGGGACGACGACCGGCTGCTCATCAACCCCAGAAAGTTCAGCCAGGAGCCGGACGGCGCCGAGACGCTGGTGCACGAGTTTGGGCACCGGGTGTGGTTTCAGTGCCTCGATCGGAAGCAGCAGGACACGTGGCACCAGAGCTGGATGCAGAATAAATCGGGCACGGGCGCCAGCTGCCGAGGCCTGGTCAGCAGCTACGCTTGCACCGACGAGCTGGAGGACTTCGCGGAGGTGTTCACGGCGCTCGTGTACGGCCGGGCGACGCCCACGCACTGGAAGCGCTGGCAGGCGGTGTGCGGGTGCGGCAAGACGGAGTGCAAGCCGACGCCGCCTCCCGCGCTGGCTCGGGCAGGCGACCGAAGGCACGCGGATCGTCGCCGCCCATCGCGCGCTGAGGCGTACCTGACGGCGTACCTGGGACGCGCCCGGTAGCAGTACAACGCATACTTGCGCGCGTGTTCGACCGGCTGTATAACAACAGCATGGGTGACGCCAGGCAGGCACGAGGTGGGGCCGTTCTCCCCGAGCTACAGCCGCTTCTTCGCTGGCTGGCGGTGGTGGAGTCCGTGCTCACGGGCAGGAGCTTGCTCACGTACCGTGACCGGGACACGAACATCCCGTACGTGTGCGCGCCGACGCGACTCTTCGAGTACGACGGAGAGCTGTGGGTCCTGGGCACGGATCCGGGCTGCCACTTGACGACGGGAGCGCCGCTCTCCCGGTGCGCCGTGTCCGAGATGAGCCCACGCAGAAAGGGACAGCCGCGCGCTATTCATGTCGTTGATGTCGACAACACCGCAGCGGATCGACCGATCGTCGTCGAATTGCCCACAGGCGAGCGCTTCGCGACGGCGGAGGATGTCGATAACTTGCGGCGTCATGGGATCATCGAGGTTGACTCGTGATGCATGGCGCCGCAATGAAGTCGTACGAGTTCCTTAGCCCCGCGCGCGTTACGCGCACCGTGAGCCCAAGATCGGCCCGATCTCCGGGCAGGCGACCTTGGCGCTCGTGCGGATGGGCCTTCTCCGGACGTCGACTACGGCGGAGCGCGAGGAGCGGCACAGGTGGTACACGTTTGACGGACGCCGGGCATCAAGCGCTGGAAGACACGAGCCGGGAGGAAGGCTGATGCGGATCGAGCGGATACTGACGGACGGCACGGGCCAGGAGTTTCTGGTGCACGTCGACATCGACGAAGGCGGCAAGGAGATGGACGCCGCCATCTTCTCGACGACGCGCTCGTGCTCTTCGCTCCTCCGTTTCGACGAGTCAACGGTGCGATCGACGTCGAGCACGAGAGACTTCTTCACGTCTGCACCGCATCACAGTTCGGGACAACGCAAGAAGCGCTTTGCGGGTTCACTCCGGAGCACGAGAGCGGGTGGGACTTCCCGACCGACCTGGAGATCGCGAAGATGACTACGTGCCCGGACTGCTGGAACGAGAAGGGAGCGAAGAAGGTTCGATGAACGATATTGATGGTTGGAAGCTGTCACAGGATCGTCAAGCCAGGTGGCAGCTCGACAAGGGAGACGAGGAATTCGGCGTGAACATGACGGTCGACGGAAACACCGTCTCGATCGACAAGGACGGCGCGCTCATTGTTGTTGTGTCAACCCAAGCTCTCGTCGAGTTGCTCAAGCGGGCAGGAGCCCTCCTGTGAGAAAAGGAACCGTCTCCGACTGGCGCGATCTCGACCCCGTCCTGCTCGCGCTCAATAGCGGCAAGATCAGCTACACCCGCTTCGCCGAGCTAGGGCGCATGTGGCTCGCAGGAGCCTCAGCCGACGACCTCGAAGAACTACTGCCTCAGAGCCAGGCAACGCAGATCGTCCAACTGGTGACGAAGTCGCCAGGTCTCTTGACGGGAGAGATCAGCAAGGCCCTCGGCCTCGAACCGATTCGAGTCGCTCAGCTCTGTCATCGGCTCCGAAAGCAACGGCGGGTTCGCACGGTCGTCTCGGAGAAGGATCATAGACAGCTCAAGGTGTATCCCACGTGACCCGGATCGCGTTCCCACGGTGCCACGATCCCTCCATGCGTGGGCTGGGTCTCTACCAAACGCCGTGTGGGATCTTCACGACCAACAAGTACCGCGAGCATCACGATTGGGTGACCGTCGACTAGGAGACCGGCGCCCGCAAGAATTGGGGTGAGGACTACGACGGTGCTACACGTCATGGGCTGACGACCAAGGCGTACCTGATCTTGGAGCTACGATGACGCGTCGGGAGGCACGGCGCCTAGCGCTCCTCGTCGTCTTGCAGGAACTGTCGGCATCACTCGACACCTCGGACGAGTGGGCTCGTCACATCGCACGCCTTGCCAACAAGGCGCGAGCCTCGAAGACAGGTCGCGTCACGGCGCTGGATGGGGCTGTGCGGGTTCGTGTGGAACGGGTTCGCAGGTGATGGACGAGCGTGAGCTGAGTAAGCTCGCCTACCTGGCAGTGGCGTTGGTGTCGAAGCCGGCGAACTACCGTCGGCTCCTCGGCCTTCTCACTGACCGGTGGGCGCTCCGTGTCCTGAGGAAGCCATCCCGCGAGCTACGCGCGGCGCTCTCGGGCCTGCGTCGCGGGTTTGACGTCGAGTTCGGGAGCGATGCCGTTGGTTCCGCCAGGGCGAGGCTGCGCCGCGTCATTCGACGGCTTGATCGAGGAGGGTCGGGTCCACGAGCGGCCGGACGTGCGCTCCACTGGGCGGTCGAAATCGGCGTCTGACCGGAGAAATCGTCGCGGCGCCCCTTATCGGATCGCCACCCAGAAGAGTGTATCTAGGTATGGGTGACGAGAGCGACGCGAACGAGCGCGAGTGCACCGAGAAGACAGAGTGTGAGGACTGCCTGGGGCTCACGCATCGTGTGTGTTCACGGTGTGGTCGGCGCATCTGCAGGCCGTGCGCGAAGACGCACCGGATGGGACCCATCGTGTACGCAGACCTGCCCGAGGAGGACCAGCCGCCATGGTGTCGGCGTGTGACGCCGGCCGAGAAGCAGGCGATTGACCGCCTGCCTCTACGAGAGCGCGATGTCGACGCCGACGTCACCCGCCGGATGCTGTGGTGGCGTCTTCAGCGGGACCGGCTGGTGCGCTGGACGGTGGGTGGCGTCCTGGTCCCAAGAGATCCGGCGTACAAGGGGCGCACTCTCGTCCGAAACTGCCCCTGAAATGAGCAACGGCCACCAAGCAGAGGGGTGACCGAAGCAAAGACGACTCAACTTGGGGCAGAGTCTTGGCGGGCAGTATGCCGTCAGAAAGGCCCGCTGTCGAGCTTCACAGGTCCCGTGTCGCAGCCGAATGGGCGAAGAACGAAGTGAGAGCGAAAGCGCGCGAAGTGTTTCTTCGTCGTGAGTCAGGGCGCTCGGCAGCCTGTCGCCGCGCAGCGGCCGCTGTGTTGGAGCACTTGACCGCTTGTTCGACATCTCGTAAGACAAAGTGCATCGCATCACGCAGCACGCAGCACCATGACGAACGAACGCAGGAGGCGATGAAACGAATGGACGATTCCGGAAGGGACTCGGATGCATCGAAGCGTCTTACGGGGTTCGCGCTGCTTCCCGAAGAGAGGCGCCGTGAGGTCGCGCGCATCGGCGGGAAGGCCGCGCAGCGGAGTGGCGATGTCCGTCGCTGGTCGGCCCAGACAGCGCGGGAGATGAGCCCTCTGGGCGTCGTGGCGGCGCGCTCCAAGCGCAAGGCCAGGGCGTCAAGTCACGCGTCGACGGGATGAAGACGTACAGTGAGGTGCAGGCCGACCGGCAGGCACAGTACGAAGCCACGAAGCGAGAGGCCGAAGCGCGCCGCCAGCACTGGATCCAGCTTCTGGACGAGGTGAAGAAGGGCGATGCGGAGAGGCCCATCACGCACACGCAGGATGGTATACAAGCTCGTGCTGCGCGTGAGAGCGTGCGGTGGCAGATCAAGACGGGCGTTGCGCAGGCGACGGACGTGGCGTGCGACTACTGCAGGACGGAGCTGTTTTTCCCAACGCCCGACGTGATCCCGCTGAACGGGGCACGTTTGGTCACGTGCCCGGGGTGCGGCTGGTCGGGCGGTCTGTCGTAGGAAAGGGGTCTCAGGATGTCCGATGGGTTGAATCGCGTGATGCTCATCGGCAACCTGGGGGCCGATCCCGAGCTGAGGGTGACACCGGGTGGCCAGGCGGTGCTGAAGCTCCGCCTGGCCACCAACGAGAGCTGGCTGGACAAGAACAACGTCAGGCAGGAGCGCGTGGAGTGGCACCGTGTGACGGTCTGGGGTCGGCGCGGGGAGGCGCTGGCCAAGTTCCTTCGCAAGAGCGACAAGCTCTTCATCGAGGGCAGGATCCAGACCTCCAGCTACGAGAAGAACGGCGAGAAGCGCTACTCGACGGAGATCATCGCCACGAACGTCATCATGCACACCGGTGGGGGTGGTGGCGACAGCGCGCGCAGCGGTGGCTCGGGTGGAAGCCGGCGTCCGCAGTCGTCGCAAGCACCCTCGGACGCGGACGAGGAGGGGCCGCAGGGCGGCGGGGGTGGCGGCAGCTCGCAGGAATCGCCATCGCAGCACGACGACGACATCCCGTTCTGAGGGCGAGAACGGAAAGATTGACGGTACGTCCGACGCTACGTATAACAAGTCGATGATTCGATCGACACCGTGCCCGAAGTGCGCCGGCTACACGTCGGCGCGCTACTGCAACGGCCACCAGTGCTCGCGCGCGAAATGCCATCCCGAGCACATGGTCGTGACCTGCATGGCTTGCGGTTTCACGTGCAGCGAGGCGCCGCTCGACGCGCGACGGTCCGAGCCGTTGCCGGTTCGGAGGGGGGTCGGCAAGCTACTCTTCTCGGGCCATGGCAAGGCGCGAGCTGGTGCCAACTGGATCCGCGGGCGCCAGGAGTCGCGCACGTCTCTCTGACCACTGCCCCAAGGACATTCGAGCAAGGGGCGAGGGCGGGCGATGAAGAGCGCGATGCGTCGGGTGCTCCTGGAAGCGCCGTACACGGGCTGGTCGTGGCATCACCTGGCGTACACCCAGGCCTGCATCGTGGATTGCCTGGGTCGCCACGAGGCCCCCATGGTCGGGCACCTGCTCTACCCGCCGCAGTTTGGTCCGGAGGCGGGGGACGCAGCTCTCGCCTGGGAGAGCGCGTGCGACTCCGTGGTGCTCTATCTGGACATGGGGATGACCCACAACATGCGGCAGGCGGTTGTGCGGGCGTTTCAGGCCAAGACTGTGGTGGAGCCGCGCGTGCTCGACGAGAAGAACGGGGAGGTGGCCCATCGGATCCGGATGGCGCTCTTGCGGCGCCCCGAGGCCAACCTGGGCCACGAGGGGTGTCTTCACCAGTCGGACACTCCTGTCTTCGACGAGCGCGCTCCGGGGCGCATCTTGTCGTGGCGCTGCGCGTGCGGATCTGTGGGCCCCACGGAGGCGCAGGTAAAGGCGGCGATTCTGGAGGACGTCGGACCATGACCGACTCGGTGAGCGAAGCGTTGCTGTCGGACGGTGAGACGACGGTCTGGCGGTATGTCCTTGGGGGTGAGTCGCACGGCACGGGATGTGGGTGGGCCATCGCCATCCTGGACTCTCGCGGGTACTTCTCGACGGTGAGCGACTTCGGCAACTACGCCTTCCAGTGGCGCAACTTCGGCCCGAAGGACTTCCGAGAGTTTTTCGAGCACCTCCGGCCGGACTACTTGCTCCGCAAGATCGCCACGTGCGAGGTGTACGATGGCGCGGAGACTCTCCGACGTGTGAAGGGGCACATCCTGCAGGAGCGCCGTGGTCAGCTTTCCAGCGAGTCTGGCGAGCGCGGTGACTGGACGCGCGAGGCGGCGCGTAGCGAGTGGGATCTGGCGGTGACGTCGGGTATGGAGACCAACGAGTTCGAGTTCTGGCGGTGGTCCGAAAGCACGTGCATCGAGGACCCCTCGCAGTTTCACGAGCACAAGCCGCATGGAGACGCGACGGGCTTCGTGGAGAGGACGTTGCCCAGGCTGCAGGCGCTCATCCATACGCAGCTTGTGTCGGAGCGAGAGCGTGCGCTGGGTGTGGAGCGTCGCGCGTGATCATGGTGGACGAGCTGAAGCAGTGGCCCGGGGCAAGGCCACCGTTTCATCGAGGCTCGTGCCACCTGACGACGGACGGTTCGCTGGAGGAGCTTCATGCGTTTGCCGCGAAGATCGGGATGCGACGGGCGTGGTTTCAGGACCACGCGCTGGCGCCTCACTACGACTTGACGCCCAGCCGGCGGGAGCTAGCCATTCGAGGGGGCGCGTGCTTCGTGACCGCCCGAGATCAGGTGCGGAAACGTCGAGCGACGCGTGAGCGCGAGGAGCACAAATGAGCGATGTTGTGGCGCGGATGCGTGCGGTGCTGGTCGAGAGTGACCGCGGAAGCGGAGCGCCAAGGAGCATCCTGGCGATGGGGGAGCCGTTTCTCATCCTGAACCCGGACTACCACGACGGCAAGCGGGCCTCGTTTCTGTACCTTCCGGACGTCTTCTACAGGACGACGCTGCTGGGTCGAGCTGGAGTGCGGGCTTCGGACGTTCTCGACGCGGCCTCGGCTCGTGTATTGACGGTGACCGATCGAGGCGTCGTGTTGACGTTGACCACGAAGACAAGGATCGTGCACGCGCTGATGGAAGAGGGTGGGGCGGCTGGTTTCGCCAAGCTCGCGCAGTCTGCGCGGGAAGATGGGTGGCTGGTGTCCTCGGCGGACCACCAGGCACTGTTCGACGGCGTGGCGCGGGACCATGGGCTAGGTGTGGGCGAGCTGCTGCAGCTGCCTGTGGGATCGGTACGGTCGAAGGGAGGCGACGCGTGACGTCTGAACAATGCGGATGACCATGTCTCGCAACGGAGACGATGCCAAGCGAACCGAAGGAAAGGTGACGACGTGGACGAATGGACCGAGCTGCGAGCGCTCGCGTCCGGGAGCGCGAGCGCCGTGGAGTCCGAGCTGGCGGACGCGGTGACGGACTACGAGAACGCGCATCCCGTTGAGAGGACGACCATGACCATCGCACGCAAGATCCGACTTGACCTCGCAACTCCCACCGAGGTCGTCATCCGTGCGGCGATGGCGGCGGTGGAGGACATGGGCGCCGACGTCCGACTGACCGAGGCGGGCCAGCACCTACAGCGTGCACTCGATTCGGTGGCGTCCTACGTGGACGAGCAGATGCGCGCCGTGACACTCAGCGACGACACGGCCCTGAGTTGGAGCGGATGGCGGAACGTCGCCCAGGACCTCGCCGGGCGCCTCCGGGCAGACGGAAAGGATGTGCCGTACGAGTGGACGCGGAATCCGGCGCCCGAGGCGAGACCATGCCGGCACTGCGGCAAGATGGGCTCCGAGCATGCCCCGAACCGCATGTGCGCCAACGGTCACTCGACGTTCTGGCCGGTGGGTGAGCCTGGGGGCGGGTGAGGACGAAACGAAGAAGAACGCGCATCGCGCATCTAGCCTGCGCGCTGCTCCAAGCGAAACGACGAGAGGAAACGAGACATGCCCAGCGCACCGCTTGCGGAACACGAGGAGATGGATCGATGGAAGCGTCTGCCGGTGTGGGCGCAGCAGGAGCTACAGAAGTGGCGTGTGGACGAGGCATTCCAGCGTGGTCGAGCAGAGGCGGCCGAGCGCTCTGCGAAGTCTGCCGTCAGGACGGAGCGCCGACTCGTCGCAAAGTACATCCGTGACGTGGGCGAGAACGAGTGCGGCATGTCTCAGCTCGACTGCGATCTGCTGGCTGAGCGCATCGAAGGGCGGCTGCACGTCGTGAAGCGTCCCGCGTCCAAGGCTGGTGCCGCAGGCTGAAGCCTGCGCGCCTCTGGCCACTAAGGCACGCGCGTCCGCGTCCGCCGTGACGACGGGTCCGATGTCTGCACGAGGGCAACATGTACACGCTTCTGTTGCGGGCCAGGGATTTGAACCCCGATAAGCGGAACCAAAATCCGCTGTCCTAGCCGTTAGACGAGCCCGCAGTGCATGGAGAGGGACTTGAACCCTCACGTCCTTTCGGACACCGGAACCTGAACCCGGCGCGCCTGCCATTCCGCCATCCATGCGTGCACACGGAGGGACTCGAACCCCCACGTCCTTTCGGACACGAGCACCTCATGCTCGCGCGTCTGCCATTCCGCCACGTGTGCCTTACGTCGTCAGCGAGCCGATGCCAGCCCGAGTCCGCGTGGAGACCGCGGCTGGGCGCATCGGCTGGAGAAGGCGTTGTAGGAGCAGCATCATGGCGAATCTCGTGCGGTGTCTTGGTGGAGGGTGATGGATTCGAACCATCGACGGCATAGCCAGCAGATTTACAGTCTGCCCCCATAGGCCACTCGGGCAACCCTCCGTAGGACGGCTGTCTTCGAGCGTGTGTCGCGTCGTCTGTGTCCGAGGAGGGACTTGAACCCTCACACCCTTGCGGGCCGCGGTTTTTGAGACCGCTGTGTCTGCCGAACTTCCACCACCCGGACGCGCGAACGAAAGCGACTCAGCCCAATAGGGAGAGGCAATAGCGGCCAGGTTGGAGCAGCAGCTTGAGCGTCACGAGGAGGACCGTAGCACGAGCCATTTCAACGTCAAGTACCGGGTGTGCTACCAGATGAGCAGCTCGCGGACCGGGCCCCGTTTCTCGGTCGCACTGTTGATGGAGCGTCGCGCGAGGACGCGCCGAAGCTCGAAGCCCTTGCGATAGAGCTTCCGAACGAACGGCGAGTCGCTGTTGCTGAGGAGGACGTTCACGCCCTGCTTCTTCAAGCGGAGCGCGGTGTCGCGCAGACGCTCCTGCGCGGCGGGTCCGAACGGGTCTCGCGTGTACGAGGTGAAGTCGCTTGTGGCGCTCAGTGGTACGTACGGAGGGTCGGCGTACCAGAAGTCGCCTCGCCTCGCGTGCTTCGCGATCTTCTCGAAGTCGACCGACTTCAGTAGCGCGATGGAGAGCGCGTTGCTGCACGCGCGGAGCGTGGGCTCGTCGCAGATGGTGGGTGGTGTCCGAAACTTCCCAGGCGGTACGTTGTACTCGCCCTTCTTGTTCTCGCGCCAGATGCCGTTGAAGCCGGCCTTCAGCATGAAGATGACCCACGCGGCCATGGCGTTGTCGTCGGCGATGCCTTCCAGTCCGTCCTTGCGCGCCTTGAAGTAGAGCCTCCGGACGGAGGAGTTGTCCTTGTTGCCGCGCCGCGCGTCCGCACGTGTAGCCCTCGCGTAGAGGTCGGAGTAGTCGCGCAGACGTTCCAGCACGTTGTCGACGTTGCCGCGTAGCGCCTGGTAGGTCCGAATGAGGCGTGTGTTGGCATCGGAGAGGATGGCCGCCTTCAGCCGACCACGGGCATAGAGATCGAAAAAGAGTGCTCCGCCTCCCACGAATGGCTCGATGTACCAGCGGATCCGATCCGGCACGTGCTTGCGAAGCTCGGGCAAGAGCTGGGACTTGCCGCCGGCCCACTTGACGAACGGCCTGGCGACGGGCGTAGCGTCTGCGGTCAACGTGGCGATGGCGGCACGAGCTTGCAAGGGCAAGCTCTGGTGTTTACGCGACTCGGAACGTGAACGCAACGGAGGAGAGCGCGTTGTTTGACCGTATGTGATGCATGCGCGGTGGTGGTGGAACGGCGTTTCGTCCGCCGTCCGCGTTCTTACGACTTCCTTGCCGGCTTGCGCCCTAGGAAGAGGGCGACGGCGAGGCTCACGCTGGCCACGAGCACGGCGCCGGCTGTGCCTGCGGCGGCGACACGCACCAGGCCGCCGCGCGTCAGGAGCTTCAGGTCGAGGAAGGTGCCCTCGAAGCGATCGAGGTCCACGGGCACGGAGATGCCTGGAACCGAGCCGCGGTCGGTGTACTGCCAGAAGGCCCAGTGCTTCCATCCCTTCGGCACCGCGGGCGCCGACACGTTCCAGTTGGCGATCCATGGCAGCGTACGTCGTTCGGTGCCGCGCGGCGGGATCTGCGACCAGAAGGACGGCGACGCGTAGAGGATGGGCATCATCTGCGTCGCGCGACTCACGTAGTCGACCCACCGAGCGATCCCGTCGGCGGCGACATCCGGAGAGGCTCCACCGCTGGTGCACGTGGTGCCGGGTGGCGGGCAGAAGGTCTCG
>Ga0302324_100010486_pt1 | contig 19174 bp, 19 predicted proteins | sample Palsa_T0_1_FD_201949 | JGI IMG/M metagenome (GOLD analysis project Ga0302324, IMG submission 201949) | Peat permafrost microbial communities from Stordalen Mire near Abisko, Sweden - Palsa_T0_1 | ecosystem: Environmental > Terrestrial > Soil > Palsa > Peat permafrost | place: Sweden: Abisko...
TCGGCGCCCGCGACGGAGACACCGTCCGCATCGCCGGTCACGAATTCGACTACTCGTGAACGCAACGGCGAAATTCTATACCGGATTCGTGCTCGTGCTCGCGCTACTCATCGCACTGTCATTCTATTTTGGATACCGCGCGGGTTCCGCACGTACCCGGACGCATCCATCCGCGACCCACGCCTTGTCACGCCCATCGTGAAGCTCGGCATCTTCGGCGGCACCTTCGATCCGGTGCACAACGCGCATCTTTTCGTGGCCGAAGCCGCGCGCGCGGAACTGGGCCTGGAACGCATGGTCTTCGTGCCGACGCGCGGCACGCACTACCGTGTGGCGCCGATCGCTACGGTTGAAGAGCGGTTGGCGATGCTGCGCGGGTCCCTTGCTTCCAATCCACATTTCGCGCTCGACGAAACCGACCTCGACGACGAGGCGACCGGCTACACCGCCGACCTGATGCCGCGCTTGCGCGCGCGCTATCCGAACGACGAGTTGACCTTCGTCGTCGGCGGCGATTCGCTGGTAGAATCGCCGTGGCAGCGCTTCGACGCCGTCCTTGCCAATCTCGAGCGCTTCGCGATCGCGCCGCGAGCGGAGCGCGCGCCCGAACGAGTCGACGAGTTCCTCGCGACTTTGGCGGAGCCCGAACGGGCAAAATTCGTCGTGCTCGACTTGCCGCTACAGAGCGGCTCGGCAACGCTCGTGCGCGCGCAGTTGGCACGCGGCGGCAGCATTCGCTATCTGGTACCTGAGTTCGTGTACCGCTACGTCGAGGAACGCGGCGTCTACCGCTCGATCGTACGAAACGCACATGCCGGCTGAAGACTTAGCGGCGGACGTGATCGGCGGGGTGCCGGCCGAAGCGCTCGCACAAAGCTACGGTACGCCGCTCTTGGTTCTCGACACGGACGTACTCGACGCGCAGTTGGGTCTGTTCACGGAGCTGGGAGCCCGCTTCGACCTCGACGTTTGCTACGCTGGTAAAGCTTTGCTCTTCGTAGCGCTCGCGAAGCGGATCGCGCGCAGCTCCCTCGGCCTCGACATCTGCTCGCTCGGCGAACTGTTGACCGCCGAACGCGCGGCCTTCCCGCCCCAGCGCCTCGTGTTTCACGGCTGCGGAAAAACCGACGAGGAACTGCGCGCGGCTTGCGCCGGGCGCGTGGGCCGGGTGGTCGTCGACAATTCCGAAGAACTCGAGCGCCTCTCGGCATTCGCCGATCCGCTCCATCCGGTGCGAATTCTCTTGCGCGTCAATCCGGGAATCGAAGCGCACACGCACGCCTACGTTCGTACCGGCGGTGAAGAGTCGAAGTTCGGCTTTCCGCTCTACGCGCTCGACGCAGCGCTCGATGCGGCGACGCGCGCGCGCGGCTTGCGCCTGACCGGGATCCACGCACATCTGGGGTCTGCGATCTTCGATCCGGCGCCCTACGAAGCGAGCGTCGAGGTGCTGCTCGATGCATATGCGCGCGCGCGAGAGCGCGGGGCCCCGGTCAGCGATCTCGTGATCGGCGGGGGTTTCGGCGTCGATCCGCACCCCGGCGGCGAGCGCTTCGATCTGCGCGCGACCCTCGCGGGAGTCACCGAAGCGCTCGCCCTCGCGACCGCCGCACGGGGCGTCCCGCGGCCGCGCCTCGGCATCGAGCCGGGACGGGCGATCGTGGCGGCGGCCGGCACCTCCCTCTACCGGGTCGTCGCCGTCAAGCGACAGGGCGCCCGGCGCTTTGCGATCGTCGACGGCGGAATCGCCGACAATCCGCGGCCGGCGCTCTACGGCGCCTATCATCACCCCGAACTCGCCGGCCGCCGCTCGCACGCGCCCCTCGAGATGACGACCGTGTGCGGGCGTTCCTGTGAAAACGATCGTCTGGTCGACGCCCCGCTGCCGGCCGATCTGAAAGCGGGCGACTTACTCGCCATGGGCACGACCGGAGCCTATACCTACAGCATGGCGAGCAACTACAATCGTTTTCCCAAGCCTGCCGTCGTCTTTGCCGGAGGCTCGCGGCATCGACTCGTCGTCCGGCGCGAAACGAGCGAAGACGTCCTGCGCGACGATGTCCTCGACGACGGGCTGACGTAAGCCCGCCCGGGTCGCGCGATTGCTCGGGACGCGGGTCTTCCCAAGCGCGACATCGACTTCTCGGCCGGCTCTGCCGATTATTGAAGTAACCATGTCGACGTCCGCGCTCTGTCTTTCGTTGCCCCGTGCGCCGATCGCGCGGCGGGTTACCAACTGGCCGACGGCAAAGTGTACGAGTAAACCGTCTGTAACGGCGACGATTCTCAAGATCTTTTTTCGGCACGATTCTATACAAACCGTCGTCACGTTCCTTATACTGAACGTGACTACTCCGCATGCGCGAACTGAATTCGATCGTGCTCGCCAGCGCCTCACCGAGACGTTACGAGCTTCTCACTTCTCTAGGTCTAAGGGTGCGCGTCGTGCCGAGCGATATCGATGAGGGAGATCGACCGGGTCATGGTCCTGCGGAGCTTGCGAGGTTCCACGCGTCGGCAAAGGCCGATGCCGTGGCTCTGCGCGAGCCCGGCGCCCTGATCGTGGCAGCCGACACGGTCGTCGATCTCGATGGCGCCTCGCTCGGAAAACCGCGCGACCGCGCCGAGGCCGCCGCGATGCTGCGCGCACTCTCCGGCCGCGAGCATGTCGTTCACACCGCATATGTCGCCCTCGACCTCGAGTCCGGCCGGCGTATCGGCGCGACCGCTTCGACCCGCGTGCGCTTCGCGGCGCTGCCCGATTCGGCCGTTGCGACCTACGTTGCTAGCGGCGAACCGATGGATAAGGCCGGTGCGTACGGCATTCAGGGTCGCGGCGCGGCCCTCGTCGAGTGGATTGACGGCGATTTTTATACCGTCATGGGCTTTCCGCTCGGTGACTTCGTGCGGCGGCTTCCCGAACTCGGTTATACCTTGCCGGCCGCCGCGCTTGCCTTGGACCCGCGCTCGTGAGCACCGTCCTCAATACCCTGCGCTCGACGATCAGTCCGGACATCGGACTCGATCTCGGAACGGCCAATACGGTCGTGTACGAACGCGGTGCGGGCGTCATCGTCAGCGAGCCGTCGGTTGTCGCCTTCGACTCTCGGACGGAAGAAATCATTGCAATCGGGCATGCGGCTAAGGAAATGGAAGGACGAGCGCCTTCGCACATTCGCGTGGTCCGGCCGCTGCGGCGCGGCACGATTTCGGATTTCCGCGCGGCGCAGACGCTGGTCGCGCGCCTCGTCGACCGGGTCCTCGCGACGCGCCCGCGCCTGGCGCCGCGTTTGGTCGCCTCGATTCCCGGCTGCGCGACCGATATCGAATGTAAGGCGGTCGAGCAGGCGGTCCGCGCCGCCGGCGCCCGCTACACGACCTACGTTCCACAGGCGGTCGCAGCCGCCGTGGGTGCCGGGCTCGACGTCACGAGCTTGCGCGCGCAAATGGTGGTCGACATCGGCGGGGGCACGACGGAGATCGCGATCCTTGGTACGGCCGGCGTCATTCGCCTGGCTTCATTTCAGATCGGCGGCGACTTCCTCGATCGCGCGATCCAGCAGCGGCTGCGTGCAGACAACTTCTCGATCGGGCTCCTGACCGCCGAGCGTTTGAAGATCGAATTGGGCGCGGCCGGCCGCCGGCACACCTCGCAAACCTTCCGCGTCAACGGCCTCGACTACAATGTGGCCGCTCCGCGCGCGCGCGACGTGTCCGACACGCTGATCGCCGAAGCGATGCGCGAAGGGATCGAACGGATCTTGCGCGGCATTCGCTCGGTCATCGAGACGACGCCGCCCGACGTGGCCGCCGACCTGATCGAGAGCGGCATTACGCTGACCGGCGGAGGGGCGCTCATCTCCGGCCTCGCAAGCGAGATCGGGGCCTGGACGAACGTCCCGACGACGATCGCAGACGATCCGCTCACCTGCGTCGCCCGCGGCGCGGGGGAAATCTTGGGATCGCCGACGTTGCTCGAGCAGGTGCGGCCGCATGCTGACCGGTTCACGAGGTGGTATCAATCTTTACGTATCGGGATGAGAGAAAGCTATTCGCCGTAATCGGCACGATCATCGTTGCCGCGCTGATCGCTCTCATTCAACTGGACGCCGCCAAGACCGGAAAACCTAGCCCGATTAGCGTTGCCGTCGGCTCGAGCACGCTTCTCTTCGAGCGGGCGCTCGCCGCGGCCGGAAGCGGCGTCCGTGATTTCGGTGCGACGATCGGTCAAGCTCCGCGCCTCTTTGCGCGCAACGCCGAACTCGCGGCCCAGAACGATGCGCTGCGTTCCGAGAACGAACGCTTGCGTGAAGCGCTGGCGGCGTCGCCCGACGCCCAAGCGATCGCGGCGGTCGCTGCGCGCGAGCCGGGCGGCATCGTCGCAACGATCGTCGGCTACGATCCTGAGAATATTTCCCGTTCGGTCACGATCGACCGCGGCTCGCAAGCCGGAGTCAAACGCGACGACGGCGTGATCGATAGCGACGGCGTCGTCGGCCGCGTTACCGACGTCGCGCCCTACGAAAGCTCGGTGCTCTTGATCACGGACGGCGCGAGCAAGGTTCCGGCCGTCGTTCAGCGCGGGCGCTGGTGGGGCATCGCCACCGGGACGAACTCGAGCGTCCGGCTGCAATACGTCTCACAAGATGCGAAACTGCAAGCCGGCGACGTGGTCGTTACCGGTGAAGGCCGCTCGTTTCACGCGGGACTTCTGATCGGCCGCGTTTCGCAAATCGATCATCCCGAAGGCGCGCTCTACCAAACGGCGGTCGTGACGCCGGCCGTTCCCTTCGGACGGCTTTCACACGTCGTCGTATTGCCGCACTGATGGCCCGCGGAAACGTCGACGTCGCGCGCACGCGCGCGTTTTGGGCCGCTAACAAGCCGGGTGAAACCGCCGCCCCCGCGTATGCACCGGAGCCACCGGTTTGGTGGCACGTTGCGCTCGCGCTTTTCGCCGCGCTGATCTTACAGTCGGCCTTCGCGCCGTTCGTGGCGATACGCGGCGCTTCTCCGTCGCTCGTCGTGTTGCTGGTCAGCTGGTACGCGGTGCGCACCGGTTCGCTGCGCGGGATGACGTTCGGTTTGATCGCGGGCGCTTGCGAAGACGCGGTGACGGGTTCGACCGGCGTCTCTTGGACGTTCGCGACGGCGCTTGCGGGCGCGCTTGCCGGACGGCTGGCCCGCACCTGGCTCGCCGACACCAAGCTCGCGCTCGTCCCGGGCGCGGCGCTCGTCACACTCGTTCGCTATGGCGCGTTCGCCTTGGCGATGCAATTGCAAAGGCGTCCGCTCGACTTGCCGCTCCTTCACTTCCATGCAGCGCTGTGGCAGAGTGCCGTCGATGCACTGCTCGCGCTCGTCTTGCTTGCGCTCTTTCCGCGGTTAGGAGGTGCGGGTGCGCACCGTCGCTGAAGCGCCGCGGCCGTTTCCACGGGGCACGTGGCGGCTGGTCGTCTTCGTGCTCGGCGTTGCGCTCGCACTCGGCGCGCTCGTTGCGCGCTTGACCCAAGTCCAGCTTTTCGAAGGCGCAAATTTTGCCGCGGCTGCGCGCGCAAATCAAATCCGCCGCATCCCGGTGGCTGCGCCGCGCGGGCGCATCTACGACCGCAACGGTGTCGTGCTCGTGCGCAGCCGGCCGTCCTTCGTCTGCGCGATGATTCCCTCCGACGTGCACGATGCTCCGGCCACGATGCAAGCTCTCTCCGAGGTTCTCGGCGTACCGGAAGCGCTGCTCTGGAAGCGCCTCCTGCATCACCGCGGTATCAATTACCGAAACTTCGACGAAGTCGCAGCCTACGAGCCTTACGGCCCGATCGTGCTGGCAAGCGATCTGACGAGTACGCAGATGGCGCGGCTTGCCGAGTCGCAAGATCGCCTACCGGGACTCGATCTAGAAGCGCAGCCCGTGCGCGACTATCCCTATCACAAACTCGGCGCGCACTTCTTCGGATACGTCGGCCAAATCGCGGAAGACGAATACGTCGCCCTTAAACGCAAGGGGTATTCCCCAAACGATGTGATCGGGAAAGACGGTCTCGAGCAATCCTACGACCGGTACTTGCGCGGCACGCCTGGCGGCGAGCAAATCGAAGTGAATGCCCAAGGCCAACTCGTGCGCCGCCTCGGTCCGGTCGATCCGATTCCGGGTGACAGCCTCGTACTTTCGATCGACTGGCGGATGCAAGAGCTAGCGGAGAATGCCTTGCACGATCAGCTCGCGGCGATTTCAAAACTGCGCGGCAAGCCGATGGCAGGCGCCGTCGTCGCAATCGATCCGAGTAACGGCGGCGTGCTTGCCCTCGCTTCAGATCCAAGTTTCGATCCCAACGACTTCACCAACGGAATCAAAGAATCGACCTACCAGAGATATCTCGACAACCCGCTCAACCCGCTCTACGACCGGGCAATCGGCGCCGCTACGCCGACCGGTTCGACCTTCAAGATGGTGACGGGCAGCGGAGCGATCACGTCGGGCGTCATCGGAGAAGATCAGGTCCTGTACGATTCAGGTGCTTGGAATTGCCACGGCGTCAACTTCCGCGACATCGCCTCGGGCGGCCTCGGTACGACGGACTTCATTCACGCGCTGGCGGCGTCGTCGGACGGCTACTTCTATCAGCTCGGCTATCGGCTCGGACACGAACGGTTGCGCTATTGGGCGATGCAATACGGCTTGGGACGCACGCTCGGCATCGACATTCCGGGCGAGTATCCGGGCAACTGGCCGACCAATGCCTGGTCGATGAAAGTCTACGGCTTGCCGCTCGAACCAAGCGACGTCTGTCAGCTCGCGATCGGTCAAGGTGCGATGCAAGCGACGCCTCTGCAAATGGCAAACGTCGCGGCGGCCGTCGTCAACGGCGGGACGCTTTTCCGCCCGCACCTGGTCGAGGTGATTCGCGACGTCCACGGGCGCATCGTCAAGCGCTTGGACAACGACATCATCCGCCAGGTTCCCGTAACGCAGGAAGCCCTGCGCGAAGTACGGGCGGGGATGAACCAGGTGACGCAGCCGTGGGGAACGGCCTACGGTGAGGACGTCCCGGGCGTACCGTACGGCGGTAAGACGGGCACGGCCGAAACCGACGGCGGCGCAGGTCCCAATACGACCTGGTTCATCGCCTATGCACCCGCCGATCATCCGAAGTTTACGCTTGCGGTCTTCATGGAACGTTCGGGCGGCTACGGCGCGAATACGGCCGCGCCGGTTGCCCGCAAAATCATCGCCGGCTACTTCCACAAGAAAATCCCGCAATAGCGCGAATCATAAAGGAGTTATGATCGCGCACCAGATTCGTCCCTCCGCCGCGGCCTCGCGGCTTTTATCCGAAGGCGCCTTCGAAATCTTGGCGCGCGCGCGGGAACTCGAAGCGCAAGGGCACGACGTCATCCATCTCGAGGTCGGCGAACCGGACTTCGACACGCCCGAACACATCAAGCGCGCCGGCATCGAAGCGATCGAGCACAATTACTCGCACTACACGCCTTCGGCCGGCTCGGCGCGCTTGCGTGACGCCGCCGCAGATTATGCTGCGCGCTTCCGCGGCGTCGCACCCTTTAACCGCGACGAAGTCGTGATCAGTCCGGGCCTCAAGCCGCTCGTCTGGAACGTCTTCTGCGCGCTGGTCGACCCGGGTGACGAAGTGGTGTTCGCGGATCCTGCGTATCCCGCATACGCCGGTTGCGTCCGCTACCTCGAAGCCAAAGCCGTCCCCGTTCCGCTTTTGGAATCGGCGGACTTTCGGCTCGATCTCGATCGCCTGGCGGCCGCGATGTCGACGAAGACAAAACTGCTCGTCCTCAATTCACCGCAAAATCCAACCGGCGGCGTACTGACGCGCTCTGATTTGGAAACGATCGCGGAGCTGGCGATTCGCTACGACGTGACCGTGCTTTCCGACGAAATCTACAGCCGCAACGTGTACGACGGCGAGTTCGTTTCGATCGTTACCTTCGACGGGATGCGCGAGCGCACGGTGTTGCTCGACGGGTTTTCGAAAGCGTATGCGATGACCGGCTGGCGCCTCGGCTACGGGATCATGCCTGCTCCGGTTGCCAAAGTCGTCGCACTTCTCGCGCAGAACAATTACTCGTGCACGGCGAGCTTCGTTCAGGAAGCCGGCGTCGCAGCGTTGCTTGGCCCGGACGAGCCCGTGCAAGCGATGGTCGAGGAATTTCGCACGCGTCGCGACTTGATTATCACGGGCCTCAACTCGCTGCCGGGCGTCAGCTGCCGTTTGCCGCGCGGCGCATTCTACGCCTTTCCGAATATCAGCGCGGTTACGGCCGACGATAAGAAACTCGCATCGTTTCTGCTCGAGGAAGCGCTCGTGGCGACGACGGCCGGCTCCTATTTCGGCGCGACCGGACGTGGCCACTTACGGCTTTCCTACGCGAACTCGCTCTCTGCGCTCGAAGCAGCAATCACGCGGATACGGGCCGCGCTGCCGCGTTTCGGCTAGCTAGCTCGGGCGACGGAGACGGCGCGCCGGCGGACGCCAGGCGCTGAGAATTTGCACGCGGCGCTTCTGCATACGCAACTCGCGCTCGACTTGAAGCCGCTCGACCGACGCCGCCGGGTCGGCAATCGTTGCGGTCGGGGTCTCTGCGCTCGTCTCGGTCTCCATCGTTGTAGAAATCCATCCTCGCCGGCAACCCCGAAAAATGTTTTCGGGGCGTGATAGCCAGTCTATACCGTATTTGGATGGACCGTAACCCATCTTTGGACCCCTTCTAAGGGACCATCGGGACTAACGGAGGTGCATCGCCGCCCGGACGGTGGCAAGGGTGCCGGCCGCCACCGCGCGGGCGCGCTCCGTCCCTTCGTCGAGCGTTGCCGCCGCAAGTTCCGGGCTGATTTCGCCCCGCCGCTCACGCAGCGGCCGCAGCAGCAGGTTCAGGCTCTCGGCCAGTTCCGTCTTGCAGTCAACGCAGCCGAGCCGGCCCGAGCGGCATTCGGCCTCGATTGCCGGCACGCGAGGAACGTTCGCGATCTGGTGCAGCTTGAAGACCGGGCAAACTTCCGGACGGCCTGGATCGTGCCGGCGGATCTTCAGCGGGTCGGTCACCATCGAGCGAACCTTTTTCGTCGTCGCATCTTCGTCGTCGGCGAGATCGATCGTGTTGCCATACGATTTGGACATCTTGCGGCCGTCGGTCCCCGGCACGTCGGGAAATTCCGAAAGGGCCGGCTGTGGCTCGACGAGCGTGGGGCCGTAGAGGTGGTTGAAACGGCGGACGATCTCGCGCCCGAGTTCGAGGTGCGAGAGCTGGTCGCGGCCGACTGGGACCGTATCGGCGCGCATGACCGCGACGTCGACCAATTGCAGCAGCGGATATCCGAGGAAGCCGTAGGTCGCGATCTCGGGACCGAGCGCAACGATTTGATCCTTGAACGTTGGGACGCGCTGCAGCCAAGAGATCGGCACGATCATTGACAGCAAGAGGTGCAATTCCGCAATTTCGGGGACGTGCGATTGCACGTATAACGTGGCACGTTGCACGTCGACGCCCGCCGCCAGCGCGTCGATCGCGACCTCCAGCACGCTCTGCGAAATCGACTCCGAACGATCGTAGGCGGTTGTCAGCGCGTGGAAATCCGCGACTTCGAGAAAGGCATCGTCCGTGCGCGAAAAGGAGGCCCACTGCACGAGGGTCCCGACCAGATGCCCGAGGTGCAGCCGCCCGGTCGGCCGGATTCCGGACATGACGCGCCGCCTTACCGGCATTACGCTCTCTTGCAGCACGACAGGCCCTATGTTAGTATCCACGCATCAAAACGGCTTCGGTCCCGCCACCCGCAACAACGGCAACCCACGGTTACACGGAGCGAGTCGAAACCTGTTCTCTAGGCAACGAGGTGACTCGCTTTGTATACCGATGAACGGCTGACCTGCACCGACTGCGGCACGGAATTCGTCTTTAGCGCCGGCGAGCAAGAGTTTTTCGCGACCAAGGGTTTTCAAAATAAACCGAACCGTTGTCCCGATTGCCGCACGGCGCGCAAGGCGCAACGCGGCTCCGGCGGCGGCGGCGGCGGTGGTGGCGGCCGGGGCAGTTATGGCGGCGCGGGCGGCGGCGGTGGCGCCGGCGGCGGTGCGCGCGAAATGTATTCGGTGACCTGCAGCTCGTGCGGTCAGACGGCGGAAGTGCCGTTTCAGCCGCGCGGCGACAAGCCCGTTTACTGTCGCGATTGTTTCGCGAAGCAACGCTCGTCGTACCGCTGACCCGAGACACTCAAGGACTTTAGTAAGCCAGGCGCATTCCGCCCACGTTAACCGCGTCGGCGAAGCGCTGGCGTACGACGTTCCGGCCCGCGGTGATCGCTTCGCGTAGCGCTGCGCCACGGGCAAGTTCGGCGGCGATGCCGCACGCAAGCAGGCAACCCGTTCCGCGTAACTCGCCCGAAAGACGGGTCGCTTCATACCGGCGCAGCCCCTGATCGTCCACCAGCACGTCGCACGGATCGCCGGCCAAATGGCCGCCGGTTACAAGCGCTGCGCGCGCACCAAAGTCGAGCAAACCACGAGCGGCATGTTCCATGTCGTCTACGCTCGTCAGCGCGGGCCGCGCACACAACCGCGCCGCTTCCGCGAGATTCGGCGTAACGAGCGCGACGCGCGGGAGCAGGCGGCTCCGAATCGCCGCGACGACCGCGTCGCCTGCAAAGCTGCCGCCCGCGCTCGCCCCGAACACGGGATCGTAGACGGCCGGCACGGACGTTTCCGCGAGATGCGCAGCGACGACTTCCACGCTTGCCACATCGAGCAACGCGCCGATCCGGTACGCTTCGATGCCGGCTTCCGAGAGCGCCCGCAGTTGCGCCGCGATCAGACCGGGTGCAACGGGTGCGGCCTGATGCAATCCTTCACGGTCTTGCGCGGTGATGCCGGCGAGCACGCTGACCGTGCGTGCGCCGCAGGCGGCGAGCGCGCGAATGTCGAGGCCGGTGCCGGCGGCATTCCACGGATCGCTGCAGCCGATCGAACAGACGACGGGCATGGTCACGCGGCAAGCTCATCCCAGCGCGCGACGAGCGCGCGAGCGGCTTCGAGCGGGTCGTGCGCGTGCGCGATCGCACCGGCGACCGCAGCCATTGCGGCGCCGCTGCGGACGACGGCGGCAAGATTGTCGAGGGCGATGCCACCGATCGCGACAACGGGCAAGGCCGTGCGCTCGACGACGCTGCGCACGCCCGCCGTACCGATCGGCGCGCCCGCGTCGCCTTTGGTCGCGGTCGCTGCGAACGGCCCGACGCCGGTATAATCCGCACCGAGCGACTCGGCAACCAGCGCCTCCTCGGGAACGGCGCACGAGATCCCGAGCAACCGCGAACCAAGGCGCTTGCGCAAACTCTGCGCGTCGCAGGCGGCGAGATCTTCCTGCCCGACGTGTAACCCATCCGCTTCGAGCGCGGCTTCGAGGTCGTCGTTGATCACGAGCAGCGCGCCGTACGATTGCGTGCGCGCGTGCATTGCACGCACGAGCTCATGGTCGATTCCCGACTTCGCGCGATATTGCACGAGCCGCACGCCGCCCTCGAGCATGCACTCGAGCAACTCGAGCGGGTGACCCGCGAGCGCCTGGTCGACGATCGCGTAGATTCCTCGAAAGATCATAAGAAGCGCGGCGGAGCGGCTTTGCCGCGCCCCCCGCTTTGGACCTTTATTTGTCGGGCGGCGCTACGGGCTGTTGCCGATGAACACCGTGACCGAACCGATGCGTCCGTTCGCGACGTCGGTCGCTTGCAGCAAGATGCAATATGAGGCCGCACTGACGCCCGGAACGGCACCGATGAAGATGGTCGGCTGCGCTTGCGTACTCTCCAAATCGGTGAAGCCCGGATACTGCGCCGCGGGCGTGCCGCTGCCGCCTTGCTGCAAGATCGGAATGGCCGGTGTCGTCGTCGGGATCGACGGACAGAGTTTAAAACTCGTCGGTTGATTGGGCGGGTTGCCGGTCGGATACGACGCGATCGAAAGCGGATCGGTTAATGGGTTAACGAAGCGGGCGGCCCAGGTAAAGGTTTGAGACGGTATGATGTCACCCGCAGCCGAGGTTGCTAGGCCGTTGACTTCAAGGGGCACGGAGCCCGTGGGTGAGACCGAAAACGTGTTGAGTTGGCCGCTGCCGTTCATGAACTCGACGACCGCTGCACTTTCCGTGGACGTGCCGCCGGTGAAACCCGTGCCGCATGCCACGAGCGAGGTGAGCCCGAACGCGGCAAGAACCGAGAGCGCGAGACGACGCATGTTTGACTCCCGTAGGACTCGAGACAAAACTCGGCGGGCGAATAAAGCGAGGCGCAACCGTGCGCCGGGTTCCCAGAAGTTCCCCGCCGACACGAGCGCCGAGTTTGCCCCGTTACCCTCGGTCTCCTGTTCCACCCGAGCAGCCCGCGGGCCGGCTCAACTCCCGAGCGTCAGGGTCGGCAAATCGATCGCAAACGGCGCGTCGGCGCCGTCGGTAAGCACGGGGGCGACGGTGAGCGTCAGGCGCTTCGGCGTAAAGCGATCCGGCGTTGCGAAGACCATCTTACCCGTGTACTGCGCGCTTGGAGCCAAGCGCAGACCGGTAAACAGCGTTTTGTCGGTCAGCGCCGGCAGGCGGCTCTCGATCGGATGATAGACCGCCCCGGACGCATCGCGCAGCACGCTGCGCAAATACGGTAAGAGGGTCGTGTCCCTGTCGCCGAGGTTCTGAAAGGTTGCCTGCACCTCGAGTCTTCCGGTGAAGAAGTACATCTTCCGTACAACGATGCGGACGTCGCTAATCGTGGTCGCCAGGCCTTGCGGCGCGAGGGCCCGCCACGGATGCAAACGATCGGCGACACGCAGCGACCCGTCTTTCGACTTGACGATGCCGTAGGGAACCTGAGCGGTCACCGCGCCCGGCGTCTGATGCGCGTAGTCGAAGAATTCGACCCGCTCGGAGACGATGGCGAGGGCGCCCGCCTTGGCCTGTTTCGACTCGATGATGCTAAAGGAGTCGATCTTCAGCCGGTCGGTCGCGTAAACGGACTCTAGATTCGCGGGCGTGCCGAAATAGCGCCGTTCGTCGTCCGAAAGCAACGCAAACGCCCGCTGGTAGTTTGCGTGAGCGAGCGCGAACAAATATTGTTGCAGCACGCTGCGCTGGCCCTGCGACAAGGCGGCGTGGGCCGCCGGCGGCACTGCAAGCGCGAGCAGCGCGCAGGCCAGGGCAATCAACCGGGCGATCTTCATGGGAGCTCGGGAAGCAGCACATCCAGGATGCGCGTAAGGTCGGATTCGTCCGCATAGCGAACCTCGATGCGCCCGCCCGCCGCCCCAGGCGTAATGGCAACGGGGGCTCCCAATTTGTAGCGCAAACGGCTTTCCGCCGCCGCGATGTCGGGCGATTTCGTGCGGGGCCGGCCCGGAGCGGCGGCCGGCGAACGGGGCTTGCGATGTTCGCCGAGGCGCTCGACGTCGCGTACGGTCATCCCGTCGCGTTCGATCCGGCGCGCGATCGCTTCGCGCTGCTCGGCTCCGACGCCGAGGAGCGCCTTGGCATGGCCGAGCGAGATCGAGCCGCCGCGCAACTTGAGCTTGATCGCGTCGGAGAGCGTGAGCAAGCGCAGGGCGTTTGCGACCGAGGGGCGGCTCTTCCCGACGCGTTCCGCCAGCCGCTCCTGGGTGAAGCCGTACTCCTCGATCAAGTGAGCGAAGCCCATCGCCTCTTCGATCGGGTCGAGATCCTGACGTTGAAGGTTCTCGACCACGGCGAGCTCCAGGCTCGCGCGGTCGTCCGCATCGCGAATGATGGCGGGAATCGTCTCGAGGCGAGCCGCTGCCGCCGCCCGCCAGCGCCGCTCTCCGGCGATCAGTTCGAACGCCGCCGCGCTGCCGGGCACGGCGATCGGGCGCACGATGACCGGCACGATGACGCCAAGTTCGCGAATCGACTGCTCGAGTTCGGCCAGGCCGGCGGCGTCGAAAGCCTTGCGCGGTTGTTGCGGATTCGGCCGGATCGCGTCGACCCGAATCTGGGCCGCGCCGCCGGGCGGCGCCGGCGCTCGCTCTTCACCGAGGAGCACATCGAGCCCGCGTCCGAGGCCGCGCTTGGGAGCGCTCACCGGCCGACCATCTCGCGGGCGAGCGCTAAATACGCCTGCGCACCACGGCTCTTGACGTCGAGCAGGGCCGCCGGCTTACCGAAGGACGGCGCCTCCGAGAGCCGGATGTTGCGGGGGATTTGGGTGCGAAACACTTGGCTCGGGAAGTGCGCGTTCACCTCATCCAGCACCTCGGTCGCCAGGCGCGTGCGTCCGTCGAACATGGTGACGAGCACCCCGGAGATGTGGAGCTCGGGATTGAGCGCCTCGCGGATCCGGGCCACGACGTTCGTCAGCTGCGAAAGGCCCTCGAGCGCGTAGTACTCCGCCTGGACCGGAATGACGACCTCGCTCGCAGCCGTCAGGGCATTGAGGGTCAAGAGGCCGAGCGAAGGCGGGCAATCGATCAGAATGTAGTCGTACCGGCCGGCGAGAGGCGCGAGGGCCCGCCGCAGGCGCGTTTCGCGCGAGAGGACCGAGACGAGTTCGATTTCCGCGCCGGCCAACTGAATCGTCGCCGGAACGAGCTCGAGTTTCGGCACACCCGTAAGGACGATCGCCTCTTCGAGCGGCTCATCCCCCAGCAGAACGCCGTAGATATCGCGCTCGAGGCCACGCTTTTCCACGCCGAGGCCACTGGTGGTATTGCCCTGCGGATCGATATCGACCAGCAATACGCGGCTGCCGAGCATCGCCAGCGACGCCCCGAGGTTGACCGCGGTCGTCGTCTTACCGACGCCGCCTTTCTGGTTCACGATCGCGACCGTACGCGTCATGCAGAAGCCCGAAGCGAGACGCGCAAGCAGAGCGGGCAAGATGCCGCCCGTACGACCGGCAGTCCGCGCGGCGAAGAATCCGAGGCCGAGTAAGGGCCGCTCGGACGCATTTCACTCACGCTTTTAGCCATTCGAGCCGCCCAAGAGCGTTCCCCGTGGAACGGCCAGGACCACCCCGAGGGGTACGTTCCATGTGGAACGCGCAGGCAGGCCCGTTATTTCAACCTCGCGATGATCCGCTCGGCGGCCTCGCGCAGGCCCTCGGGCGTGTTGAGCGCCGGGTCATCCGTAACGAGTTCCAGCAAGGCCTGCAGGACAACCCCCACGTCGGGACCCCCTCGAGCGCCCGGCGCCAGCCTGCCGGCGGCCACCAGGGCCGCGATCACATTCGATCCGTCCAGTGCGAGATCGCGAACCGTCAGGGGCGGCTCCTCGGCGGCAATTGCTCGCACGCGCTCCGCGAAACGCTCGTTCCCGTCGCCCCGCTTCGGGAGCCCGCTTCCAACGACGTCCGCCGCTCGCAGCGCAAACTGACGCTCCAACAGATCCGGCCCGATCCGCCGGATGAAGCGCCGGATCGTCCGCGGCTCTTGGACCGGGTCCGCCGCGTACATGTGGTGCTTTACCAGCCGGCAGACGTCCGTCGTCAGCTCTCCCGGAAAGCGCAGGCGCCCGAGCAGTTCGCGCGCCATCACCTCGCCCACGACCTCGTGGCGATAAAAATGCGTGCCGCCCTCATCCTGAGATTTCGTTCGCGGTTTGGCGACATCGTGTAAGAGCGCTGCCAGCCGGAGAACGATGTCGCCCGGTGGCGTCGCATCGAGCGTGACCAGACTATGCCGGTAGACGTCGTACGCGTGATAGAGGTTCTGCTCAACCCCCAAGCCTTCAGCAACCTCAGGAAGCACGAATTCGAGCAGGCCGCCTTCCCGCATCAGCTCGATCCCGAGCGAGGGAACCGGCGCACTTTCGAGCAGCTTCACGAGCTCTTCCCGGACCCGTTCGGGCGAAACGCTTGCGACCAGCGGAGCCGCCGAGCGCATCGCGCTCATCGTGCGCTCGCTGATGTGGTAGGAGAAGCGAGCCGCAAACTGGCAGGCGCGCAGCATGCGCAGCGGGTCTTCTTCGAAGGCCTCGGCCCGCAAGAGATCGATCCGGCCGGCGCGGATGTCGTCGACCCCGCCGTATGGATCGATCAAGGTACCCGCCGGAATGGCGCGCGCGAGCATGTTCATGCGAAAATCCCGGCGCGCCAAATCGTCCTCGAGCGGGATCGCCGGACCCCACTCGAGCGCAAACTCACGATGCCCGACGCCCGTCGAACGTTCTCGCCGCGGCAACGCCACGTCGACGGTCGTGCCCTCGATCGTCACCTTGACCACCGCAAACGACGCTCCGGCAACATCGGCTCTTCCGACGCGCCGCAGCCGCTCGAGCAATTCGTCGAGTTCGAGCCCGACGACCACGTAGTCGAGATCCTTGGCGCGACGGACCGCACCGTAAAACTCACTGCGCACCTCGTCACGCACCCGGCCGCCGACGGCGTACAGGGCCTCCGGCGGCAGCGCGCCGGCAAGCGTGCAGTCGATGTGGGCGCTCGCCGCGTCAACCATCGCCGCCGGCCTCGAAGCAGAGGGGCCGCTTTGCGGGCACACCGGCGCGGCGGGGGAAACGGGGGCCGCTCGGCACGGTCTTGCGCACGAGCAAAAGCCGGCGCTCGCGGGCTTCGGGATCGTCCACCGGCAACTCGGCCTCGATCTCGCCGCCGAGTACGAGAGCCGCATCGGCGGCCGCGATCCGTTCCGGCTCCTCGAGTTTCCCGCGCTGCAGCACGGCGAGGCCGCCGATCGCCAAAAAGGGCAAGGTCAACTCGATGACCGTCGGTGCGCTACCTACCGCCCGCGCGGTCGCAGCCGCAAAGCGCTCGCGCAGCTCAGGATCGCGAGCTGCATCCTCGGCCCGCTCCGCGCGCACTTCGACCGGCAGCCCAAGCTGCCTCACGACTTCCAGAAGAAAACGCGCCTTTTTCGCAACCGACTCGATCAAGGTCGCCCGCGCCCCCGTCACGATGACGAGCGGAATCGCCGGAAAGCCCCCGCCGCTCCCCACGTCGACGAACGGCCCCGTCACGTACGGCAACAGACCGAGCGAATCGTTCACGTGGGCAGCGGCCGCCTGCGGATCGCGCGCGGAGGTCAAGTTCAGGGTGCCGTTCGCCGCCAGCAGAGCCTCGAGATAACGCGCGAGCTGCTCCCGGACCACCGGGTCGCTCGTCGTTTCCTCGAGCGCCTCACGAATCGCCGCGCTCATGCCGGCGTCGCGACAGGCCGCTCGCTCGGGCGCACGCCGGCTCGCGCGCGATGCAGGGCGATCCCCAGAATCGCAACGTCGGCCGGTGAAATGCCGGAAATTCGCGCCGCCGCTCCGAGCGAACGGGGCCGGTGCCGTGCAAACTTCTCGCGCGCCTCGAGCGAGAGCGCCGAAACCTCACCGAAGACGAAGCCCTCGGGAACCGGATCATCCTCGGCCCGGCGAGCCCGCGCAACCGCCGCTTCCTGGCGCCGCACATAGCCTTCGAGCTTCAATTCGATCGCCGCCCGCTCGAGGATTGCCGGCTCCGCATCGAGCGCGCCCGCCACGTCGCCCGGACCAATCTCCGGCCGCCGCAACGCCTCCGCCACCGTCGAACCCGCCAGCGCCGGATACTCGTCGCGCCCCAGACGCGTCCGCAAAGCAGCCGAGATCGTGCGCCCCAACCGTTCGCGCCGCTCGAGAAAATCGTCATGGGCGGCCTCAGGCAGCAACCCGATCTCGTACCCGAGCGGCGAGAGCCGCAAATCCGCATTATCGTGCCGCAACAGCACACGATGCTCCGCCCGCGAACTCAACATGCGATACGGTTCATCGACCCCGCGCGTGATCAAATCGTCGATCAGCACCCCAATGTACGCTTCCCCGCGCCCAAGAATGAGGGCCGGTTTGCCCTGCGCCGCCCGCGCCGCATTGATGCCCGCCACCAACCCCTGAGCAGCCGCCTCTTCATACCCCGACGTCCCGTTGAGCTGCCCGCAGTGATACAGCCCGGCAATCCGCCGCGTTTCCAGCGAAGCAAACAGCTCCGTCGGCGGCACATAATCGTATTCAACCGCATACCCCGCTCGCAACATCTCCGCCGCCTCAAGCCCCGGCAACGTACGCAGCATCTCCAATTGCACATCAGCCGGAAGCGACGTCGAAAACCCGCCGATGTACAGCGAGTTCATGTCCCACCCTTCCGGCTCAACGAAGATCAAATGCGACGGATTATGCGAAAACTTAACTACCTTATCTTCAATGGACGGGCAATAGCGCGGCCCAATCCCACGAATCAAATCGAGCCCATACAGCGGCGAACGGTGCAAATTGTCGCGCACGAGCGCATGCGTGCGCGCATTGGTAGCAACGATGTGACAATCGAGTTGAGGCCCCGCAAAGCGCGGCTCGCTCCGATATGAAAAGACCAGCGGCTCATTCGAAGGCGCCTGCACGCGCATGCGCCCAAATTCGACGCTCCCCGCATCAACCCGCGGCGGCGTCCCCGTCTTCAAGCGCCCGGTCGGAAACCCGAGTCGCCGCAACGCCCGCGACAGCGCAAGCGCCGGCGCTTCCCCCAACCGCCCCGCCGCTTCACTATGCTCGCCACGAAAAATCTTGCCACCCAAAAACGTGCCGGTCGCCAGCACCACGCACCCGCTGCGATACACGCGCCCATCGCTCGTAACGACCCCGGCGATCGCGCCCCCGTCAACGAGCAAATCGTCGACAAGCCCGGCCACGATCGTCAAGTTCGGCGTCGCATGCAACAGTTCGCCAGCAACGCGAACGTAGCTCGCCTTGTCCGCCTGCGCACGCAACGCCCGCACCGCCGGCCCCTTCGATTCGTTCAAAAACCGCACGTGCAACGAACACCGATCGATGATACGCGCCATCGCCCCACCAAGCGCATCGATCTCCCGAACGAGTTGCCCCTTCGCGCTACCGCCGATCGAAGGATTGCACGCAAGCGTGCAAATACGCTCCGGATCGCCCGTCACAAGCAACGTCGCGACCCCCATCATAGCCGCCGCATGCGCCGCCTCAAGCCCCGCATGCCCGCCGCCCACCACGATGACCGCCGCATCGCTTCCTCGCGTACTCAACCGCGCCATCGTATCATTTCACCCGCCGTAAAGTCCAAGCCCTCGATAAGGCTCGGTTACACGCAGGCATGCGGCGGGGACGCCCGCGATTTGCCATCGTGGCAAATCGCTACTCGCCGATTTTTCGCTTACGCGCCTCCGGC
>Ga0302324_100010487_pt1 | contig 19173 bp, 11 predicted proteins | sample Palsa_T0_1_FD_201949 | JGI IMG/M metagenome (GOLD analysis project Ga0302324, IMG submission 201949) | Peat permafrost microbial communities from Stordalen Mire near Abisko, Sweden - Palsa_T0_1 | ecosystem: Environmental > Terrestrial > Soil > Palsa > Peat permafrost | place: Sweden: Abisko...
GCGGCAAACAGGGGTGCCGGGGGGTGTCCGGTACACTCGATGGCCTCCGCTGGGGAGTGGCCAAGTGGTAAGGCAGCTGATTCTGGATCAGCCAATCAGAGGTTCGAATCCTCTCTCCCCAGCCAACCCCGCCCGACCCGACTTTTGAATTCATTTCGAGAGATTTAGGGTCCGTCGCGGGGTCATATGAGCCTCCGCCGAGATATGGCTCAGTTGGTGCAGGGGAGCGGTTTTTGGAGCTTAGTTGCTCCAGATTTGAATACAGACAACCACTTTTCTGTGAGGGCTTTCAATGACTATCCGCATCGTTAGAGGAATAAGTCCGTCGCCGCTCGCCGAACTCACTACGCAGTACCTCGTGCACTGCCGTGCCCGGGGACTTGTGCCCAAGACCCTGCAGCAGTACCGCCACTCGATCGACGCCGTCTTGCTCCCCTGGTGCGAAGCGCAGGGGGTCACCGAGATTGGTCAGCTCGACCAGCGCCAGCTCGACGCCTTTACGGTGATGCTCCACGACCATCGGACCACATCCGGGAAGCCGCTGTCGCGGAGCTCCATTCGCACCTACATACGACCCGTGGGCCTCATGCTCAACTGGGCGAAGAGGGTCGGCGAGGATGTGAAGGCCAAGCCGCAAATGCCACGTCGCGAACGCCAGGCCCGCGACGTCCTCAGCCGCGAGGAGCTCGACCTCCTCGAGGAGGTGATGCCCTCCGAGCGGGACAAACTCATCATCCGGATCTTCGCCGACTGCGGACTCCGGCTCAGTGAGCTCACCCAGCTGAATGCCGATGACATCATCAAGGTGTACGGCAAGCATTACCTCCGGGTTCTCGGCAAGCGCGACCGGACCCGAGACGTCCCCATTCCACTCGAGCTGCTCCATCGGCTGGAGCGACACATCGCCGAGCGTCCGAAGGACCGCATCTCAGAGGCGATCTTCCTCGCCCAGAGGGGCACGCGGCTCGGCGAGCATCTGGCACCGACGTCTGGCGGCGTCTACCAGGTGGTCAAGGAGGCGGTTGCTCGAGCCGGCATCGCCAAGCGCGTCTACCCGCACCTCCTCCGCCACTCGTGGATGACGGAATTGCTGCGCAACGGTCTAAGTGCGGACCAAATCAGCCCGATCGCTGGCGCGTCCCCTGCCGTGATTTCTGAGTGCTACGCCCACCTCACCCGTGACGACGGCCACGACGCCATGCTCCGCGCGCTCGCGCCGCGGAATCGGCGATGAACTACGGAGTGGCCCTGAGCTGGATCCGGGTGCTATTCCTGCCCCGTAGAAGGTGACGCTGGGGGTCGATCGCCTCCCGGCGGCCTGAATGGAGGGATGAGCCGCTTTAGGAACTCATTCGCGGGGTTGGTCTCGAGCACGTGTCCAATGAGATCGAGCGATGCTTCCGCGATGGGCTTGTCGGACAGCGCGGCGCTCACCGTCGCGTCACTCAAGCCTGCCTTCTTTGCTAACCGGGTCGCGCTCATCCCTCGGATGGCGAGCTCGTATCGAAGGCGATCACTGTCAAGTCGAACACTCACCTTGCGTCTCCGGCGCTGCCGCTCTGACCGCATGCCGTAAGCCGATCCGTACGGCCAACGACCAGGATGTGCTGGCGGCGGTTGCTTCGGCTCGGGTCAACGGACATCTGCGGTGGGGGTGGGATCCGTCGAAGGACGAGTACACGCGGTTCGGGGCGTCTGAGCTTGTCCTCAGCGTCAACGGCCCGTCGCGCACGAGAGGGCAGCCCGGTGACCGCGGTGACCCCGCCACATCCGTTGTGCTGTGCCCCGGATGCGCACGCGAGCGTCCACGTCGGAGTAACCAGCTCGCATCGCGCGCTCCGAAGTTTGAACCGCCTAGACATCGAATGACACATCGGCGCGGGGTATGTGGCAGCGGAGTACGCCGCCTCCGCCGTAGGCACGGTGCACAACATGGCGTAATGATCCACTCTTGCAGGTCAGTCGTCAAGGCAGCCATGATACCGATATCCCTTTTGGGATATGGCTTTTCCCCTCGCGACGGAATCGGTGCAAGGACGGCGCAGGGACGGCGCATGGATGAATTGGCCATATATGGCAGTTTCATAGGGGATGTGAGGCAGTTTCGAACTCGATTATCCGGCTACTCCCTGACTCGGGCGGTGCATGACCGGCACCGTGCGCCGTCCGTGCGCCGTCCGTGTGGCGGTCGGACCAGCGGCCGCGGGCAGCTCGGCGCGCCTGACGAAAAGCGGCTCGAGCCCGACCGCCGAAGGTGTCGCGCCGCAGCGGCGCGGGGGGTCGCGGGACGAGGATCGAACGCGCGCGGCTTCCCTGGGGCGTTCAGAGACCCAGGTAGGCCGCCGCGGACTTGTCGAAGAGGCCCATAGAGCTGCGTCCAGCCAACAAGGACCGAAGACCTGTCTGCGCCCTAATGATGCGCTCCGGAGCGCCACCTGCCAAAGCAGCCGTCACGAAGCCGGCGCGCAATGAGTGGCCCGCGTAGCGCGCGGGGTCCAGGCCGGCGCGGCGGGCTGCTCGTTTGATCACGAGCGCCACCGCGCGGTCCGTGAGCCGTGTTGCTCGGACCCGGCCGTGGCGGTCGATGGGCCGGAAGAGCGGTCCCCAGCGGATCCCGCTGATCGCGTACCAGGCCCGAACGGCGCGCACCGGGCAAGTGGCGGCACGCTCGCCGCGGGGAATCGTGACCACGCCTCCGGAATGCCACACACCGGCGCTGCTCGGGAGCCGAATCCGGAGCCGCTCGTCGGTCACGGAGATGTTGCTGATATCCAGAGCGACCAATTCCCTCGTCCTCAACCCGCCAGCGAAGCCCAGTAAGAGCATGACCCGGTCGCGGGCGCCCGCTGCGCTCCGGGGCGGCGTGGCCCTCAGGAGCCGACGCAGGGTGGTGACGTCCACCTCGGCCTTCGTCGCCGGGTACTTCAACTGTTGTCGAAGTGTCCCGAGGAGCGGCCGGATCAAGCTCGCGCCCTCATCGGAGAGGCGCTCGCCGGCGATCTGGTGCGCCTTCGAGATCGACGCTCGCCTGCGCAAGATCGTGGACGGCTTATAACCGCGATGGTCGAGATCAACGACGTAGCGGGCTATCGTCGCTGGCGCTGCCGGTACCGGCGCGACCCCATTGGCTTGGCAGTATGCCTCGAAATCTCGAAGATCGGCTGTGTAGGCCCGCATCGAGTTGGCTGTCTTGGGCGCCAGCCGCTGCTCTCGCAGCGCGCGCATCTCGGCGTTCAGGGCCGCAATCGTGACCGAGTTGTCGACAGCCCTGGGTTCGGTCGCGCCAGGCTGTACCGGGCGCACCTTGACGACCTCCTGAACGCCGTGCGCGGTGCTCGCCCAGATCGTTTGCTTAGGGCGTGGTGGGGCGCGCAGATGTCCGTTCACGAGTTCGAGGGCGTAATCCGCCATGTTTCCGAGTCTAGATCAAGAAGCTTCCGATAACTTATCGAAATCGGGAGTCAGGCCGGTATTACTCGATAATGCGGGGGGTTCGGGGGGCGGTGCTAGCCCGAAAGGGGGCACGCAGGTGGATTCGTGCACCACGTCAAGACTGTCCTGCCGGCTGACGAACAGGGCTTGAGTCGCTGCGAGCCCTTAGCTCGAGTTCCGCCGCCGCCGCGCGGACGCACCGCGAAGGCCAGCACCCTCCGCGATTCTCGGGGATTCCACGGCCCGCTGTACAACTCTATTCTTGGCCATTCTTGGGCGGGCATTCGGACTCCACGCCGATGGAGCAGGAACCACCATAGAGGTGCTTTGTGCCGCCGTCGATCCGAGCCCGCGATTCACGGGGCCGATTAGAGACAGATGCCTTTCTGGAACCCACGTTCTGGCGCGTTCGATGGCGTCCAGCTGCGCAGCGCGATCGTTATGCGGGGCTGGACCATCGCTGAGTTTGCCGCGCTGTCCAAGATCAGCCTTGCGTGCCTGTATCGGGCCCTGGGCGGCTATCGGGTCACCGATCGGACCGCGATACGGATCTTCGAAGGCTTGCGCCAGGGTCACCCGCTGCCCCTCCCCCAAGTACCGAACACTCGGTAGCAGCCTTTCCGTCTCAGCGGGCCGGTTCTGGGCGTCGTCGCGTCGCACCGTGTCGAGCGAGCGGTGGCCATCCTGGAGCGACCGCTGACGGCCGCGTCGCCTGAATCAGTCGATGAACAACAGCGGGAGTGGTCGCGTCAGCGCACGCTCTGGAGTTCAGCGCTCCTGCGGCAGGCCCTGGGGGTAGAGCGGAGAACGCTGGCTCAGCCAATCAGAGGCACGAATCCCTCCGGCTAGACCCTTGTGATTTCTTCGGGTGAGCTCACGCACTCGCTCCCCTAGACCGATATCTCGACCTGGCAGCCCGCTGATCGCAGCCACCCTACGCGACCGTGTATTCACTCTAATATGTGGAAGGCGGACTCGGAACCCGCACTCGTTGGGTTGCCCGTCGGTGTCTAATGCCAGGACCGCGCCTCGCGGCTACACCTTCCGAGGAGTAGAGCGCCGGGGGGTTGGGCGCAACCTTCGCCCCCCGGCCGCTCCGCTCAAGCTGCCGCCCCGCTGGCGCGGCGGCTGTTGATTGTCAGCTAGCCAGCGGTTTGCTCATTCCATAGGCGGTCCTCCAGGGTGGGAGTGGGCGGTTGACCGTCGACTCTACGGCATCCTTACCGGGAGAGTCCAGTCATCTACGCCGGTAAGCACGTCGGCGTGCTACAGTTAGCCGTACCGCGAACACGGAGGCACCTCACCATGACCGAAGCGGAGGCTCCCGCCAAGCAGCCCGGAAAGGCGCGACCGAGGAGTCCCAGCTATCCTGGCATCGACCTTCCGACCGCGATTCAGCGGGCGCGAACGATGTTCGATCGCGAGCAACGCAGCGCGGCACATGTAGATGTTCTCTACGACCACTGGGGCCACAAACCGAAGAGTGGGGCTGGCGGCGTCGTGTTGGCAGCACTGAAGAAATACGGCCTTATCACGGATGAAGGAGCTGGAGCGAATCGTCGCGCCCGGTTGACCGACATCGCTATGGACATCCTTCTGGATGACAGCTCGTCTCCAAAGCGTCAGGCGATCATTCGCGAGGCAGCCTTGAAGCCGGCCATCCATCAAGAGGTATGGAATAAATACGCCGGGTCGCTTCCGTCGGATCAGAGTCTTCGCATGTGGCTGATCCGCGACAAGGCCTTTACGCCGAGCGGTGCAGACGAGTTTATCGGCCAATTTCGGCGCACTCTGGCCTTCGCTTTGACGCCATCCTCTGATAAGGTCGAGACCCAGGACACCCCCACGGAGACGAGCGAAGTGATGCCTCCGCCTACGTCCACAACGACTACCCAATTCGCGTCCGCGAAGTATCAGGTCAGACCCTCAGGCCAACCCGCAGTATCCATTCAACTGCCCCTCGGGGTCGAATTCGGTTGGGCGTCGCTCGATGCGCCGTTTCCGCTAACCGAGCAGGCGTGGACGCTGATGCTCAGGGTATTGGAGGCCATGAAGCCAGGACTCGTGCGATCTGATTCCTCCAGACCTCCCCGTGACATCGAAGAGGAGGCAAACGCCCGACCAACCTGACGAATGTCCGCCGGAGGAGGGCCCGATCTCACCTGGAACGAACCGCGAAGCACGGGTACGCCGCTATGTGAGCGAAGGTCGATGCTGATGAGCTTGTGAGTGCCGCCGATGTGGCAGCGATCCTTCGACTCTCGCACCCAAGCAGCGTCACCACGTACTTGCGCCAGTATCCGGACTTTCCTAAGCCGGTCGTTGACATCGGTACGAGCAGCGTCCGCCTCTGGCGGCGCAGGGATATCGAGCGGTGGAAGGGACAAGGACAATACGCCCGTGACTTCTGATGAGATTGTTCCGGGCGACCAGAGCGGTGGAGCGACCACGAGCCACACCATCGTCGTACCTGCCCTTCAGCTCTTATTGGCGGCCGTTGGACCCGATGCCGACTTTGAGACGTACGAGCGGGCGGCCCTCGAAGACAACGCCCTCGCGAAGGACACCATCGGATCGCGTCGTCGAACGTTCCGCTACCTCCGCGAGCTCTACATCTTGCGGGATGACGCGGTTCTGTTTCGGGCTCTCCGCGACCTGTGGCACGACGACCGTACGGGACAGCCGTTGCTCGCCGGTCTCTGCGCTCTTGCCCGGGATCCTGTGTTTCGGGCAAGCTCGTCGGCCATCTTCGATAGCAATCCTGGGGACGAGATCACGAGCCACGAGCTGGCACATACCGTGGGTGAGGTATTTCCAGGTTCGTACAGCGCCGAGACATTGGCGAAGATCGGCAGGAACACAGCCTCGTCGTGGGAGCAAACGGGTCACCTCGAGGCCATCGCCAGGACAGAGAAGATACGGAAACGGGCCGTCTGCACCCCATCGACGATGGCATACGCGCTGCTGCTCGGCCATCTCGAGGGGGTCTCGGGTCTGGCATTGTTCGGCACAATCTGGGCGCGTTCTCTCGATCAACCGCGTGGGCAGTTGATGAATCTCGCAGCTATTGCCTCGCAACGGTCGCTAATCGACTTCCGCCACAGTGGCGGCGTCACCGACGTCGGGTTCTCGGAGCTGCTACGACCCGTTGCAGGACACCTGCTGTGAGCAGAGTGGACGACCTCATTGCGAACTACGCTCGATTCGTCAAGTTGCCGTGGCCTACAGGACTCGCGCCAGCACAGCGGGTGTGGATGGCCGTCTATTCGCCCGAAGAGGAGCGGCGTCTTCGGTTAGAACTTCCGGGATTCGCGGCCGCCACGAAAAGCGCGGGGTATGAGTGGGACCTCATTGACCTGACTGTTGAATTCGAGACCTGGATCGCGAGGCATGACTATCGCGAGCAGTACTTTAGGTCGCCGAATCTCATCCAGCCGGAACTTGCGGGATTCTTTGATCACGTCGTCGCATCGACGCGCGAGCAGCTATCAAGCAAGACCAGCGACCATACTGTTGTGGGAGTTCTTGGCGCTGGAAGCCTCTTTGGCTTGGGTGCTCACGTGAAGGTGTCGGCTCTAATTGAGCACGTGCAAGACGCTACAGACGGCCGACTCCTCGTTTTCTTTCCGGGTGAGGTTGACGGCAATAATTACCGCCTGCTTGGCGCGCAGGACGGATGGAACTATCTCGCAACGCTCATCACTGCGCAGAAGGGATCAACGCTATGACCATGACCAATCGCGACGTGTTCGCGGTAGATCCGACCGAAGGCGACATACCCAACCTGGGAGTTGCCAAGGTCAAGAATCCTGAGAGCGCCAGCGACTGGGCAACGCTTGAGTGGGAGTTGCGCAGTTTCGTGTGCGAAGGCGAATACGAGCGCGGACTCGAGCGAATCCTCGATCAGTACCTCAGCCATCTCAATCAACCACAACAGCCCGCTGTCTGGGTCAGCGGTTTCTTTGGAAGCGGGAAGTCGCATCTAATGCGCGTCCTCGAGTTCCTGTGGCGCGATTACAACCTTCCCTCGGGCGCGTCGGCGCGATCACTCGCATCGCTCCCGACTGCGATCCAAGCACACCTCAGGGAGTTGTCGACTGCTGCGAAGCGGGTGGGTGGCCTCTGGTCGGCAGCGGGGACCCTCGGCTCCGGCGCGGGTGGCTCGGTACGGTTGGGGTTCCTCGGGATCATATTGGAAGCCGCGGGTCTACCCAGGCAATACGCGCCAGCGGGCCTTGCTCTATGGCTCAAGAGCGAGGGCCTATACGAGGCGGCTGGGGCTCATGTCGTCGAAGCTGGCAAAGTGTTCTTACGCGAATTGCACAACCTTTACGTATCGCCGGTTCTCGCGGAGGCATTGATTCATGCCGGCGCGAGGTTTGGCGACACGCCTGCAGCGGTGAGCGCTGCACTGCAGCATCAGTTCCCGACCGTGGACGACATCAGCGACGACGACTTGCTCGCGACCTTTGAGCAGGTACTGCGTCTACAGAGCAACACGGATGGCAAACTCCCGCTCACGCTCGTCGTTCTCGACGAGATGCAGCAGTACATCAGCGAGGACAGCACCAAGGCCGAACATGTTCGACAACTTGTGGAGGCATGTTCGTCGCATTTCAGTAGCCAAGTACTGGTGGTCGCAACTGGCCAGGCGGCTTTGATCACGACCGGAACGCTCAAGAAGCTCACCGATCGCTTTTCGGTGTCGGTCGCGCTTTCCGACACCGATGTCGAAGCCGTTGTTCGCAAGGTCGTCCTACGCAAGAAGCCTGACGCGATCTCCGAGCTGGAGGCGGTTCTCGGTCGATACAGCGGCGAGATCGACAGTCATCTGGGTGGTACCAGGCTCGAAGCGAAGGCCGCCGACAAGGTAGACATCGTCGCTGACTACCCCCTCCTTCCAACCCGACGACGATTCTGGGAGCGGGCGCTCCGAGCCATGGACAAGGCTGGCAAGGCCGGCGTCCTCCGCACCCAACTCAAGATCGTTCACGAGGCCGCTCGCAGCGTGGCTGACAAACCTCTCGGCAATGTCATTGGCGGGGACTTCCTGTTTACGTCGGAGTCCGCGAGCCTGCAACAGAGTGGCGTATTGCTCAAGGAGATCGATGAGCTGATCCGCAGCCTGGATGATGGGAGTGCCGATGGGCGCCTGAAGTCGCGAGCCTGCGCTTTGGTCTTCTTGATCGCACAGTTGCCGCATGACGGCGTCGGTGACACTGGCGTACGGGCTACCGCATCGGTGATAGCAGACCTGCTGGTCGAAGATCTTGCATCGGACGGTGCACGACTGCATAAGGATGTACCTCGCGTTATGGAGGACCTGGTCGAACAGGGCCGAGCGATGAAGCTTGGCGACGAGTTCCATCTGCAAACCGAGGAAGGGGCAGAATGGACCAAGGTCTTTAACCAGCACCGCGCGACGATCCGAGATGACGCGGCCCGCATGTCCCAACTGCGCCACGATTGGTTGCAGCGGAGTGTCGACAACGAGCTGGAAGGCCTCAAGTTGTTTCAAGGAAAGAGCAAGACTCCGCGAAAGCTTGAGCGCTATTGGGGTGACGATGAACCCAGCGCTGACGGAACGTCGGTGCCCGTCTGGATTCGCGACGAGTGGGCGGTTTCAGAGGCAAGGGTTCGCGACGCTGCGGGAGCCGCTGGAAACGAAAGTCCAACGGTGTTCGTCCTGTTGCCTAAGCTCGATGCAGAGGCGATTCGCGACGCACTCGCCAGTTACGCCGCGGCGGAGGACACTATCAATCTGCGGCCCGAGCCGCAGACCGATCAAGGTCGCCAAGCGAAGCAGGGAATGCAGTCACGGGTCAGCGATGGGACCAGGGAACTTGGACATCTCTTCGGCGGAGTGATCAGCAAGGCTCGCGTGTTCCAGGGTGGCGGCAACCAGCTCACAACGACGACCCTACGGGAAGCGGTAGAAATTGCTGGCGACCACGCCATGACTCGGCTCTTCCCCAAGTTCGGACTGGCGGACGACCCGGCTTGGGACAAGGTCGTGACCAAAGCCCGAGATGGCGCGGCCGATTCATTGACTGCTGTGGGGTGGCAAGGAGAGGTCACCGCGAACCCGGTCTGTAAGGAAGTGTTGACACGCACCTCAGGCGCTGGCACCAAGGGCGGCGACCTACATCAGCAACTCGGCACAGACGTATACGGATGGCCCAAGTACGCGATCGACGGTGCGCTCTTGGCGCTTCTCGCTAGCGGGAACATCCGAGCCGAGCAGGACGGCCATCCGCTTGACGGCCCAAAGCAGTTATTGGCAACTCAGGTGGGGAAGACGACGTTCTTCAAGGAGGACGAGCCGCCGACCAAGCACGAACAGTTCGCAGTGCGAGGGATCCTCAGCGAGGCCAAGGTGCTTTACACAGAAGGCAAGGAAGGGGCCGCCATCAGCGGGTTGATCGAGCGCCTCACTGCGCTCGCCGCTCGTGCCGGAGGGGCACCCCCGCTGCCAGAGCCACCTAACACAGCGCACGTCGCGATGCTAGGCATGCTCTCAGGCAATCAGCAGGTGCGCGCGGTGGCCGAACAGGCCGAGCAGCTTCGGCAAAACGTTGCCGACTGGACGGCAGCCGGGGACCAACGGTCAGGCCGTGAGGCCGCTTGGAATGTTCTCGACCGCTTGCTGGGACACGCGTCGAGTCTGCCGATCCGAGATTTGGTTCGTACACAACGTGATGCGATCGATGTCGGTCGACATCTACTGGAGTCACCCGATCCGGTAGAGCCGCTTGTCGATCAGTTGTGTGATGCCTTGCGCAGTGAACTCCTCGCTGCGGCGGAGGAGACGGCGGATGCACAGACGGAGACGCTGAGAGAACTTGAGGCATCAAAGGAATGGCAACGCGTCGACGACTCGGAGCGCGCGGCGCTGCTGGCGTCCGCCGGATTAGCCGCCGCGGAGGCGCCACAAGTAGGGTCACAAGAGGATTTGCTGAGATCTCTTGACGCTACACCGATTGCCGCATGGGTGGAGCGGCGACAGGCTATCCCCGCGAAAGTCTCAGCGGCGCGGGCGGCGGCAGCGAAGAAGCTCGAGCCGAAGGCTGTGGCCCTGAAGGTGCCGAGCGCAACGATCAAGCACGAGGCGGAGGTCGAACCTTACGTCCAGGAGCTCCGAGCGTTGTTATTGCGGCACGTCGTCGAGAACGGCGAGACCGTGATCATCTGAGGGGAATCGTGGCAGTCCTGACGTCGTCGCAACGCAAACTCTTGGAGGAGGCATGCCTCCGCGGGCGGAAGGCATCCGAGCAGTCCGTGCGTGCCGTGCTTGGACCACTGGCAGTATTGGCCGACAGGCCGCCCGCACATCTCACCGATGACGATCGAGCTCTCCGCCGCGGGCTCCGTGCCAAAGCCCGGCAGCTTGGTGATGAAGGGGAGAGGACGAACCTGCTCGTTGCCGAGTGCTCTTATGAGCAGTGGCACCGGTTGTTGTTCGCACGGTTCCTCGCCGAGAATCGCCTGCTCATCCATCCGGACTTCCGAGTGGCGGTCACGGTGGACGACTGCGAGGAGCTTGCCGAGTCGCTCGGTGAGCCAGATGGATGGTCGGTGGCAGGACGGTTTGCCGCGGAGATACTTCCCGGCATCTTTCGCGTGGACGATCCCTGTGTTCAACTGCGGCTGGCGCCTGAGGGAAGAGTGCAACTCGAGGGCGTCGTGGCGAATCTCCCCTCCGAAATCTTCACCGCGGATGACGCACTGGGATGGGTGTATCAGTTCTGGCAGAAGGACAAGAAGGATGAAATCAACGCGTCGGAGCGCAAGATTGGCGGCACCGATCTCGGCCCTGTAACCCAGTTGTTTACCGAGAACTACATGGTTCGTTTTCTGTTGGAAAACTCGCTTGGCGCGTGGTGGGCTAGGCGTCACCCGGAAAGCCCGCTCGCGAACGACTTCGACTACCTGCGTATCGACGAGAACGGTAAGGCAGCGGCTGGAGGCTTTGATGGATGGCCGACGCGTGTGGCCGACGTGACGGTCGTGGACCCCTGCTGCGGGTCCGGTCACTTCCTCGTCGAAGCCTTCGGGATGTTGTGGCGGATGCGCGCCGAGGAGGAGGGCCTGGGTGTCGTCGACGCACAAGACGCGGTACTGCGCGACAACCTCTTCGGCCTCGAGCTCGATTCGCGATGTGTGCAGATCGCCATGTTCGCTCTCGCCCTGCAAGCGTGGAAGACCGGCGGCGGCTGGCGTCAGCTGCCGGTGCCACAGATCGCCTGTTCGGGCATTCCCACAAACGCGCCGGCGGACGAGTGGAAGAGTCTCGCCCACGGTGATGTGCGACTCGAGGACGCGCTCGAGCGACTCCATGTGCTCTTTCGGGACGCCGGCACGCTGGGAAGCCTCATCGATCCTCGCCGCACCATTGAGATGGGCGATTCGGCCGGACTGTTCCCCTCGCTCTTCGACGCGGGCTGGGAACAGGTAGCGCCGCTATTGGCAAACGCAGCCGAGTCTGAGCGCCATGATCCGGCAGCTGCAGTACTCGGGGCCGACGCCGCGGGTCTTGCGCGGGCAGCAGACTACCTCTCACGCCGCTATACGCTCGTCGCGACCAATGTGCCATACCTCGGGCAGAGCAAGCAGTCGGATGTGCTCAAGACTTTCGCCAGGTCAATCTACCCCGAAGGCAAGGCGGACCTATCCACCATCTTCCTTCTTCGAGCCAGGCATCTGGTTTCTAGTGGAGGCTCATACGCGCTCGTGACCCCCCAGAACTGGCGGTTTCTGACTACTTATCGACGGCTGAGGGTCACGCTCCTTAGCCAACAAGTTTGGGCGCTCCTGGCAAATCTTGGGCCACGCGCATTCAGTACGTCGATGTGGGATTTCAACGTGGGCCTTGGTATTTTTACTCAGGCGGCGCCGGGACCCGACCAAGCGATCGCCGGATTCGATGCATCCACCGGGCCCAATCCCGATGCGAAGGCAGCACTATTGCGGCACGGCGAGTTCACGCAGCTGAGCCAGATACGTCAGCTCCATAACAAGGATGCGGCGATTGTTTGGGTCGAACCCGATACAGGCGACATGCTGTCTAAATTTGTTGACGTGCATTACGGATCCAAGCCCGGCCAGACGGCCCGCGTCACCCGAAAGTTCTGGGAACTGGCCCTCATTGACGGAGTTACTTGGTGGCGCATGGAATCTACGCCAGGGCATGGCGGAGCCTTCACAGGGAAGAGCGAAATTGCGCTGACCCCCGAAGCTATGGCGGCCGCGGGCATTGTGGAGTTCGGCATCCGTGGCCGCGAGGCATGGGGACAGGCAGGGGTAATTCTGTCCCAAATGAATCAACTCCCCTGTTGCTTGTACCTCGGATCGTTCTTTGACAACAACACGAGCGTCATCGTGCCAAGACGCTCCGCTGATCTCATGCCGATCTTCCGCTTCATGCAGTCATCTGAGTTTCGAGCGTCTGTAAGAGCTCGTAACCAGAAGCTCGATGTCGATACTGGTGCGATGGTGGAGGTGCCGATCGATATCGATCGATGGAGGAATGAATTCGGCGGCGAGGTGCGGCCGGATCCGACGTCCGACGACCCAACTCAGTGGCTGTTTGAGGGCCGTCCGGCGGGGTCGACCGCCCCGCTACAGGTCGCGGTCGGGCGATTGCTCGGTTATCGTTGGCCAGCACAGGCCGAGACCGATGACGTGGCCATGTACGCGGACAACGACGGAATCGTGTGCCTGCCGTCTGTGCGCGGCGAGCGCACGGCCGGCGAGAGGCTGCAAGAGCTGCTCGCAAAGGCATTCGGGGGCACCTGGTCGCCAGCGCGCGCGCGGGAACTCATTGCCCGGACGGGATCCAGCAAGGAGGACCTCGCCTCATGGCTCCGAGAAGACTTCTTCAAAGCGCACTGCCAGCTGTTCAAGAATCGACCCTTTGTCTGGCATATCTGGGATGGCCGCAAGGATGGCTTTGCAGCGCTCGTGAACTATCACCGCCTCGACCGGCCAACCTTACAGACGCTTGCGTATACGTACCTCGGTGACTGGATCGAGCGGCAGGCGGCGGGCGTTCGAGATGACGTCGCTGGCGCTGAGGATCGACTGGTGGCTGCTCGTGATTTGCGGCGCAGACTTGAACTAATCCTGGAGGGCGTGCCGCCCCACGACATCTATATTCGATGGAAGCCACTTGCTCTGCAGCCCATCGGATGGGACCCCGATATCAACGATGGGGTTCGTCTGAATCTGCGCCCGTTTGTCGAGGCGGAGGTGCTGCGCGGTCGTTTCAACGTTAAGTGGGAGAAGGATCGCGGCAAGAATCCCGACGGCACAGAGCGCTTGAACCACCTCCATTTCACGCATGCCGAAAAGCTTGCTGCGCGTGAGGGAGCCCGTCCATGACTGAGACGGTCGTTGACCGCTTGGCCACCGTGTTGACTGGGGCGCTCCACTACGACAGCAACGTCGTCGAGGCTCCAGTCGCGCTGCTGTGGCCTGACAAGGGTCGGCAGTGGGAGCACGCGATCGATGCTCTGCGAGGTCGCCTTCGCATAGTTAGCCTCGGCGACTACGACCTGTCCAAACGCGCGGGTCCAGCCTACTGGGTGCGTTGCGTCATCACCGAGACCGTCGTCCTCGACGCCGCTCCGGATGGTGTTCCACTTGTGTATATGCCTGGGGTCTCGCGCGACGACCTTCGCACGGTGGCTTCCACCAACCAGGTGCTCGCGCCCTTGGCGGCTGTCCAACACCGAAGCCAATGGTTCACTCACTTGAACGGCAGAGACTGGACAGTGCGTGCGCTGTTCGACAACAAAGACCGGGGCTTCGCGCTGAACGTTGCAGGCGACGAGGCAACAGGCGCTGCACTGGTGGATAGCCTATTGCCGATCCTTTCCCAACCCATGAGCCGGCTCGAAGGTCGGCACCTGGACGCAACGTTCCTGAATACGCTGCTGAACCCCGATCCGACACGCCTGCTGCTCCAGTGGCTTGATGACCCGAAGAGAACACGGCAGGCGCTCAGTGACCCGCACTGGCGGGCTTTCGCCGACCACTGTCGCCGCGACTACAACTTCGATCCAGAAGTACTGGACGTGATCGAAGGTGCCCAACGCTTGGGGTTGGGGGATGGACCGTGGGCGCAGATTTGGCAGCGCTTCCGCGAATCGCCGACTGACTATCCGGGAATCCCAACTCGTCTTGGTGAGGCCCAGCCGGTCCTGCTACTCCCCCAGAATCCCGGCGCCTGGCCCAAAGCCGCGACGGCGGCCGAAGATGGCCTTCGTAATGCCCTGCATCAGCTGGACGCCCTCTCGCCCACCCAAGCTCGGGCATCACTTCTGGCTCTCGATGATCAACACAAGGAGCGCAGAGGCTACGTCTGGGCGGACCTCGGGAGAACTCCCTTGGCGCTTGCGCTGGAACACCTGGCTAAGGTCGGCCGGCGCTCGGCAGCGTCGTGTTCCGCATCAACAGTGCCGGCCATCGCGGAGTGGTACGCCGAGGAAGGGTGGCACGTGGACGGCGCGGTTCTTGCAGCATTGCAGGAGGTCGAGCAGAAGGAAGACCTAGACGCAGTCACTGCAGCTCTCAGCACGACATACCGGCCGTGGCTGGACTCAGCTGCAAGGGCGCTGCAAGCGGCGGTGGGCCCAGAGGCGAATGCCGAAACCTACCGGGCGACCCCGAACCCGCCAGCGACTGAAGGCGAGTTGATTATGTTCATTGATGGACTCCGCCTCGACGTTGCCCATCTCCTGGCGGATCGGCTGAAAGGCAACGGCGCTGAAGTTCTCTTCGGTACCGGGCTTGCCGCACTCCCAACGGTCACGCAGACCGCTAAACCCGTGCTCGTGCCGATCGATCAGGGACTCCTGGAGCCCGGCGAAGGGCTCGATGCCCGCCGGGCACCAGACGGACCAACGGCGGGTGTGCAGGTCCTCCGATCGCTCCTTGGGTTGTCCGGCGTCCAAGTCTTGAGTAGCGGAGAGACTGGAGACCCAGGGGGCCGAGCATGGACGGAAGCCGGCGAGATCGATCATCGGGGCCACGACCTCGGAGTGCGCCTTGCCCACGAGATCGATGATCAGGTCCAGCGGATCGCGCGTCGCATACGGCAGTTGCTCGAGGCCGGCTGGACGAAGGTCATCGTCGTTACCGACCATGGGTGGCTGCTTCTCCCGGGAGGGCTGCCTAAAAACGACAGCCTTCCCGTAGCGGCGACCGTTGCCAAGAAGGGCCGATGCGCCCGGGTCAAAGACGGGTCCGTTGTCAATGTGCCAACCGTGCCGTGGCACTGGGACAACCACGTGAGCATTGCGGTAGCACCGGGAATCTCGTGTTTCGAAGCCAACAAAGCGTACGAACACGGCGGCGTGAGTCCACAGGAATGCGTTGTTCCTCGGCTCAGTATCACCAGCACTGGAGCGACGCTCAGCGCCGGCGCGGAGATCACGAAGGTCAAGTGGCGAGGCTTGACTTTCGTCGTGGAGTTCTCAGATCTACCGGATGGGGCGACCGTCGATCTGCGGCGCCACGCCGGCGACGCTGGCTCCAGCATCGCAGTCCTGGCACGTGTGACTGGCGGGACGGGCAAGATAATGCTGCTCGTCGAGAACGAGGATCTTCAGGGCGAGCGTGCACGGTTAGTGGTGCTCGGTGCGGACGGCACTCTTCTGCTCCAGCGCGACACCGTGGTCGGGCAGAACCCATGACCCAACTCGACGATCTCGACCGGCTCGCCGCTGCGGCTTTCGATGGCTACTTGGTCAGGAAGGACCTAGCTCAGCAGTTCCGAGGTCAGTACCAGGTGCCGACCTACGTCGGTGAATTCCTGCTCGGTCGATATTGCGCCACCACCGACCCGGACGAGATCGCAGCAGGCCTGGAGATGGTGCAACGCTCCATGCAGGAGCGGACGGTACGAGCCGGCGAGCAAGAGTTGTTCAAGCACCGAGCGCGAGAAAAGGGCCGGGTCAAGGTTATTGACCTGCTGCGCGCTCGGCTCGACGCGCGGAGTGACTCGTATAAGGCCGAGATGCCCAGCCTGCAGCTCAAAGACATTCACATCGCCGCTGAACTTGTGAATCAGCACGAAAGGATGTTGACTGGCGGGTTCTACGCAGAGGTCACCCTCGAATATATCGCCGCGCTCGCGGAGCAGCAGGGTGGCCAACCGTTCCGCGTTGAGGCCATCCGGCCAATCCAGATGTCAACGCGCGACGCGCTGCCAGAATTCACCGCAGGTCGGTCGCGCTTCACTTTTGAGCAGTGGCGCGACCTCCTCCTTCGTAGCGTCGGATTCGAGCCGAGCCGGTTCACTCCTCGGGAGCAGGACATCCTTATTGTTCGCATGCTGCCGTTCGTCGTGAACAATTACAACGCTGTTGAGATCGGGCCTCGCGGCACTGGAAAGTCTCATTTGTTCCAACAAGTATCCCCATACGCGCACCTGGTCTCAGGGGGACGGGCGACGATCGCCAACATGTTTGTGAACATGACCAGCGGACGGCGCGGTCTTGTCACGCAGTACGACGTCATCTGCTTTGACGAGGTGTCTGGAATCTCTTTCGATCAGAAAGAAGGCGTCAATATACTCAAGGGCTATATGGAGTCAGGGGAGTTCAGCCGCGGACGGGAATCCATCAGGGCAGACGGCGGCATCGTGATGGTCGGTAACTTTGACGTGGATGTTTGGGAGCAGCTTCGAATCGGACACCTCCTATCTCCCCTCCCCAAGGAGATGCGGGACGACACGGCGTTCATGGACCGCATCCACGCTTACATTCCGGGCTGGGACGTTCCCAAGCTCGACCCGTCCCACTTCACCGAGCATTTCGGGTTCGTCAGCGACTTCCTCGCGGAGGTCTGGAGTCAGCTTCGGCGCACCCCGCGTCTTGATGTCCTTCAGGGACGACTGGAATGGGGGCGTGAGCTCAGCGGCCGCGATCGCAAGGCAGCCAACAACACCGTCGACGGGCTCCTGCGCCTCCTATTCCCCGATCCGGAAATGGATGTTCCGGATGAGGCACTCGCCTGGGCGGCCACCCTCGCGCTCGAGTTGCGGCGCCGGGTTAAAGAGGCTCAGGCGTTCATCGGTGCCGAAGAGTTTGGTGGGGTCGATCTGTCTTTCCGAATTAGTGGTGGATCGGATGTCGTCGTGTCTTGCGACGAAACCCTGAAGCATCGGCAGCGGATGGAGGATGAGCGCGGCGCCGACAAGGCCCCACCCAAACCCGCCGCTGGCGAGGTCCTGCCGGCGCCCGATCCAAGTCAGTTCTCGTCAAAGGTCGTAGCGCGTGACTATGAGGTCGGAGACACCATCGGGGGGCGGTTCGAAGTCGAAGAGATCCTCGGGAGCGGGGCCTTTTCGAGGGTCTACCGCGTTCGCGATGTAGTAGAGGATGCGGAAAGAGCCCTGAAGCTATTCGAAAACGCAGCCGGCTACGAAGCCGTGCGGCGTGAGATTGGTGCATTGCGAAAGGTCAAACACCCCAACGTGGTAGACGTGATTTGGGCTGACAGCACGGATCAAGGTGAATGGTATTTGATCCTCGAATACGTCGAAGGGGAACTGCTCGCCGACTACGCCACCGGGAAGAAACAACTACGCGACCGCGAAGCAATCGATGTGGCACTCGACGTGCTGAGTGCTCTGGTCGCCATTCATCCCAACAGTGCGCGCCTCGATGAGCTCGACCGAAAGGATCGCGACCTGACGGCAGATGAATACCACGAGCTCATGGCGATGAGCGAAAACGCCCTGATTCACCGAGACATCAAGCCCCAGAACATCATCTTGACCCGCTCGGGAGCGAAGCTTCTGGACTTCAACATCGCCTCGCGAGTTGGTGATCCGGTGCGCACAGTGTCGGGGACGCCGCCGTATCAGCCGCCCGATGCGGACCTAACTCGGTGGGACGTGTCGACGGATCTGTTTGCTGTGGGGGTGACCTTGTATGAGCTCGTTTGTGACGGCGAGCACCCGTACCCTAATGCGCGACCCATGCCCGACGTCAAGCCTCGAGATCCTCGCCAATTTCGCAAGGATCTCAATGAAGCGTTCGCGGGCTTCCTAATTAAGGCCTGCGCTAACGACCACAGTGAGCGATTCGCAACTGCGTCCGACATGGCGGCTGCCCTCGAGGCCGTCCGTGCGGCCATGTAACGCCTCCGATGGTGAACAAATCCTGCTTATTCGGAAGCCGGAGCCACGCCGTTACCTGTGGCTACTCTGACACACTGACCAGCCCAAGTCTGCAGATGACAACGGTTACGTAGCCGATGGCCCCCGGCATCCGCTGCAGCATCGCGAGCGTGGTCGGCAACGTCAGTAAGCTCGCCGCCGCGCCATCGTCGCCGGACACTGAAACGCATTCACGCGCATTGTTGCCGAGCGCGAAAGTGCGATACGCTGCCTGGACCGACCCAAGCGCTTTCTGAGGCTAGCCGTGCGCAGTTACTGGCTCGATCTGTTTACTGTTGAGACGTGGCAAGAGTTTCTCGACGCTGGAGCCAAGGTCTCGGGATTCAGCGAAGTGCGGTGGAAAGCCGTCAGCCAAATGAGAGTCGGAGACTACCTACTGTGCTACCTCGTGGGACGAATCTCTCGCTGGGTGGGGGTTCTCGAGGTCACGTCTGAGGGCTTCATCGACCAGGCGCCTATCTGGCGATCGAGGATCTACCCCGCACGCGTGCGTGTTCGACCCGTGGTGAAGCTCACGCCCGAAACGGGCGTGCCCGTATTGGACATGCGCGAAC
>Ga0302324_100010488_pt1 | contig 19173 bp, 17 predicted proteins | sample Palsa_T0_1_FD_201949 | JGI IMG/M metagenome (GOLD analysis project Ga0302324, IMG submission 201949) | Peat permafrost microbial communities from Stordalen Mire near Abisko, Sweden - Palsa_T0_1 | ecosystem: Environmental > Terrestrial > Soil > Palsa > Peat permafrost | place: Sweden: Abisko...
TACGGCGTCGGTCGCCCGGTCGAACCCAGGATGGACGACATCACCGCCGCGGCTTGGGACGAGGTGTCGCCACTCACTTTCCGCACCTTTGCGGTCCGGGCCCAACGGAGTGATAAGTCCTTTCCATTCAATTCGATGGAGATCGAAAGAGCAGTCGGTGGCACGCTGTTGGATAAGCTGCGCGCCGCCGGGCGCGACGTTCGCGTGGATCTCAGCAAGCCGGAGATCACCTGCTATATCGAAGTCACCCCCGGCCCGGCGCTGGTCTACGCAAGGAAGTTTCCTGGTCCAGGCGGACTCCCCGCCAACACCGCCGGACGGATGCTGTGCCTGCTTTCGGGGGGGTACGATTCCGCCGTGGCGTCCTATCAAATGATGAAGCGTGGCGCGCACCTCAATTTCGTTCACTTTTATGGAGGCGGAGCGGCTCCGGGCGAATCTTCCGTCCACGTCGTGCGCGAATTGGCCAGGATTCTTATCGCTTACCAATTCACCGGACGCCTGTACCTGGTCCCGTTTGAGCCAATCCAGCGCGAAATTGTCCGCTTTGCCCCCGAAACTTACCGTATCCTCTTGTATCGCCGCATGATGCTGCGGATCGCCGAGTTCGTCGCCCACCGTGAGCGGTGCCTGGCCCTGCTTACAGGCGACAGCTTGAGCCAAGTGGCCTCCCAAACATTGCAAAACATGGTCGCGGTCGGCTCAGCGGTACGGCTACCGGTGTTCCGGCCCCTTGCCGGCACCGATAAGCTCGATATTCAGGCGCTAGCACGCAAAATCGGCACTTACGATATTTCCTCCGGACCATTCCACGACTGCTGTCCTATATTTCAACCGCGCATGCCTGCACTCTATGCAAACGCCGGCGCACTAGAAAAGGCTGAAGGGAATCTGGATATTGAAGCCTTGGTGCGTCAGGGCTTGCGTTCGGCCACCATCGAGCGCTTCCGGTTTGCCGGGGGAAAAGTGGAAAAAGCGCCCCAGCAAGAGCGCGACTCGGCCACTCCAGAATTTGTGGTCCCGGCAACGGCTGGGCACAGCACCCAAGTGTAGGGGCGCTCTTTCGTTCGTTGTGCGGTCGCTGATCTCGAACTGTGTTTTCCCTGCTGAATTGACGCCCCAAAAACAAAACCGTACCGGCAGGATTCTGTGGCACCAGTACGGCTTTTCAGCTCTAATTTTTCCTAAACTCGACGTCTCGAGATCAATGCGTTGTCTCTGCGGACGTGGCCGGGTGATCTAAAAGTCGCGTCCGCGCCCGCCACCGCCGCCGCGCCCGCCACCACCACCGCCACTCCCGCCACGGCTGCCGCCGCGCCCACCACCGCCGCCACCACCGTATCCGCCACGGCCGCTGCTGGCTCCTCGTCCACCGCTACCACCGCCGCGATTGTCGGTTTGGGGACGCGCTTCGTTCACCACGATCGCCCGGCCCATTACGTCTTTTCCGTTAAGCGCGGCAATGGCCTTCTCGAGTTCCGCATCATTCGCAATTTCCACGAATCCGAATCCGCGGGACTGGCCGGATGACCGATCGCGAACTACGGTAACCGTCTCGGTCCCTACTCCCATGCTCTCAAACTCGGCCCGCAGTTCTTCTTCGGTAGCCCTGAAAGAAAGATTACCTATATACAGTTTTTTCACCGAATCTCACCCTCTTCTCGAAAATTTTGCCGTTCTATTCCCAGATTACGCCACGGACGAAACCATGCATCATTTCTTGCCCTCGCGAAGCTTGCGCGCGCGCTGTACCCGAGTCAATGGGGGTCAGCATTCCCGTTGGATTCTTACAGCATTACCCCGGACTTTCTACAATAGCGGCCGATAGTGATTCAGGCATACGCTTCAAAGGGGAGGTGGCCAGGCAGGACTGCTGGTGCGAAGGCTTAGCGCCGAGGCTGGCGTCAACTGCGGTAGCTGGAATTTATGCGAATGTATTCAGCGGTGAAGTCGCATGTCCATACGCGTGCGGTTCCCGGGCGGTCGGCATTCCTGCCGGCGCGGGACTTGCGCTTTGAACCCGAAGCCTTCTGCGGATCGAGGTCCACCGCGATCGGAATATATTTAGCGAGGAGCTTTTGGTGCGCGGCGCGCTCGTCGAACTCACAAAGAGTTCCGCGCTCGTAAACCTTGATTCCAGCCATCCAGATTTCGGTCCGCTCGGGATCGAAATCCACGCCGGAGCGCCCCGCCGCAGCCAGAATTCTGCCCCAGTTGGGATCCGCACCCGCGATCGCGGTTTTCACCAGCGGAGAATTCGCGATGGTTCTTGCTATTTGCTCCGCCGCTTCCTTGGATGACGCGCCGCGCACTTCAATTTCCACTACGCGCTGCGCTCCTTCGCCGTCTTCCACAATGGCCAGCGCCAACTTTTCACACACACTCTGCAGCGCGGCACAGAAGCGATCCCAATCCCCGCCCGGCCCGGAAATCGCCCGGCAGCCGGACGCCCCGTTTGCGAAGATGACCACCGAATCGTTGGTGGAGGTGTCGCCGTCCACGGTGATGGCATTAAAGGTCCGCGAAACCACCTCACGCAGCGCGGTATCTAGCAGCGTGTTTGAGATGCTCGCATCGGTCGCAAGGAAAGCGAGCATCGTGGCCATGTTCGGCTGAATCATCCCTGCGCCCTTGGTACAGCCGAGCAACCGCACTTCCTTCCCACCGACGACGCACTTCGCCGCGGCCCACTTGGGGCGAATATCGGTGGTCAGAATGGCGTGCGCGAATCCCTCAAAGGCCGCCGCCGTCAGCGCCCGTGTATTCACCAACTCGGGAACCGCATCGACGATCTTGGCCACATCCAGCGGCAGACCGATCACTCCCGTCGAGCACACCACCACCTCTTCGGGCAAGCAGCCCAGCGCCAGCGCGATGGCGATGGCGGTGGTGCGCGATCCCGATATTCCCTTGGCGCCCGTCGAACAGTTGGCATTGCCGGAATTGACGACGATCGCGCGCATATGTTCGCTGGCCCGCTCGATGTGCTCGCGCGCAACGATCACCGGGGCCGCCTGCACGCGGTTGGTGGTGAACATAGCCGCCCCGGTGGCATGGTTCTCGCTCACCAGTAAACCCAAATCGAGTTTTCGCTTTTTCAGCCCGCAATGGACCGAAGCAAAGGAAAAGCCGCGCGGCATCGCGGAAGCGGATGGGAATTTAGTCACGAGATTTTCGCGCTCACCTGTCTCTAATATTTTCATGCCAGCCGCCCCAGGCGCTGCTCGATTTCGCGCAGCGCCGCGCGGACCGATTCCGGCGACGTGCCTCCCGGTACGCTGCGTCTTGCGAGGGAAGCTTCGGTGGTCAGTGCGCCGGCGAGATCCGCTCCAAACGCTGGCGAAATGGCTTGCAGACGATCGAGCGGAAAATCGCGCAAGTTCTTGCCTTCCCGCTCCGCCTCGCGAATTGCCCGCCCGATAATTTCGTGGGCTTCGCGGAAGGGAATTCCTCGCGCCACCAAATAGTCCGCGGCTTCCGTGGCCAGCAACGCCGGATTACCGGCAGCGCGGCGCAGCACTGCCTCGTTGAATCCGGTAGCCGCAATCGTGGCGGCAGCGATGCGCGTCATCGCCAGCGCCTGATCGTGCGCTGAAAAAAGCGGCTCCTTATCTTCCTGCAGATCGCGATCGTAGCTGGCCGGCAGCCCTTTCAAAGTGATCAGCAAAGACACCAACGCCCCAACCACCCGGCCGGCCTTGCCTCGAATCAGTTCCCAGCCGTCCGGATTTTTCTTTTGCGGCATCAGACTGCTGCCGGTGGAAAATTCATCGGGCAGCGCCACGAATCCGAATTCCGGCGTGGCGAATAAAATAAAATCCTCGGCCAGCCGCGATAGTTGGGTGGCCAGCAGCGACAGCGCGAAGAGATGCTCCAGCGCGAAATCCCGGTCGCCCACCGCGTCCAGGCTGTTGCGCGTGATTTGTGAAAAGCCCAACCGCCGCGCTAGTGCTGCGCGGTCGATGGGGAACGCCGTTCCCGCCAGCGCCCCCGAGCCTAGCGGGCAGAAATCGGCGCGCTCACCCACCCATTTGAACCGTTCTGCATTTCTCAGGAACGCTTCCGCGTGTGCCAGCAGCCAATGCGAGAGCAGCACCGGCTGCGCGGGCTGCATGTGGGTCATTCCGGGCATCGGGATATCGATGTGCCGCGCGGCCTGAGCCGCGAGCGCTTCCGCCAGTATCGCGCAAGCGGCATGCGCTTCCGCCGCAGCACCGCGCACAAACATCCGAAATTCGGTGGCGATCATTTCGTTGCGGCTGCGCCCGGTGTGCAACTTCGCACCCAGCGGGCCGAGGCGCGCGACCAACTCAGTCTCGACAAAGTTGTGGACGTCCTCAGCCTTGGACGCATTCAGCCACGCCGGATCGGCGGCCCCCCGCTCTTCGATTTCATCCAGTGCCGCCACGATCTGCCCGCACTCCGCCGACGTCAGAATTCCCGCTGCGGCGATCGCGTCCGCCCACGCGCGATCCAGCTCTAACTCCTGCGGCAGCAGCCGGCGGTCAAATCCCCACGAGCGCTCAAACTCGTAGAAAGATTCGTCCGGCCCGCGCTCGAACCGGCCACCCCACATGTGGGCGCCGGCATTCTTGGGAGTAGGTTGTGCCACTGTGCCTCTTTCGGCTCGCTGGTACCCGCTGGTCGTTTACCGTTTTGGCGCTGCTCAGCGCCGGCGCTCGGCGCCGTTCAACGCGTCGCGCTACGAGAAGCCACCGCGGGCTCACCATCCGCAGCGGTTGCCGGGACGCTGAACTCAGGCACGGTGATGGGCAGCGCGAAAAGATTGATGAAGCCTTCCGCGTCGCGAGGGTTGTAGCCGGTCATCGAGAAGCTGGCCAGTTTCGTGCGGTAGAGCGAGAAGGGCGATTGCCGTGCGAGCACGCTGACGTTTCCTTTGTAAAGCGAGAGCTTCACCGTCCCAGTCACGCGCTTTTGTGAGCTGGCGAAAAACGCATCCAGCGATTCGCGCAGCGGCGTGAACCACATGCCGTAATAAACCATCTCCGCGTACCGCAGCGACAACAACTGTTGATAGTGCAGCGTCTCCCGGTCCAAGCACAGCGATTCAAGCTCCCGATGCGCCTGGATCAGCAGCGTGCCTCCGGGCGTTTCGTACGCGCCACGCGATTTGATTCCCACCAGCCGGTTCTCGATCATCTCCATCCGGCCCACGCCGTTAGCTGCGCCGATTTCGTTCAACTTTTCCACCAACGCTACTCCACCCAGCGCTTCGCCGTTGACGCTCGCCGGAATTCCAGCCTCAAAGCCGATCTCCACTTCCTCTGGCGTGTCTGGCGCTTTTGCCGGCGACACTACCCATTGCCACATCGCTTCATTCGGCGCATTGGCTGGATCTTCCAACTCACCGCCCTCGTGGCTCAAATGCCAGATGTTGCGGTCATGGCTGTAAATATTCTTCTTGGTTTGTTCCACCGGCACGTTGTGGGCCGTGGCGTACTCGATCGCGTCTTCGCGCGAATCGATCTTCCACTCGCGCCACGGGGCGATAATCTTCAGTCCCGGGCCCAGGGCCTTCGCCGCCAGCTCGAAGCGGACTTGGTCGTTACCTTTTCCGGTGCAGCCATGCGCCAGCGCATCCGCGCCGATTTTTCGCGCTAGCTCCACTTGCCGCTTGGCGAGAATCGGCCGCGCGAACGACGTACCCAGCAAATACTTGTGTTCGTAAACCGCCCCGGCGCGTAGCGTGGGCCAAATATAGTCGGTGATGAACTCCTCGCGCAGATCCTCGATGGTTGCGGTCACCGCACCGGTGGCCAGAGCCTTGTTCTTGGCGCCTTCCAGATCCTCGAGCTGACCCAAGTCTCCGATCATCGCGTGCACTTCACAGCCATAATTCTCAATAAGCCACGGGACGATGATTGAAGTATCGAGTCCCCCCGAATAAGCCAGCATCACTTTCTTCGCCAACGGATTCTCCTTGGATTGTCGACCTGGGCGGCTGCGAGATAAATGTCTCTCGGGCCACTCAAGAATAGCTAAACCAGTAGCGTCAGCAGAATCGCCTTCTGCGCATGCAAGCGATTCTCCGCCTGATCGATCGCGATCGAATTCGGTGCATCAATCACCGCGTCGGTCACTTCCGAACCCCGATGCGCCGGCAGGCAATGCATGAAGACCGCATCCGGCGCCGCATGCGCCATCAGCGCCTCGTTCACTTGGTACGGCGCAAAGATAGCCGCGCGCTCCGCGGCTTCTTCTTCCTGGCCCATGCTGGCCCACACATCCGTATAAACTGCCTGGACGCCCGCCACCGCTTCCTGGGGCGAGTGCATCACTTCGATTTTCGCTTTCGTTTCCCGAGCCGCCTGGCGCCCCTCGGCGATCACCTTTGGATCCGGCTCGTAGCCTGCAGGAGCCGCGATTCGCAAATGTGCTCCCACCCGCGTGGCTGCGGTGATCAGCGAATGGCAAACGTTGTTACCGTCGCCGACGTACGCTAATTTTAAGCCGCGCGTGTTGCCGAAACGTTCCTGCAGTGTGAAAAAATCGGAAATAGCCTGGCAGGGATGGTAGCGGTCGGTGAGCGCGTTGATCACCGGAATGTGCGCGTGTTGCGCCAATTCATCCAGTGAGGCCTGCGAGTGGACGCGCGCGACGATCCCATGTACCATCCGCTCCAGGTTTTTCGCCACGTCGCGAATCGCTTCACGCTCGCCCAGCCGCGTGCCCTTGTGATCAAGAAAAATCGCGGTGCCGCCCAGGCTCGATATGCCCACCTCAAACGTTACCCGCGTGCGCAGCGACGGCTTTTCGAAAATCATCGCCAGGAACCGGCCGCCCAGTGCGCCGCGGTATCGGTCCGGCCGGGCTTTCACGTCGGCGGCGAGCTGAAGCACTTCGCGCATCTGCGACACTCCCCACTCCATTCCGGTTACCAAGTCGGGAGACACTGCCAATGTTGTCGTTGTTGCGGTCACGGTCATGGGTTACCTCGGGGCGGCTTGGGCCATCGCTCCGGCTTTTGCGCCCGGAACCGAAGCCGCTACCGGCTCTACTTTCGGATGGGGTGTTTCCTTCAAAACCTTCCCGAATATTCTCAGGAATTGCTTTACCTGTGCCGCGTTCACGATATACGGCGGCAGCAATCGCAAAACATGCCCGTGCGTGCAGTTAATGATCACGCCCTGCTTCAGGCACTCCTCAACATAAGCGCTGGCGTCGCACATGAGATCCACGCCAACCATCAAACCCTCGCCGCGCACTTCGCGGATGAATTTGAATTTCTTGACGAGCTTTTGTAAACCTTCGCGAAGCTGCGCGCTTCGTTCGCGAACGTTCTCCAGCAGTTTTTCATCCTCGATAATGTTCAGGAATTCCAGCGCCGCAGCGCAGGCCAGCGGTCCGCCCCCAAACGTGGTGCCGTGCATTCCAGGAGAAAGCACCTGTGCGAATTTCTCGCTCACCAGAATTGCGCCCAGCGGTATTCCGCCTGCCAGCGGTTTGGCGATGGTGACGATGTCCGGCAGCCACTCCGCCCCAGAAGATCCCTCCGAAAATCGCTGATACGCGAAAGCGAACCCGGTCCGGCCCAGTCCGCTCTGAATTTCGTCGGCGATCAGTGCGGCTCCGCTTTGCGCGGTAAGCTGCCGCGCGCGTTGCCAGAAAACTTGGCTGACTGGGAAAATTCCACCTTCGCCCTGAATCGTCTCGAGCACCACCGCGCACACGCTATCGTCGAATTTCGCTTCGAGGTCGGCTAGGTCATTGAAGCGCACGAATTCCACGCCCTCAAGCAACGGCGCGAACGGCGCTCGATATTTTTCAGGATAGGTAATCGAAAGCGCGCCAAACGTTCTGCCGTGAAATGAATTTTCGAGCGCCAGGATGCGCGTTTTCTTCGCTTCGCTCCCCACCTTCTGCTGCGCCGCGGCCCGCGCCAGCTTCAGCGCACCTTCGATCGCTTCCGCGCCGCTGTTGGTAAAGAACGCCCGAGCCATCCCCGACCACTGCACCAGCTTCTTGGCCAGCGTCCCCTGATACGGATTGTGAAAGAGATTGGAGACGTGAATGGCGCGCCCGGCTTCCCGCTGGATCACCCGCACCAAACGCCGATGCGAGTAGCCCAGCGCGTTCACCGCGATACCGCCCAGAAAATCCAGATACTTCCGTCCCGTCGAATCGTAGAGATACACGCCCTTGCCGTGGGTGAACACGATGGCCGGCCGCTTATATGTGTCCAGCATGTAGCTGGCCACGTCAGCCTGCACCTGGGCTACGTCCACCGCGGCAACAGCCGCTTGGCTCGGCGCCTTATGCAATGTCTCTGTAGTTCCGTTTGTCATTCGAATCTATCCTGCCGCTCGCACCGTCTGCGGCGTCTTACCGCGCGCAGCAACCGGAAACATCGGCATCACTCGCGTGCCCAGCCGCTTCGCCCCGTTTACGGCGGATAGCAGCGCGCCCGGTTGAGATCCTCCGACGATCCTCACCTGCCGCACACCGCCCTCCAGCGCACGTTTGGCCGCGTCCAGCTTCAGCACCATTCCCCCCGAGACCTTGTTGTGCCGGATCAAATCTTCGATCAACGCGCCATCCAGGGTCCGCACGGTTTCGTCGCCGTCCAGCACGCCCGCAACGTCGGTCATGAATATCAACCGGTCCGCACGGCAGAATTCCGCCGCCGCGGCGGCCATGTGATCTGCATTAATATTGTAGATTTCGCCGTCGGCGCCCAAACCCAGGCACGGCGCTACCGGCACCATGCCCGCGCCCCACAACGTTTCCAGAAACGGCACATTCACCCCGGTCAGATAGCCGACGTACCCCAGGCTTCCGGTCTCCCCGGCATGTTGCAGCGGCTCTGCCAGGAAGCAGGCAGCGTCCGCCGCGGAAATGCCCACTGCCGGCCTTCCGGCCAGCGTAATCGCTCCTGCCATGCGCTTGTTGAGCAGCCCTCCAAACACCATCATGCCCACGTCGCGCGTTTCGCGGTCGGTCACCCGCAGCCCTGAAACGAAGCGGCTCTCGATTCCCATCCGTGCGAGGGTCGAGGTAAAAATTTTCCCGCCGCCGTGAATTACAAGCACCTCGTGGCGTTTTTCCGCCAGCTCGGCGATTTGCCGCGCCAGCGATTGAATCGTTTCCTCGCTGTCGAAGAGCGCTCCCGCAATTTTTACCACTAATCTCATAGAAGTCCCGCCTCTGGACCGAAGCCCGCAACACCCGCGTGCTCTTCCGCCACCATCTCGTTCATGTTTTGAACAGCTTGCCCCGCCGCGCCTTTGCCCAGATTGTCCAGACAGGAAACGATCACCAGCCGATGCCCGGAGGGATCGATGGCAAACCCGATGTCGCAAAAATTGGTGTGCGCCACATCCTGCACCTCCGGCAGCCGGCCCGCGGACGACACCCGAACCATCGGCCAACCCGAATAACGCCGGCGATACAGTGCCTCCACCTCGTCCGCGGTATGCGGTTCGGCCATCCACACAGAAATGGTCGACAGTATCCCGCGGTCGATTGGCAGCAAGTGCGTGGTAAAAATCACATCGTTCGGATCCAGTCCCAGATTTTCGGTGATTTCCGGTGTGTGCCGGTGCGTGAACACACCATACGCCCGAAAATTCTCATTCACCTCAACGAAACTGGTCTCCCGCTTGGGCTCTTTTCCCGCACCGCTCGCGCCCGACTTGCAGTCGCAAACGATTCCTCGTCCGGCGTCCAGCCAGCCCGCTTCCACGACCGGCCGCAGCCCCAGAATCACCGACGTGGCATAGCACCCGGGGTTCGCCACGATTCGCGCATGGCGCAGCTTTTCCCGCGTCCCATTCAATTCGGGCAGGCCGTACACCGCCGATTCCACCAGATCCCGGCGAGCCGCCGCCTGCTTGTACCAGTGCGAGAATACTTGCGGATCGTGAAACCGGAAGCCGCCGCTCAGGTCGATCACCCGGACTCCTGCGTCGATCAGATCGGGAGCTATTTCCAGCGACACTTCCACCGGCGTCGACAGAAACGCAACTGTCGCCCCACTCTCCGCAATCGCCTTCACGGAAAGCGGACGGCACGGCGCCTCACCCCACCCGCGCAACTGCGGAAACAATTCCGTCAGGCAGCGCGCGCCGTGGGTCTCGCGCAAATAGAACGTGGATTGGTGAATGGATGGGTGCCGCAGAAGGAGCCGGGCCAGCTCAAATCCGGCGTAGCCCGTTACTCCGACGGCAGCGACCCGTAGCGGGTCGTTCATCGGAGCAGGTCCTCCAGACGCTTTTGCAGGTTGCCGCGAGCGCTTCTCGACGGCGTGATGATCAGCACGGTATCATCGCCCGCCAGAGTGCCCGCCACTTCCTTCCAATTTTCCCCGTCCACCGCCGCGGCCAACGGCTGCGCGCCGCCCGGGGGTGTCTTCAGCACCAGCAGGTTTTGAGCCGGCCGAATGTCCCGTAAGAATTGCCGCAGCGCCCGGGCCAAGGTAGGCAGCGCAGCGGGCTCCTCGGGGCCCGAGGCCAGCGTGCGATAGCCTCCGGTGGTTTTCACCAATCGTAGTTCGCGCAAGTCGCGCGAGAGGGTGGCCTGGGTGACTCGGACACCCAGATGGTTCAGGCTGCGGCGCAACTCGTCCTGGTTGGCGATGGCGTGAGCGGCAATCACCTTCAGGATCTGCCCCTGCCGGAAGTGCTTGCCGCCGTTTGTTGCGAACGCTGATTGAATATTCATGCCCACGTATTTTTATACATTGCCGGCTATCGCTAAGTCAACGAAAAACTTACGCCAGGTTCCGTTCCGTTGCCCGGCAATTTCTTTTGCGATTGCTTTCCCGCTCAGCCGGGCTAAAATCGCCGCGCAACCGCCCAAGCAAAACCCACCAGGAGTACGAAGGAGAACGATATGAACCGCCGCAACGCGCTTTCATTCGCGATCGGAATTTTCTTCGCTGCAGCCGCGTTTGCCCACCAGAACTCGGCGCCGCCATCCGGCAAATCCACTGCCGCTCCCCGGACCGTCGCGGTAATCGCCGGAAAGCTTCTCGACGTTCGCACCGGCAACGTCCGCGCCAACCAGATCATCTGGATCGAGGGCGATCGCATCAAGCAGATCGGCGCCGCCGCCACTCTCGAATCGCAACTCCCGCCCGGAGTTCAGCGCATCGACCTATCCAGCTTCACCGTTCTCCCCGGGCTGATCGATTGTCACACACATATCACCATGTCGCCCTACGCTCTGGGTCCCTCCGGCCGTCACATTTCCGATCCGCGCTCGGCGGTGATGGGCGTGCACAATGCGCGCGTCACCCTCGAAGCCGGATTTACCACCATACGCAACGTCGGCGCTGCAGGCTACTCCGACTTCGCGGTTCGTGACGGCATCAAAGCTGGGGAAATTCCCGGCCCGCGCATGCTCGCTTCCGGACCCTCCCTCAGCATTACCGGCGGACACGGCGACGAAAATTTCCTCGCTCCCGAATGGCACGCCACCGGCGACGGCGTAGCGGACGGCGTCGACGGCGTTACCAAGAAGGTTCGCCTCAACATCAAATATGGCGCCGACGTAATCAAGTTTCTCGCTACGGGCGGCGTTCTCTCCGAAGGCGACGACCCCGCACTCGAGCAGTATTCCCCGGAAGAGATGAACGCCATCGTCGCCACCGCCCACGGTCTGGGACGCAAGGTGGCGGCCCACGCCCACGGCGCGCTCGGCATTAAAAATGCTGTCCTCGCGGGCGTCGATTCCATCGAACATGGCAGCTATATCAATGATGAAGACATCCAACTAATGAAGGAGCGTGGGACGTATTTGGTGCCCACTTTGTATCTCGGCGATTGGCTCATGGAACACTATGCCCAGCTGGGCCTCACCGAAAATGTGATTGCTAAGGCCAAAATCGTGCTGCCCATTGCGCGCAAAAATATTGAGCACGCCTTTCACTCCGGCGTGAAAGTGGCATTCGGCACCGATGCCGCCGTCTATCCGCACGGATTGAACGCCCACGAGTTCGCGGTCATGGTCAAGCTCGGGCTCACCCCGCTGCAAGCCGTCCAGGCGTCCACCGTCAACGCCGCCGATCTGATCGGCTGGTCCGACCGGGTTGGCACGCTAGAGCCGGGCAAATTCGCTGACCTGATCGCCGTCTCCGGCGACCCAATCTCCGACGTCACCGTGCTCGAAAACGTGAAATTCGTGATGAAGGGAGGCGAGGTTTACAAGCAGCAACAGTAGAATGAAGGTGGTGGCTAAGGCGCACAACAATGAATCCGCGGCCGGTCTGATTCCGGCGAATGCCTCGCTCGCCCAACTTGAGCGAGCCGCTCGCACGTGCCACGCTTGCGACTTGTGGCGAAGTGCCACGCAAACTGTATTCGGCGCCGGAATGCCCAGGGCCAGAGTGATGTTCATCGGCGAGCAGCCTGGCAATCAGGAAGATATCGAGGGCCATCCCTTTGTCGGACCGGCCGGGAAATTGCTAGATGCCGCGTTCGTCGAAGCGGGAATTCGCCGTGAGGACGTGTACGTCACCAACGTGGTGAAACACTTTAAGTGGGAGCCGCGAGGTAAGCGGCGCATCCATAAGAAACCGGATCGGGTGGAAATTGCGGCGTGCCGCCCATGGCTCGATGCGGAGATCGACGTCCTTCACCCGCGAATCATTGTGTGCCTGGGATCCACCGCTGCACAGGCGCTGCTGGGACGAGATTTTCGAGTCACCCAGCATCGCGGCGAGTTCTTGAAATCGCCGCTGGCTCCTATTTTAATGACCACGGTTCATCCATCCTCAATATTGCGCGCCCCGGACGAAGAGACCAGGCGGCGGGAACTTCGGCGCTTCGTGAACGACCTCAAGAAGATTTCCAAGGCCGTTGGCCCACTGCCGAAGAAAGCCCGCCGGGGGACTTAGCCGTCGGTCTCGCCGGGCTGAGAAACGTGGGATTCGTGATGAAGGGAGGCTAGCTTTGAAATCAGTAACCCCCGCGGCGGGGATTAGAGACGGGTAGGGTGGGTACCGGTCCCCCCATTGCGAGCCGCGCAACACCCCCCAAATTTCTTTTGCGACCGAATGGACCAAATGGGCTCTAACCATATATACATTTGTGTGGCTGCATTGACTAAGGAGGTCGTGGTGAAGAATCGTCTCGCAATCATTATTCTAAGCTTGGTGGTATTTATCGGAATCGCATTCCAGAGCGTGCCCGCGGCGCGGGCGCAGAACCAGGTGATGGGGGAAATCGAGTTCGACGCGGGTAACAAACCTGCCAAGGACGCTGGCGTGTGGGTCGACAGCGAATACGTTGGTTACCTGAAGGAACTAAAGGGGTCGAAGAAGATACTGCTCCTGCCTGGTGAGCATGAAATCTCGGTTCGCCAATCCGGCTACCAAAATCACACCGAGAACGTCCTTCTCGAACCGGGCAAAAAGACCACCATTCGCGTCTCACTTCAAAAAGACCCGGCAGCGCAGTACGCCAGTGTAACCGCTGAAATCAAACTGGCCGTCGAGCCCGATCGCGCGGCTGTCTTTCTCGATGGCAACTACGCCGGACACGCCCACGATTTTGGCGGCGTGGGACGTGCCATGCTGGTTAGCCCCGGATCGCACAAGATCAAGATCGCTCTGCCGGGCTACCGGACCTTCGAAACCGAAGTGAAATTGCTGGCCAATCAGAAATACGAGATCAAGACGGTTCTGCCCGCCGGCAGCGTCACTGAAACCGATCCCCTGATCAAGCAGAACTAACTCGTCGATCAGCACGAATTAAACCCAACGCCGCCTCACCCGGGGACTTAACGTACGTCCCCGGAGAAGGGCCGTATCCGCGCAAAGACAGCCACGCCCGCCGGGTGCGATCCATATATTGGTTGTAGCACTGCCGGCACGCCGTATGTGGTCACCTGTGCACCCAGGGCCGTGGCCAGGTGCGGAATCCAGTCGAAATCGCGGTCGTATCCAAACGTGTACGCCTGTACCCGTCCAATCGGCTGCTCCTGAAAATTCGCAGGCAGCGGATTTTCTCCGATCAGCAACTCGTTCGATCTCTCCACATTTTCGATTCGCGTCCAAACGTGATTCATCACCCGGAAGCCCAGCGTCGATTCCAGCAGGTAGCTGTCGTAAATCTCCCGGCCCGGCAGTGAACGCGTCCGCCCCCACAGAATCGTGCTCGCCCAGTTCCCATGCGCGAGCGGACGGTTGTACATCACCGAAGCCGTCATCCGTTCCTGATTCTGATCCGGATCGAGAGCCTCCAGGCTGCTGATCCGCGCGTAGGAATATTGTCCGCTCCAATTTTCCCCCGGTTGCAACGTTGCGCGAACCGACCACGAATCGATCCCGCCCTGATCGATGTTCCAGCGGTTCTCGTCCGGTTCGCGTCCGTGGAATCCACTGGCCTCCACGCGCAGGATGCCCTGCGTCAACCCCACCGTTACCACGTCGTCGGAAATGTGAGTCGAATCTTCTTGGTGATGTCCCAGCGCGGCTACCGGATTTTCCGCAGCCGACGCCCGGTGCGGGTAGGCCGTGGGCCCGATGGCCGGGTCTCCAACCGGCGCGAAATAAAAAGACAGCAACGTTTTCTCACCGAGCTTCCAGTCGTAGAGCAGCCCCAGCTCCATGAACAGATCGTGGGGATGTTGCCCGTCCGCGATCGGAACACCGTACGCCGTCTCGCCCTGCTGAAAGAGCAGCGGATACCGCCGATCGGTAACCGTCGCCGGTTCTAGGCTAAGCATCACCCGTGCCGTGAAAACCCCGTTGCCTGCGGGATGCTCGGCCATCCCCATCGCCCAATTGGTCGAGAAAAATTTGTCCCCGCCGCGCGGCGAACTCTGCTGCATATCGATCGCGAAGGCGTTCGCATGAAACATCAGCATCCATCCGCGGTCCATGGTCATCAGCATCGGCGCAGGCGTAGAGTCAGGTTCCGCGCTAGTCCCCGAGCTAGCGTGGTGTACGATTTCCTGCAAAAAGGTCTTAGGGTGCATATCCATCATCCCGCCACCGCCACCCATGTTCATCGATTTCATCTTCATCGCGTCAGCGCACCCGCAATGCGCACACCGTGCGCCGGCCATAGCCCCGCTCGCCGAGTCCTGACCCTCCGCCCCGCAATCCACCGGCGACTCGGCCACCACCAGCCGAGGCGCGACCGACATCACCGCCAGCCCCAAAATGACGATCCCCACCAACCTGCGTTCCATCCCCACCTCGCTACTTCACTAGCCGCATTCTCGATCCGCCACCGCCTAAGTGTGCGTCGCGCGAATCCCCCCGTCGAGCAGTATTTTCGCCGAGCCCCTCCAGCACTTCTGGTAGAATCGTGGTTTCAGGCCCGTAGCTCAGTTGGTTAGAGCGCTACCTTGACACGGTAGAGGTCTGCGGTTCGAATCCGCACGGGCCTACCATCTTTTCAATAACTTCCGGAGCTGGTATACCCCTTGGGTCATGCTTTGTGTCGTTGTTTGTGTCGTAACCCCCGTTGCTCCCCCCGAGTCTACGCGCAATCGGTTTTGCCGAAAGTGCCGACACAGCCTGTCGGCGCGCTTCGGTCCGCACGTGCGAATAACGGGCAAGCATCTTCTGGCTGACATGTCCTGCGATCGCCATAATCGTTTGGTCAGATACCTGGGACTCAGCAAGTTCCGTGATCGCGTGGTGCCTTAGATCGTGGAAGCGCAATCCAGCGAGGGGGCTCTTAATGTCCTGGATGGGAGCCCGGCACTTCCGATTGGTGCAGGTCTCCCCCGGGCCTTGTAGCTTGCCGCACGCGGGGCAGCTAATCGCTCTGGTGAGGTTTCGCCAGGCCGTCCTAAAACTGTGTTGGTTCCGGGTAGGATCAACATGCCCGTTCTGACAGGCGGGAAACACGAAGTGTTGAGGTTCGATTCCGCTAAAGGTCTTGGCGCGCTCTCTTAGGCGGACCACCAGTTCGTAGGCTTCATCATTCATTGGAATGAATCGCTGGCCCGCTTCAGTTTTGCTGATGCGAACCAAGATGACCCGGTTCAGGAAGTCAATATCCCGCCATTGCAATCGCTTGATTTCACATCCGCGCATTGTAGTGCAGAGCGCCAGCGACATGGCGGCCTGGGCGCGTTGCCAGTCCTCATTCCATCCGGCCGTACGCAGCAGCCTGAGTTTTTCGTCATAGGTAAGCGCTCTTCCAATCGAACGCGGTTCCTTCAGCGGACGGAGATCACCGCCGACCAAGTGCCAACGTTTTGCCCGTTTCAGCATGCGTCGGATAACCCCAACTTCCATGTTAATAATCGCCGGGCCTACACGAGTTTTGCTCCTCCATTCTCTAAAACGCAGGACATCCTCCGGCGTAATTTTCGAGAGAGACTTTTCCCGGAAGAATTCGCGCGGTTTGATCAGCAGCTGGCGCTCTTTCGACTGGCTGGATTTGCCCAACTCCAGTTTGCGCCCATCGAAATAGTCGTCGCCGGCTTCAGCAAACGCTAGCTTCGCGAAGCCCGGGCGCGAAGAGTTGAGTTTGCCTTCAGTCGCTTGGGTAATGAGCTCCTTCTCCTTCGCCTGGGCCTTGCGCCAGTCGCTAGTCTCTAGGGATTGGCGGAACCGTTGGCCGTCCACGAAAAAGTGCGTGTGCCACGTCTTACCCCGCTTTATGAGTGCCATTTGTGCCTCCGTTTGTTGCCACCGTTGGTAACTTCTTCCTTGCCCGTAGGTCTTTCCGCCTCCACTCCCTGTTGGTAGCTCGGTGGGCGCACGGCGGCGAACAATACTTTTTCTTGTGCCGAGTCGATTGCGGGAAAATCTTGTGGCATTCAGGGCACACCGGAGGCGGCCAGCCATTCCATTCATCGAGCCAGAGCATCCATTTCATCGCGTCCCACAAGGTCGATAGCGAAAACCTCGGACTGATCTCAAAGCCTTTTCGCCCTTTCGTCTCTACTCGCATACATCCGACGGGCGCCTGGACATATGCTTCGACGCAAAAGGCCAAGGCCTTTTGTGCGCGGCTAATATCGGTCGAAGCCGCCCAAGTAACGGAATCGCCCATATACCCGAACGAATGCTGCAGAAACGCGTGAAATGTGGGGATTTTGCCTGGTTGATAGGTATTACTGGTCTGGTCCAAGTCAGCCTCGGCGCGCAGGAATTCCACAAGGGCGCCGCGCTGGTCGCTACGCCCCCGACAAGCCTCGGTCAGTCCTTTAAGGGCGCGAAGCCACCCCCATTCGATTACTCGCCTTGCTCAGCGCTGATAGCTCCGTACACCGTAATTACGTCGAACGTAATGTTCCTGTCCGGCGAGCATTGGAGACTATTCTTCGATAGGAAAGTCGGGAGTGCCAAAGCGCAAGCTGTAAGGCTCACTTGGCTGCCTAACTTGTGTCTGCAGGATTTCGTCGTAGGTTACAACCCTAACATTTAGTTCCAGTTACCTCTGCTTCCAGACCTCGCCATCAGCTGTATTTCCGGGGGCGCGTCCGATTAAAACAGCGAGCTGCGGGTCGTCAGGAATGTATCCGAACGCGCGTAGTATGGCCGAGACATTGGCCGGATCCCTTAAGAAGCGAGCATAGTCTCTGACTTGGTCGACTGCACGATGCACTTTAGCGGTGAATCCGGGATGAAATCCTTGAGTGAGGTTCTTCTCGGTCGGGCCTTTGAGTTCCATCAGTCCAATCATCTTATCGCGGTGGGGGCCCAGAATCGGCGATAAGGCGAAATCAGGCTTATTACCTCTGGGTCTGGCGAAACTAGGGCTGTGAGAAAGTGGAATACTCATCGTTGCCTCCATAAGAATAGCTGGGTGCTCCTCAAAAAAGCGATGCATTTCCATCTCGCCGGCGCCCTGGTCGAGCAATATCTGAAATAGCTCTAGATCTTTACGAATTCCTTCGCTATCGCGTTTAACCGTGACCCAGCCCCTGTTGTTTCGCCGATCTCCAGCGGGATGGTAGTACTCGCTCTCCACATGCTGATTCCTTTTCTTCAGTGCCGGGCCAATCTGTGCACGCCCATTTTTGACTCGAACAAGAATGCCAAAACGCTGATAGTCGTCGAGCACTTTATCCTGATATTCATCGACAACATTTTGGATTAGGTCCAGCGCAATTGCCGGATCCATGGACGGATAGATCCGCGCGTGCGTTTGCTCCAGCAACGACAAAGTTGCCGCATTGGCGGTGCTGCAAAAGATTACGAAGGGTATTGACCGCCACTTCCGCCCATCTCGCATCGTGCAGCCTTCGGGCAGACCGCGGACGCGTGCAGCTAATGCGAGTGCCTTCTCCAGGGGAAAACTTGGGGCCATATGGCAGGCGAATGCTGCTCTGTTACAAGCGGCTTACGGCAATACTGCGGAAGCGCGGCAGTCAGCGGCAGAGGCTTTGAAGCTGGTTCCCGCGAGTCAGGGAGTCGAGGTCGAAGCCGCGCTTGCATTGGCCATGGCGGGCGACACGGCGCGAGCCGAGTCCTTGTCCCAAGACTTAGGGAAACGCTTCCCGCTGGACACCCAGATGCAGTCGCTTTGGCAGCCACCGATTCGGGCGCAATTGGCGCTGGACAAAAGGAACCCTACTGCCGCCCTGAATGAACTGCAAGCCGTTACCCCCATCGAGCTGGGGCAAATTCAGTTCGTCAACAATATTTCCTGCCTCTATCCGGTGTATGTTCGCGGCGAGGCATACTTGGCCGCGGGACAGGACGGTGCTGCGGCGGCCGAGTTTCAGAAAATCATCGACCACAGCGGGATCGTCTGGAACTGCTGGACGGGAACGTTGGCGCATCTGGGAGTGGCGCGGGTCAATGCCTTGGAGTCGAGAAGTTCGCAGGGAGCGGACGCCGATGCCGCGCGTGTCCGGGCGCTCGCCGCCTACAATGATTTCCTCACCCGATGGAAAGACGCCGACCCCGACATCCCCATCCTCATCGCTGCGAAAGCGGAGTACGCCAAGCTGCAATGAGTGAGCGTGTTGCTTTCGGCCCTGTCCACCGCTGACCGAAAATAAAAAAGTTAAAATAAAAGTGGCTCGCGGTGGCCCTCCGAAATGTTCCCGTCATCCTTGGGCGCTGGGCCGGACAACTTAACCATCCTCGCGTTCCCACTCTCCTAGAAGCGCGTCATCGCTTCCGAGCACGACGTGATCCAGGCTCAATCCCAAGGAGCAGCCGGGTGGGGGTCAAAACCTCGTGTTCACTCCCCAGTGTCCTCACGAAAAGGGAGTCGGGTGAAGGTGCAGTCCTCT